>WBZP01004525.1_pt1 | contig 14470 bp, 19 predicted proteins | sample 5204301 | NCBI WGS metagenome assembly WBZP01 (sample SAMN12412401, study PRJNA552823) | activated sludge metagenome | isolation source: activated sludge from nitrification reactor of wastewater treatment plant... | place: USA: Pennsylvania | collected 2017 | reverse complement strand
CGCCAGGGAGAGCGACCGCCTATCTGGCCACCTCAAGTCCAGTAGTGACATGACCGCTCGACCTTCTGATCCTTGGCGGTCACGCCGGCCGCGACTCGACGCGACCCGGCCCGCCAGCATTTGAGCCGAAGACCCCGGCGAGCCCGCACCGAGGGTGGCTCAGATGGTCGAATCTGCTTGTTCCACAACGAAATTGGAAGCGCGCCTGAAGGTGGGCCCCAACGGGGGAGCGAACGAAGTGAGCGCGCCCGAAGGTGGGCCCCAACGGGGGAGCGAACGAAGTGAGCGCGCCCGAAGGTGGGCCCCAACGGGGGAGCGAACGAAGTGAGCGCGCCCGAAGGGATTCGAACCCTAACCTTCTGATCCGTAGTCTTCGGACCCACCCGGTCGGGGTGTCTGGAGTCGACCCGGCAAGCCACCAGCCGACACCATCGTGTCCGACAAAGTAGCGGGTCAGGCCGGGACAGCCTCGGCGTCGTGACCCGACGTCCCCCGTCGTCCCTAGACGCGTCCCTCGATCGACCCAAGAGGTCGATGGTGTCGATGGGCCGTATTTGAGCCGAAGGCCGTCCGATGGCGGCCTCGGAGGGAGGCTCGCGGGCTGCCCGAGCTCGAGCCAGCATCAGGCGATCGTGAAGGATTCGTCGCCGACGTGAACTTCGAGAGTCATCGAGCCGCCCAGAGCCCGACGTAGCGGCGCAGGGTGTCCGGCGCTCGGTCGAGCGACGCGCCCTGCAGCGCGAGTGGTCAATCTGCCCAACAGGTGCGGGACCACTTCGAGGCTGCCTTCGGCCGCTGACCCGGCCCGGCCGCGAGCGGCAGACCTGTGGGGCTGCGGACGGTCCCAGACCGCTGGCTGCCGACGCCGCCCTGGTCGCATAACTCGGGGGCGCGTGCAACAGGGTGCGGGCTACCCTGACCGGCTATGACCACCCTGCAGGCGAAGTGGCCGAGGTCGCCGAGCGCACCGGCTTCTCCGGGGCGGTCCGGGTCGACCGCGAGGGTGACACCGTGGTCTGTGCGGCATACGGGCTGGCGGACCGAGCCCACCGCATCTTGGCGACCGTCGACACGCAGTTCGCCATAGCGAGCGGGACGAAGAGCCTCACCGCCGTGACCGTCATGGCGCTCGTCGAGCAGGGCACGCTCCGGCTGGACACCACCGCCCGGTCGCTGCTCGGTGAGGACCTGCCGCTGGTCGGCGACGGTGTCACGGTCGAGCATCTGCTCGCGCACCGCTCGGGCATCGGTGACTACCTGGACGAGGGCTCCGGCGGCAACGTCCGCGACTACGCGCTAGCCGTGCCGGTCCACGAGCTGGCGGCCTCCGAGGCGTACCTGCGGGTGCTCGACAGCCGTCCGAGTGTCTTCGCGGCGGGCGAACGGTTCACCTACAACAACTCCGGCTATGTGCTGCTTGCAGTCCTAGCCGAGCGGGCTGCGGGAACCGACCTTCCCGCCTTGGTCTCGGACCTGGTCTGCGACCCCGCCGGTATGCCGGACACCGCCTTCCTGCGCACCGACTCCTTGCCCGGGCGCGCCGCCGTGGGCTACCTCGACGCCACCGGGCTGCGCACAATGTCCTGCACCTACCGGTCCGGGGCAGCGGCGACGGCGGGACCTACTCGACGCTTGCCGATCTCCACGCGCTGTGGTCGGCGCTCTTCGCCGGGCGGATCGTGGCGCCGTCGCTCGTCGCGGAGATGGTGAGCCCGTGCAGTGACTGGCCGCAGGAGAGTCGGCGGTACGGGCTCGGCTTCCACCTCGCCCCCGCTGGTGATGCGGTCTTCATGGAGGGGTATGACGCCGGCGTCTCCTTCCTCAGCCTGCATCAACCGTCGACGGCCATCACGTACACGATCCTGGCCAACTGGTCCGAGGGTGCCTGGCCGATGATCCGACTCCTCGACGAGAGCCTCGGCACCTGAGCAGCCCCGGCTCGCCCATGACCGGGGCTCGGCCCCACTCGTCGGGAGGTCCGCACCCACCCCTATTTTCGTTATACGATTTGTCCATGGTGAGTGAGGAACAGATCCGCAGGTGGGCGGAGGAGGCCGAGGCCGGCTACGACGTCGGGGAGTTGAAGCGCAGGGGGCGGGGCCGTCCCGGAAGAGGGGCCGAGCCGATGCAGGTGGTGGCGGTCCGCTTGACGGCCCAGGAACTGGCGGCTCTGGACGCTGCCGCTGTCAAGCACGAGATGAGCAGGTCCGAGGCCATCAGGGCCGCCCTGGCTCATTTCGCGGCGTGAGGCTCCACCCCAGCGCGCTCAAGCACGGCGTCACCGCCCAGGATGCGGAGCAGGCCGCCGAATGGGCGATATGGATCGAGCCGAAGTACCTCGACCTGTTGCCATAGCCCCCGGACGTAGTGGGGGTCTTTGTATAGCGCGCCCCGCCCGCGACGAGGCCCCTCATCGGTACTGGGCAAGCGGTGGCTCGGCGACGGTGCACACCGTTCGATAGACCAACACCAACCCGACCACTGCGCGGGACTCCCAATAGGGGGTTCTCGTCGCGCGGGGATTGGCGAGCTACCTGGCTGGTGGCGCTACCTACCGTGGGGTGTTTCGCGCGAGGGTCCAGAGGCGCGGGCCACTGATGTGTCGGTAGGTCACTACGAGTAGTGGGATCTGGGTGGCGGCGTACAGAAAGTGGAATGAGTAGTGGCGCAGGGTTTGCTCTGGCTCGAAGGGCAGCACCGCAAGGGGTAGGACGCTCAGTGCGCCGCCGACGAAGTTCAGCAGGGCCCAGCCGAACAGGCCGATCCCGGCCGGTTTCGCTGGGCCGGTCGTGAACAGAGCGAGCAGTGCGGCTGTGACCAGGCTAGGCCAGAGCGTTTCAGGGCTGAGCAGGGTCTGGTCCGGCAGGTCAGCAACGTTGTGGACGAGCAGACCGAGCCATGCGATGACCGCAACTGCGACCACCGACGATCTGCTGGGTCGCCGGCCGCCGGATCGCGGGGTGGGCCGCCCGGTCCTGGACGTGGAGGGGCTACTCATCGCGGTTGATCTCGATCGAGTGGGCCAACCGCCGTCGCGGACGGACGCGCAGCCTGAGGGAATGGGAAGCGGTCGTTCATGCGGCAGCTCACCGCGAGGATCCAGACAAGCCAGAGCACGAAGCCGACGAGGCTGATCGTGTTGGACGTCGCGTCGGTGGACACGGTCCCGAGCACGGCGGAGGTCAGAAACGCCACCGCTGAGATGAGTCCGACGACGACGAGCTGCGTAGGCAGCATGTGGCTTCGAGCGGCGAGGATATTGGTGGCGGCCAGGTGCGAAGCCAGACCGAAGCCTGCAGCAGCCAGGAACACCGCCGCCAGCGTGTAGAGGGCGACCACGCCTTCGGTGTTGGTAGGCAGGAGCCCCAGCGTCGCCAACACGACCGCCGACGCCAAGGACATTGTTCCGCCCAGGAGCAGCCCGGCCAGGGGGACGACCGCGAGTCTGGGTGTGTTTGCCTCGGCGTGGACCATGTGGGCCCACAAGGCACCGAACCACCACAGTAGGGGCATCGTGGCCAGGCCGAATAGCCACAGCCCGACCGCGAGGCCGGCGCGATGGTCAGCGATGTAGATGACGATCTCGCTAGCCGGTGCCCGCGGTGCGGGAGGCGTTCCTGCCATCACGCCCACGATGATGTCCAAGGCGACATAGAGGACACCGGCACGTGCGGCGGTGCGTTCCCGGCTCATCGTTCAACCCTTGGCGCATCGGCGAGTGCCGTCGTCCAGAAATCACGGATCAGCCCGACCACGGCGTCGGGCTGCTCGAGCGGCAGCAGGTATGCCGCGTCTGCGACGACGGCCGCGCGGCCGTCGGGCAGCGCCGTGCTTGCGGCGGCGTTTTGGGCAGGGGTCCAGCCGCTGTGGTGCTCGCCGGTGACCATCAGGGTCGGGACGAGAATCCGCGGCAGGCAAGCCGCCAGGTCCTCGCGGTGCAGTGAGATGGAGACCACCGCGCTGCGCAGCCGACCGGGGTCCGCTTCGACGAAGGATCTGCGGGTGAGTGCAACGGCCTCCGGATCGCTGGCTCGTGTCGGGGCGGACAGCAGCGTCTGGACCACCGCGTCGACCACGAAGCTGGTCGGACCCAACAACCGGTGGACCAAGATCAGGAAGCGGGTCTGCACACGGTCCGCTGGGGCCAGGGCCTGCACCGGCGTGCCGAGGGCGACCAATGACCTGATCCGGCTCGGGTATTCCGTCGCGAAGCGCACGCCCACGTGCCCGCCCCAGGCGTTGCCGACCCAGTCCACCGGATCCGCGACACCCAGCGCGTCGAGCACCTGCGTGCCGGCAAGGGCGCACTGCAGGAGGTTGTAGCGGCGCCCTGGGTCGCCACTCTCACCGTGACCAGGACCTGTGATCAGGACCAACCGGCGATCCTGGGCCAGTTCTGCTGCCACCCGCCCCCAGCTCCGCTCGTCGGCGAACAAGCTGTGCCACAACACAGCCGGTGCGCCCGCCCCGGCTGTCGTCACCTTCAGGCGTCCCACTGCGGTATCGACGAAGTGTGTCTCGGACATCCGCTCTCTCCTTGGTTGACACTGTCAATGACGGTATGGTGACGCTCGTGGTTGACACTGTCAAGGCCTCAGGTGAGGTCGCTGAGGAGTCGTTGGAGATGCGCCTGGTTGAAGCCACACTGCAGATGCTGCGCGCCGTGCCGGTCGACCAGCTCAGCCTGCGCCGGGTCGCCGAGCAGGTCGGGGTCAGCCACCAGGCGCCCTACGTCCACTTCGGCTCCAAGCGACGGTTCCTCGCCGCGGTCGCTGGAGTCGGCCTCGACCGGGCCGCTGAAGCAGCCGAGCAGAAGGTGGCAGCGGCAGGGGAGTCGCCGATCGCACGGCTTCGGGCCCTGGCCCGGGCCTACACCGAGTGGGTGGCATTCGAGCCGCACGTACACGACCTCGACCTGGCGCTGCACATCCACAAGAGCGAACACCCGTGGCTACAGGCCGCCGCAATCCGCTACTGGAACCTGCTCCACGACACTGTCCAGGCATGTCAACCCCCCGGCGTCAGCGAGGCCGACGTGCTGCGACGGTGCGCGATCGCGTGGGGAGTGGTCTACGGGATCTCCCGGCTAGCGGCACTCGACCAGGTTCCCGCCTCCGTGCCCGGCGACGCCGACGAGCACATCGGTTTGGCTCTCGACGCCCTGTATGCCGGTTGGCAGGCGGCATCCTGACCCGCCAATGAACCGACGATTGGCTGCACCACAACGTGATCCCTGAGCTCAAAGTCCACCACTCCCGGGGACGCCGACTGATCCCTGGCCTATGGGGGGATCCCAAACTCCGGGTGTCATCCCGAACGGCGTAGCGGAGTTACTACCGCCGCTCGTACCACAACGCCAGGGCGGTGCGCGACGTCAGATGGAGCTTCGACAGGATTCTGCTGATGTGGTTCTCGACGGTTCGCTCCGAAAGGGTGAACTGGCGCGCGATGGCGGCATTGCTCATCCCCTGGGCGACGAGCGCCGTCACTTCGGCCTCTCGGGCGGTGAGCACCAGGTCTCCCTCACCCGACCCGACCAGCGCGCTGGCCTGGTCGATGAGCGGCGCCATGCCCAGCCGCCGCGCCAGTTCGAGGGCGCCGTGAGCGTGCTCGCGGCGAGCGCGTGAGTGGATTGGCTCAAGAGCGGCGAGCTCGGCGAGCGCGTACGCCTTTGCGGGGAGAGCGTGGACCTCCTCGGCCCTGGCCAGCGTGGACCGCAGATGCTCCACTGCTGCCGTCAGGTCGCCGAGCGATCGAGCCAAGCGGCCGAGAACCAGGCCCACGGGGCCTTGGTAGGGCGCGTGGGCGTGGGCGATGACGTGCTGATCCTCGTACGGCAAGAGAGTGGCGTACAGTCTGGCCGCATTGGCCTCGTCACCCAGCCAGGCGCAGACGTCCGCGCCGTCAACGACGGTCATCAAGAACTCCGGTGCCTCCACCGGCACACCAGCGACGTGGGGTGCGAGCGCACGCCACTCATCGGCGGCCTCCGCGCGGAGGCCGGCACTCTTGAGCGCTGCGCACAGCCAAGTGCGTGCGACGAACGGGAGGTGCTCAACCTGCTCGCGTACAGCATCGAGCAGTGAATTCGCCGTTCCCTGATGGCTCGCGACCTCGAAGGCGAACGGTAGCCGCAGAAACGCCGCGTCGCTGTGCTCTCCACCGATCCGGGCAGCGTCCTCGGAGTGGCGTGCGACGTCCTCGAACCGGCCATCCAACAGTGCCTGGGAGGCACGCACGAGGAGTATCCGCGACTGCCAGGCCGGACCCAACTGCTCGGTCAGCGCGGTCAGTGCGGCTAGCTCGCCCAACAACTCCACCCGCTGGCCGTTGGCGGCGTAGACGTCCATCGACCACAGCCGGCCCCACGCTTGCATGTCCCGGTCGCCGACGGTAAGCCCCAGCGCGACCGCGCGGCGTGCGAGCGCCAGACGGTCGTCCGCCCGGCGCGGGTCCCGCAGCGCGGCCACCCGCGCTTGGATCTCGACGAACGTGGCCTCCGCCTGGGTGCCGTCCTCGAGGTCAATCAGCTCGTTCGGGCCAAACACGTCGCGGGTCGCCTCGATCTGGGCACGCACTCGCGCTGCCGCCTCATGACCTGCCGGTCCCGCGCGATGCAGCAGCGAGATCGCCTCGCTGGCCAACGCGTGCACTCGGGCTCGCAGCAAAGGATCGACGGGCCCTCGGACCAACGTGGCTGCAGCCGCAACCAGCGACGGGTCGGTGGTCTCGGTGCAGCCCTCGACAATGGCAACGCACGTGCGGACAGCGTCGGCCACAGCACCCGCTGCGTACTGCTCACGGGCCCGATCCAGCCGCTCGCTGAGAACGTCCGGCATGAGCCCCACAGTAGGGCTTCCGATGACCGGCTTTCGCCGCCACGTTGAGGGCCGCATTTGAGTGGTTCCCCTCATGTGTACCCGGGGGGAGCTTCCTAGCGTCGACAGCACCCAACAGTGGCACCCCGGAGGACCACCATGACTACGCACTCGACCACCACAACCAAACCGCTGGGCGGCCCCGAACTGCGCAACGCACTTGCACCGGGTGTGCTCACCATCATCGCCGGAGCTGTGCAGGGCGACGGTGCCCTCATCACGGCTGCATACCGCAACGCCTCGCCGATCTCCGAGGACCATTTGTCCTACCCGTGGTCGGGCGCCACCGCGGTCACCACGTCCCTCATCTGGGGTGTCACCCAGCTGCTCATCGTGGTTGGCCTCATGGCGTTCGCTCGCAGCGGCGCCGCGTCCACCACAGCGGGCCGCGTCGGCGGGCGCCTCGCCGTGGCCGGCGCCAGCCTCTACGTCGTCGCCCACGCACTGTCGCTGGTCGCGTACGACGCCACCCTTGATGAACCGATCTCGGTCGCAGTGCTGTCGTGCTTCGGCGCCGGCACGCTGCTCGCCGCAGTCGGCCTTCTCATGGCAGGCACAGCCGCTCTACGGTTGACCGTCTGGTCGGGCTGGCGCCGATACACCCCGCTTGTCCTCGGAGTCTGGATGGTCGCGATGATGCCGCTGCAGTTCACCCCAGCACTCCCGTTCGCTCCCTGAGATGAACCGCGCCGAGCCGAACCGCAGCCCGAACGGGTCGTCGTCGCCGCCTGAGGCGAAGCAGACTCCCCCGACCCAGAGGACGACGAGGGCCAGAGCCAGCCCCCGAGACCGCGTCGATCGCAGTCGGCCCAGGGCCACTCCACCGGCGAGCGTCGAGGGGAACAGCAGCGCCCCGGCACCGCCGAACACCCCAAGGCCGAGCAGGCCGACGATCCGCGTCCACGGGGTCCGGCCCGCCGTCCGGGCCGAGCCGACGACGCCGATAGCCAGCCCGGCCACCGTGAAGACGAGCAGGATGCCTACCGTCCCTGACACGGTGGGTTCGGATCGACGGGTGAGCAGCGCCATCGCGACCCGCGCGAGCACCCCGCAGGCCATTGCGGCGGCGGCCCACCGCGCGATCGAGGTGATCACGAGGACCAGACCACCGGTAGGCAGGCCAATCTCGCTCCGGCCAGTCCCGTGCCGGGGTCGGTCGGGAGGGCATGGATGACCACCGAACGCTGACCGGGCACCACGGTGAAGGGGACGTGCGAGACCGCCGCGGCGTCTCCGTCGGCATCCACGGTGACGTCCAACCAGATCTCGGTTGAGGCGTTGATGACCACTGGTTGACCCAGAACCTTGGTGTGGTTGTAGTGGCCTCCCGCGAGCCCGCCGTTGCCGGCGAGGCACGAGCCTTCGTGCAGATGGGCACCAAAGGTGCGACCAGCGACGGCGGGGTCGACCCCGTGGACACGCAGGACCGTTGTCGTTGCATCGGGTCCGGTGACCAGGGTGACCTTCGCGGACGCGCCGTCGAAGGCGGACGCCGTCGCCGGCTGCAGGTCGGACAACGGTGCGCCTGTCACGAGCGCGGCCGCGCCCCAGGCGACCGGGACCGTCATTACCGTCATCGCGGCCGCGATCGCGACCACCCGGGGGATCCGCGCGCGCCGTTCCTGGGAAGGTCGGCGGCTGAGGGTGGCATCACGGTGTGACATGGGAGTGCCTTTCTGGTGGGAAGGGTTGGTGGCTAGATGGTTGGGGTCAGATTCGTGTCCACGTGACGCCGAAACCGTCGGTGAGGGTGTCCGGCTGGGTGGCGTGGAGGAACTCGACCTCGACCCGGGTGCGTAGCGGATTGCCGCCGGAACGACAGGTGAGCGTCGCTCTGACGTTCACGAAGCTCGCTCCGAGGGCTATGACTGCCAGGCTCGCGCTCGTCCTGAGCATGGTCTGCTCCTTCGCTCGGTGACCCGACCGGGGGTCGGGTCGTCCTACCCGAATCGACGGACACGGACCAACGCCGGGCGACACGATGGGTGTGACGCACCGTTCACACGGGTCATGTCACCCGGTCGGTGGCACGGATCGTCTGTGGTGCCAAGGAGGCCGTCGTCCCCGTGTCCGTGCACCGGCACACCGAAGCTCGCGGGCAGGAGCCCGACGGGCTGGTTGTCGACCTGTTCCGCACGGAGGGTGCCCACCTGGTGTCGCTGGCCCGCTTCTTCGTCGATGACCGGACGGCTGCCGAGGATTTGGTCCAGGAGGCCTTCATCCGGCTCGCCCGGGCGCTCGGGCGGATCGAGGACCCGGCCAAGGCGGCGGCATACCTGCGCTCGATCGTCATCAACCTCGCCCGGGACCACAACCGCCGCGGCCTGATGTCCTTCCGTCATCGGCCCCCGGCCCAACCGGACGAACCCTCGGCCGAGGAGTATGCCGCCGCGAACGAGAGCCGCGCCGAGGTGATCGCCGCGCTACGGGAACTGCCGCATCGACAACGCAACTGTGTGGTCCTGCGCTACTACCTGGACCTGTCGGTCGACGAGATCGCCCAGACGCTCGGCATCGGCCGTAACTCGGTCAAGACCCATCTCCAGCGTGGGCTGCGCGCCATGGAGACCGCCCTGGAGGGACGCCGATGAGCGACATCGAAGAGCGCCTGCGCGAGGACCTGGCCGACCGGGTCGGCCACCTGCCCTCCCCCGACCTGTTCGACCGGGTCACCCGGTCGATCGCCGAGGACCGGGCCCGTCGGCTCCGGCTACGACGCTGGCTCGCCCTGGGCGCCGGCGTCACCGCTTCGGCCGCGACCGCACTGGCCATCCTCACCCCCCGCGACGCGAAAGGACTGGTCATGCCCTGGTGGATCCTCGAGGTGCTGACAACCGCAGTGTTGATCGCCATTGCCGTCTGGCTCGGCCCCTTCATCAAGCGCTTCGGACGGGCGTATGCCGCCGACGTGTTCCACGACAACCCGCACACGGGGAAGAGCTACATCGTGCTCACCGACGTCGTCTACTACCTCATCTTCACGGCATACATCTTGTTGTCGGCGCAGTTCGCGCCCTCGGAGGGGTGGGGGAACGTGCTGAGCCATCAGGTGACCGCGCAGCAACTGGGCAGCTCGGTCGCGCGGGTCGGCGGGATTCTGCTGGTCATCGCGATCCTGCACGGACTGAACATCGTGCTGCTACCGGTACTCGGGCGGCTCTTCTCACTCAACCGCCGACTTCCCGACCGCTGACCCGACGCCACCGGGCCCAAGCCTGCACAACTACACGCAATGAGCCAGCGCCTGCTCCAATCCACGCACCTCGTCCAGGATCCCGTTTGAGCCGGGCGGTCACCTCAGCGCAGGAGGTGGCTACGGCGATCGAGGGCCCCGCGCTCGGTGCCTACTGTTCGGGGGGGGCAGCCTAGGTGGAGGGCCAACGCCACATGGCCAGGCCGATCCAGGCAAGCCCCAATGCCAGTGACAGTCCGAAGACGGCGGTGCCTACTTGGCCTGCGGCGGGCGGCAGGAACTCGGCGACGAAGAAGACGAAGAAGAACCCAGCCATCGCGGCCAACATGACCACCGCGGCGGGTCGTGGCAGGACGTCGGCACGGTAGGTGGCGATCGCCGTGAGCAGCAGACCTAGGGTCAGAGCAATGCCCAGGGCGAACACGACCGGGTGCTCGGCGATGGGTCCGTTCTGCTCGGGATGCAGCAGCGGCGTTCCCGAGATGAGGACCAGCAGCAGAAGCCCGAGCTCGACGAGCACGTAGCCAAGCAGCCCGAGGGGCCCGGCGGCACGGGCTTGCATCGCATACATCGCCGGGAGGGTGAGCAGCAGCAGCGCCGCAGAGGCCAGCAGGAGCGCGGCGACGGCGGGGGTCAGCGTGGCTTGGATGACCGGGTGCACGGAGGTGAGCACGAGGGCAAGCCCGAGCGTGACCGAGCCTGCCAGCATCAGGAGTCCAGCCCACTGGTAGGGGCTCAGCGACACATTGTCCACGACAGCGCCTCCGATCGAATACGGTCACGTTCATCCAGGGAAAGAGCGACGTCCATGGTGAGCGGCTCGAGGGGGCATGCCGGGCCCTAGGGCTCACGCGGGGTAGTGACCCGGGGCTGGGGAGCTGCCGTCGCAGCGAGCTCACCGAGAGCGACCAGATCCTTGGTCAGGGAGACGGCGCGGTCCTTGTGTGCGGGGACGGCGAGGGAGATCAGCGCGGCATACCAGCGTGCGCAGGTGAGCACCTGGAATGACTGGGTGATCCGTGTGCCGCGCGGCAACGGGTCGAGGGTGAAGGACCACTGCGTGCTGTCGTGCCCCAGGCCACCGCGCGTGCGCCAGACGATCCGGCGGTCGGCCTCGGCCGTCGTGATCAGGCACGGTCGGCGCCAGCGGAAGATCCGCGCGCGGGATCGGCCTTCGAACCTGGCGCCCGGGACCGCCTCCTGGGCGCCGTCCAGCCACCTGGCCGCGACAGCCTCGTGGCTCCACTGGCCGACGCGGGTCGGGTCGGCCAGAACCGCCCACACCTGCGACGGCGACGACGCGACCTCGACGCTCACGGCACCGCGCGTGACCAAGGGGAACCGACGACCACGCTCGACCCCGAAACCGGAAGGCCGGGCACCCCACCGCCGGCGGGCCTGCCGCCGGTACAACGGGCCGATCGCATGCACGAGCACGAAGCGCTGGACCGGGGGCACCAGCCCGGTGACCAGGTCCGCCTCCGCTGGGGTCAGTCCGTCGATGAGCCAGTGACCGACCATGCCTAGCCGGATCGGTGAACGGCCCTCGATGTTCTGCTCCTGGTCGTACTCGGCCCACTCCCGCTGGGTGAGGGTCGCGGACACCACGGGCATCAGATCGTCCTCCTCGCGCCACAGGTGCGGCAGGAGGGTCCCTTCGAGCAGATCCAGGGCGTCCAGGACCGCCCGGGCGGGACCGCCGCGCCGGAAGTCCGCTGCGGCCCGCTCGACCGCGGCCATGCCCGGGGCGATGGCGTGGTGGTCGTGGTCCATCGCGTCGAGCAGCGCCCCGGCGTCCGGGTTGTTCGCCCGGACACGGGGCCACAACCCTCGGTCCTCACCCTCGTGGTGCTCGTGCAGGAACGTCATCAGCCAGACGAGATGCTCGCCCAAGGCCGCCCGCTGGTCGGGCGTCAAAGCGGCCTCGACAGCGAGCACCTCGCGCGCTCGACCAAGGTCGCGCCGCAGGGCGCGGTGGACGATCCCCATGACACGCGTGTCGGCCGGTGTGTCCAGTACGTCGGTCACTCTTCTCTCCCTCCGGACGGCTCAGGACGGGCCTGGTCAGGGCGCTGGTGAGCAAGGAGGAGGGCGACCAGGCAGTCGGCCGCCCAGTCTTCGTATGCCGCGTCGGTCCATCCGACGTGGCCAGTCAGAAGCAGGTACGCGTCGGCGCTGAGCACCGCCCAGATGCCGTCGGCCTCCTCGAGGGACAGCTGCCGGCGCGCGACGAGCGACCCGCCGCGGCGGAACTCCAACCGGCGCTGGTCGAACAACTCGGCGACCAGGGCCGCCATCGTCTCGTCCCTGGATGCCGCCTCGCGCATCGCCGGCAGGATCGGTGCTTGCCGGACATGGATAGCCGTCACGAGTGCGGCTGCTGCGCGAGCGCGTTCGGCCAATCCCCCGGTCTCCATCGCACGGTAGGCCGCTCGCTGCGCCAGCGGCACCGGCTCGTCGTCCCCCGCGACCAGCACGTCGACGACTCGATGCAGCAACTCCCCCTTGGATGGGAAGTACTTGTAGACCGTCTCCACCGACACCCCGGCCGACTCGGCGACCTCCCGCATCCCCGTCCCGCCCCACCCTCGGGATACGAACAACTTCGTGGCCGCAGCCAGGATGCCCTGACGGGTCGCCCGAGCCTGCTGCTCCCGTACCGAGGAGCGGTAGGGCCGCGTCGCCGTCTCGTTCATGTAGCGACTGTAGGTGCTTACAACACTTCGATACAAGTCCGTTCAACCGAATATTCGATCGAGCCCCAGCCCGGCCAGCCCCGCCAGCCCCGCCAGGCGGCATCCGGCTGGCACCACCCAGCCAGCACCCACCTGATCAGCACCGGCAGCGACGGGACGATCTGCATCAGGGACCCGACCACCACGATGGGCATCGCAGCCACGGCGTCGCCGCGAAAGATGACCTCAGAAGCATGGCCACGCGGCCTGGGATCACCGACCAGACTCTGCACGCCACAGTGGCGTGGTAACCCATCCGTAATTACACGATCTTCCGACCCTCACGCGCACTCGGCGCGGGCACTTTCTACGAGAGGGACTGTCTCGGCCAGCATGAAAGCAAGGCCAGACAGGCACCAGTCGCCAGCGGAGACGTCTGCCGCGCCGCCTCAAGACGGGCAGGCCTCTCGCGCGCTACTGCCAGGGCTGCAGGTGGGGAAGGAGGCGACCATCGTGGTGACGATCTCTCGTGACTGGGCATGCCCTCGTGCAGGCCATGGACGGTCAGTTCTGTGCCGACGCGTCCAGCTTCCCAAGGCCGGCTTGCCTGGGCTTGCGCCAGGATCAGGCGATGGTGAAGGTTTCGTCGCCGACGTGGACTTCGAGAGTCAGAGTGCCACCCAAGGCCTGGACGTAGCGGCGCAGAGTGTCGACCTGAGCTCGGTCGATGTCACCGCGCTCAAGGGTCGACACGCGGTTCTGGCTCACCTGCAGCTGTCCGGCGAGTTCGACCTGAGTGATGTCGAACTGTTCGCGCAGCTCCCGCAGGCGCCATGCCCGGGTCTGGGCGAGCATCCGCTCCTTGTGTGCGTCGACCTTCTCGCGGCGAGGCTTGCGCCGCGCAGTGATCTCGTTCAGCGTGGTCATCTCGTCCTCCTTTGGCGCAGTTGCTCCAGATGGTCATCGAACAGGTCGTCCGCGACCGATGTTCTTGGCGTACCAGCGACGCCGGTTGCCTGCCTTGTCACCGGCCACCACCAGGACCGCCCGCCGTCGAGGGTCGAACGCGAAGAGGATCCGGAACTCTGAACGCCCACCAGACCCTGGCCGCAGCTCCTTCATGTTCTTGTGCCGCGAACCCACACACCACTCAGCATACAACACGTGGATTGTATCATCTAGACGTTGTAGTGATGTGATGTGAGGTTCCCACCGACAGAGGCAGTCATGGGTGGGGTTCTTGAGCCGAGGGCCGAGAGTCGGGTGCCGGCTGGGTGCGGCTCGGGACCGCGTTTTTGCAGGTCACGGCGGGAATCCGAACCGACCGATGGTGGGCCCCAACGGGGGAGCGAACGAAGTGAGCGCGCCCGAAGGGATTCGAACCCCTAACCTTCTGATCCGTAGTCAGATGCTCTATCCGTTGAGCTACGGGCGCAGTGCTGTCGTGCTGTGACCGAAGTCGCAGCGCGCCGCGGGCTGTCCCTCGCCGGGGGCAGCCGCCGTGACGCGCGACGAGCAAGCCTAGCGCCATCGGCATACAGGAGGGAAATCCAATACCCCGCAACCGGTTCCACCAGGTGAACAGCAGGTGACCTGTGAGGGGACTCACCGGTCCAGGCCCTTGGGCCCGTTCCCAGGCCAGGAGCCCGGGGGATAGCGTGGTCGGAACAGACCGCGAGGGCACGGGCGCGCTCGCAGGAAAGGGATACGACACTCATGAGCAC
>WBZP01004524.1_pt1 | contig 14470 bp, 6 predicted proteins | sample 5204301 | NCBI WGS metagenome assembly WBZP01 (sample SAMN12412401, study PRJNA552823) | activated sludge metagenome | isolation source: activated sludge from nitrification reactor of wastewater treatment plant... | place: USA: Pennsylvania | collected 2017 | reverse complement strand
TGCAGGGTCGCGACGAACAGGAACACGTAGGGCATGAGGAAGGCGACGGCGACGACCATCGCGTACTGCTGCGGGATCATCGCGGCGATCAGCGCCGTGACCAGCGCCGGCAGCAGGCCGCCGAAGGCGAACACCAGCAGGCCGTAGACGGCGATGGGCTTCCAGTTGGCGAGCGACGCGCGCAGGCTCGTTGCCAGCGCCGCACCCGCCGAGCAGTCGTGGAACACGACCAGCCCCGGCGCGAACCAGAGCGCCATGACCACCGGCATCGCCAGCAGCGCGGCGAAGATCATCGCCGCCTGGACCTCGGGCGCCGTGACCACCGACTCGTCGAGCCGGGTCCGGCCGGACAGCACTTCGAGCAGCTTGCCGTCATCGACCAGCGACGTGGCGAGGATCGACAGCGACACGCCGACGAGCAGGAAGGCGCCGATCGGCAACAGCGCCCAGAGGTTGGAGCGGAAGCCCTGGAACAGGTGCCGGATCTCCGGTCGCTGCCCCCGCTCCTGGTGCCACGCCGCGGCGAGGAAGCCGACGGCGAACACCGGCTTCAGCAGCGGCAAGCCGAACTGGCCGACCAGCGGGATCACGTCGACGATGCCGACGACGATGTAGTAGACGAGCAGCAGCAGCATCCAGGTCACGCGGTGCGCCGACAGCATCGCGTACGCGTCGCGCAGCCACAGCGCGCCGTGCCGCGCGTCGTGCCGGGTGAACAGGATCTCGTCGTTCATCGGTCGTGGCAGGCCGGGGCGCCGATCCGCGGCGGGCGGCCGACGCGGTCGCGCAGGATGCGCTCGAAGTGCGTCGGGTCGTGCGCGTGGACCAGCTCACCGGGGCGGGGCAGGTGGAGGTCGTAGAGCCGCGACAGCCAGAACCGGAGCGCCGCCGCGCGCAGCAGCGACGGCCACTGCTCGCGCTCGGACGCGGTCAGCGGGCGCACGCGCTGGTAGGCGTCGGTCATCGCCTGCGTGAGGTCGGGCGCCAGCGCGCCCCGTTCCGGCCCGTCGCGGACGATGCACCAGTCGTTGACGGTGATGGCGAGGTCGTAGGCGAAGAAATCGGTGGCGGCAAAGCCGAAATCGATGACGCCGGCGACCCGATCGCCGGCGAACAGCACGTTGTCGCAGAAGAGGTCGCCGTGGATGGCACCCTTGGGCATCGGGTATTTGCCGAACCCCGTCTGGTAGCGGAGTTCGGCGGCGAGCAGCTCGTTCTGCTCGGCGTCGAGGAACGGGCGCACCGCCCGTGCGGCCTGCCGCCACCAGCCCGGTCCGCGGCGGTTGGTGAGCCGGCTGCGGTAGCTCGCCGAGGCGAGGTGCAGGCGCGCGAGCGTGTCGCCGACCGCGGCGCAGTGCGGCGCGTCGGGCACCGGCAGCGGCGCGCCGTCGATGCGCTGCGCCATCCCGGCGGGCTTGCCGTTGAGCAGGCTGAACAGCGCCCCGGTCCGGTCCGCCGTGGGCGCCGGGCAGGCGACGCCGGCGCGGGCGAGGTGCGCCATCAGGTTGAGATAGAAGGGAAGTTCCCCGGCGGGCAGCCGCTCGAACAGCGTCAGCACGAAGCGACCCTTGGTCGTGGTGACGAAGTAGTTGGTGTTCTCGATGCCGGCGGCGATCGGCGTCTGCTCGACCAGCGTCCCCACCGCGTAGCGGGTGAGCCAGGCCTCGAGCTCGGTGGTGGTGACGGCGGTGTAGACCGACATGGGGCTTGGCGCCGGCCGCTTGGGCAACGGACGCGTCTTCTCTGCTCGGCGGGTGACGGATCAGTTCAGAACGTGAAGAGTAACCACAGCGGGACCCGGAGGCCGGTATCGAAGTTGTCGCGGCGGATGTACAGCTGTCCGCCCGCGTCGGGGATCAGGTAGTACGGCCGTCCGTGGCGGGGCGTCACCCTGATCCATTTCAACTGGCCGTTGACGCGCGCCTCCTCGATCGTCTCGCCGTCCTTGCGCGTGATGGTGACCTGGGGCTCGAGTTCGGCGTCGCCGCCGACGCCGGGAACCTCGGGCAGCGGCTCCAGCGCTGGCGGCGGGGGCGCCGGTTGTGCAAGGGCACCGGCCGACCAGAAGAGGGCGGCCAGCAGCAACGGCGACGCTCGGCGCGGTGCGGCGGAAACGGGTTCCATTCGGCCTCGGGAGTGACCGATGATTCTACCAGACCGCCGGCGCCGGCCGTCGCCGGGAGCGGGGGCGCCGCGGCACCTGCGCGCCGGGGGGTCAGAGGTTCAGCATCTTCTCGCGCTCGACGCGCGTGGGCTGGAAGCCGCGACCGTCGTAGAAGTCGAAGATCGCGGCGACGATCGCCTCGGGCTCCTCGATGACCTGCATCAGGCCGAGGTCCTCGGCGTCGATCAAGCCCTCGCCGACGAGGCTCTCGCGCATCCACGCGAGCAGCCCGTGCCAGAACTCGCCGCCGACCAGGATGATCGGGATCCGCCGGCTCTTGCCGGTCTGTACCAGCGTCAGGCACTCCGAGAGCTCGTCGAGGGTGCCGAAGCCACCGGGCATGACGACGTACGCCGACGCGAAGCGGACGAACATCATCTTGCGCGAGAAGAAGTAGCGGAACTCGTAGCTCACGTCCTGGAAGCCGTTGCCGCCGCGCTCGTGCGGCAGCAGGATGTTGAGCCCGATCGCCGGCGAGCGCCCCGCGTGCGCGCCGCGGTTCGCAGCTTCCATCAGCCCCGGACCGCCGCCGGAGATCACCGAGAAGCCGGCGTCGGACAAGAGCCGCGCGATCCGCTCGGTCTTCTCGTAGTACGGATGGCCGTGGCGGATGCGGGCGCTGCCGAACATGCTGACGGCCGGCCGCACCGCCTGCAGCCGTTCGGTCGCCGCGGCGAACTCTGCCATAATGCCCAGCACCCGCCAGGCCTCCTGGCCGTTCGTCGAGTACGTCCCCCTGGGATCGATCAGTTCGGGGATCTTGCCGGTTCGAAGCATGCCTACGCTCGTTCTCGTCGATGGTTCGTCGTATCTCTATCGCGCCTTCCATGCGCTGCCCGACCTGCGCACGTCGCAGGGCGAGCCGACCGGCGCGCTGCGCGGGGTGCTGTCGATGTTGCGCCGAATGGTGGAGGACGGCAAGCCCGACTACTTCGCCGTCGTCTTCGACGCGCCCGGCAAGACGTTCCGCGATGCCTGGTATCCCGAGTACAAGGCCAACCGGCCGCCGATGCCCGCCGACCTCGCCGCGCAGATCGCGCCGCTGCACGAGCTCGTCCGCGCCCACGGCTGGCCGCTGCTGGTGATCGACGGCGTCGAGGCCGACGACGTCATCGGGACGCTGGCGACGGCGGCCGCGCGGCAGGGCATCGACTGCGTGATCTCGACGTCCGACAAGGACCTCGCCCAGCTGGTGCGGCCGGGAATCACGCTGGTCAACACGATGAGCGGCGAGACCCTCGACGAGGCGGGCGTCGAGCGGAAGTTCGGCGTGAACGCCGGGCAGATCCTCGACTTCCTCACCCTCACCGGCGATGCCGTGGACAACGTGCCGGGGGTCGCCAAGGTCGGCCCGAAGACGGCCGCCAGGTGGCTGCAGCAGTACGGGACGCTCGACGCCGTCGTCGCCCACGCCGCGGAGATCGGCGGCGTCGTCGGCGAGAACCTGCGGCGCGCGCTCGACTGGCTGCCGCAGGGAAAGCGGCTGCTGACGGTGAAGACCGACTGCGAACTGCCGGTCGCGCCGCAGGCGCTCGCCATCGACGCCATCGACCCCGTGCAGCTCAGGGCGCTGTACGAGCGGTTCGAGTTCAGGAGCTGGCTGAAGGACGCCGCCGGGGCGGCGGGGCCCTCCGGCGACGGCGGCGACGCGAGCGCCGACCGGGCAGTGCCCGCCGGCGATGCCGACCGCGCGCCTGCCGACCCCCGGCCCGACGCCGCGCCGCCCGGGCCGCCGCGTCACTACGAGACGGTCACCGACGAAGCCGCGCTCGGCCGCTGGCTCGCGGCCATCGACGCCGCGCCGCTCACCGCCTTCGACACCGAGACGACCAGCCTCGACCCGCTGCAGGCGCGGATCGTCGGGCTGTCGTTCGCCATCGAGCCCGGGCGCGCGTGCTACATCCCGCTCGCGCACCGCTACCCGGGAGCCCCCGACCAGCTGCCGCTCGACGCGGTGCTCGCGCGGCTCGCCGGCTGGTTCGCCGATCCCGCGCGGCGCAAGCTGGGGCAGAACGTCAAGTACGACCAGCACGTGCTCGCCAACCACGGGCTGCCGCTCGCCGGCGTCGAGCACGACACGCTGCTCGAGTCCTACGTGCTGGAGTCGCACAAGCCGCACGACATGGACAGTCTCGCGTGGCGCCACCTCGACGTGAAGACGATCACCTACGCCGAGGTCGCCGGCAAGGGCGCCAAGGCGATCGGCTTCGACCAGGTCGACATCGCCACCGCGACGGCGTACTCGGCCGAGGACGCGGACATCACGCTGCAGCTGCACCAGGCGCTGCACCCGCGCGTCGCGAGCGAGCCCGGGCTCGCGCGGGTGTACGCGACGATCGAGCTGCCGGTGCGCGAGGTGCTGTTCCGGATGGAGCGCACCGGCGTGCTGATCGACTCGGCCCGGCTCGCGGTCCAGAGCCGCGAGCTGGGCGAGCGCGTGCTGGCGCTGGAGCAGCAGGCCTATGCGCTGGCCGGGCAGCCGTTCAACCTGGGTTCGCCGAGGCAGCTGGGCGAGATCCTGTTCGAGCGGATGAAGCTGCCGGTGGTGAAGAAGACGGCGACCGGCCAGCCGTCGACCGACGAGGAGGTGCTGCAGCAGCTGGCGGCCGACTATCCGTTGCCGCGGCTGCTGCTCGAGCACCGCGGGCTCGCCAAGCTGAAGTCGACGTACACCGACAAGCTGCCGCAGATGGTCAATCGCGGGACCGGCCGCGTGCACACCAACTACGCGCAGGCGACCGCGGTCACCGGCCGCCTCGCGTCGAACGACCCCAACCTGCAGAACATCCCGGTGCGCACCGCCGAGGGCCGGCGGATCCGCGAGGCCTTCGTCGCCGCGCCCGGCTGCCGGCTGGTCTCCGCCGACTACTCGCAGATCGAGCTGCGCATCATGGCCCACCTCTCCGGCGACGACGCGCTGCTGCGCGCGTTCCGCGAGGGCGCCGACATCCACCGCGCCACCGCCGCCGAGATCTTCGGCGTGCCGCTCGCCGAGGTGACGACCGACCAGCGCCGCACCATCAAGGCCGTCAACTTCGGGCTGATCTACGGGATGGGCGCATTCGGCCTCGCCCAGCAGCTCGGCATCGAGCGCGGCGCGGCGCAGCAGTTCATCGACCGCTACTTCCAGCGCTACCCGGGCGTGGCCGCGTACATGCAGCGCACGCGCGAACTCGCGCGCACCCAGGGCTACGTCGAGACGGTCTTCGGTCGCCGGCTGTGGCTGCCGGACATCAATGCCGGCGGCGGCCCGCGCCGCGCCGGAGCCGAGCGCGCGGCGATCAACGCGCCGATGCAGGGCACGGCCGCCGATCTCATCAAGCTGGCGATGATCGCCGTCCAGCAGTGGCTCGATCGCGACCGGCTGGGAGCGAAGCTGATCCTGCAGGTCCACGACGAGCTGGTGCTCGAGGTGCCCGACGCCGAGGTCGCCCGCGTGCAGCACGAACTGCCGCTGCGGATGGCGGGCGTGGCGGAACTGGCCGTGCCGCTGGTTGCGGAGGTGGGGTCAGGCGCCAACTGGGACGAGGCGCACTGAACCCCTATTCCGGCCGGCCGAACACGTCGACGTAGCTGGCGTAGGCCGACGTCGCGATCATCGGCCCCAGCGCCAGCCAGCCGAGGCCGAGCGGCAGGGTGGCCAGCAGCGCGAGCACGATCGCGATCAGCCCGTAGACGGCCGACGGCGCGACGTTCTCGAGGCAGGCGGCGAAACTCGCCTTCATCGCCGCCCACGGTTCGGCGCCGGCGAAGACGATCAGTGCCGGCGCGAACCAGAGCGCCATCAGCAGCGGCACGGCGAGGATCGCCATGACCAGCAGCACGACCCCTGCCGCGGCGCCGATGGTCACCAGCGCCGCCCCGCCGAGCTGCAGCGGATCGCCGCTCAGCAGCACGCCCAGCACGCCGAAGCCGGCGACGGCGATCATCGCGCCGAGGCAGACGACCCAGATGGCGAACCAGCCGGCGAAGCTCAGCAGTGCGAGGATCACCAGCGGCGCCGTGTGCTGCTGGAAACAGCCGAACAGGTGGCCGACGGCGAGCGGCTCGCCGCGATCGACCGCGCGGGCGCCCTGCAACGCGCCGCCGGCGAGGATCGGCGTCAGCAGCGTCGAGGCGAGCGGGCCGAAGACGGGGACCAGTGCCAGGCCCAGCATCAGCGCGAGGTAGATGGCGGCGATGACCAGCCAGATCGCCGGGGCCGCGGCGAACAACCGCCAGCCCGCCGCCCACCAGTGCGCGCCGCGGCCGGCGCCCACGGCCTGCGGCCGCGGTCCCGGTTCACGCACGCCGGGCCGCGGCGCCCCGACGACCGGGGCCGGTTCCGGGAGCGACGCGGGCGGATCGTCCATCACGTTCTCGCAGGGGCGACGACAGTCTCGCTGCAACATAGCACGGCCGGCCCGCCGCGGCGAGCGCGGACCGGCGCCTGCCGCCGGCGTACCGCCGGCCCCGGGGGAACAACGCCGCCGGCGGGAAACAGCGGATTTGTTGATGCACGTCCAAATCGCCGGGCGTCGTTCTGAAAGAATGGCTGCGCCCGGCGGAGTCGCCGGAGGAAGGCCCCGCGCCGGCGGCGTGTCGCCGGGGACGGGGCCGGCGTGCCCGCCGAACCGGAGGAGACTCACCCATGCCCAGGCTCCTGTCGCCGCGGATCGCGGCCATCGCGCCCGCTCCGGCGCCGCCGCTGCGCGATCGCGCGCCGCAGACGCTGGCTGCCGGCACGCCGGCCGAGCTCGCCGCGGCGCTGATCGCGCTGGTCGGCGCCGACCGCGTGCTCACGCGGCCCATCGACCTCGTCCGCTACGCTTCCGACGCGAGCCCGTACCGGATGTTCCCGCAGGCGGTCGTCGTCGCGCGCGACGTCGACGACGTGCGCCGCGTGCTTCGTTATGCACGCGAACACCGGGTGCCGGTGACGTTCCGCGCCGCGGGAACGAGCCTGTCCGGCCAGGCGCAGGGCGACGGCATCCTGATCGACGTGCGCCGGCACTGGGCGGGTGTCGCCGTCGAGGACGGCGCGAAGCGGTTGCGCGTGCGGCCGGGGACGATCCTCGCGCGGGCCAATCTGGCGCTGGCGGCGTTCGGGCACCGGCTGGGCCCTGATCCGGCGAGCGCGGCGGCGTGCACGATCGGCGGCGTCATCGCCAACAACTCCAGCGGCATGTGCTGCGGCACGACGCAGAACTCCTACAAGACGGTCGCGTCGCTGACGCTGATGCTGCCGTCCGGCACGCTGGTGGACACCGCTGCCGCCGACGCCGAGACGCGGTTCGCCGCCGCCGAGCCCGCGCTCGCCGCCGGCCTGATGCAGATCAAGCGCGAGATCGAGGCCGATGCCGAGCTCGTCGCCCGGATGCGCCGGAAATTCAGCATCAAGAACACGACCGGCTACCACATGGAGGCGTTCCTCGACGGTGCGACGCCGCTCGAGATCTTCCGCCGCCTCGTCGTCGGTTCCGAGGGGACGCTGGCGTTCATCGTCGAGGCGGTGTTCGAGACCATTCCCGACGACCAGTGCCGGCTGACGTCGTACATGATCTTCCCGGACATGCACGCGGCGTGTGCCGCGGTGAAGCCGTTCGTCGATTGCGGTGCGGCGGCGGTCGAGCTCACCGATCGCGCGTCGCTCGCCGCGGTCGAGGGCAAGCCGGGCGTGCCGGAGCGCTGGAAAGCGCTGCCCGGCGGCGCGACGGGCCTGCTGGTCGAGTTCCGCTGCCCCGACGAGGCCGCGCGCGACGCCGCGCAGGCGCGTGCCGAAGGGATCCTCGCCGGGCTGCCGCTGCTCGAGCCCGCGCAGTTCACGCGCGACCCCAGGCTCGCCGCGCAGTACTGGACCGTCCGCAGCGGGCTGCTCGCCTCGGTCGGCGGCGCGCGCCCGTCCGGCGCGTCGTTCATCATCGAGGACGTCTGCTTCCCGCCGGAGCGGCTCGCGGACGGCGCGCTCGACATCCAGGCGCTGTTCGGGCGGCACGGCTACGACGGCGTCATCTTCGGCCACGCGTCGGCCGGCAACCTGCACTTCCTGGTGACACCGTTCCTCAACGAGGATCGCGAGATCGCCCGCTTCGACGCCTTCCTGCAGGACGTCGTCGACGTCGTCGTCAACAAGTACGACGGCTCGCTCAAGGCCGAGCACGGAACCGGTCGCAACATCGCGCCCTTCGTCGAGCGCGAGTGGGGGCCGAAGCTCACCGCGCTGATGTGGCGGGTGAAGCGGCTCGCCGATCCCGACGGCGTGCTCGCGCCCGGCGTGCTGCTGGCGAACGATCCCGGCCACCACCTGCAGTTCCTGCAGACGGCGCCCACCGTCGAGGACGTCGTCGACCGCTGCATCCAGTGCGGCTACTGCGAGCGCGTCTGTCCCAGCCGCGACCTGTCGACGACGCCGCGGCAGCGGATTGCGCTGCGGCGCGAGATGGTGCGGCAGGGCGGGGCGACGCCGCTCGCCGAGGCGCTGCTGCGGGACTTCGACTACGACGCGGTCCAGACCTGCGCCGGCGACGGCAGTTGCGAGCTCGCCTGCCCGGTCGGGATCAACACCGGCGTGCTGATGAAGCGCTATCGCCACCTCACCCACGGTGCGACGGCCGAGCGCGTCGCGGCGACGCTGGCGCAGCGCTTCCGGCCCGTCGAGCGCGCCGCCCGGCTGGCGGTCGGCGCCGCCGGTGCGGTGGCGAAGGTCGCCGGCCACGGGACACTGGCGGCGATCACCGGCGCCGCGCGCAGCGTCGTCAGCAAGGACCTGATGCCCGGCTGGCTGCCCAACATGCCGCGCCCCGCGAAGGCCCGGCCCCCGGTCACCGCGCGCGAAGGCGCGGCGGCGGTCTACTTCACCGCCTGCGTCAACCGCATCTTCGGCCACGCCCCCGGCGCCGGGCGCGAGGCCTCGCTCGCCGAGGCGCTGGTCGCGGTGTCGGCTCGCGCCGGCCTGCCGCTGTGGATCCCGCCCGACGTCGGCGGCCACTGCTGCGCGACGATCTGGCACTCGAAGGGCTACGAGACCGGCAACGCGCTGATGGCGAACCGGACCGCCGAGGCCCTCTGGCGCTGGAGCGACGAGGGCCGGTTGCCGATCGTCTGCGATGCGAGCTCGTGCTCGCTCGGACTCACCGCCGAGATCGTCGACTACCTGACGCCCGAGAACCGCGAGCGCCACGCCCGGCTGGTCATCCTCGATTCGATCGCGTGGGCGCACGACCGGCTGCTGCCCAAGCTCACGGTGGCACGGCGGATCGGCAGCGCCGTGGTTCACCCGAGCTGCTCGGTCAATCACCTGAAGCTCGCGCCGAAGCTCCACGCCGTCGCCGCCGCGCTGGCCGAGAAGGCAGTGACGCCGGCGCTGGCGAACTGCTGCGGGTTTGCCGGGGATCGCGGCTTCCTCCATCCCGAGCTCACCCGCTCGGCGCTGACCGACGAGGCCGCCGAGGTCGCGCAGGGCGCCTACGACGCCTACTTCGGCAGCAACCGCACCTGCGAGATCGGCCTCAACCTCGCCACCGGGTGCAACTACGAGTCGTTCGTCTTCGTGCTCGAAGAGCTCACGCGACCGGCCGGCCGGTGACGTACCGGCGCCTGGACGCCGTCGCCGGGATGCTCGGTTGAACAGTACAAGTCGGCGCGTCAACGTCTGTTGCAATCGCGCGTTTGGCGCAGCGGTCGTCGATTTGCTATGGTGTGGCTGGAATACGCCAAGCATCGATCCGCGTGCCGTCGCGACGCGGGTCGAGCACGACGACGGCACGGGTGCAGCGCGCACCCGGCGCGGCGCCACCCGGCGGCGGGGCGCGGGGCCGAGGTGCCGGTGACGGAACGGGAATCCGCAGAGATGGTTCGCCAAGTTGGTGATGCCCAGGCGCGCCCGGCGCAGATCGGCGCGGCCGGCCGGGCGTGGCGTTTCGGCGTGCTCGGGGTCGCCTATGCGCTGTGCGCGTGGCTCGGCCGGTTCGTCCCGGCGATCGACGGCATCGCGCTGTTCTGGCTGCCCACCGGGCTCGCGCTGGCGGCGCTCTGGCGTTGGGGGCCGGCGTATTGGCCGGCGATTGTCGCCGGCGCGCTGGTCCACGCGTTCGCGGCCGGCCTGCCTCCCGCGGTCGCGCTGGGGCTCGCCGCGGCGTTTGCGGCGGGGCCGTACGCTGCCGTCGAACTCGCGCGGCGCTACGGTTTCGCCGGCGGCGAGAGCCGACGCGAACTGGTCGCGCTGGCGGCGGCCGCGGCGCTCGGGGTGACGCTGTCGGCGGTCATCGGCCCCGGCACGCTGTTCGTCGCCGGTCGCGTGCCGCTGGACAACCTCGGTCGCGCGCTGCTGTCCTGGTGGCTCGGAGACGTCGCCGGCATCGTGCTGGCCACGCCGCTGCTGCTGTCGTTCTCGGCGCCGGCGCTCGCGCGTCTCCGCCGCCATCCGCTGCAGGCGGTCGCGCTGGCCGCGTTGACCGTCGTCGTCGGGTCCGCGGTTTCGGGACTCGCCCCCGGGATGCAGGACGCGCGCCTGCCGGTGTCGTTCCTCGCGGTGCCGCCGATCGCCTGGGCGGCGCTGCGCTTCGGCGTCCCCGGCGCGTCGCTGGTGACGCTGGTGGTCGGCGGGTTCTCGCTCGCCGGGGTTGCCGCCGGCCGCGGCCCGTTCGTGCTCGCCGACGCGAACCTCGGGTACTTCCTGCTCTGGGCGCACCTGGTGACGCTCGGGATGCTGGGGCTGCTGGCGACACTGCTGCGCGCCGAACTGCTCGGCGCCGAGACCCGGCTGTCGGAGCAGGCGCACGCCCTGCGCGAGAGCCAGGTGCTGCTCGAGGAACTGGTGCGCAGCCTGCCGGTCGGCGTCTATCGCGCCCGCAGCCGCGCCGACGGCAGCGTCGCCTACGAGTACGCGAGCCCGCTGTTCCTGTCGATGCTCGACCTCCCGCCGCAGAGCCTGCAGTCGCCGACCTTCCGCGCCGAGGTGCTGCGACGGATCCACCCCGACGACCACGCGGCGCTGGAGCGCGTGATCGCCGATGGTCGCGCGACGTCGGCGCAGATGGCGTTCGAGGGGCGCGTCAACGTGCGCGGCGAGACGCGCTGGATGCGCTTCGAGATCGCGCAGCGGATCGTCGACAATGGCGAGCGGATCCTGTTCGGCATCGTCGCCGACGTGAGCGAGCGCCGGCGGCTCGAGCTGCAGCAGGCGCACGAGCTCGCGCTGCTGGAGGGACTCGCCCACGACCGGCCGCTGCCGGCGCTGCTGGCCGACATCATCACCGCCTACGAGGCCGCCTGCCCCGGCGCGCTCGGATCGGTGCTGCTGCTCGACGACGAAGGCCGCCGGCTGCGGCACGGCGCGGCCCCGTCGCTGCCGGGCGCGTACGTCGCGGCGATCGACGGGATCGAGATCGGCCCGGCGGCCGGGAGCTGCGGCACCGCGGCGTGGACGAAGAAGACGGTGATCGTCCCCGACATCGGCGTCGATCCGCGCTGGGTGGAGCACCGCGCGCTGGCCGCGGCGCACGGGCTCGCCGCGTGCTGGTCGATCCCGCTGCACTCGACCCGCCAGCAGGTCCTCGGGACCTTCGCCATCTACTATCGCACGCCGCGCGCACCGGGCCCCGACGAGATCACGGCGATCGAGCGCGCGGCGTACCTCGCCAGCGTCGCGATCGAGCGCCACGCGGCGAAGGCGGAGCTAGCCCAGAGCGAGGCGCGATACCGGAACCTGTACAACAACACGCCGTCGATGCAGTGCTCGATCGACACCCACGGCGTGCTGGTCGACGTCAGCGACTACTGGCTGGCGGTGATGGGCTACCGCCGCGACGAGGTCATCGGCCGGCCGCTGGCCTCGGTGCTGACGCCGGCGTCGGCGCGTTTCCTGCGCGAGGTCGGCCTGCCGGAGCTGCTGCGCACCGGCGTCGCGCACAATGTCGAGTACCAGCAGGTCCGGAAGACCGGCGAGGTCCTCGACGTGCTGGCGTCGAGCACCGCCGAGCGCGACGCCGCCGGACGGATCGTCGGCGCGCTCTCGTCGCTCGCCGACATCACCGCGCGCAAGCGGCTGGAGAACCAGCGCGCGCACGAGAACACGCTGCTCGAGGCGATGGCGAGCGGCGCTTCGCTGGACGAAGCGCTGCTGCGCCTCATCTACACCTACCAGGCGCTGCTGCCGGGCATGATCGGCTCGGTGCTGCTGGTCGAGCCGGACGGCCGCCACCTCGGTCACGGCCTCGCGCCCGGGCTGCCGGAGTCGTTCCGCAAGGCGGTCGACGGGCTCGAGATCGGGCCGCAGATGTGCTCCTGTGGCGCGGCGGCGTACACCGGCAAGCCGACCGTCGTGGCCGACATCGCCACCGACCCGCTGTGGGGCCGCTTTCGCGAGCTGGCGCTCGGCAACGGCCTGGCCGCGTGCTGGTCGTTCCCGATCGTCGACTCGAACGGCCGGCCGGTCGGCACCTTCGCGCAGTACTACCGCGAGGTTCGCACGCCGACCGCCGACGAGCTCGCGCAGGTCGAGCGCGGCGCCTGGCTCGCGAGCCTCGCGATCGAGCGGGCGCGGGCACTCGACGGGCTGCGCGAGAGCGAGGAGCGCTTCCGCCGGTTCTACAACGAGACGCCGGCGCTGCTGCACTCCTGCGACGGCGACGGGCGGCTGGTCTCGGTCAGCGACTACTGGATCGCCGCCACCGGCTACCGGCGCGACGAGGTGATCGGCAGGCAGTTGTCGGACTTCCTGCACGAGGACGGACGGCGGCCGCAGGCCGAGTCCGGGCCGGCGGAGCTGCTGCGCACGGGGCGCCGGATGGACGCGCCCTACCGGCTGATGCGCAAGAGCGGCGAGCTGATGGACGTCATCGTGTCGTCGACGGCCGAGCGCCGGCCCGACGGCGGCATCGTGCGCACGCTGTCGGTGATGACCGACGTGACCGAGCGCAATCGGGCCGAGGAGACGCTGCGCCAGCACGGCGAGAACCTCGACGCCCTCCACCGCTTCACCATCGACCTGCTCGACCGGCGCGACATGACCGACCTGCTGCAGACCATCGTCGATCGCGCGACGGCGATGGTGGCGGCACGCTTCGGGGCGCTGCTGCTGCTCGAGGGCGACAAGCTCGCCGCCCGCGCCCACACCCGCGACGTGCCGGAGTTCGCCGAGGCGTCGGTCGGACGCGACAACGGCGTGCTGGCGTGGCGGGCGATCGACACCGGGGAACCCGTGGTGGTCGACGACTACGCCGCCTGGCCGCAGCGGCGCGCGCGGTTCGATTCGCTGGCGCTGCGGGCCGTCGCCGTGCTGCCGGTGCTGCTGCGCGGGACGTCGATCGGCGTGCTCGAGCTCGCGCGCGACGAGCCGGGGCGGCCGTTCACGCCGGCGGAGATGCGGCGCGGCGCGCTGTTCGCCCGGATGGCCGCGCTCGTCATCGACCACGCCCGCGTCTACGAGGATGCGCTGCGCCAGCTCGCCGAGCGCGCGCGGGCGGAAACCGCGCTGCGCGAGCAGGAGGCGCGGCTCGCCGGCATCATCGACTCGGCGATCGACGCCATCATCACCGTCGACGAGGAGCGCCGGATCGTCGTGTTCAACGATGCCGCGGCGCGGATCTTCGGCTGCGCCGCCGATGCAGTGCTCGGCAGCCCGCTCGGCGCCCTGATCCCCGATCACCAGGCCGCCATCGACGCCGTGCAGGGCGCCGCCGCGCGCGGCAGCGGGCCGCCGCTGCGGGGCCGGCGTCGCAGCGGCGAGGAGTTCCCCATCGAGGTGTCGGTGTCGCGCGTCGTGGTCGGCGGGCGCGAGCTCGCGACGCTGACGGTGCGCGACGTCACCGAGCAGCTGCGGGCGCGGGCAAGCGAGGCGCGGCTGCAGGCGGAGCTGCGCGAGTCGCAGAAGCTCGAGGCGATCGGCACGCTTGCCGGCGGCATCGCGCACGAGTTCAACAACATCGTCGGCTCGATCCTGGGCAACGCCGAGCTGGCGCAGCAGGACGTCGGCCCGGCCGGCGCAGCCGGCGCGAGCATCGAGGAGATCCGCAAGGCGGGGCTGCGCGCGCGCGAGGTCATCCGCCAGATCCTGGCGTTCAGCCGCAACGAGCCGGTGGAGCGCGGCCGGGTCGACCTGCGCGCGCTCGTCGAGGCGACGCTGCGGATGCTGCGCCCGATCGTCCCCGCGGGAATCGAGATTCGGACCCGGCTGCCCGAGTCCAGCCTGTACGTCGAGGGCGATGCCGGCCAGCTGCAGCAGGCGCTCGTCAACCTCTGCAACAACGGGCTGCACGCGCTCGGTGCCGGCCCCGGAAGCCTGGACGTGACGCTGGACACGCTCGACATCGGTGGCACGGCGCCTCC
>WBZP01004523.1_pt1 | contig 14474 bp, 12 predicted proteins | sample 5204301 | NCBI WGS metagenome assembly WBZP01 (sample SAMN12412401, study PRJNA552823) | activated sludge metagenome | isolation source: activated sludge from nitrification reactor of wastewater treatment plant... | place: USA: Pennsylvania | collected 2017 | reverse complement strand
CACGTCGATGACGCCGGCAAGCGGCTCGGCCGACCGGCACTCACACCCATCGTCGACGAACTCGCTCGACGACTCGACGAAGGCCGCGGCACACCCACACGGATCACGCTCCGAGGCCTCGAGGGTGACCAGCGCAGTGCACTCGCTGACCTCCTCGGAGTCGCCAAGCTCCCGCCCGCGGACACCTCACTCGAGATCACTCGACTTCTCAGCGCGCTGGGCCTGAGCGACGCAGACGAACTCCGACAGGTCATCGAGCAACTTCACGGACCGCTGGGAGATCGCGCAGCAGACCGGGCAGCTGAACGGGACGCCCGCGCAGCTTTGTGGGACTGGTTCATGGAGCAAAGCCAAACGACCGTTGTCGCCAACGTCGGTCCGCTCGGCGACTGGCCGACGCAGGTCCGAAAGGAGGGAATCCGCGGAGACCTCGACACCCACCGTGCGCGCCTCACCCGAGTCTTCGACGTGCTGTCGGCGCTGACGCAGGTGCCCCAGGGGGGCATTCCGCTGGCGACGTTCGCCAACGCAACTCTGGGAGATTCTCACGCCCTCGACCATGGTCAACCACTGGCCCGCCTCGTCGTCGCCGCAATCGCCGACGCCGCCAACGAAGCGCGGCCGGACAGTGCAGAGGACGCTCGTGCGCTCTGGGAGCTCGTCGGCGTCAACCCCGACCCGCTGTCATCCAACGCGCTCAGCATTGGCCTTGCCGTCGGAGCAAACCATGCGCTCGCCCCGATTCTGACTAGTCACAGCGCCGCCGCCGAGCCGGTCATCCTGACCCTCTCCCAGATCAAGAGATGGCCGATCGATCCCCTTCCCGCGAACCGCTGTGCCTTCGTCGTCGAGAACCCAGCGATCGTGGCAGCAGCCGCGAACCAGTCGTGGGATGGGCCGCCCATCATCTGCTCGTCGGGCCGGCCGTCGATCGCAGTCGTCTCGCTCCTTCGACAACTCGGTGCGCATGGAGCTGCGCTTTACCAGCACGCTGACTTCGACGCCGCAGGCCTCAGCATCACCGCCTGGCTCAGCAGCCGCGCAGGAACGACACCATGGCTGATGACGGCGAACGCCTATCGGGCTGCCATCGGTATGCAGCGCGACAGGCCCCAGCTCGGCGGCGTCCTGCCGGCCACGCCATGGGACCCGGAGCTGGCCGACGCCATGGGGAGGCACGGCCAAGCCGTCTACGAAGAAGAACTCACTGATCAACTGCTCGCCGAGGCCCAGGCGAAGTACAAGACGTTCTGAGCTGTTGCACGTCGACTGACTCTGCAGTCGCCGTGCAGCTCTGCTCCAGCCTGCTCACCGGGGGCCCAACAGCAGCGGAGGGCGGCGTGTCGACGCCGCTCAAGAGCTGCGCGCTGCTAGCTGGTCGGCGTTCCTTCCGCAGCGCCCCAGGTCTCGGGAGCGGGCCCCAGAACCGCCCGGGTCGCATTGACAATCGCCCAGCCGTAGAGGGTGTAGGTAGCCGCACCGATACTGACGCAAATCGCGCGGGTCACCTGAGTGCTGAGCACGAACTTACCCTGGACGTGGCCGTTCTTGGTCACGAATCGCGGGCCGAGTACAGCGTTGGAAGCGTCGATGGCGGACATCGGAACGGACCGCACGATCCGCTTGGCCCAGTACGGCGCCGTCCGCCGGACGAGCGGCTCGACGCTTGCGGTCGCGGCGCCATTGCCCAGAAGGACACAGGCAGCGAGGAGGTTCCGCCGCTCGATGTCCTCGATGGGGATGCCATGGATTTCCGCGACCGAGAGCGCGTAGACCACAGACGCCTCGGCGAACGTAAGCATCCCCGCGAATGCGGCTGGAGCCTTCGCCTCGCCGGCGAGGATCGCAGCCACTCCCGCGCCGGTCGCAGCGACACCGCCCATGTAGACCCGGTTCAGGTATGACACGAGCTGCTCGGGCGACTTCTCGGGATGCACGCGGCGCAAGCGGGCAACGCTGTCGACCGCCAGCGGATGCTGAGCGCTCAGTGCCGAATCGACAGCGAGCTGAAGGTATCTCGAAGTTTGCATCAGGTCCCTCCAGTAGGAGGGCACGCTTCCCAATCGGCCTACGCCGACCGGTTCGAAGCCAAGGTTTGATGGCTCATCGCGAACGAGGGTGTAGGCGGGGTCTGAAGCCGCCGGCTTCGAGGAGTGATCGGGCGATGTAGTTGGTGAGGTTCCGGAAGCCGAGCGCGGAACCGCGAAGGTGCTCGAGGCGGCCGTTGATCGCCTCGGTCGGACCGTTCGACGTGCCGGGCCGATCGAAGAACGCGAGCACATCCGCGGCGCGGCGTTTCAGGGTTCGGCCAAGGCGGGCGAGCTCGATGAGCGGCTTCGGGACACCCGTGCTGAGCGACGCGATGACGGCCTGCATGAGTTGGCGGCCGTGGCGCCGGTCGGGGTTGCGGTACGCGGCGATCATCCGCTGATAGACGCTCCAGGTCGCTTCGACCTCGACGTGCGCGTCGTCAGCGAAGAGCTTGTCGAGGCGCGTTGCCTGCCGTTCGGTGAGCAGATCGGCGCCGGTGTGCAACGTGAGCCGGGCGCCGTAGAGCGGCTCGCGCGCGCGGCCGCGGTGACCGTGCAGTGCCTGCTGGACGCGGCGCCGGCAGTCGTCGAGCGCGGTCCCGCCGAGACGCACGACATGGAACGGGTCCATGACCGCGACCGCGGCGGGGAGCTCCTCCGCGGTGGCGGTCTTGAAGCCGGTGAAGCCGTCCATCGCGACGACGTCGATGCCGTCACGCCACGCGGCGGGCCGCGCCCCGAGCCATGTCGCGAACGTGGCTTTCGAGCGGCCTTCGACCATGTCCAACAACCGTGCCGGGCCCGTGCCGTCGCGCACCGGGGTCAGGTCGATGATCACGGTCACGTACTTGTCGCCGCGGCGGGTGTGGCGCCACACGTGCTCATCGACGCCCAGCACGCGCACCCCGTCGAAGCGTGCCGGATTGGAGATCAGCACGCGGCGGCCCTCGTCGAGCACCGCCGCGTTCGCGCAGTGCCAGCCCACCCCGAGTGCCTCCGCGATCCGGGCGACGGTGAGGTGCTGACAGACGATCCCGGCGAGCGCCCACGCGAGCCCGGCTCGGCTGATCTTCGCCCGGGGTTCGGCTGCGGCGGTCATGTCTTGGCGCCACACCCGCCCACACGGGCCGCAGGCGTAGCGGGCGACGATCACCTCGAGCGTGGTCGGTCGCCACCCGAACGGCGCGTGCGCCAACCGCCTTGTCACCGAGTCACGAGCGGCGCCTTCGGCGCCGCACTCGCGGCACCACCGGTCCTCGTCGACGCCGGTGACCCGGCACGCCAGCACCGCTTCTTCGTCGCTCACGCGCTGTCCGAACACGACCAGACCCAGGTCGTCGAGACGGCAGAACGCGGTCAGATCAGGGGCATCGAAGATAGCGTCGCGCACGGTCGAGGTCTTTCGGCTGGACGGCGTAGGAACCTCCATCTTGGAAGACCTCGACCACCCCACCGCGTGACCCGCCAACCGGCCGGCACGGCACCGCTACACCCTCAATCGCGAAGAGCCGGTTTGATTCTGCCATGGCTGTCAAGAGGCAGGCGCTCTCGCTTGGTCAGGTCAGCGCGTCTTGGGGTTTCGGCCAGCCGTTGATCAGAGTGGCGGCAGCATCGGCCGAATCATCGCTTCCACAAGGCTGAGGAATTCGTCGGCGGTCGACGTCGATGACGACACCTTGTCGACGGCGACCCCGACCGGTTCGAGCCCGCTGCCGTAGCGGCGCGTGGACAGCTTGGCGAGCATCCGTTCCAGCGCCATCCGCCCCAGGATCTCCGTCGACGAGAACAGCTCGTACGACGCGACCGGCACCTCACCACTGCCGTCGGTGGCACGCACCCGCGGCCAACGCACCGGGATCCGTCGCCCGCCGAGCGTCACCGAGCCGGCCTCGCTGCCATGACGAACCGCTGTCCGCCCGGCGTCGTGGCGACCCTTCGGGCCGCACACCGCGGTCACGTCTTCGTTCATGATCGTGTGCATCACCTGCAACCCGGTCGCGACCGCGAACGCGAGCAGGCCCTCCTCGACCGCCTCGGCGAGCTCGCCCATCGCGATCGTCACCCGCTCCGGAACAGCCACCTCAGCGGCGGTCACGACAGGCGCGGTCTTGGTCTGATAGTTCTTCTTCATTGGTGGTGGTCCTCTGCTTGTAGTCGGTGTTCTTGGCGAACGCCCGACACCTACCAGACGGCAGGTCCCGAGCGGGGGACCACCACCTCAACTTCCACGACTACCGGGACAACCTCGTGCGCGAGCCCACAAGCGAATAGGTCGTTGCGTCGTCGCGATCATTGCGTGGTGGCCCCGGTTGGCCTGCCTCCCGGCGACGCACCGCGTATCGCATCCCGGCCGTCAGCTGGGTTGCGGCTCTGCGCTGCTCGTGTTGAGTGCCGCGCTGGTTGAACATCGGTGGGCGGTTTGTCGAGGCCGGTTGTTGAGCATGTAGGCGAACGTGTCGAGGTCGGCTTCGGTGTGGACCGATAGGTCGCTGCGTTGGGCATCCATTGGCGAAGGTGGCCGTTGGTGTTCTCGTTCGATCCGCGCTGCCGGGGTTGTGGGGATCGCCGAAGTTGATCTGGATGCCGGTGTCGAGGCGTGGCCGGTGGGGTGCTGAGTTCAGGCGGGGGGTGTGTCGGGTGGTCGGGTGAGGCCGGCGACGACGAGGTCGAGGATGGCGTCGAGGAGGTGTTGATCGAAGGCGTCACCGCGGATCATGTAGCGGTAGACAATGGGTCCTTCGATGAGGTCGACTGCGTGATCGATGGCGATTCCGTCGACGAGCTCCCCGCGCTTGCGAGCGTGGTGCAGCACGTTGCGAACGGGTAGCGATCGTTCTCGTGTGAGTTTGTTGAGCGCGTGACGGAGGTCCTGGTCGTCGGTGGCGGCTTGCATGACTCCGAGCATCATTCGTCGCTTGCCGATGATCTCGGGCATCGACATCACCTGCCCGAACAGGACGCCGAGGTCGGATCGGAGCGCGCCAGTGTCGGGCGTCGGTAGATGCTCGATCTGGCTGGCGACGGTGTCGACGAGGAGGTCGTGGACGCTGGGCCAGTGACGGTAGATGGTGGTTTTGGCGACCCGGGAGCGGCGGCAGAGCTCATCGATGGTGAAGCCTGTGACGCCTTCGGTGATGAGCAACTCGACGGCGGTGTCGCGGATCCTCTCGTGTGTGCCGCGCGTCATGGTGTCGACCTTTCGGGCCCGGGTGGGAGTAGCGCTACAGCATAGTAGCGTTCAGGAGTGCTTGCCCACGACGAAGGGAGTTAGTGACGTGATCAGAGGACTTGGCCGATGGACTTTTCAACACCGGCGCACCACGGTGATCGCGTGGCTCGTTGCTCTGGTCGGTTTCGGAGCGTTGGGGAACGTGATCGTCGGGCCATCGTTCTCGAGCGCATTCGAGATCCCGGCGTCGGAGAGCGCTTCGGGATTCGAGGTGATGTCGGAGTACTTCCCGCAGCAGGGTGCCAGCCGGCAGTCCGGCTCGATCGTGTTCCGCGCCGAGCAGGGCGTGGCGGACCCGGCGGTGACGGCCGCGATGACGGAGTTCTTCGGCGAGGTCGGCGCGATCGAAGGGGTGACGGTGCTGAGCCCGTACGACGACGGCGGGCAACGTCAGATCGACCCGTCGGGCACGATCGCGTTCGCGACGGTGAACCTCGATGATTCCCTCGACCAGGTCGAACTGAGTGACATCGGCGCCGAGATCGGAGATTTGGTCCCCGCCGTGGACGGGGTGACGGTCGAGGTCGGGGGCCGGGCGTTGGCCGAGTTCGAGCCGCCGCAGTCGGAGTTGATCGGGCTCGGGTTCGCGATCATCGTGTTGATCCTCGCGTTCGGATCCGTGCTGGCGATGGGTCTACCGATCGGTGTTGCCCTGTTCGGAGTTGGTGTCGGCGCCAGCGTCGTGGCGTTGTTCAGCAATCTGGTCACGATCCCTGACTTCGCGACGACGTTGGGGGCGATGATCGGCATCGCCGTCGGGATCGACTACGCGTTGTTCATCGTCACCCGCTATCGCGAGAACCTGAAGCAGGGCCAGTCGTTCGAGGAAGCGACGGTCAACGCGATGGACACCGCCGGTCGGGCAGTGGTGTTCGCCGGGGTGACGGTGGTGATCTCACTGCTCGGCATGTTGCTGATCGGTCTCGAGTTCATCTCCGGGCTCGGGATCGGCGCCGCGACGACGGTGGCGGTCACGATGATCGCGTCGATCACGCTGTTGCCGGCGCTGCTCGGTTTCGCCGGCCATCGGATCGAGGTCACCCGGTGGCGGGGGATCATCGCCGCCGGCTTCGTGGCGATGACGTTGTTCGGGCTCGGATTGTCGATCGACCCGCTGCTGATCGGGGCGCCGCTTGCCGTGGTGACGATGCTGGCCGGCTTCGCCGTTGCGCCGTTGCGTCGCGAGTTGCCGGCCCGCACCGAGAAGCCGGCACGCCAGACGTTGCCGTTCCGGTGGAGCCGTGTTGTTCAAGCGCACCCGTGGCGGTCGTTGGTCGGCGGCACGGTGGTGCTGCTTGCCCTTGCCGCGCCCGTGCTGTCGTTGCGGCTCGGGTTCTCTGACGAGGGCAACTACAGCGAGGACACCACCACCCGCCGTGCCTACGACCTGCTCGCAGACGGGTTCGGGCCCGGTTTCAACGGGCCGCTCGTCGCCGCGGTCACGCTGGCCGATCCCGGTGACGCCGACGCTCTGGCGGGTATGGTCGACGCAATCGGCGCCGATCCCGGCGTGCAGTACGCCTCGCCCCCGCGTCTCGATGACCCGGCGACGCCACAGGCGGCACTGGTCCAGATCGTCCTGACGACCTCGCCACAGGATGACGCGACGACCGACACGATCGAACGACTTCGGACGGATGTGATCCCGACCGCGCTGGCCGGCACGAGTCTCAGCGTGTACGTGACCGGGACCACTGCGGCGTCGATCGACTTCACCACGTACCTCGCTGATCGTCTGTTCATCTTCATCGGTGTCGTGTTGCTGTTGTCGTTTGTGCTGCTGATGATGGTGTTCCGGTCGCTGCTGGTACCGGTCAAGGCGGTGATCATGAACTTGTTGTCGATCGCCGCCGCGTACGGCGTCGTGGTCGCCATCTTCCAGTGGGGATGGCTCAACATCGTGTTCGGTGTCGAACCGGCACCGATCGAACCGTTCGTGCCGATGATGATGTTCGCGATCGTGTTCGGACTGTCGATGGACTACGAGGTGTTCCTCTTGTCCCGAGTGAAAGAGGAGTACGACCGCACCGGCGACTCGCGGACCTCGGTCGCCGACGGCCTCGCCGCCACCGCCCACGTGATCACGGCCGCCGCCGCGATCATGATCGTCGTGTTCGGCGCCTTTTTGCTCGAGGACGACCGAATCATCAAACTGTTCGGTGTCGGCCTCGCCACTGCGGTCTTGCTCGACGCCTCCCTGGTGCGCATGCTGCTCGTGCCCGCCACCATGGAGCTCCTCGGCGACAAGAACTGGTGGCTGCCCGCCTGGCTCGACCGGATCCTGCCGCGCCTCAACGTCGAAGGACCCACCGACCACTCCGACCCGACACCACCCGACCGCGACGTCGATACGGACCCCGCTCTCGTTCACTGACGAGCGTGAGCGTCCGCTCGGGTAGCCGCTGGCGCCTCGCCGGAGGGAGCGGCCATGCAGCGTCCCGGAGCTGCCGATGATCGCGGTCACCCGTCATCACCGCGCCGCGGTGGTTTCACCGCTCCCTTCGAGATGATCAGGTGGCAGTGCAGGCGACAGCAGCCGCCTCTGCTGCGACGGTGCGACGCCTGCTGGTTGCTTTCGGCGGTGGGCGCCGACGAGGCCGAGCAGTGACAGGGCGATCCCGGCGATTGCGTCGATGATGAAGTGGTTGCCTGTGACGACAACTGCGGTGGTCATGAGCGTCGGCGGTACGGCGAGCAGGGCGCGGGTCGGGCGGTGGGTGATGGTCATGGCGATCACGACACAGGCGAGGGTCACCCAACCGACATGGAAGCTGGGAAGTGCTGCGAACCTATTGAGGATCAACGACGGGTGGGCGATGACGTAGCTGCGATCGGCAGCATCGATGGTGTCGACGAAACCGTCGAGGAACCGTGGCGGGGCGACCGGGAAGAACACGAAGACGACCAGCCCGAGCGCACCGGAGAGGAAGATCGCGTTGCGGTACACGACGAACAGGTCACGTCGACGAATCCACGTGTACACGAACGTGCCGATCAGTAACGGCCAATAGGTCCATGCGTAGACGACGTTGAAGAACTCGATCAGCGGTGGGCGGTCGAGCGCGAACTGTTGGGCGCGACGCTCGACATCCAACCCGAGCACTTGTTCCAACCCGAGCAGATCATGCGCGTTCGACATCGCGTTCGATGGCGCATCGTTGGCTACTCCCCGGACCGCCATGTACGCCACGAAAGCACCGACGATCATTGTCAACTGCCCGACGAAGCGCAGCTCTCGACGTCCTCGGCGCCCTCCGATCATGTTCACACTCACATCACATACCTGTCCTGGACGTTCGTTTCGTTGTTCGGTCGCAGACACGCCCACAGCTCGGGGCCGGGTTCGTTGTGCTCAGCCGACGTTCGGAGACCGATCGAGTTCCAGTCGTATGTGTTCGAGCCCATGAGCGAACGCGGCGGTGATGATCCGGGCGGCCCGTCGGGTGTGGCTGCCGCGTCCGAGTTCGGCGTGGACCCAGATCTCGGTGCCGGGTTGCACGTGCCCATTGGAGATGGAGTGCACCACGGCCATCAAGGTGAGATGGGCGTGGACGGCGATGTCACCGATCCTGCCGTCCACGGTGAGTACCTGATCGGTCGGAAGCCACCGTTCCGAGGTGCGTTCGAGCACACAATCACCGCATCTTGATGTGATCACCGTTGACGTTTCGTCACGGGCCGCTCGAAACCAACTGGCGATCTGGTCCGGTCCGTCGAGCAGTTGCAGTGCTTCGTCGACGCTGCACGCGACGACGACTTGGTTGTCGATCAAGGTCAGTTCCATGGTGGTCATGGCGGTGGTGGGGTGATCAGGAGTGGGTGTCGGGCGTGGTGGAGCAGACCTTGGCTGACCGAACCGGCGAGGAGCCGCGTGAGGCCGTGGTGGCCGTGACGTCCAACGACGATGTAGGACGCCGTGTGTTCGGCTGCCGCGTCCACGAGCTCATCGACCGCTTTGCCGTGACGGACCTCGAACGTCCAGCGGACATCTGCGGCGTCGAGGATCTGGGCGCAGTCGCGCCGACAAACCTCGGCCAATGCGTGTTCGGCCTCGATCATTGCGCCTGACCCCGGGCCCATCGCAGCGCCGGCCGCGACGATCGGCTGGATGTGCTCGACGTGCACCACCGCGACCGACCGGCGAGTGGCACAAGCAAGGTCGATCGCGGCGAACAGCGCCGCGTGGGACCCGACGCTCCCGTCGAAGCCGACCACGATCGCACCATCGGACATACCGATCACCGACCAGTTGTCGGCTTGGTGCGACGACCGCTCAGGTCGGCGTCCGCCGGCGCCCGTACCGCAACGGGATCGAGGACGGGGTCGGCAGCGACACCGAGGTCATCGCCGATCGCTTCCATCCCGATGTGGGCGCTCTCGCGCAGCGGAAGCTCCTTGAGGAACAACACGACCACGAACCCGATCGCGGCGACCGGGATGACTGCCAGGAACGTGACGTGCAGGGCCCGCGAGAACGCGTCGACGACGACCGCCTGCGTCTCCGCGGGCAGTGCTCGCAGCGCGTCCGGGCCGGACTGCAGCACGGCCGGGTCCACCCCGGCCAGTTGCGGGCCGGCGTCGGCGAGATAGTGGTCGAGACGGTTGTTGAAGATCGACCCGAAGATCGCCACACCGAACGCGCCGCCCATCGACCGGAAGAACGAACTCGCCGAGGTGGCCACACCGAGGTCTTTCGCCTCGACAGCGTTCTGCGTGGCCAGCACCAACACCTGCATCACCAGACCGATCCCCAACCCCACGACAGCCATGTACACCGACTGCACTGACCGCGACGTGTCGGCGTCGAACCGTGACAGCAGGAACAATCCGAACGTCATGATCGCCGTGCCAGCCACCGGGTACAGCTTGTAGTGGCCGGTCCGGCTGATCGCCCGCCCCGAACCGACCGTGCCGACGATCAGCCCCAGCATCAGCGGCGTCAGCAGCAGACCTGACCGGGTCGGGCTGGCGCCGTTGACGACCTGCAAGAACAACGGGACGAAGATCAAGACTCCGAACATCGACAGACCGACGATGAACGCCGCCCCACTCGACACCGAGAACACCGAGTTGCGGAACAGATACAACGGCAACACCGGCTCGGCGGCGCGTCGCTCATGCGCCAGGAACGCCACGGTCAACACCACCGCAGCCACGGCGAGCCCGATGATCGTGGCCGAACCCCACTCGTACTCGCTGCCACCCCACACCGTGACCAGCAGCAGGCACGTGACGGCGGCAACGAGCAGCGCCGAGCCGAGAAAATCGATCGCATGCTGCCGTCGGGTGAACGGCAGCCGCAACACCGAACTCGTCACGACCAGCGCGGCGATCCCGATCGGGATGTTGATGTAGAACACCCACCGCCACGACAGATGATCGACGAAGAACCCGCCGATCAGCGGGCCGCCGACACTCGCGATCGCGAACACCGCGCCCGTGTACCCCTGATAGCGGCCACGCTCACGCGGCGAGACGATGTCACCGATGATCGCCAACGCCATCGCCATCAATCCCCCCGCCCCGAGACCCTGGATGGCTCGGAACCCGATCAACTGGCCCATGTTCTGCGACACACCAGACAGGGCCGACCCGACCAAGAAGACCACGATCGCTGTCTGGAACATGATCTTGCGTCCGTACAGATCGCTGATCTTGCCGTACAGCGGCGTCGATGCCGTCGACGTCAACAGATACGCCGTCACCACCCACGACAGATGATCCAAGCCGCCGAGATCACCGACGATCGTCGGCAAGGCAGTCGCCACGATCGTTTGATCCAGAGCCGCCAAGAACATCCCCAACATCAGCCCGCTGAACACCACCAAGATCTGCCGATGTGTCAACTGCGAGCCACCCGCAGGAGCCGGAACACTCACGTACGACCTCCCCGTTCCAGAACCTCGTCCGCCAACCGCGCCAGCAACGGCGCCAACACCGCCCGATCGGCATCGGACCAACCCGCGAACAGCTCCGTGAAGTACCGGTGACGCGCCTCGCGCAACAACCGCAACACCTCGACGCCAGCGGGTGTCAAACGCACTCGCGCAGCGCGACCATCCAACGGATCCTCCGCCCGCACTACAAGCTCGCCACGTTCCAGGGATTTCACGTGCCGGCTCATCGTCGAGGTGTCGACCCCCAGCACCTGCGCCAACTCGGAAACCCGCGCCTCGCCATGTTCTGACACACACCGCAACACCCCGAACCCAGCCCGCTCGACCGGGACCCCAGCGGCACCGATCAGCCGTTCCTGCGTCGAGGCCAGCGAGAACTCGCGAACGATCGTCACCAACGCGTCCTCGATGGCGACGACCGGATCCACAGTTCGCTGATCTCGAACCCGAAGCCTCATCGATCCCACATCCGGAACAGTAGATGGTTGCGCCACCCAACTACAAGCCCGAGGAGCTCCTGTGAAGAAGCTCCTTTGATCCGGCATCGCACAGGTGCGCCGACAAGGCAGATTTCTCGCGCCGGACGCCGGCGCCGGACCGGGCTGGCCGTCAGGACGTGGCCTCGCCGATCTGGATATCGTGGAACCGTCAGGCGACCCGATGAACGAGGGATTCCTCGATGGACGACGAGCAGGTCAACAGCACAATTGCCGAACTCGAACGGTGTTTGCTCGATGACGATCCAAGCCTGGCTCGACGGCTTCGCCGGATCCGTCGCGCCGACGGCGCGAGGGTGGTCGCCGTTGTTGCCGCGTTGACCGCGGCGGCGACGCTGCTGGCCGCCGGGTTGGCGTTCGCGTCCGGGACCCTGTGGTTCGCAGGAGGGGCGGCGTTCCTGGCAGCGTTCGCCTTTGATCGGCACCGAGTGCCGACCGCCGCTTCGCGCACCGCCGAAGCTCGACGTGTGGATCAGTGGAACGAGGTCCTGTCAATCGCGGGTCCGTGGTCAACGGTCGTAGGTGAACTACGCGCCGCCGACGGCCTCGATCCATGGTGCCCGACGCTTCGCCGAATCTCGACCGACGGTACCCACGACGCACAACTGGTGTGCGTTGGGCACCGCCGCTCGGTCAGTCTGCGGATCACGCGTCGATGGTTCGCTGACGGAATCCGCTGGCAAGCCGATGCCGCCGGGCCAGTGCTCGTCGGGCACGTCACCCTACAACCGGCAGCGACCGGGGACCATGTGCTGGCCTGGGTACATGCCGAGGCGGCCCGGTGCCGACACTCACGCCGAGCGCTGCGCACGATCCGCCGCGAGACCCGAATCGCGCTTCGACGTTGGGCCACGACGCGCAACACCGAATTCCCACATTGAGCGCGCCGCCCACCGCCCTCCTAGCTAGGGCTGGAGGGTGGGTTGGGACTCGGGTGCGTCTCGGTGTTGCGTTGTCAGTTGGTGGTGTCGGAGGCCGGTCCATGCGGTGTAGGCGGCGGCGGCGATGGCGAGGCCGGCGGCGATGAGGAGGGCTGGTTTCATGCCGTCGACGTAGGCGTTGCGGGCGGCGGTGACGAGGGGTTGTCCGTCGGGTCCGAGTTGCGCGGCGGTGCTGAGCGCGCCGCCGATGCCTTCTTTGATGCGGGCGGCGGTTTCGGGCGGGTAGGTGTTGGCGAGTTCGGTGATGTTGGTGCGGAAGCGGGAGTTGAGGATGGATCCGATGAGGGCGAGGCCCATTGCGGCGCCGATTTCTCGGACGGTGTCGTTGAGTGCGGAGGCGACGCCTTGTTTGTCCTCGGTGAGTGAGGAGGTGATGGCGGTAGTGGAGGGGCTCATCGCGAGGCCGACGCCTGCGCCGATGAGGAGGAGGCCGGGGAGGATGGAGAGGTAGCCGCGGTCGGCGTCGGCGAGGAGCGCGAGCAGGGTGAGGCCGGCGGCGAGGGTGAGCATGCCGGTGACGACGGTGCGCCGGTAGCCGATCTTGTGGGCGATGGTCGGGGCGACGGTCGATAGCGGCATCATCATCACTGCCATTGGGAGCAGGCCGGTGGCGGCGTGGAGGGCGGTGTAGCCGAGGATTGCCTGGAGGAACTGGATCAGGATCAGGAACAGAGCGAACATCAACGCGAACACCACGAACAGGTTGACCGATCCGGTGGTGAGTCCTTGGTTGCGGAACAGTCGCACGTCGAGCAGCGGGTGGTCGCGGCGGAGTTCGACGAGGATGAATCCGACGGTGGCGGCGATGCCGATGACGAAGCCGATGAGGGTGATGGTGGCCGTCCATCCTTGTTCGGGGCCTTCCTGGACGGCGAGGACGAGGCCACCGACAGCGAGCACGGACAGGATGGCGCCGGTGATGTCGAAGCCGGTTTCGATGTGTTCGCGTGAGTGGGGAACGACGAACAGTGTTGCGACGAGCGAGACGGTTGCGAGGATGACGGGGACGGAGAACACCCAGGGCCAGGTGGCGTTGTCGATGATCGCGGCGGAGGCGAACAGTCCGAGGATGCCGCCGGCACCGGCGACTCCTGCCCAGGTGCCGATCGCTTTGGCGCGTTCGGCGGCGGGGAAGCTGGTAGTGATCACCGACAGGGTGACGGGCATGATCATCGCGGCGGCGATGCCGGCGACGATGCGGAGTGCGATGAGTGGTTCGGGGCTGGTGACGAACGCGGAGGCGAGGTTGGTGGCGGCGAACAGGACGAGGCCGCTGACGAGGACGGGTTTGCGGCCCCAACGATCACCGATCGCGCCGATCGGCATGAGCAGTGCGGCGAGGGCAAGGGTGTAGCCGTTGATGATCCACAACAGTTGGCTTTGTGTTGCGCCGATGTCGGCCGCGAGTGCTTGTTGGGCGACGTTGAGCCCGGACGACGAGGCGATCACGGCGATCAGCGAGACGCACATGGTGATCAGGATGAGGCGTCGTTGTCGGGCGTCGGCGACGGCTTCGTCATCGGTGTGCGGATCGACCGGGTCGAGGAGCACGGCGTCGTCAGGTAGGTGGTGGGTCATTGGGTCGGGGCCTGTCTGGTTTGAGGGTTCGGGGGGATGTGGTCGAGGAAGGTGAGGACGGCGGTGGTGAACGCGTCGTTGTCGTCGCCGGCGACTATGTGTCCTGTGTTGGACACGTCGACGGCTTGGGCGTGGGGGACGGCGGTGAGGAACTCGTTGACGGTGTCGGGGCTGACCAGGTCGGACATGGCGCCTCGGACGAGGAGTGTGGGGGCGGTGATGCGGCGGGCGCCGTCGAGGAGGTGGTCGGCGATCTGTTGGAAGCGTTGTTCGCTGTTGGCGGGGTCAGCGTGCATGACATC
>WBZP01004521.1_pt1 | contig 14478 bp, 8 predicted proteins | sample 5204301 | NCBI WGS metagenome assembly WBZP01 (sample SAMN12412401, study PRJNA552823) | activated sludge metagenome | isolation source: activated sludge from nitrification reactor of wastewater treatment plant... | place: USA: Pennsylvania | collected 2017 | reverse complement strand
CACGGGTTCGGATCATATTAAGGTCAGAGGCTGCTGAATTCGCACCAGTTATATTTCCCTGTTGAGCCCTTGCCTCTGCACGGATGAGGTACAGTTCTGCCAGCCGCTGATAAATCAAATCCTGCGGATTGGCAGCAATGGTAGTTGCAGAGGTCGAAGAATTGTATAAATATTTATTTGCAAATCTTTTACCAAATAAGTCCGACACCCAGTTGTTATTAACATTCCTTTGGTCACCGGCTTCAAAATTGGCAAGAAGCTGTGGTGTCATATGGCAATACGTTGTAAGAGTTAAGGCTGATGTTGATGGCAGAATAATCCAACCTGACATAGCACGGTTATCATAAAGCAGACCGGTACTGGTAGGACCTTGAGAGTAAATAGCTTCTCGGGATCCACGTTTGAACACATTATTCACACCGGTTACCAGTAAATATTGTCCACTTGCGATAACAGCCGATGCTGCACTGTCTGCCCTTACATAATTTCCCAAATAAAGATGCACTCTGGCCAAAAGGGCCAAAGCCTGGTAGCGGTTATGTATGGTTTTTGAGTTTGAAGTGTTAACTGTGACTGGCAGATTGTTTACTGCCTCGTAAAGATCATTTAACACCTGGGCATACACTTCTGCAACCGGAGTTCTGCCATTGGCGATGTTGTAATCTGTATTAGTCGTCAGAGTTAATGGCACATCGCCCCAGTAATTGGCCAGAAAAAAATGTGAGGCTGCCCGTACATATTGTGCTGCTCCAATAAAGGCTTTTCTTTTTGCTTCAGAAAGCACCCCAGTGGGGACGGAGGGTAATCTTTCGATTAATTCATTAGCCCTGTAAATGCCAGGATAATACCAACTCCAGGGAAGCAGTTGCTGGTTGCCTTCCTGCAGGTTACCCGCAATAATGTTTCCTATTTCTGAACCAGGCACCGGGTCTACCCGGCCCTCATCAGAAATCCAGTAAGTTGTTCTGAGAGTATTGGCCTGTAACAGACCGGAAGCAAAGATGTTATACATACCATCAACAGCGGCAACAATAGTAGTGCTATCCTTATAAACTGTTTCAGTAGCCAACTGGTCAATAGGCAAGGGAATCTCCAGGTACTTTTTACAACCTGTTGAAAAACCAAGCAGCATAAATATTATGGCCGCAAGTTTAATTGGTTGGGTGATAACTTTTTTCATATCAATAATGATTTGGTAAATATATTTTTAGAACGTTAACTGAATTCCGGCTGTCCAGGTTCTTAATATCTGGCCGCTGCGTATCTGTACCAATTCCGGATCTTTATACAATTTTTCACTTGTCAAGGTGAGCAAGTTTTGTCCTCTCACATACACCATGGCTCTGCTAAGTTTAGCTTTAGAAATCCATTCAGTTGGAAACGTGTAGGAAAGTGAAAGATTTTTTAAACGGGCATAAAACACATCAACCAGTGTAGCAGAAGACAGCGGAAATATGCTGCTAAGCAACGTTGTTGTGGTATTTGCTGTTCCTGAAAATAACCGTGGATACTTTGTCTTATCTCCCGGATTCTTCCAGTAATTGCCATACCAGTCTGCCACCGGCGGATTGCTCAACTGGCCGGGATAGTTGGCATTGAAGAGCCAGTTGGTAGCTAACTGTTGAGAAAACTGAAAGAAAACATCCAGTTCAAAACCTTTAAATGAAACCTTATTACCAAAGCCACCAAACAAACGGGGCATTGCAGAACCAATATAGGTGCGGTCGTTGTTATTAATGATACCGTTTCCGTCTAAATCCTGAAATATGGGCAACCCTGTTGTATCATTAACACCTAAATATACCTGCGACCATTCTGCGTTTAATGGAATACGGGGACTATTGATAGGTAATCCAATTTTTAACCTGTTTGCAAAACTTGAATTGGCCAGATCAGGAAATTCAAGTAGTTGGTTTTTCAGTGTACTGATATTAAAACTGGTATTCCATTGCCATTTGCTTCCCGGATTTAGGTTTTTTGTATTTAACTCAAACTCCCAGCCTTTGTTTTCGACTACTGCACCGGTATTAGTAATATAACTTGTAAAACCTGTCTGAGCTGGTACAGGCGTACTCAGCAGCAGATCGGTGGTGCGGGAGCGATACCAGTTTGCACTGAACAGGATGCGGTCGTTTAAGAAACCAAGGTCAATTGCCATATCAAGTTTACGGCTGGTTTCCCAACCAACTGATGAGTCACTAAGGAAGCTGGCAGCAAGACCAGAACGCCCATCATAAAAAGCAGAAGTATATAAACTTGTCCAGCGGTAATCTGCTATATTATCGTTACCGGCAGTACCATAGCTGCCTCTTATTTTGCCATAAGTAAGACCGGGTATTTTGTTTTTAAGCCATTTCTCATTGGTAAATATCCATCCCAAACCTACGGCACCAAAGTCGGCCCATTGGTTTTTAGGTCCAAAGCGGGAAGAACCATCACGGCGATAAGTTAAGTTAACTAAATATTTATTGTCCCAGTTATAATTGGCACGGCCAAATACTGAATTGAAGCGATAATAGGTGGAGCCATTTTGATAGGCAGAAACACTGCTTCCTGCTGCCCAACTGCCCAGTAGCATATCGGTGCTATAACCAGTAAAAGTCAAACGGTAGCTTGTTGTTTTCCGGTCAAAAAAAGTGCTCCCAGCCAGCAATTCAAGTTTTCCTTTTGCAATTTTACCTGAATAGGTTAGCTGTGGTTCAATATTTAAAGATTGAAACGTACTTGAGGCTTCTGAGCTTTGAGGTACAGAAGAACCAGGGTTTAACGGATTAATAGAAGTGGATGGAACAATACTTTTAGAAGTATTATCCTGCTTATTAAACCCAAATTGTGTTTTAAAGGAAAGACCTTTAAATAATTGGTAAGAAAAATCAAAGCTGGAAACCAGACTATTCGATACATTCTTTGTTTCTGCCTCTTCAGCGGCTAATGGATTGGTGAGCAAACTGGCCTGGCTGATGGTTGCCGCTGGCCAGTAGGAAGTACCGTTTGCATTGTACATTGGCATATTAGGAGGTAGCGCAGAAATAACTCCCGGTGCACCACCACCCCTGGAAGGATTTAGTTTGTTAAAAACGTAATTGGCATTGAGATTTACCTGGAATTTATTGTTTTGAGAAGTATGGTTTATGCCAAGACTGGAAGATATCCGTTCCTGGTAGGGAGCCCCCGCAGTAATATCCCGCTGTCTGAGATATCCGGCACTGGTATAAAAATTGAGTCTTTTTTCCCCGCCAGACAAATTAACCTGGGCATTGATGGCCGGAGCTGCATTGCCAAATTCAAAATCCTGCCAGTCGGCAGTGGCTTTTGTTGAATCCCAAACCATCAGGTCGGGTGCATTATTTGCGTTGGGAACAATAGGATTGATAGCCACTCCGGTGGTTGGGTTATGGTTACCCATTGCAAATGCATCCTTGCGCATTTGCAAATATGCAGGCAATGGAAGGCGATCAGGCATATATGTGGCACTGTTGGACCATGTGCTTACATCAATATTAAACCGGGTTGCACCTAATTTAGCTTTCTTTGTGGTAATGAGTATTACCCCATTGGCACCCCTTGAGCCATAAATGGCGGTAGCGTCTGCATCTTTCAGTACTTCTATGCTTTCTATATCGGCGGCATTAATAATATTCATAGTGGTGCTTCCATATGGCATGTATCCACCTATGGATGTTCCCAGCCCCCGATTGGGGTCGGGCATGATAGCTCCATCTACAATAACCAACGGCTGGCTACCAGACTCAATAGTATTCACACCCCTTATCTGAATTTCCATACCTCCACCTATTGCACCCGATGTTTGATTAATAGAAACTCCGGCAACTCTGCCTTGCATGGCTTGTATAGGATTAGCAACAGGCTGCTTTCCAATATCATCTGATTTGACAGTGCTAACCGAACCTGTTTTATATCTTCTGGTGGTTTTGCCATAACCAATAATCTGTATTTCATCAAGGGGAGAAACTTTGGTGACCAGGGTAATTACAAATGAGGTTTTTCCACTAAGGGCAATTTCCTGTGTTTCAAAGCCCACAGCAGAAAAAATTAATACAGCATTGTTGTCCTGTACTTCCAAGTTAAAAATTCCACTCTCGTTACTAACGGCACCCTTATCCGTACCTTTTACTGAAATGGAAGCACCCGGAATCAACTCTCCTTTATCACTTCGAACTAAGCCTCTCACAATTATTGGCGGCGGAGGTGTTTCTATAACAACTGTTTCTTCCTGTCGTATTTGAGGTTTTGCACTCACCACAATAGTTTTGTTAATTACTTCATACTTTAATGGCAGGTTTTTGAAACAGATATCAAGCGCCTCATTAAGCGGAGCATTAACAATGGCAACAGACACTTTACCGGCTTTATCCAAAAGTGCATCCTCATAAAAGAACTGGTAACCTGTCTGACGATGGATTTGTTTGAAAATTTTTTGCAGCGATGCTTCTTTTTCCGACAAATTCACTTTCTGAGCATTACCAGATGCACTTACCTGCATACAAATTCCAAGAATAAATACACTAAGCAGCTTCATAATCAAAAGCAGTTTGATGGTTGTCCTCCGCCTGTATCCGGATGGACATAAAGGGGTTAAATCCATAACTTTGTTTTGGTTTGGGTTAAACAATGATTGTTTCGCCGGCCTTGTGCCGGTTAAGTATTCTGTCTATAATTGGGCAACCCTTACTTCACCGCCCTGACCCCACATCGGGGCGGCTTTGTTTTGGGCCACCATTGTACACTATCAGTTGGAGGAAACCGTAACCTTCTTCCCTTCTATATGAAACCTGACACCCGCTTTCTCCATTATTTTTAAAACCTCGGCCATACTGTTGCTCCTGCTTACAACCCCCGAAAAGGTCCTTTTCCCAGGTTGTCCATCGAAAACCACATCTACATTATACCAGCGGCTTATCTGCCTCATAATAGTGGCAATATCTGTCCGGTCGAAACTGAACCAGCCGGTTTTCCAGGCTATCACCTCCTCTGTATCCACATTATTAATTACCGAAACAGATGATCCCATTTGCGCCTGCTGCCCCGGCTTCAGTTGTACTGGGGTTGCACCCTTTGCTGTAACTTTTACACTGCCTTCAAGTAATGTGGTATTAATGGTGGCTTCATCAGCATAAGCATTAATATTGAAGTGTGTGCCAAGCACTTCCACTTCACCCCTGCCTGCAACTGCTACCTTAAAAGGTTGTTTTGCATTTTTGGCTACTTCAAAATATGCTTCACCTGTTATCTCTACCCGGCGTTCATTGCCTGTAAATACCACCGGAAAACGTAATGAGGAGGCGGCATTAAGCCATACCACTGAACCGTCAGACAGTACCAGTTGATACTGTCCTCCCCGCGGTGTGGTTATAGTGTTGTAAGTCGGTTCACCTGTTCCCGGCTCATTGCCTAAATAGGTAAGTTTGCCGTCCAACTTAATAACTTTTACAGCACCCTGGTCAGCAAGGTTTCCGTTTGCTGCACTGTCCAATACAATAACCGACCCATCGGCCAGTCGCAGCAATGCCCTGTCTCCGCCAGGTTGAATATTCGAAGCAAGGTCCTCGCTAACCTTTTGCTTCCCACCAGAAGAGCCGGGTAATAATTGATAAATAGTAATCAGGAGTACTGCGGCAAAAACGGCTGCGGCTGCCATCCACCATTTTCGGATTCCTTTTTTTATTGGCACCACGACTGCAGGTGCAGGTGTTGCAATTTTTTCAGATAATCTTTTCCAGGCCTCTTCGGCAGAAACAGATCCGGCAATTGTAAGTTCTTGTTTTAGTGTTTGTTCGTTTGTGATATCGTTGAACAAAGCGGCATATTCAGGCTTGGTTGCCAGCCATTGATCCAGTTCCTGTTGCTCATCGGGTGTAATAGTTTGCCGCAGATATTTTACAATCAGATCGGCGTTTCGTATTGCTTGTTCAGGCACTTGCATAATTATTTGTAATTTCTTTCTTTATTAAAAATACTCTTGCAGTTTTTCAGTTTCTACGCACCCCAAGTAGGTTTACCTTCCTTCATTTTCTGCAATGTATCTTCCAGTCTCCTTTGAATTTTATCGTTGGTAAGGTTTTGGCGTTTCAGCATTTCCATAAAATTATCAATTGCCTTTTGCTGCATTTGCAGCGCTTCCTTTTTCTTACCCAGTTTATAGAGCAGCCCGGCTTCTGTTTCATCAATAGTAAAATTGTCGCTGGATGCGGCGGCTGTATCCATCCACTGCAGGGCTTTATTCAGCCAAACTTTATCATTAATAATACCAAAGACCGATTTGGCGGCTTCCCTCACTTTGTAAGCATAACTGGTGGAGTTTTGGCCGGCCCTTGCCTTTCTGGCTGATGCAATATTTTCCGGCTTAAGTGAAGCCAGTTTTCCGGCAGCAAGGTCGCTGTCAAATTTTGAAACTGCAGCAGAATCAATTGCACGAAGTTTATTTTTATCAAATCCCACAAGCTGTCTGCCATAGCTGTTTAGCACTGCAATTAAAGCCTTGGGATTCTTGGTTTGCGTATAGTACTTCATCTTCACTTCTCCTGCCCGCCATTCGGTTGGCCACTCATCTGCGGGTAATTGAAGTAGTGTTTTGGCGATTTTATTCAGCAATTTCTCATCATTATTAGCTATCGCTCTGTCCACATCATTTTTTGCCGTTGTAACAAGATACTCGTTCAGCAATACTTTCATTTTTGCTTTTTCAAAAATGCTTTGTTTTACAGCGTCAGTATTGGCAGCCAAAAAAGAATAAAATGGGCCGTCCGTGTTGAGTGTCATAAACGAACCCAGTTCGGGCAGCAAATCTGATTGCAGCATCGCTTCTTTACCCATTACAGCAAAATACTGATCAAAGATATCTGCACTGTTCAATCGTAATTTTTTTCTCTTAAACAGGTACTTCCGTAAGAAAGCTGTATCACTTTTTTGCATTTCATATTCGTCCTCCCAGGCAGCCAGCGGCTTCGGATCTTTGTACTCAGACAAGGCAATTGATGCTTCAGCCAAAAATTTTTCGGCGGGCATAGAACCAAGGCTGCGGTACACCAGCATTTCATCTCCTGAGACAAAAAGATAAGTTGGGTATGAGGCAACCTTGAATTTTTTTGCAATTTCAATACCCTCGCCTTTTTCTGCATCTATCTTGTAATTGATAAACGATGTATTGAATTTGTCACCAACTTCTTTTAAGGGGAAAATATCTTTTGCCATTTTTTTGCAGGGGCCGCACCAACTTGTGTATACATCTATAAAGATGGGTCTTTTCGTTTCTTTTGCCCTGGACAGTACTTCAGACCAGGTTCCATGTTCAAACTGAATCCCATCCTGCGCAGCAGACCTGCTGTCACCTGTCATCCAAAAAACAACAATTACAATATTGTAGATAATAAAACGCTTCACCCTGGTAATTTTTTGTATTTGCAGATAAAAAAACCGTTTCTGGTATAATCCAAAAGCTAATACACATGAGTTGTAAAAAAGGGTGAAAAGAAATTTAATTTTTCTTGAATTTTTTTATCCTCCCTGGCAGATAAAAAGAAACAGGAGAAAAGCCGGGGTGTCAAGCCGCAGACGCAGTAATTGTAAGGCACGGGCCTTTTGGGTTTTTACAGTATTAATAGAAACCCCAAGATGTTTCGCAATTTCTTCATTTTTAAGAGACTCAAAATAAGCCAGTTTTAAAACAGTCCGGCATCCTTCGGGCAGTGCTTCAATTGCACTTTGAATCTGCCCAATCACTTCAGCCCTGATTATTAAGTCTAAGCCCTTCTCGTTCTCCTCAACTTGATTATTTGTATAGGCAGAAGCAAATTTTTGTTTCGTTTTGCTATCTCTTAGTAAGTTATAACTGGTGTTTCGGATAGCAGTATATACATAACTTTTGGCGGCCATTTCGTTTTCTGTAACTATGTTTTGCTTCCACATTTTTAAAAACACATCCTGAACAACATCCTCAGCCGCAGCCCTGTCTTCAACAATTTTATAGGCAAAATAAAAAAGCCTGGAATAGTTTTCCTTAAAAAATGATTCTATATGAAATTGATTGCCCTGTTTCATGCGGATGTTGTAAATATAATGCAGTTGATCAATTTAACTTAGCTAATACCGGCCGATAAATCCCGTTAACACCTGCAATCCTTATCTTTTTATACCCTTACCTTTCAAAAAAGCTTATAGCCGCATTGCTTCTGCAGCGGCCCGCACATAATGCCCGCCAAAAAGAACGGCATGTACCAGCAACGGATATGCCTGAGCAAACCGTAACCGCTGTTCCCAGCCTTTTTCTAAGGGGTATGTTGCGTTATATACATCGTAGAATTTGGGATCAAACCCACCAAAGAGCTTCGCCATGCCAATATCCATCTCCCGGTGTCCGCAATACACAGCCGGATCAATCAATGCCGCAGCACCTCCTGCTGTAATTAAATAATTGCCACCCCACAAATCTCCATGCAGCAATGACGGCTTTTCTTCGGGAAACAATTCCTGTAAATGGTTACAGAAGAAATCAGCAGTCATTAAATCACCGGTGGAGAAAAACCCGGAATCGTATAACTGTTCTGCAAGTGGCATTATGCGGCATGATGTGTAAAACTCAGTCCAGTTGCTATAAAGAGTATTTCGCTGCGGTAAACGGCCAATATAGTTATCATGCTGCCAGCCAAAAGCCGCCTGTTCCTGTTGGTGCAAATGTGCCAGTCCGGCACCAAATCCTTCCCAGCTTTGCGCTGAGGGAGCATCTTTTTCCAGCCACTCCAGCAACAGGTATTGTTGTGTTTCCGCCACTCCAAATTGCATCACTTCAGGCAACTTGAGGTTACAGCTATTACGGAGTGTATTAAGGCCTTCTGCCTCCCGTTCAAACATTTGCGGGTATAGTACGGCATCATTTACTTTTAAGAAAAATTTTTCATTCTTTCTATACAGGCAAAAGGCATGGTTAATATCTCCGCCATGAACTGTTTCGTATCTGTTCACGGAAATATTGCAGGCTTCAATAATGCTTTGCAAATACATAGCTTAAAATTACAACACTTACCCTGGAACACTATACCCAGCATCCGCTCATCCATTTAGAGCATTTTTATTTCCCAATGCAGTCACTTATAAATACTTTTACATCTATTAAAAATTGTTTTATGAAACTGGTAAAGCACTTCTTTCTTTTTATTCTTTTTGCTTTTATTCTTATTACCGTTAAGGCACAAATCAATACGGATCAGCCTATGCCGGTTGACCCAAAAGTAAAAATCGGACGACTGCCCAACGGCATGACCTACTACATCCGCCACAATGCCAAACCCGAGCAACGAGTGGAACTCCGCCTTGTAGTAAACGCAGGCTCTGTACTGGAAGACCAGGACCAGCTGGGCCTTGCGCACTTTATGGAGCACATGAACTTTAATGGCACAAAACGTTTTCCAAAAAATGAACTCGTCAGCTACCTGCAAAGTATCGGGGTAGAGTTTGGCGCCGACCTTAATGCTTACACAAGTTTTGACGAAACCGTTTATATGCTGCCCGTGCCTACCGATAAGCCTGGCCTGGTTGATAAAGGCCTTGAAATCCTTGAAGACTGGGCACACAATGCCCTGCTTGACTCTGCCGAGATTGAGAAAGAAAGAGGTGTGGTAATTGAAGAGTGGAGGCTCAGCCGCGGCGCTGATGAAAGAATGATGAAGCAAACCCTTCCTGTTCAGTACAAAGGCTCTTTATATGCAGACAGGCTTCCCATTGGCAATAAAACATCACTCGAAACATTTTCTCATGCTGCATTGAAACGTTTTTATAAAGAATGGTATCGCCCCGACCTGCAGGCTATCGTAGTAACAGGCGATATTGATGTAAACGAAATGGAAGAAAAGATAAAGAATGTATTTGGTGATATACCCGCTTCCGCAAACCCAAGAAAAAGGGAAAGCTTTAATGTGCCCGACCATAGCGAAACATTATCTGTTGTGGCAAAAGACAAAGAAGCCGCATTCCCGTCTGTTGAAATTCTGTATAAGAAAGAAGTACAGCCCGAAGTGACGGTAGGAGATTATGTACGCTATATGAACAGCCAGATATTTACCGGCATGCTTAATAACCGCTTCAGGGAACTTGCATTAAAACCTAACCCGCCATTTGTAGGTGCCGGCTCCTATTACGGCAGCAGTTATGCCCGCACCAAAGATGCCTATCAGTTGTATGCCAACAGCAGCGATACCGGCATTGCCCGTACCATAAACACACTGCTTGAAGAAAACAGAAGGGTGCTGCTTTACGGCTTTAACACCTCGGAGTTTGAACTGCAGAAAAAGCAAATATTGAGCACTTACGAAAAAATGTTTAACGAAAGAGAGAAGCAGGAGTCGGCAAACTATGTCGGTGAATATGTAAACAACTTCCTGGTTAACGAACCCATACCCGGCATTGAATGGGAATATGATTTTGTAAAGCAATACCTGGCACAGGCCAGGCTGGAAGATATTAACAAGCTGGCCGCAAAATGGATAACCAAAGAAAATATGGTGGTAACTGTCAATGCACCCGAGAAAGACGGCGTAAAAATTCCTTCAGCAGAAGACATAAGCAAACTGGTGGCTGATGTGGAAACTGCCAAACTTGAACCTGTTAAAGAAAAGGTGCTGGCAACCGCCCTGCTTGACGCATCAAAAATCAAAGCCGGTAAAATCATCAGCAGTAAAGCAGATGAAGAAGTCGGCATCACTACTTTCAAACTGTCGAACGGTGCGACCGTAATACTAAAGAGCACCAATTTTAAAAACGATGAAATTCTCTTCAGGTCATTTAGCAAGGGCGGACAATCATTGTCAAAGGACGCAGATCATTATTCTGCCCTGTATGCATCACAGGTTATTGCACAAAGTGGTGTGGGCAATTTTACTGCTGTTGACCTTGGCAACATGCTAAAAGGAAAAGGCACATCACTTTCACCCACAATTGGTATGTACAGCGAAGGAATGAACGGCAGCACAAAGCCTAAAGAAACAGAAACCCTGCTTCAGCTGATACATCTTTATTTTACAGCTCCACGCAAAGACAACGAAGCATTTGAATCGTTTAAAACAAAACAGAAACAATTATACGGCAATCTTTCAGCCGATCCTAATTTCTATTTCAACGGAGAGTTTGCAAAACTGATGAGCAAAAACCATCCCCGTGCAACCGGTTTGCCAAAGCCAGAAGATTTTGATAAGATAAAACTCGACCGCAGTTTCCAGATATATAAAGAACGTTTTGCAAATGCTGCTGATTTTACCTTCCTTTTTGTAGGCGCCATTGATGAAGAAACCATCAAGCCTCTGCTGGAAAAATATATTGCCAGCCTTCCTGCATCACCCAAAAAAGAGGTGTACAAAGATTTGGGCATCCGTCCTCCGGTCGGAAAAATCGAAAAAGTAATCAATAAAGGCTCTGATCCCAAGAGTATGGTTTTAATGGTGTTTAACAAACCCACTCCTTACAACAGCAAAGATGCATTTGCCTTAACCAGCCTGTCGGATGTGATGAATATTAAACTGATTGAACAACTGCGTGAAGAAAAAGGCGGAGTGTATGGTGCCGGCACAATGGGCAGTATGAGCCGTATTCCTTACCAGTCATCAACTTTTTATATCAATTTCCCATGTTCTCCCGATAACGTGGATATGCTTAGTAAGGCAGCACTGGATGAAATGAAAAAAATAATTACCACTGGTGTAACAAAAGAAGATCTTGAAAAAATAAAAGAGCAGCAACGCCGCAAGCTTGAAGTGGAAATGAAGCAGAACCAGTTCTGGATGAGCAATCTTTACGATGCTTATTTCTTCGGCACCAGGCCTGCCGACATTTTGCAGAAACCAAAAATGACCGAAGGGCTTACTTCGAAGATGATACAGGATGCAGCTAAAAAGTATATTAATCTCAACAGCTATATCAGGGCAACATTGAAGCCCGATAAAAATGAAGAAAAACCATTAAAAGGATTTTAAGAATCCGGCAGTTTCTTAATTTTCCTGTACACACCGGCGGCAGCTGCATTAAAACAGCAGTCGTCGGTTTTTCATACCTTACTGAATAAATTCAGGAATATGTTTAAAATGAATGCCGGGGCATGGATTGGTTTGGCGGGTGCAATTATCGGGATAGTTGTTGCCATCGCCGCCGTTTTGATGACAGCTGACTCGTCAGGTCTCTACATAACACTTGGTACCCTGATTATTATTGGCGGCATGATTTTCCTGTTCTATAAACTCTTTTTTGGGCCTATACTGAATGCAAACAGGCTGCAAAAAACAGGTTTACCGGGAACTGCAACAATTCTGGAAGTGAAAGACACCGGAGTTACCATCAACAACAATCCCCAAGTAAAACTAAAACTGGAAGTTAAAAACAGCTTAGGTCAGAAGTACACTACCGATTGCCGTGTGCTGGTTTCAAGAATTAACCCTAATGCCTTCTTGCCAGGAATGGAAATTCCTGTAAAGATTGACCCCAAAAATGAGATGAATGTGGTGTTTGACATTTCAGGCAAAGTCCGGAATGCTCACCCGTTTGCCGATACACAAGTAAATACAGTGGCTCTTACTGCAGAGTTAGAACAAATGCAAAAGGAAAATGACGTTATAAAACTATCTGGAAAAACGGCAAGGGCTATCATAAAAAAATTCACCTGGCTTGGAATAAATGTAAATGGGAATAACCCGTATGTAGAATTAGAAATAGAGGTGCTGCCCGAAAACTCCGCCTCATTTAGCGGTAAAACAAAGGGTGTAATTGCAGAAACATCTGTAAACAGGTTTCAGCCTGGTTGTGAGATAACAGTTAAATATGATTACTACGATAACAGTAAAATTGCAATTGAGCATTCATAAAACAGCAAGCTTCATTTCCTTACATTTGCCGCAAAAAAAGGCATGAAGCTTTCCTATCTTTCTGAAACACTGATTGGTTCCGAAATAGTAAAATTAGGCAACGAGATAAAAGAAAAAATCCGGCAGGGCGAACGCATTTATAATTTTACCATTGGCGATTTTGATCCTTCCATTTTTCCTATTCCGCAGGAACTGGAAGAGGCAATTGTAGATGCTTACCGCAAGCACTTCACTAACTATCCTATTGCCGAAGGCAACCCTGACCTCCGGGAAGCAATCCAATCTTTTATAAAAGATACAGAAGGGCTTAGTTATGGAATGGATGAAATACTGGTTGCCTCCGGTGGCAGGCCGCTTATTTATGCACTGTTCAGAGCTATATGTGATGCTGGAGATAAGGTGATTTATGCTGTGCCATCATGGAATAACAACCACTACACTCACTTTGTAAATGGGGAGCATGTGGTGGTGGAAGCTGGTGCTGATACCAATTTTATGCCTTCGGCTGCATCCATCAGGCCGCATATAAAAGGTGCTACTATGCTGGCACTGTGTTCTCCGCAAAACCCGACCGGCACCATTCTCACCGAAGCCGATATGCTGGCCATCCAGGAAATGCTGCGGGGGACAGATGTGCTGCTGATGAGCGATGAAGTGTACGAGCACCTCATTTTTGATGGAGAAGCACACGCATCCGTGCTGCGCTACCCCGAACTGTATGCACGCAGCCTCGCCATTTATTCTTTCGGCAAAACCTACCACAACACCGGCTGGAAAACGGGCTACTGCGTGGCGCCACCCGAACTAACCCGCGAGTTCCGCAAAGTGCACCAGTTCAACGTTTTCAGCGGGAATCACCCCATGCAGGCCGCCTTCGCCGATTTTATGGCCGACCCTTCGGAATACATCGGATTGCCGGATTTTTACCAGCAAAAACGCGATTTTTTCCTGCAAGCCATGGCAAATACGCGTTTCAAACCGCTTACCTGTAAGGGAACGTATTTCCAGTTGTTCGATTACAGCGGCATCAGCGACGAACCCGATCTGGATTTTTGTAAACGAATTACGGTGGAATACGGCGTGGCGGCTATTCCCGTATCGGCGTTTTATTCGGACGGACGCGATGACAAGGTGATTCGCCTGTGTTTTGCCAAAACGGAGGACCTGCTGGAACGGGCAGGGAAGGCACTGGAGAAACTTTGAGACACGGATTACGCGGATTTTATACGGATTTGCACGGATTTGATTTGTGGTATGGAAGCATCTCTTCTTTCCCCTCAATCCAATGCGCGCAAATCCGTATAAAATCCGCGCAATCCGTGTCTCAGTAGAAAGTTTGCCCCTGCCGGTGCATTTTTCGCAACAACGGGCTGCACCGATACCGGTCTTCCAGGTATTCGACGTACAGGGCGTCGAGTCTTTCAATTACAGTAGCAATACCGATTTCGTCGGCCCAGGCGAGGAGGCCTTTCGGGTAGTTCACGCCGCGTGTCATGGCGAGATCGATGTCGTCGCGGCTGGCAATGCGCCAGTGCAGAGCGTCTGCTGCTTCATTGATGAGCATAACAAGGATTCGATTGGCAATTTCAGCGCCCAGCACTTTGTCCTGCATGGGCTG
>WBZP01004519.1_pt1 | contig 14479 bp, 11 predicted proteins | sample 5204301 | NCBI WGS metagenome assembly WBZP01 (sample SAMN12412401, study PRJNA552823) | activated sludge metagenome | isolation source: activated sludge from nitrification reactor of wastewater treatment plant... | place: USA: Pennsylvania | collected 2017 | reverse complement strand
TCGTTCATCGTTCATCGTTCTGCATTACAAAACCCAAGGGGGTTTTGTAATGTTTGGACGAAAGAAACAACAGCAGCTTGACCCAATTGCTCTAGCACAAGCCCAACGCGACAGAGAACAAGCCGAGGTCGCGGCGGCTTTCCAAAAAGGTATCACCGAGCTTCGAGACTTTATTGCTCCTGCCAGCCTAGAGTTCAAGTCTAGCAGTGTCCAAATTGGGACTAGATTAGCAAGAACATACTACGTTTACGGCTACCCCCGTAGTCTATACACTGGCTGGATGAGTGGCATGGTCAACATTGACGAGGTAATAGATTTATCCATCTATGTTTACCCTGTTGAGAGCCAGGTAGTAATGGAGAACTTGCGCAAAAAGGTCACCCAGCTTGAAGCCGGCCTAATGATCGATGCCGACAAGGGACGCGTGCGCGACCCTGCAAAACAGGCAGCAATCCAAGACGCTGAAGAAATGCGCGATAAGCTTCAGGTTGGCGAAGAGAAGTTCTTCCGACTAGGCTTCTACTTCACAATCTATGCTCGAGATGACGAGGAGCTAGAATTTGTCGCACATAAAGTTGAAAGCCTGCTTGGCCAGCAGCTTGTCTACAGCAAACCTTCTAGTGCACAGCAAGAGCAGGGGCTAAATAGCACACTGCCACAGTTTGTTGACCAACTTCAGATTCGCCGCAATATGAACACCGGCGCGCTTTCGACTTCTTTCCCATTTACTTCTGCTGACCTAAGCCAAGAAAACGGCATTTTGTATGGCATAAATATGCATAACTCTGGTCTGGTTATTTTTGATCGTTTTTCGCTGGAAAATGGCAACTCGGTGGTGTTCGCCAAGTCCGGAGCGGGCAAGAGCTTTACCGTAAAGCTCGAAGCACTGCGAAGCCTGATGTTTGGCACAGAAATCTTCATCATTGACCCCGAAAACGAATATGAACGTATGTGCGATGCCGTCGGTGGTGCGTACGTTCGCCTAAGCCTGAACAGTGCCACGCGTATCAACCCATTCGACCTACCTAAAGTGGTCGACAGCGAAGAGTCAGACAACGCACTCCGCTCCAACCTAATTACACTCCATGGCTTGCTACGTCTTATGATGGGTGGCGCACAGGCGCAAATGCTGGGCGGAAACAGCGTGCTCACACCAGCACTCACGCCAAGTGAAGAGGCTGACTTAGACGCAGCCCTCATCGATACTTACGCACGAGCTGGTATAACCAACGACCCACTCACCCACAACTCGCCACCCCCAACTATTGCCGACCTCTATGACACGCTCCTACATATGGGCGGTTTTGGGCCTCAACTTGCACAGCGTCTGCGCAAGTACACAAGCGGTACATTTGCGGGCATATTTAGTCAGCCAAGCAATGTCGACATTAACAATCCAATGGTTGTCTTCAATATCCGCGACCTCGAAGACGAACTACGCCCAGTCGCGATGTATATTGTGCTCAACTACATCTGGAACCGCACCAAAAGTGATCAAAAACGCCGGATTCTCATTGTCGACGAGGCGTGGCAACTTATGAAGTATGAAGACAGTGCGAACTTCCTCTTCAGCCTCTCTAAACGGGCGCGAAAATACAACCTTGGCATCACTACGATTTCCCAAGATGTTGAAGATTTCATGGGGTCACGCATGGGCCGTGCTATTGTTGCCAACGCCAGTATGCAAATCTTGCTCAAACAATCCCCGAGCGCTGTCGACGTGCTTGCAGAAGTTTTCAAGCTCACGAGCGAAGAGAAGAAGCGTCTCGGGTCATTCCCGGTTGGACAAGGCCTCTTTTTCGCCGGCCAAAACCACGTGCATGTGCAGATTGCCGCTAGCCCCACAGAAACCAGCCTGATAACAACTAACCCCAACCAGGTTCAGGCCATGCAACAAGGTGCCATGAACCAACCGAATGGCACAATCGACCTTCAGAACCAACTGTACCCCGGGAGTGCAGGTAACTTGTAGCTATGCCTGTTTATGACGAGGAAAAAACTCGTGCGCCCGGTGAACATGATAGCCTCGGAAAAAGTCAGCAAGAACGGGCGAAAGAGATTGCCGACCTTGAAGCACTCTATAATGAGCCTAGTGCGGAGAAAAATGATAAGAGTTTAGCTGAGCAAGAGGCGAACACGCCAGATGACAGCCTAGGCGCCGGCTATACGGGCGTTGGCCCCGCAAAAGACAACAAAAGCAAGGGACTTTTAAGTAAGTTCACGAGCACACGAGCAAAACTACTTGGTTTTGGCGCAGGCGCAGGCATTGGTGGGTTTGTACTTATAGCCTTCCTATTTGTTGCGAGCCTTGGGCTACCCAACCTTATGGAAAACATAACCACGTACGCGATGGCGGGCGTAAGTCGGCAGGCGAACGTTTCAGCACGACGCGTCGTCTATGAGTCTATGGGCAAAATGACGCTCAGCCAAAAAGCCTATCAGGCGTTTGAGAAAAAGTATTCTACTGTACGCACAAAAACATGGGGGCGACTCGATAAGTATCGACCAGAAAAAGTGGCTCAGAATCTTACTAAGTCTGAAACCCTAAAACCTAGATACAGCACTACCTATACCGGCAGAAGAGTTTTGGCAGGATTCGAAGTTAATGGCAATAAAATCGACATAAAGCCAGTCGAGGGTGTCAAGAGATATATACCTGGCCTCAAGAGCGTACTCGAGCTCAACAACCAAGCCAATGCCTATCGTGCACTAGAGACAGAGCTAAAAGCTACCCAGGGCATAGGTGACCGAGGAGTTATTATGCGTAGTATGGCTCTGCGTGAACTGAGGGCATCGTATGGCATAAGCACCAGCGGGTGGGCGCTTGCAAAGTATAAAGGACTCAAACCGGACGCTGCACGCGTCCTCGAAGCAAAAGGCCTCGCAGAGAAAGTTCGAACAACCAAGTCGATTATTAGTACTCGTTCAACCATAAAAGCCCCAAGAACCGCCGTGATTAGTGAGGCGGCTAATGAGGTTGAGGCGGCACAAGCGCAAGTACTCCAAGACGATAAAGCTATAGAGAGGGCTATTAAATCCGGAGAGGTTCCAAGGGAAGTAAAGGAAAAACTAGAGGTCACAACCAACCGTGTTGATGGAATTGCCAGCAAAACCCTTCAGTGGGTGAGTGTATATGGTATAGCCTTGCCACTCTGTTTGATTTTTGATGGCTCGATGATAAACGCTTCAACCACGATCGACAAGGAAACTTCTGCTCAGATGCAGATATACGCAGATTTGGCAGCCAAAGCAGATCAACAAAAGGACGGGGTACGAATCGCTGGCGATACCGAAGCACTACAAACAGCTATTCGCGCAAGCAATAAGTCTATTGAGGATAGTGCTCAGAGCAATGCTATATTGCGTGCAACCGGGTCCCCGATCAACACAAGCGACCCTTCGCCACAGTCTAATGCCATGGGTACCTACGACTATAGTTTAATAAATGTTATGGGTGATGCCGTGAACCTACCCGCCGGCGCAACCGGTCTTATGAATGGTGTTGTTGAAAAAACCTGTAGCCTACTGACAAATCCAGCCGTAATAGCAGGAAGCGTAATTGCGAGTATTGTGGCGGCTATCTTCTCTGGTGGTTCTACCGCCGTAGCACAAACGGCTGTACAGTCTGGGGTAAAAGTGGCCGTCAAAACACTCGTTAAGGGTTTTATTGAGAAACTAATCTCTCGTCGAGCAATACGCCTGTCATTAGAGGAGGGTGCTGTAAAGGGGTTGAGTCGCACACAAAAAGCACTGTGGACCGGCAGACAAGGTCTGTATGATATGAAGGATTTTGGCGTAAAAACCGTTAAGTCTGGTGCGAAAATTGGGGCTATGACTATTGCTGCAAAAATGATTGTAGCGCGATCTGCCGGTGTTTCAACAGATGGACTAGCGCAAAAGGTTGACCTAGCGAATCAGGCTGACATGGGAGGGATCTTGTTCGCCAACGAGGCCTCACGAACACAGTACGGTGGAAGAGCACTCTCAAGAGCAGAGTTGCTACAATCTGTTGAGGACACCAAGAAGTACCTCGCACAAGAGGAGTCGAAAAAGCCAGTGTTTGACCGCTATTTTTCATTTTCAAACTCACGCTCACTTGTTAGCAGGGTCGCCCTGGCAACCCACGGCTCACTGCGCGGTGATATGACCAGAAAGCTTACCGAGCGCCTACAACTTGCCTTAAATCCTATCCCAAATAGTCTTGCTATGGCTGGTGATTCTTCTGTGGTCGAGAATGCGATTGCAGCGGAGGAACTAAACACAATTGACTATGGTATCGTACGCTTTGACTGGTCAAGGGCAGAGTATGATAAGTTGGAGAACGACCCAACCTACAGTAGTGTTATGGAAAACGAGCGTATTCTTTACGAAAGCGGTAAGGTTGATGAAATAAAGAAACTATATGCTCCGTGCTTCTCGAAAGAAACCTCACTCGGCACACTTCTTACCAACGAAGGACCGGTATATGTTAAGCGAAATAAATATGGGTATGTTATACCAAACGAGGGGATTTGTTCTCCGCAAGAGTTGTCATTTAATAATCCAAAATATGGTGACCTAGTGTTCCGCTGGCGCATAACTTTATCACAAGAAACGTCGCTCGATCAACTGGAGGAGCTTCAGAAGGGCGCCACAGACGTACAACAAGAGTCATGGTTTGATGCTTGCGCACAGTTCAAAAGTAAATCCTGCGGGGTAAGTTATGGCGTATAGTGTTACTTTGCGCAGGTGGGTGGCAGTTTGGTCGATTTTAGCGATTGTATTAAATCTTTTCGCCTTGCCGACGTCTAAGACTTTTGGTTACACATCTGAAGACATTCGAAAAATACGCAAAAACTCAGCTATGTACGGGGATGATGCGCCCTTTCCTGTGTGTGGCGAAAAAAGTGTAGAGCGATATGGCAACGATAACCTGGAAATTATCTTACGCTACTTTACCTCGAACAGGGGCTTAAGCCTAGCTGCAGCGTCGGGAATAGCGGGGAATTTTCGTGCAGAGTCTCGCTACAACCCTAGCGCCATCCAAAACAGGGGAAATGCGGATGATAATTACAAAATGCAGAATGGGGTGGGGTTTGGGTTGGCACAATGGACCTATAAAGATAGGCAGGAACCGCTTCAAAACCTCGCAAACCAAAGGGGTGTGGCTATAACTAGTATGAGCTTACAGCTCGATTATACTTGGAAAGAACTTACCACCACCCGTAAAGCAGCTTTGGAGGCCCTGAAGGGTAATAAGGACGACCCTGGCACCGCAGCTTATGACTTTCATAGGCTTTTCGAAGGCTCAGCAGACACCCGTGAAAAGATCCAGGAAAACCGAATAAAGCCTGCTGGGAGTATTTACAGTAATTATAAAGGGAAAATAGCTGATGGTAGTGGCGTGAACACCGACCCAGGACGACTCAACACGGGTGGAACATGCGAGGATGTCGGGGTAGGAAAGGGGGATTATGAAGACGGTGGGGAAGTGGCCGGATGGCAAAATGTCTTAGCGAATTCACAAACCACCGACCGCTACTTTGGAACAGACTTAGTTGGTACGGGGCATTGTGCCGCAATAGTCTCTAGAGTGTGGCGAGGGGCCAATATTGGCTATGGGCTCAATTACGCAAACGATATGTGGCGTGTTCATGGCGCATCTAAAGGCCATCGCGATCGTAAGCCAAAAAAGGGAGCGATTTTGATATACAACTCCGGTAACGTGGCTGGGCATGTCATGATATATCTGGGTAACAATATGGTTTTAAATGATGGAAACATCACCTCTGCAGAAGTTGAGAAGAAGTGGCATTTACAGTATCTTGGTTGGTTTGATCCCAACGATCTTGGTTGGTCAAGTAAGCGCGCGACGCAGGCTACACTTGTTGGTGCACTCGCGGGGTATCGATGATGAACGAAGGAGTTTTGTTTTCTAAGCGATTTGTTTTTACCTCCATAATACTTGTTTTTGTAGTCTCGCCTTTTCTAGCATGGTCTATACGGAAGGCTATGTATAAACCACCAAAACCACTCAAGGTCGATTCTTCCTATGTACAGTCAGTAATTACTAAAGAAACTGGTAAAAAGTATGTTGTTACGTCTGTGGAGAATATCGAAAATTGGTGGTATGTGGTCAAGTTATACGAAGCGGGGGGTCCCCAACAAGAACGTGTAGCAGTTCTCTCCAATTTCAACAGCAAAGACCCTGCGTTTTCAATATCTGTTAAACCGGGCGAGAAGCTAGTTCAAAAGAACATATCTGGATTTGGGTTGCCGTATAGTGTGGTCGAGAGCATAGTGGAGAGTAATGGTGAATAATTTAAAGTTTGTACAGATGCTTTTTGTTCTAGCGCTGTGTGTTATGTCGTTTTTGGTCACCTTCACAATGAGCGACAATAGTAAAACGATGAGCGAAGTAAAAGACCCTGCTGAAACTTCGTATAGAGATCGCTTGTCAGGTGAGACGTACTCAAAAGCAACTTTTAGAAACAGTTCTGATGTTAACCCTTATCTTTCGAGTTTTGTGGGTTTTGAGGCGCTTTCAAAAAACGGCATAACAAACGATGAACAACGCTATATACAGGATTTTTTGTTAAATTACGCCCTATATAGCGAAGGGGTAAAAGAAGGTACGATTAGTTATGCTGGAGGGTCTTATCGTTGGCATGGCTTCTCTGGCGACACTACTACGTATGAGTTTCGTTTCGGGATAGATAAAAGACCTGTTCAGACTTTACGTGTTTCGTACGACGATATAGCTCAAAACATCTCTTTAAGTATTGTTCGTGATGATAAAACGACTGTTTATGAAAAAGGGTTTCGTGTACACACAGAGGTAGATTAGCTACCCAGGGGTAGGATAGTGCAGTCTGTGAAGTGTTTAACGACGACGTCGGCGTCGGTGGTTGTTAGAAACGTCTGGTAGCGCTGAAGGTATGTGGTGAGGGCTCGTCTGCGCGCACCGTCAAGCTCACTAAAAACGTCATCGAGAAGTAGAATGGGCGTCTTCCCAGTTTGATTAACAATACTCTCTAGTTCTAAGATTTTTAGTGCAAGTACCATTGTGCGCGTCTCACCCCTCGAAGCAACCTCGTAGGCTGGTGCCTGGTGGATTACAACCGAGAAATCTTCCCTATGCGGGCCGACGGTCGTAAATCCTCGTTCTATGTCGGTAGAAAGTCGTTTTTCGAGGGCGTGCAGGAAGTTTGTTTCATATGAATCGATACCGAAAGTTGGTTGGTAGGTTATAGAAACTTCCTGTGTGGTTGAGGAGAGTTTTTTATAAAGCTCGCCGAAGGTTTCGTTACTAGCAACAATGTACTCCGATCGGGCTCTTGCAATAACCGCGCCAAGCTCGCTCAGTCGCAAGTTCCACGGAAACAATTCTTGGGTCGTGGGTTTTGTTGGGCGTTTTAGGAGCGCATTTCTTTGTTGCAAAGTTCGTTTATAGTTACGCCGAAACGATTCAAAGCCAGGGCTAACAGTGTCGAGGATGTCATCGAGGTAGGTGCGCCGTTCTTCGGGTTGACCATGGAGAAGTTGCAGGTGATTGGGTTCAAAAAGTACTGTTGAGAGTTTGTACTCTGTGGTGAGTCGAGAGATTTTTTTGTCCTGGATTTCAAACATTTTACTCGGTGGCGTTCTGATTATCTTGCACACCCGTTCAGCGCTGCTTGCAGAAGCACTTTCAAGCCGCAGCCAAGGTGCGTCCTGTAAAATCAGCTCGGTATCTTTTACCCGATATGACTTGCCCTTACATAGCACCAGGAGTGCTTCGAGAAGGTTTGTTTTGCCACTTCCGTTTGGTCCTACGATTATATTTACACCCTCACCAAACTCAAAGCTGGCATCTTCGTACGAGCGAAAGTTTTGTAGGCGTATATCTTGTATCACTGCTCTCTAGTGTAGCCTATTTCATTTGGTTGGCGCTTTTAACAGGGGCGGGTTTCAGCTCATTTAGCTCTTTAGGGGCATAATGATGTGCGTGTAGTCGTCGTTCTCGGCGTCGCGAAGTACCGCCGGCTCCACCTTGCCATTGAAAGCAATAACTGTCCTTTTACCAGGCATCACGCCGAGAGCGTCAATAATAAATCGTGAGTTAAGCGTAATAGAACCGTTGCCTTTCGCCTCGACTGAAGCAGTCGCATTATTCTCACCAAGCTGTGAAGCTACCGCCCGGATCCATATACTCGCACTCGGTTCGTCCACACTCAAGACTACACTTCCTGCGCTTTCACGAGCGAAGAGGCTAGTGACTTTTGTAATGTTACTGAGTTCGGATTTGTCTATGGTTGCCTGGGTCTCAAACTTAGTAGGGATAAGTTTACGGTAGTCAGGGTAGTTACCTTCGATGAGACGCGCTACCAACTCCACTTCACCAGCCTGGAAGCGAACCTGTTGATCGTCGTGAGTCACTACAACCTCATCGTCGTAGTCGTTTATAATCCTCAACACATCATGTAGGGCTGTGGCTGGGATGAGTAGCTTAACATCCTCTTTTAGCGCACAGAGTTTTTTCTCTGCCAAACGGTAGCTGTCGGTGCTGGCAATGTATAGTTGGCCGTATATGGTTTGAAAATATACTCCTGTTAGGACAGGGCGGCTATCGTCGTTGGTGGCAGCTAGTATAACTTGTTGTAAACCCTGTTTTAGGGTCGGGCCGGCAACACTCCAACTCGTACCACCTTCGATTGCCGGCATAGTAGGGAAGTCGTCGGCTGCGATGCCATTTACAACCGAGTTAAAACGCTCTGTGTGAATTTTGAGACGCTGTTCATCCTGTTCGAGTTCAATAACACCACCCGGCAGACCCGACACAAGATCTTGGAAGAGACGGGCAGGCACGGTTATAGAGCCTTCTTTGGCAACTTGTGCCCCTAGGTAGCAATGTATGGCAATGTCTAGGTTGGTGGCAGCTAGGCTAAGTCTGTTATCTTCAATTTTTAATAGGACGTTACTGAGCACAGGTAGGGCGGCGCGGGCGTTAGCTACGCGAGCAACATAGCTAAGTGCTTTCGCGAGATTTTCCTGGGTTACTTTAAGCTGCATGGTAAGACTCCCTTTCTATAATTGAAATTCTTTGCTTAAAAAATACTTGTTGTAGTTGGTGGTGTGGAAGATGTGGAATGACTCAGTTATATCAGGGGTAAATAAAGCAAGAAAAGGTGTGAATAGCCGTGTGAAAAAGCGACCGCACTGTCGTGTAAAAGTAGTCCACTTTTCCCATAGATGCATGGAGCTAAAAAAAGGCTTGGGTATAAGAGTGTGATTATTCCCCACTAAACCCCCCGACATATTCACACGTGTTCCACAGAACTTAAAACCAAATGCAACCATATGTCGAGAGCTACGCATGAAGCTGCTCCTTGATATTTGTGATTGCCATGCGGATATACTGGTCAAGAACCTGTTGTTTTTCGATCTTGTCGACGGAATGAATGGCGGTTGTGTGATCTTTGCGCCCAAGTTCGTGAGCAATTTTCGGGAAGCTGAGGTGTAGCTCGCTACGAAGGAGGTACATAGCCACTTGTCTCGGCACAACAATATCTTTGTCGCGCTTCGGGCTAAGTAAATCCTCAACAGAAACCTGGTAGTATCGGGCACATTTGTCGATGATTTGTTTCGCGCTCAGGTGTTTTGGTCGGTTGCCGTTGGAGCCGAGTAAGCCAGTTACCATTGCTAAATTTGGCTCCAGTTCACGCATTTCGCAAAACGCTATTAGTTGGTTGAGGGCGCCCTCGAGTTCTCGAATGTTGGTGGTAATGTTCGTTGCTAGATATTCGACGACATCGTGTGGGAGGCTTTTGCCGAGTGACTCAGCTTTTGTTTGGATGATTGCACAACGCGTCTCGAAGTCAGGGTTCTGCATATCAATACTCATCCCCCACACAAACCGACTCCGTAGGCGTTCTTCCAGGGTTGGGATGTCGGCCGGGGGCTTGTCACTACTGAAGATCATCTGTTTGTCGGCCTGGTGAAGTGCGTTGAAGGTGTGAAAAAATTCTTCCTGGATCTTTTCTTTGCCCGCGAAGAACTGTATGTCGTCGACAATCAGTACGTCGGCACTTCGATAGTGGTTGGCAAAGTCGCCAGCTTTTTTGAAGCGTAGCGCTTCTACAAACTCCTGCACAAACTGCTCCGAAGTTATGTAGACAACCTTTGCACCCGGGTGTGTGCGTAGAACCTCGTTGCCCACCGCTTCGATAAGATGTGTCTTGCCAATACCAACCCCACCATAGAGGAAAAGCGGATTGTATTTTTTTCCAGGGTTGGAGGCTACCGCTTGGCAGGCAGCGTATGCAAGTTCATTTCCTGCACCGACTACAAAGTGCTCGAAGGTGTATTTTTCGTTCAAGCCCTGCCTGTACGAGGCGCTGACTCTCGTCGGGTTTGTAGTGGGTTGTGTTGAGTAATCAGGTCTTATTGGTGTGCTCGACGGGTTGGACGTTTCTAAGTTAGGTAGTAGCTGTTCGGCAGGGGTCTCACCACGTTTTGGGGCTAAATTACTCTGGATTTTGAACTCAAGTTCTTGGACGGACACGCCGTTTTTTTCGAGGGTGGTCAAAATAAGATCTTTATATTTGACCCCGAGATGGTTTTTGATGAAGATGTTTACTACGCCAATAGTGGCCGTTCCGTCAGTTATCTTTATGAGCCGGGTGTTTTTGAACCACGTAAGGAAGTTACCGCGAGAAAGGCTGATCTCAATATCACCCAAGACCGTTTGCCAAAGCCTCTCCTCGTGCACTATAAGAACCCTCCTTACTTCGTTGTTCGCTGTGTATAACTATAGACTGCCACTTGAACTTTATCCACAGCTTTTTCTACAACTACCAGACGGCCAAAAAGATTGCTATTTTTCCACAACCCGCCACTAACACCTTAGGAATTGTGGAGAAGTCTTGCCTAAGGGTGGAAAACCTGGTAGTATAGCAACCGAATATCAAACAGGGGTAGAGTAGGCCTACTGACAATTGTCGGCCATCGTGGTACAATACTCTACCAGAATAATGTAAAGTTGGACTATCTATGCCAAAACGAACGTATCAGCCAAAAAAACGACATCGCATGCGAGAACATGGCTTCTTGAAGCGCATGGCTACCCGTGCCGGCCGAGCGGTACTGAAGCGACGACGCAACAAGGGTCGCGCTCGACTTGCTCAGTAAGTAATCTGCATGCCAGTTCACTCCAAAATGCACCGAACCGGTGTGTTTCTAAGGGTTTCGCGCTCGTCGAGATAGCCTATACTAAGAACAGATATGTATAAGAAGATTAACCGGTTTCACGGACATGGCTCAATTCGTTGGGTGCTGGCAAAAGGCAGGACCGTTCGTGGCCGTGCGATGAGTCTGCGCTATGACGAGAAGCAAGGTGGTTTGAAGGTTGCTGTCGTAGTTAGTAAGAAGGTAGCGAAGTCAGCAGTTGTGCGTAATCGTATTCGTCGTCGTATATATGCCGTGACGAAAGAACTCATACACCCCCAAGAGGCTAGGGGTGGGTATGTGTTTCTAGTGTATGTTGCCGAAGTTGCAACTATGTCCCACGAAGAGCTACGAACACACATACTCAAACTAATTCCCACAAATACAAAATAACAGAGACAATATGGTACAATAAGGGGCAATAAGGAGTAATTTTTCCATGTTTACCACTTTGGTTATCCAACCAATCTTTAACCTACTTGTGGCTATTTACGCCCTAATTCCAGGCCACAACTTTGGGCTAGCACTCATAGTTTTTACCTTCGTGATTCGACTGCTTTTGTGGCCTTTGGTGCGCAAGCAACTACGCCACACTAAAGCTACCCAGAAGCTACAGCCAGAACTAAAGAAAATTAAGAAGCTCGCAAAGGGCGACCGCCAAAAAGAGTCTCTCCTCATGATGGAGTTATATAAAGAGCGTGGCATTAATCCACTGGGTTCACTACCAGTTACCCTAATCCAGATGGCGGTGCTGATTGGTTTGTATCTTGGGCTGACACGCTTGCTGAAAGATACAACGCAACTTAACTCGTTTGCCTATGGGTTTTTGCAACACCTAGACTCAATCAAAGAAGTTGCGGCCAATCCAAAGCTCTTTGACAACACGCTTTTTGGGGTTGTCGACCTGGCGCGGCCAGCAATTGGGCAAAAAGGCTTTTACCTCCCGGCGTTTCTGCTCGTTTGCGGAAGTGCCCTCGTACAATATCTGAGCACCAAGCAAATTATGTCTGTCAATAAAGACGCTCGAACGTTGCGAGAGATTTTGAAGGCCGCAAGCGAGGGCGAAGAAGTGGACGCGTTTGAGAAAAATGCTGCCATTGGTCGCAGTATGGGCTTCTTTATTCCGGTGATGGTTTTTGTGTTTACGATTGGACTTGCGGCGGCGTTGAGCCTTTACTGGTTTGTTGGTGGGCTAATTGCGCTCTACCAACAGAACAAAGTACTGAAAGAAGACGAAGACGATATGCATAGGATCGCGGACGCACCAGACTCAAAACCAAAGCGCGATATCTCAAAAATTGCCGAAGCAGAAGTGGTTACACCTCCCAAAAACAAAAAGACTCAAACCCCAAAGAAGGGTAAAAGGCGAAGGAGATAATTATGAGCGAAGAGGTATCACAAGATAGCGACAAGGGAGCCGAGGCGTCGATCCAGTTTGCGAAAAAGTACGTAGAAGACGTATTGTCGTTCTTTGGTCTCAACACCGACGTGTACGCAACTAGCGAGGACGGCACGGTAATCGAACTGAGCGTGCCCTCCACGCACCTAAACGGATTTCTGATTGGCCAACGTGGCGATACGTTGCGCTCCATTCAATATCTCATTAGCTCCGCACTCCAAAACCAAGGCTACGAGATTGTCCGTGTGAGCGTAGATGTGGCTGACTATAAGAGGCATCACGCCGACCGAATTAGCCAAACCGCCGAATCCTGGATAGAAAAAGTGAAACAGACTGGCGAGCCTTTTGAGGTTAAGAGCATGAACGCAGCCGATCGGCGGACCATCCATCGCTTGGCAGCGGAGCATGGGCTGACTAGTGACTCTGAAGGCGAGGGTCGTGATCGACACATTGTCCTGCGTCTACCGAAAGAGTAGCAAATCGTTTCGCTTGTGTTTGTGCTATAAATATTGCAGAGTAACATAATCTGTTATACAATAGCTTCGTAGATTGTACGGAGTATAAAATGTCTCTTCGAAAAGATTGGGTGGCTTTCGGTCTTTCGCTCTGTGTGGGAGTGTTGGTTGTTTTGGTGCCAGCGACCAAAGCTATAGAAAACACCAACTGGCTCCTCACAAAAGAAATTACAACACAAAAAACCCAAGAACTCGCTCCAAACCTCGAGCCAATGAGTCTAGGGTATGATTGCGACGGCGTTGTTGAGCTGGGCTATACGCGGAAGTGTCTATACAACACTGCACTTGGTACGGCTACGGCCAAGGGTTATGTCGCGGCCGATGGGCTGGCTGTGAATGTGGCGAATGGTTTTGAGGTTTTGCCGCCAATTCCCGGTCGGCCAAACACACTGGTGTTTAGTTTATATAGTAAGTCAAAGTCTCAGTTCAACATCTACACTGAAGAGTACAGTGTAGCTAACCTCACGACACAAAACATCTGGGATCCGGTTGCATACAAAAGCGTAAAATCGTATTTATACACACCAAAGGCCCTCAAGGTTCTCTTGGGCCCTGGTGACGTGCCATTCTCGTATACGCCAAACATGTTCTCGTACTCTGCGAATGGCCGTTGGGCTGTGGGGTCGGTGCGTGCATATCCCGATGAGGTTGTTGGAAGCCTTGTAGTCTTCGACCTCACAAATCCCCTCATAAAACTAAGAGTGATTTCCATGAGCCCCGGGCTAAACTTCTACCCGTTTAGTACGATAAAAAGTAGCAATCTTGCGATTAGCAACGACGGTCGGTTTGTTGCCATAAACGGGTACGAGCCGGGCTATCCAACCAAACCTACCTTGAGACTGTACGATACGACGACCTGTCTCGATCAGCTCGGGAAGACATACGCAAACAACTGCGAATACAATGATATTTGGAAGGGCGCCTTCCGGAGTGGTGCCTACACCTCTTCCGTGCCAAGTGTGAGCCGAGTGGAGTATCCTCGACACCTCCGATTTAACAGTGACAATACGTTGTCCTTTCAGGGCATATACGGGCGAACTGCGGCTACTACTTTCTCGGTAGCTGAATTTGTCGCTACTACTACCAGTACCGGCGAAGCACCTATATCTGTCTTAGGCATGGGGGACTCGTACATATCAGGTGAAGGCGCCTTCCAATATCGTAACGGAACCGACACCGCGAACAATAAATGCCACACATCGTTGCTTTCCTATCCCTTACAACTTGGAAACAAATTATTTCCAAGCGAGATTGTAAAAACAGTCGCTTGTTCGGGTGCGAAGATTGATGACATCATTAATAATGACGATAATTATGGGGGTCAAACTATTCCTAAGACTGAATGGCAGCTTAGGAGTGAGGCTACGAGAAGCTGGTCCCA
>WBZP01004515.1_pt1 | contig 14485 bp, 12 predicted proteins | sample 5204301 | NCBI WGS metagenome assembly WBZP01 (sample SAMN12412401, study PRJNA552823) | activated sludge metagenome | isolation source: activated sludge from nitrification reactor of wastewater treatment plant... | place: USA: Pennsylvania | collected 2017 | reverse complement strand
GGCCGTCCGTGATTCTCCTAACCCGTGCTCCACGTCCGGGCCACCCGTTCGACCCGGTCGGCGAGCGACCGTTCGGGGTCGGCGAGCGCGGCCGCCACCGCGTCCGGGCCCTCGGCCACCGCGTAGGCGGCGGCGACACCGATCGCCTGGGTCTCGCGCCGCCCGACCTCGACCTGCCCGGCCACGACGACGACGGGGCGGGCCTGATCGAGCGCCGCCGCGGCCACGGCGCTGACCACCTTGCCGCGCAACGACTGCCAGTCGAAGCGCCCCTCTCCGGTGAGCACGAGGTCGGCCGAGCGCACCCGCTCGCCGAACCGGACGGCGTCCAGCACCGCTGCGGCACCACCCACCCGGGTGGCGCCCAGGAGCAACCCGGCGAACCCGAGCCCGCCGGCGGCGCCGGCGCCCGGCTCGCGGTCCACCCGGCCCCCCGGTGCCCAGACCGCGCCCAGCGCGGCGGTCGCCGCGGCGGCGAACTCCCCCAGCCACCCCTCGAGCTGCTGCGCCCGCTGCGGCGTCGCCCCCTTCTGGGCCGCGAACCCGGCCGAGGCGCCGTGGAACCCGAGCAGCGGCACCTCGACGTCGGTGGCCAGCTCCAGCTCGACCCCGGCCCAGGCCCGGCGCAGCTGCGGCAGCCACGCCAGGTCGGCGCCGGTGCAGCCGGCGAGCGCCGCTCCCCCGCCCTCCCAGCGCGGGCCGGCCGGCAGCCCCTCGGCCTGCGCCAGCCGGCCCAGGAAGCCGGCGCCACCGTCGTTCGTACCGCTGCCCCCCAGCCCGATCACGATCCGCCGGGCGCCCAGCGCCCTGGCCCGGTGCACCAGGTCGCCGACCCCGGCGGTCGTGGTCAGCCCGGGGTCGCGCCGATCGAGGGGCACCAGGTGCAGCCCGCACGCCGAGGCGCTCTCGACGTAGGCGACGTCCCCGACCAGCAGCACCGCGGCGTCCACCGGCCCGCCCAGGGGCCCGGTCACGCGGACCGGCTCGAGCCGCCCGCCCAACGCGGCGTGGAGCACGTCGAGGAACCCCGGCCCGCCGTCCGAGAGGGGGCAGGTGACCAGCTCGTCGCCGGGCGCGTACCGGGCCCAACCGGCCGTCATCGCCGCGGCGGCCTGGCCGGCGGTCAACGTGCCGGTGAAGCAATCGGGGGCGACGAGGACACGCACCCGGGCAGTCTGGCAGGCACGCGGCGTCACCGTCTCACGCCACCGGCCTATCAAGACCCGCCGCCGACACACCGACGAGACATCCGCGGGGAGGACCGCCCGCGTGAACCCCGCGCCCCGGCGCGGGTCCGTCAGGAGGCCGCGCATGGGGTTGGTGCTTCGACCCGGCATGCGGCTGATGCGCCGGCTGGGGGTGACCAGCAAGTTCGGCCTGATCACGGTGCTGCTGCTCGTGCCGATGTGCCTGAGCCTGGTCTCCAGCTACCGCGCCGCGACCACCGAGATCTCGCTCACCGAGCGTGAGCAACACGGTCTGCGGTACGTCCGGCCGCTGGTCGGGCTGGTGATCGACCTCGCCCAGACCCGCAACCTGGCCGAGGCGGGGCACCGCCCGCCCAGCCAGGCGTGGATGGGTCTGGTCGGAGAGCTGGACGACGTCAGCGCCCTCTACGGCGAGGACCTCGGGGTCCACTCGGCGTGGCTGCGGGTGCGCTCGCAGGTCCGCGAGGTGTACGCCGACGGCACCGATCCCGCCCAGCTCCCGATCCTGGCCGAGCGCGCCGCGCGGGCGACCCAGGACCTGGTCAAGCAGGTGGCCGACGCCTCCAACCTCACCCTCGACCCCCAACTGGACAGCCGCTACCTGGCCGCGATGCTGGTCACCCGGCTGCCCGCGCTGGTCCTGGCCGCCTCCGACGCCCAGTCGCTGCTCGCGGCGAGTGCCGGGCCGCCCGACGCGTTGACCCTCCGGGTGACCGCCGAGGCGGTCAAGGACGCCGAGCGGCAGCTCACCCTCGACCTCACCACGGCCGTCGGGGCGACCACGTGGTCGGGGCTGCGCCCGCAGGTCGGTGACCGCGCCCACGAGCTCAGCGTCGCCGTCGAGCAGTACTCCCTCGTGCTCGCCGAGGCGATCCGGGTCGGGCCGAACCGGCCGCGCCCGACGACGTCCGACAGCCTCGCGCTCTCGACCGCGGCGGGGGCGCTGGGCAACGCACTGACCTCGGCCACGGATCAGCTGATGGCGCGCCGGATCGAGACGATCGGGCGTGAGCGCACCAAGCCGCTGCTGGTCACCCTGTTGATCATGGCGGCCATCTTCTACCTGCTGATGGCCCTGTTCCGGGCCACCACCACCGACGTGCGCAGCGTGCTCGAGGACATCCGCGACGTCGCGACCGGGGCCGTGCACGAGTCGACGGCGCTGTCCGGGTCGGACGAGTTCTCGCAGATGAGCCAGGCGGTCGTGGTCGCCCGTGACCGGCTGACCTCCCTGGTCGGCACGCTGAAGTACCAGGCCACGCACGACGAGCTGACCGCCCTGGGCAACCGGGCGCTGTTCACCGACAAGGTCGACGAGGCGCTGGCGGCGGTCGGCGCGCGCGGGCCGGTCGCCGTCGTCCTGGTCGATCTCGACGGGTTCAAGGACGTCAACGACAGCTTCGGCCACGACCTGGGCGACCGGCTGCTGCGGATGGTCGCGCTGCGGATCCACCGCGCCGCGCCCCGGCGCAGCGTGCTGGCCCGGCTGGGCAGCGACGAGTACGCGGTGCTGGTGACCGACGTCCGGTTCACCAGGGCCCCGGCCGACCTGCTGGGCCGGCTGCAGCAGGGCACCTCGCAACCGGTCGACCTCGACGGGCGGCGGATCCGGATCCAGATGTGCATGGGTCTGGCCCTGGCCGAACCGGGCCAGGAGGTGACCGGGCGCGAGCTGATCCGCAACGCCGACGTGGCGCTCAGCTTCGCGAAGGCCCAGGGCAAGGGGCACAGCGCCGAGTTCGAGCAGCGGATGCACGACGAGACGCAGGAGCGCACCGAGCTCTCGGCCGACCTGATCGGCGCGGTGGACCGCGGCGAGATGCACGTGCTGTACCAGCCGATCGTCGACCTGCAGACCGAGACCCTGCACGGCGTCGAGGCGCTGCTGCGCTGGACCCACCCGACCCGCGGACCGATCAGCCCCGCGGTGTTCATCCCGCTCGCCGAGGCGACCGGCCAGATCGTGCCGATCGGACGCTGGGCGCTCGAGCAGGCCTGCCGGCAGCAGGCCCGGTGGAGCCGCGAGTTCCCCGATCAGCCGCCGATCGCGATGGAGGTGAACCTGGCCACCGAACAGCTCACCGACGCCGACCTCGTCTCCGACGTGCTTACGACGATGCGCGACACCGGGATCGACCCGACCTCACTCGTGCTGGAGATCACCGAGTCGTCGCTGGTGCGGGACATCACCTCGACGCTCAGCACGCTGGGCCAGCTCTCGGCGACGGGCGTCCGGCTGGCCCTGGACGACTTCGGCACCGGGTACTCCTCGCTCAGCTACCTGCGCCGCCTGCCCGCCACCATCTTCAAGATCGACCAGTCGTTCGTCCGCGACCAGTCCGAGGACGGCGTGGCGCTGCTGCGCAGCGTCGTCGAACTCGGCCGCAGCCAGGGCATGCAGATCATCGCCGAAGGGGTCGAGGAACCGGGGCAGGTGGCCCGCGTGCGGGCCTTCGGCTGCCACCTCGGCCAGGGCTTCCACTGGTCGAAAGCCGTTCGCGCCGAGGACATCAGCCGGATCGTCCGGGCCGGCGGGCGGCTCGGCCCCCGGGCGCGCGACGGGGAGCGGGCCGCCCCTGCGCCGCGGGTGCCGGTGGCGCCGCGGCGCGCGGCGGACGCCGCGGTCAACGTCCGGGCGAGGGCCGCGATACCGGCCGTGCCGGCCCAGCGCCGCGTGCCCTGGTGGGACGCGCCCGAGCCGCACCGGGCGAGGTCGACCCCGATCCCGACCCCGCGATCAGCCGAGCGCGGCGAGCAGTAGCGTCTCGGCGAGACAGGCGGCGTCGAACTCGCCCAGGTGCAGCGACTCGTCGTAGCCGTGGGCCCGGGTGTCCGGGTCCTCCACGCCGGTGACCAGCACGACGGCCTCGGGGTAGACCGTCTGCAGCGAGGCGATGAACGGGATGGAGCCGCCGACCCCCATCGTCACCGGGGCGCGTCCCCAGGCCTGCCGCAACGCCCAGCGGGCGACGTCGTAGACCGGGCCGGTCGCCTCGGCCCGCCAGGACGGGCCGGTCTCCGAGCGCAGCACCTCGACCCGCGCCCCGAACGGGGCGGCGCCGCGCAGGTGCTCGGCGACGGCGGCCAGCGCCTCGTCGCCGTCCTGACCGGGGGCGACCCGCAGCGAGATCCGGGCCCGCGCCGTCGGGTGCAGGGTGTTCGAGGCGTCCGCGACCCGGGTGACGTCCATCCCGACGACCGTGGCGGCCGGCCGGGTCCACAACCGTGAGGTGAGGCTGCCCTCGCCGATCAACCGGACGCCGTCCAGCACCCCCGCGTCGAGGCGGAGCAGGTCCTCCGGGTAGCCCGGGTCCTCCGACTCACCGGAGAGCAGCCCCGGGACGGCGACGACGCCGCGCTCGTCCCACAACGAGTTCAGCGTGCGGATCAGCGCGAGGACGGCGTCCGGGGCGGCGCCGCCGTACATCCCCGAGTGCACCGCGTGGTCGAGGGTGCGGACCTCGATGTCGAGCTCGACCAGCCCGCGCAGGCTGGTGGTCAGCGCGGGCTCGCCGATACGCCAGTTGCCCGAGTCGGCGACCACGATGACGTCGGCGGCCAGCCGGTCGCGGTGGGTGGCCAGGAAGGCGTCGAAGCTCGGCGAGCCGACCTCCTCCTCGCCCTCGACGAACACGGTGACCGAGACCGGCAGGTCGTCGCCGAGCGCGCGCAGGGCGGCCAGGTGGACGCAGATGCCGGCCTTGTCGTCGGCGGCGCCGCGGGCGTGCAGCCGGCCCTCCCGCTCGACGGGCTCGAACGGCGGGCTGGCCCAGAGCTCCTCGCGCCCGGGCGGCTGGACGTCGTGGTGGGCGTACAGCAGCACCGTCGGGGCACCGGGCGGGCCGGGGCGGTGCCCGACCACGGCGGGCGCGCCGACCTGACCACCGGTGCCCGGGATCTCGACCCGCAGCACCTCGACGTCGTGCAGCCCCGCGCCGCGCATCAGCTCGGCGACCGCCGCGGCGCTGCGCTCGACCGGCTCGCGCGGGAACGACGCCGCCGACACCCCGGGGATGCGGACCAGCGCCTCGAGATCGGCCCGGACGCCGGGCAGCAGCGCGCGCACCCGCGCGGTCAGCTCGGCGACCCGATCGGCCGGGAGGGTCTCGGCCGGGAGGGTCTCAGGGGTGGTCTGTTGGGGGTGAGTCGGCATGCTCGGCAACCTACCGTCGCCCGCTGCCCGTACGCTGTCGGCGTGTTCGGACGCAACAAGAACGCCCAGGCGACCGCGAGCGAGTCGGCGGCCGATGCCCTCGAGGTGACCACCGACCCTTCCCGCACGCCTCCTTCCCGGTCGCCCGGCAAGGGGCGGCCGACGCCGAGCCGGCGGGAGGCCCAGCAGCGCAACCTGAAGCCGCTGGTCGCCCCGTCGCTGCCGGCGAACGCCACCAAGGAGGAGCGCAAGGCCGCCAAGAAGGCGCGCCGGATGGCGATGGACGCCCAGCGCGCCCAGCAGCGCACGGCCCTCTACACCGGCGACGAGGCGCATCTGCCCAGCCGGGACCGGGGCAAGCCGCGGCGATGGGCGCGCGACTTCGTCGACGCCCGCCGCAGCATCGGCGAGATGTTCCTGCCGGTCGCGATGATCGTGCTGCTGCTCAGCCTGGTGAACAACCCGGCCACGAAGATCGCCTCGGTGGTCATCCTGTACGCGATGCTGCTCGCGGTGGTCGTCGACAGCTGGCTGGTGCGGCGCACGCTCAAGCGCGAGCTGGCCAAGCGGTTCGGCACCACCGACCCGGGGGCGGCGGGGTACGGCATGATGCGCTCGCTGCAGTACCGGCGCTTCCGCCTGCCCAAGCCCCAGGTGGCGCGGGGGAAGTACCCCGCCTGACGACCCGGCCTACCCGGCGGGGCGCAGGCTCATCGCCGCGTAGACGACCTGGCCGTCCCGCAGCAGGCTGACCGCCTCGACGCCGCCCTCCAGCAGGTCCGGCCAGGCCTCCCCCACCCAGGCCTCGGCGTCCGCCTGGCTCGGGAACGAGGTGGTGGGCAACGACGCCCCGGCGAGCTCGGCGCCGTCCGGTCCTTCGTAGCGCCGCGTCCAACTGCTCATCGAGGCCTCCTCGCCGCCGTCGCCTACCCGGTGCCCATCGTGCCAGCCCGCAGCCGTGGCGTCCCCCCGGCTGCCCTAGGCTCGGGCGCGTGCCGATCGTCGCCGACCCTGTGCGCCGGCGCCTGGTGGTCGACGGGTGGCCCCTCGGCCCGGTGACCGAGCTCGCCGCCGGCACCACCGCGCAGCCCGTGCCCGGCGTTCGGCTGCTGGCGCTGCCGGGGCCGGACGGGCGGACCGCGGGGATCGTCGCCGGGGCGGACGGTGCCGGGCGGGAGAGCGCCGGGGCCACCGTGCTCTGGTCCCCCCACGGTGACCGGCTCTCCGCCGACGCGCTGGACGCCCTCGGGGCCGCCGACCTGGCCGCCGTGGTCGTCGGGTCCGGCCCCGATCGCACCCGGCCGCACGGCCCGGCCGCCCTGCTCGCCGACCTGCGCCGCAGCGCCGCGCTGCCCGCGACCACCGACCTGGTCGCGCTGCCCGGCCCGGTGTCGGCGGCGACGGCGAACCTGTTGCGCGCGTGGGGGTTCCGCCTCCCCGGGCGCGCCACCCGGGTGCCGTGGCCGGGCCGGGCGGGAGCTGCCCCGACGCCCCGGCACACGCTCGTGCTGGGGGCCGCGGCGTCCGGCAAGTCGGCGCACGCCGAACTGCTGCTCGCCGCCGAGCCGGAGGTGACCTACCTCGCCACCGGCCCGGCGCCCGACGACGGGGACGCCGACTGGGGCCGGCGGATCGAGGAGCACCGCCGGCGCCGTCCGGCCTCGTGGCGCACCGTCGAACAGGCGCGCACCCCCGCCGTCGATCTGCTGCTCGCCGAGCTGCGCCGACCGGGGCCGCCGCTGCTGGTCGACTCCCTCGGCGGCTGGGTCACCGCGACGCTGACCCGGTTGGACGCCTGGGACTCGCTGCCCCCCGCGCAGGCGCGGGCCGGGTCGGGGGCGTGGGGCGAGGCGGTCGGCGCCCTGGTCGACGCCTGGCGCAGCACCGGACGGCGCGTGGTCGCCGTCGGCGAGGAGACCGGCTGGGGCGTCGTCCCGGCGCACGCCTCGGGGCGGCTGTTCCGCGATGCCCTCGGCACCCTGACCCAGCGCCTGGCGGAGGTGTCGGACCAGGTGTGCCTGGTCGTCGCCGGGCGCGTGCTGGACCTCGACCCGCCCGTTCTCGGGGAGGCACCATGACCGTCGATCTCGACCTGCTCGCGCGCGAGCTGCCGGACGCCGACCACGGCGCGCAGGCCGCCGTCCGGTCGCAGCTGCAGCGCAGCGGGCTGGCCGCGCGGTACGGGCGGGTGGCCGAGCTGGCCGCCTGGTGGGCGGGGGTGCATCCGGGCCCGGTGCCGCCGGAGGGCCCCCGCGTCGTGCGGCTGCTGGGCGCCGCCGACCCCGGCCCGGACCGGCTGCCCGACGACCTCGACGTGGCTGCGGCGTGCACCTGGGCGATCGGCGCGGTCGACCGGGCCGTCGACGGTGGGGCCGATCTGCTGGTGCTCGCGGTGGAACCGGACGCCGCGGCCTCCGTCGCGGTGGCCGACGCGCTCGGGCTCGACCCGGTGGAGGTCTCCGGCTGGCCGCTCGACCAGGGACGCACCGACGAGGAGTGGATGGCGGCGGTGGCCGGGCTGCGCGACGCCCTGCACCGCCTCCGGGCGTTGGGCACCGGCCCGGGACCGGGCCTGGTGACCCGGCTGGAGACCTACGGCAGCCCCGCGCTGGCCGCCGCCACGGCGGCCCTGGTCGCCGCCGCGGCCCGCCGCACCCCGCTGCTGCTGGACGGCGCGGGCGCCGCGGTCGCGGCGCTGCTGGCCAGGGGGGCCGGGTACGCCAGCACCCAGTGGTGGCAGGTCGCGCACGCCCCGGCCACCGCCCCCTGCCCCACCGTGATCGAGAACCTCCAGGCCACGCCGCTGCTGACGCTCGGCCTCACCGGGGATGACGGCACGGGTGCCCGGCTGGCGCTGCCGGTGGTGGCCGAGGCGCTCCGGCTGGCGGCCACGGCGGCCGTCGAGGGGGACGCGCACGGTGGGTGACGGCGTCCGGTTGGCGGTGGGCACGCTCACCCGCTGGCCGGTGCCCCCGCCCAGCACGGTCGATGCCGCGGTGGCGCGCCGGGCGATGCTGCTGGCGCCGTGGGTCGGGCTGGCCACCGGGGTGGTCTGTGCCGCGGCGGCGCGGGCGGTCGCGCCCCGGACCGGCTCGCTCACCGCGGCTGTGATCTTCGTGGCGCTGCTGGCGTACGCCTCGCGCGGGCTGCACCTCGACGGGCTCGCCGACACCGCCGACGGCCTGGCCGCGGCCAAGGGCTCGACCCGCGAGAGCGCCGACCGCGCCCTGGCGGTGATGCGCCGCCCCGACAGCGGCCCCACCGCGGCGGCCACCCTGGTGCTCACCATCGCACTGCAGATCGCTTGTGCGGCAAGGATTCTCACGCTGCCCGCGGTCGCGGCGACCGGGTGCCTCGCCCTGGCGGTGATGGCCTCGAGGTTCGCCCTGACGGTGGCCTGCCGGGCGGGGGTGGGCGCGGCCCGGCCCGACGGGCTGGGGGCCGCGGTGGCCGGCACGGTCCCGCTGGGGGCGGTCGGGCTGACCGGCCTCGGCTGCACCCTGGCGGCCGCGGCCCTGCGGGTGGGGACGGACGGCGTGCCGATCGGCGCGCTGGTCGCGCTCCCCCTCGCCGGGGCGCTGGTCGCCCTCGGCGTGACCCGGACGGCGACGCGACGGTTCGGCGGCCTCACCGGCGACGTGCTGGGGGCAGCCGTCGAGCTCGGTCTCGCCGGGGCCCTGCTGCTCGGCGCGACGGCGTGGCCGTGACGCCTCGGTGGGGGCGTCTGGCGTTTCCCGGGGTTGACCTCAGCGCGTGGTGAACGGGTCGAGGACCCGAACTCCGGTGCCGTCGAAGCCCTTGACGTTGCGGGTGACCAGCGTCAGGTCATGGACCAGCGCGGTTGCCGCGATCAGTGCCTCGGCCGTGGGAACTGGACGCACGCCGGCCAACCGGCCCCAGGCACTCGCAACGGGTGCGGTCACCGGAAGGATCTTCGGCCCGTGGTCACGGACCAGCGTGGTCACCCTAGACAGAGGTGCTCGGTATCCAGATCGTCGGTCAGCCCGGGCTGTCGGTCACTTCGGGGCGGTCAGTCCGGGTCGATCACTCCTGGCGCACCTGCACCTCGACGAACGGCGGGGTGACGACCTGGCAGCGCAGCCGCCGCCCGCGGACGTCGAGGGCGACCTCGGCGCCCAACGGGACCGTCGGGTCCAGCAGGGCCAGTGCGATGCCCACGCCGCGGGTCGGCGAGAAGGTGCCGGACGTCGTCCGGCCGACCTCACGCTCACCGTCGCCCTCGGCCAGCAGCACGCGCATCTCGGCCCGCGGCACCCCGCGCTCGAGCGCGACCAGTCCGCGCGCGATCCGCTCCGGCCCGCGCTCGCGTTCGGCGAGCAGCGCGTCCCGGCCCCAGAACTCGGGCTTGCGCCAGCCGACCGCCCAGCCGACGCGCGCCTGCACCGGGGTGATCTCCAGCGACAGTTCGTGCCCGTGCAGCGGGTAGCCCATCTCGGTGCGCAACGTGTCCCGGGCACCGAGCCCGGCGGGCGAGCCGCCCTCGGCGCGCACCCGGTCGATCAGCGCGTCCCACAGGTCAGCCGCCTGGGCCGACGGCGCGAGCAGTTCGTAGCCGCGCTCGCCGGTGTAGCCGGTGCGGCAGACGACGATCGAGTGCCCGTTCCACTGCGCGTCGCGGAACTGCATGTAGTCGTGGCCGGTCGGCAGGCCCAGGGCCTCGAGCACCTCGTCGCTGCGGGGCCCCTGCACGGCCAGCACGGCGATCTCGTGGTGCAGGTCGGTCAGGACGATCCCCTCCGGCGCCGCCTCGCGCAGCCGCCGGGTCACCTCCGCGGCGTTGGCCGCGTTCGGCACCAGCAGCACGTCGTCCGCGGAGCGCAGGTAGACGATCAGATCGTCGACCACGCCACCGGTGCCGTCGTCGCAGCACAGGGTGTACTGCGCCTGCCCCGGGCCGATCCGGCCGAGGTCGTTGGTCAGGCACCGGTTGATCAGCTCCGCCGCCCCCGGGCCCCGCACGGCCACCGTGCCCAGGTGCGAGACGTCGAACAGCCCGACCCGTTCGCGCACGGCCTCGTGCTCGCGCAGGACGCCCCCGCCGGCGTACTCGATGGGCATCTCCCAGCCACCGAAATCGGCCAGCTTCGCGCCGAGCGCGACGTGCCGGTCGTACAGGGCGGTGTGGTGCAGCGGGGCGGGCTGCGACGGCGTGGTCACCTCGGGGACGCTCATGCGGGCAACGTAGCGGTACGGCGCGCACCCGCTCCAGGTCTGCGGTGGCGTGATCCAGCCGGGTCGCGCGGCTACAGTCCGCTGACGTGGCCACGCTGACCCTCTCCGCCAAGACCTGCGCGACGATCGTCGCCGATGCCCTCGTCGTGGGGGTCGCCTCCACCGAGGACGGCCCTGCCCTGCTCGGCGCGGAGGCGCTGCCCGCGGGGCTGCGGCGTCGGCTGCGCGGGGCGCTGCGCCCGCTCGGGGTGACCGGCGCGGTCGACCAGGTGCACCGGGTGCCGAGCGACGGGGCGCTGGCCGCCCCGATCGTCGTGCTCACCGGCGTCGGCCCGGTCCGGTCGGCCCGCGGCCTGCCGGACGGCGAGGCGCTGCGCCGCGCGGCCGGAGCCGCCACCCGCAGCCTGACCGGGCTGCGCACCGGTGAGCGGGCGTCGTCCGGTGCGACCGTGGCGCTCGCGGTGCCGATGCCGGACGACGACACGCTCGCCGCCGTCGCCGAGGGGGCCCTGCTCGGGGCCTACGCGTTCACCCGCTACCGCACCGGGGCGGGCGGCCCGGCGGCCAAGCCGTCGGGGCCGGCGCAGGCCGTGCGTTCCGTCGTCCTGCTCACCCCGACCGCACGGGCCCGGGGCGCCCGGGCCGTCGCGCGTCGGGCGCAGCTGCTCGCGGACGCCGTGCACGCCGTCCGGGACCTGGTGAACACCCCGCCCTCGGACCTGTTCCCGCAGGCCTTCGCCGAGGCGGCGGTCACCGAGGGTGCCGCGGTCGAGGGGGTGACCGTGAGCGTGCTCGACGAGCGCAAGCTGGCCCGGGGGGGCTACGGCGGGCTGGTCGCCGTCGGCACGGGGTCGAGCCGGCCGCCGCGGCTGGTCCGGGTCGACTACGTGCCGGCCGACGCCCGGGGGCGGGCGGCGAAGGCCGCGCTGCCCCACGTGGCCCTGGTCGGCAAGGGGATCACCTTCGACACCGGCGGCATCTCGCTGAAGCCGCCGCTCGGCATGGAGGCGATGAAGAGCGACATGGCCGGTGCCGCGGCGGTGCTGCACACGGTGCTGACCGCGGCCCGGCTGGCGTTGCCGGTGCGGGTGTCGGGGTGGTTGGCGCTGGCCGAGAACATGCCCTCGGGCACCGCGCAGCGTCCCTCCGACGTGATCACCGTGCGCGGCGGCACCACGGTCGAGGTGCTGAACACGGACGCCGAGGGGCGCCTCGTGCTCGCCGACGCGCTCGTCGACGCGAGCGCCGCCGAGCCCGACCTGATCGTCGACGTCGCCACCCTCACCGGGGCGCAGAAGGTGGCCCTCGGGTCACGGGTCAGCGCGATCATGGCGAACGACGACGCCCTGCGCGCCCGGGTGCACGCCGTGGCCGATCGGGTGGGCGAGCAGTTCTGGCCGATGCCGCTGCCGGCCGAGATCCGTAAGAGCCTCGACTCGGCGGTCGCCGACATCGCCAACATGGGTGAGCGCGACGGCTCGATGCTCGTGGCCGGGGTCTTCCTGAGCGAGTTCGTGGGACGGCGCGCCGACGGCGAGCGGATCCCCTGGGCGCATCTGGACATCGCCGCCCCGGCGTTCAACACCGGTTCAGCGCACGGCTACACGCCCGTCGGCGGCACCGGAGTCGCCGTCCGGACCCTGCTCGGACTGCTCGAGGACGTGGCCGTGGGCGGTGCCTGAGCCGAATGGCACGGCCCGGGCGGCGAGCGGGCGTCCGGTGTGAGGAACCTCGGATGACCTATGGCCTGGGGGGATGACAGGATGGCGGCCACGCCCGACCGGATGCCGACGACCACGTTCGAGCAACCGACCGGCGACGTGCCGACAGACGACGCGAGGGAGCCCCTGTGACCGACCCGACCGACGGCCTCTTCGACCTGGTGATCCTCGGCGGTGGCAGCGGCGGGTACGCCGCAGCGCTGCGCGCCGCCGAACTCGGCCTCAGCGTCGCCCTGGTGGAGCGCGACAAGCTCGGTGGCACCTGCCTGCACCGCGGGTGCATCCCCACGAAGGCGCTGCTGCACGCGGCGGAGGTGGCCGACGTCGCCCGCGAGGGGTCGCAGTTCGGGGTCAACACCTCGTTCGAGTCGATCGACATGGGCAAGGTGAACGCCTACAAGGACGGCGTGATCGGCCGCCTGCACAAGGGCCTGCAAGGGCTGGTCAAGAGCAAGTCGATCACCTACGTCGAGGCGGAGGGGCGCCTCGTCGCCCCCGACACCGTCGAGGCCGGCGGGCAGCGCTACCGCGGCCGCAACGTCGTGCTCGGCACCGGCTCGTACGCCCGGTCGCTGCCCGGTCTGGAGATCGGCGGCCGGGTGATGACCAGCGACCAGGCGCTCACCCTCGACTGGGTGCCCCAGCGGGCGATCGTGCTCGGCGGCGGCGTGATCGGCGTCGAGTTCGCCAGCGTGTGGCGCTCGTTCGGCGCCGAGGTGACCATCGTCGAGGCCCTCCCCCGGCTGGTGCCCGCCGAGGACGAGGCCTGTTCGAAGGCCCTCGAGCGGGCCTTCCGGAAGCGGAAGATCAACTTCAAGACCGGCGTCCGGTTCTCGCGCGTGACCCAGAACGACACCGGGGTGACCGTCACGCTCGAGTCGGGCGAGACGCTGGACGCCGACCTGCTGCTCGTCGCCGTCGGCCGTGGCCCGAACGCCACCGGGTTCGGGTTCGAGGAGTGCGGCATCGCGATGGACCGCGGCTTCGTGCTCGCCGACGAGCGGCTGCGCACCAACGTGCCGAACGTCTTCGCGGTGGGTGACATCGTGCCGGGGCTGCAGCTCGCGCACCGCGGCTTCCAGCAGGGCATCTTCGTCGCCGAGGAGATCGCCGGGCTCAACCCGGCACCGATCATCGAGTCGACCATCCCCCGGGTCACCTACTGCGAGCCCGAGATCGCCTCCGTGGGGCTGACCGAGGCGCAGGCCAAGGAGCAGCACGGGGCGGACGCCGTCCAGACCTACGAGTACAACCTCGGCGGCAACGGCAAGAGCCAGATCCTCGGCACGAGTGGTTTCGTCAAGCTGGTCCGCGTGAAGGACGGCCCCGTCGTCGGGGTGCACATGGTCGGTGCCCGGATGGGTGAGCAGATCGGGGAGGCGCAGCTGATCGTCAGCTGGGAGGCCTTCCCCGAGGAGGTCGCCCAGCTGATCCACGCGCACCCCACCCAGAACGAGTCCCTCGGTGAGGCGCACCTGGCCCTCGCCGGCAAGCCACTGCACGCGCACGCCTGACCACCCTCGGATCGCTGAAGGAGCACCATGTCCGACTCCGTGCAGATGCCCGCCCTGGGCGAGAGCGTCACCGAGGGCACCGTCACCCGCTGGCTCAAGCAGGTGGGCGACCGGGTCGAGGTCGACGAGCCGCTGCTCGAGGTCGACCCGCCCCCCATCACCGACCTCGATCGGCGCATCGCCGCCTTCGTCGCCGAGCGGGTGCCCGACGGGGCCACCCTGCAGGCCGGCATCGGCTCGGTGCCCAACGCCCTGCTCGAGCTGCTCGCCGACCACCACGACCTCGGCGTCCACACCGAGCTGGTGTCCGACGGCCTGGTCGACCTCGTGGAGTCCGGGGCGGTCACCGGCACCCGCAAGGTGACCCGACCGGGCAAGGTGGTCACCACCTTCGCCGCCGGCAGCCGTCGAACCTACGACTGGCTCGCCGACAACCCGATCGTGGAGATGCTCCCGGTCGACTGGGTCAACGACCCACGCGTCATCGGGCGAGAGCAGCGGTTCGTCTCCATCAACGCCACCGTCGAGGTCGACTTCCTCGGGCAGTGCAACTCCGAGACGATCGGGGGTCGGTCCTACTCCGGCAGCGGGGGCCAGGCCGACTTCGCGCGCGGGGCGATGCACGCCGCCGAGGGCCAGGGCTTCGTCGTGCTGCACTCGACGGCCCGGGGTGGCTCGATCTCACGCCTCGTGCCC
>WBZP01004514.1_pt1 | contig 14487 bp, 12 predicted proteins | sample 5204301 | NCBI WGS metagenome assembly WBZP01 (sample SAMN12412401, study PRJNA552823) | activated sludge metagenome | isolation source: activated sludge from nitrification reactor of wastewater treatment plant... | place: USA: Pennsylvania | collected 2017 | reverse complement strand
GAACTGGCCGATGCTGGCGCAACCGCGCCAGACCGTGGTGTTCTACATGGGGCTGAAGAGCGTCCGCCACATCTGCGACAAGCTGCGCGAACACGGCTTGGCCGCCACCATGCCGGTGGCTCTGGTGGAGCAGGGCACTACCCCCCAACAGCGGGTGTATTGCGCCACGCTGGCCACGCTGACGGAGGTCGTTGGCGGCGCCGACGTCCGCTCGCCGGCGCTGCTGATCGTCGGCGAGGTGGTGAAGCTGCATCCGCAACTGTCCTGGTTCCAACCGGCTACCGTTTTGTAACCGCCGCTTACGGCCCTTTACCGTCCGCGGAAGACAGCTTTCGGGGCTGGGTCGATGTGGGCCGGGGCGGGCTGGAAGGTTGGGTTGGGTTTGGCCAGCGGCCCTGGACGCAGGGGTGTGGGAGACATGGGCTGGCGGTGCGGCGGATACGGTTCGGGTGGATAGGGCGGATAGGGCCCGGGATATGGGTACGGATAGGGATAGGGTGGCGTATAGCCGAGAATGACGTTGTCACCATCGTCGTTTTCTTGTTGCTGCTGTTGCAATTGCTGGTTCAGCAGAGCGTTCTGTAACTGTTGGTTCGCCTGTTCCAGATTGCGGATAGCCTGTTCCCGCCGTGCTTGTTCCGTTGCCCGCCGCTCCTGGGCCATTTGTTCGGACAGCGCGTTGAGGCGCGCGATGTCGGCGGCCGAATCGGCGTTGACCGGCGCGGCTGGCGGTGGCGGGGCGATGTCGAGGGTTTGCACCGGGGTCGCATCGTCCGGTTTTTTCTGGCCATAGTGGACTTGGCCGCTGGCGTCGGTCCATTTGTAAACTTGTGCTTCGACGATACCGACGCCGGTCGAGAGCAGCAAGGCAATGATCGCGAAGGGTAGCCGCTGGCCGTTCATGGTCGGCTCCTTGGGTGGAATCCGAATGAGTTTGAACATTAAAAGTCTGTCGGGTTCAATCGGTTGACCCAGTCAGCCGGGACGCTGGGCCGATGTCCATGGGCGCGGCATGGTGAGTCCGGGCCATAGTCGCTAGAATGCCCCGCTTTATTCCAACCGTGATCGCAAGGAGAACCCTTGGATGTCCTGCTAATTCTCAAGGCGCTAATACTTGGCTTGGTGGAAGCCGCCTCGGAATTCCTGCCTGTTTCCAGTACCGGCCACCTGATCGTTGTAGGGGATTTCCTGTCGTTCACTGGACCGCGCGCCGAGACCTTCGAGATTTTCATTCAGTTAGGGGCGATTCTCGCCGTGGTCTGGATTTACCGGGAACGGTTGCTCGACATTGCCGTGAACGTGGATTGGGATCCCAAGGTGCAACGGTTGGTGCTGAATCTGGCGATTGCGTTCGCGCCGGCGGCGCTGCTGGGTCTGTTGCTACACAAGACTATCACCCACTATCTGTTCAATCCCGTCAGTGTGGCCGGGGCGCTGGTGCTGGGCGGCTTCGCGATTCTGCTGATCGAACGCTACGCGCGAGTGGGCCGGGTACAGGCGGTGGACGGGATGAACTGGAAAGATGCCCTGTGGGTTGGCGTTGCCCAGAGCCTGGCGCTTTTTCCGGGTGTATCGCGGTCGGGCGCGACCATCATGGGTGGAATGTTGAACGGGATGTCGCGGTTCGCGGCCACCGAGTTTTCGTTTTTCCTGGCGATTCCAACCATGTTCGCCGCGACTTTCTACAGTCTCTACAAGGAATGGCACAACCTGAGCCTGGCGGACGCGCCGATGTTCGCGGTGGGGTTCGTGGCGGCGTTTCTGGGTGGGCTGGCGGTGGTGCGCTTCCTGCTGGCCTACGTTGGCCAGCATAGCTTCGCGCTGTTTGCCTGGTACCGGATCGTGTTCGGCGGCGTGCTGCTGGCTTATTTCCATTTTCATCCCTGGGTGGGCGAGGGCGGATGAACGGTATCGAAGGGCGCCGGCAAAACGGGAGCGTTCCGTCGGAGCGGTCTGGGCCGATGAGCGAGGTGTTTTCCGAGGCGTGGATGCGCGAGTACGCGCGGCTCTGGAACGCCGAGCAGGCGATGGTCAGGGAGTTGACCCGGCAGCGGTTCAACGCGGCGGTCGGCTATGGATTTCCCGACACGGTCGATCCGAAGAGCATGCTGGTGGTGGCGCGCGGCGTGGCGGAGCACGCGGGCCGTTACGATGGCCGCGAGCTGGACTGGGATTTGCGGGCGGCGCCGGCGGACTGGGTCCGGTGGTTGAGCCAAGGCTTTGACCTGTCCAGCATACTGGTCGCGGTCGGCGCCAACCGCCTGCAAATCCGCAAGGGCGACCACAAGCGGATTCTGCGCAAGCCACCGCTGGTCGGCGCGCTGCTGCGGGCGTTCGCGCTGATGCCCGAGGTGCGGGCGTAGGGCAGGCGCGTCCAGCACTGGCTGGGGAAACAGTTCAAGTTTGCTGAATTCGTCGCGCTGGTGTGGGAACTGGATGGCTACTGGCTGGATTGGAGCACGAGGTCCGGAACGTGAAAATTCTGTTGGTCGATAACAATAAAGATCACGTCGATCTGGCGCGGCGGGCGATGAAGGCGCCGGAACTGTCCTTTGATCTGGATGTGGTGGATAGCATCAAGGCCGCGCGGGCTTGGCTCGCTGGTCAGACGCCGGATCTGCTGATCACCGATCTCCGCCTGCCCGACGGCAGCGGGATGGACCTGTTGGGGGATGCCGCTCCGCCGCCCTATCCGGTGATCATTATGGCCCGCCAGAGCGACAAGTTGATGGCGATGGAGGCGATGAAGGCCGGTGCGATGGATTATATCGTCAAGTCCGCCGCCAACTTTCGGGATCTGGCGCACAGCGCCCAACGCGCTTTGCGCGAGTGGCGGCATATCGCCGAGCATCAACGATCCAAGATGGCGCTGCGGCAGAGCGAAGAGCGGCTGAGGAGCATCATCACCAATCTGCCCGGAGTTGTGTATCAGTCTTTTGTCCATTCCGAGGGGGAAATGGGGGTTCATTACGTTGACGGTCGCCACGAGGAGATCTTTGGCCTGCAAAGAGAGGGCGGGGAAAATGCCGACCTGTTCAAACAATTTGTGGCGAGAATTGATGATCGGGATCGCCAACGCTTTATGTCGTCGATCCTGGAAGCCACGATTGAATTCAAACCCTGGGATTTCGAGGGAAGATTTATCAAACCGTCGGGGGAAACGATCTGGTTCAGGGGGGTATCCAACCCGCGCCAGCTTGAAACCGAGATCGTTTTCGATGGCATACTGCTGGATATCACCGGAAAAAAGCGGGTGGAGCAGGCCCTGCGCGATAGCGAGGAGCGGTTTCGCGCCATAGTGCAACATGCATGGGATGTGATCGTGACTCTGGATATGCGGATGCACATCAATTACGTCAGTTCGCGCATCCAGTCCATGCTGGGATACGAACCGGATGAGCTATTGGGCAAGCCCGCGCTCGAATTGATTCATGCATCCGATCTACCCCAAGTCCAGGTCGCTTTTGCCGGGATGCTGGCCCGGAGCAGCCCGGGGGCGCCGACCGAGTTTCGCTTCCGCCATCGCCGGGGATACTGGACGGAAGTCGAGGCGGTGGCCACCAATCTTTCCGAATATCCGGGGGTGCGGGGGATTTTGGTGGTCGTGCGCGATGTCAGCGAGCGCAAGCAGGTCGAGGAGCGCATTCACCATCTGGCTTATCATGATTCCTTGACCGGGTTGCCCAACCGCGCGTTGTTGACCGAGCAGGCCACGTTGATCCTGGCCCTGACCGCCCGTCGCAAGAGCAGCTTGGCCCTGCTGTTTTGCGATCTCGATTATTTCAAGGATATCAACGACTCACTGGGACATGTGGTCGGTGACCTTTTGCTCATGCAAGTGGCCAACCAGCTCAAGAGGGCGCTGCGCAACACCGATACCCTGGCGCGGTTGGGGGGAGACGAATTCATCGTGTTGTTGCCGGAGTTGGAGCGGGACGGCGCGACGCAAGTGGCGGACAAGATTCTGACGGTGTTACGGGAGCCGGTGGTGCTGGGGGATCACCGGTTTGCCCTGACCGGATCGATCGGTATCAGCCTTTATCCCGATGACGGCGCCAACTTTCAGGAGTTGCTCAAGAACGCCGACACCGCCATGTATCAAGCCAAGCAAGATGGGCGCAACGCGTTCCGCTTCTACAACCCGGCGATGCATGCGGCCAGCCTGGAACGCCTCGAATTGATGTCGGCGCTCCGCAAAGCCATTCAGACCGGGCAATTGCGGACCTATTTCCAACCCAAGGTGTGTTTGGCGGATGGGCGGGTGGTGGGCGCCGAGGCCCTGGTGCGCTGGCAGCATCCCGAGCAGGGATTGATCCTGCCGGGCCGCTTCATCCCAGTGGCGGAAAACAACGATTTGATCGTCGCTATCGGTAATTGGGTGCTGGAGGATACTTGCCGGCAGTTGGCGGCCTGGCGCGCGGCCGGGTTGCCACGGTTAAGCGTTGCGGTGAACCTGGCGGCCCAACATTTCCGTGAGTCGAACCTGGTCCAGGAACTGGAAAAGTTGCTGGAACGGTATGAATTGCCGCACGCGGCCTTGGAACTGGAGCTGACTGAATCCACCATCCTCGATACTGGATCGGAAACCATGAACACGCTTCGGGAATTGAAGCGGCTGGGTTTCAATCTGGCCATCGATGATTTCGGCACCGGCTATTCAAGTCTGGCCTACCTTAAGAATCTGCCGATTGATTCGCTCAAAATTGATCGCAGTTTCGTCCGCGATCTCACCACTAATCCGGACGACCGCGCCATCTCCGCCATCATCGTCACCCTCGGCCACAGCTTGGGGCTGGTGGTGGTGGCGGAAGGGGTGGAGACCGAACAGCAGCGCGTGATTCTCCTCCAACAGGGTTGCGACTTCGCCCAAGGCTACCTGTTCAGCCCGCCGTTGCCCGCCGCGGACTTTATCGAGTGGCTAGCCCACCGACGATGATAAAGTCGATGCGCGCGGCAACGTGTCCGCCTACCCCGCCACCCCAAATACCCGCGCCCGCTCCAGCACCCGCGCCGCCCAGCGCCGGTGAGTAGCCGGCTCGCAGAACGTGTCGCGCAGCTTGAATACCGCCGCCGCGTCCGGGGCCAGCACCGCCGAGGCCATGTCGTAGTCGTCGCGGGAAACCTGGTACAGCGCTTCGATCAGCGGAATTTGCGCCGGATGGATCGCGGTTTTACCGATCAAGCCATGCTGGAGATCGGCTTCCACCTCGCGCGCCAGCACCTCCGGCGCGTCCAACCGTTCGAACACCGGTGCGCTCAAGTGATAACCCGCCGGATGGAAAATGCACACCAGATCGGCGATGACGCCGCGCAATGGGGTGTCGTAAATCGTCGCGCCGCGCGCCCGGCGGATACCGAGCAGGTTCAACAGATCGTTGCCGCCGACACGCAGGCACAGCACTTGATCGCTCAGACCGCTGTCCTCCAGCCGGTTGCGTAGCAACTCCATCCGGCGCCGATCAAACACTTCGGCGGTTTCCAGAATCGGCAGCGCATAATGGCCATGGCTATCGTCCCAAGCTCGCAGCCAGTCTCCCAAGGTATGCGGGTCCAACTTGGGCAGCGCGAAACCTTGCACCCGTTCGATGCCGTCCATCCGCAGCAGCCGCCGCAACACCGCCGGATTGCGCGGCCGGATGAAACGCAATAACGGTCCCGGTTCCAACTCCGGCAGCAGCGCCGCCAGATGGGCCAGCGCCTGTTCCAAATCCCGTTCGTGGACCGCGTCCTCGGTGCAAAAGATCACCGACCGCAATTCCGGCAGCTTCCGACCACTGGCGATGGCCGCCAAATCCGGCCGACTGGCCGGCACGTACAGCGACGCGCCCAGCCGCGCCGCGGACAACGCTGGCTGGGGTTCGTGCAATCCGGCGTGGCCATGAGAGATCTCGTGCGGCAACGCGCGAAAATCGACGGGAATAACACTCATGAAAGTTCCTTGATCAGGGCGGTTGCGTGAATGGGCATGGTCGGATCGATGCCGACCGGCACCCGCTTTTGTGCGGCCAGCACGCGCAGATGTTCGACATCGGGGTGGTCGGGATCGCGCAACAGCAATAAATCGGGCAAGCGACGCAGCAGCACCCGCGTCGCCTCGGCCACGCCCGGCTTCACAAAGTTGCGATCAGCGATCCGGTAACGGCCATGAACTCGCCCCAAAAACGCCAGCATGAGCCGCCGCCGCTCCCGCCGTTCATCAGGAGCATGGCGGACCGGCTCCGGCGCGACGCTGGCGAAATACGCGGCTACTTGATCGAGAAACCAGTGGGAACGGTCGTGCGGGGCGAACTCCGCGTAGAACACACAGCCGTGGAAATCGTCAGGGCCGATGGCGGCGTTGAGAATCGAACGGCTGGTCAGCCCGGACACGGTCGCGTTCAGGATGCCGCTGGGGATGGCGTAGTCGTCATGCGTCGCGGCCACGTCGGCGACGCCACCGATGTCGGAGACCACATGCAGCGTCTCGTCCAGTCGTTCCGGCTGACGGGCATTCCAGCGCCCCAGCGCCCGTCGTAACTCCTCGGTGATCACGCCCTTGGCGGTCCAGCCGTCCACGAACGCCAGCCCCGCCGGTTCCCGACCTTCCCGCCGCAGGATGAATTTCAGGGCGTTCTCGTCGATGCCCCGATCCCGAATAATCGAAATGGAATAGTGGCGAACCTCCACTCGATCCAAGCCGCGCAGGGCCCGCGCCAGCAGCGCGCCGACCGGCGTCCCGGCGCGGGCCAGCGACACTACGGTGATTTGCCGGGGCCGGGTGGCCGCCAGATAGCGCGCCAACGCCAGAATCTCCGCCGCCAGCCGCTGGGCGTAGCGGGCGGTCAGCGCCTCGAACAGCGCCAGATAGCGCGGGTCCGGCGTCCGCTCCGGCGCCAGCAGTTCGCTGTAATGGCGCTGGCCGGACTGGATCAGGCGCTCCTTGGTGGCCACGTCCACCGTATTCATGCTCATCGGCTTGAGCAGGAACACGGTATCCTCGGGGCGGTAGCTGCCGGAAAACGGCGTCATTCGACATACCCGTTCCAGGTTTCGGTTTGAATTTGACTGCCCTTCGGCACCAGGGCGAAATCGCAGGCTCGCAGGAACGGGATATCGGTCAGACTGTCCCCGGCGCCGAGGGTAACGATAGGTCCGTCCCGTTCCAGTTCCGCCGCCACCCGGCGCACGGCATCGTGTTTTTGCGCGCCGGTTACTGTAAGCGCCAGATTGTTACCGTTGTGGTGCAGGGCCAGTTCCGGTGGCAGGCCAGCGGCCTCCAGTTGCGCCCGCACCCGGGACAGCGTCCCGTCGTCGTCGGCCTTGACGGAGATGTAAGTCAGCCATTCATCGACCGAGTGGCTGCTCACCCGGTAGCCGCCCGCCGCCGCGTTGGCGCCCAACCGGGCGGCGGCGTCCCACAGCAGCGGTTGCGCCGCCACCAGCAGCGGCCGCATCTGGGTATACCACCACGCCGGCAACGCCCCATCGGGTTGGCGGATCACCGCGCCATGATGAGTGATGCGCCAGGACGTGAACACAATCGCCACCCGCGCCAGCGCATCGTCGGTACGGCCGGTCACCGGAATGACCGTGCCCCGTTCCAGCCAGAATTCCAGCAACCGCTGCTGGGCTCGGGTCATGAACGACAGCGCCCGGCCAGCGCGATCCACTGCCACCGGCTCCACCGGCTCGCCCGGCGGGCACTTTGGCGCGGTTTGCAAAATCGTGTCGTCGAGGTCGAGAAAGATCACGATGCGTGGCATGGTTCCTCCGTGGCGAGCGCCAAGCCGCCGATCAGGCCTGGCAGAGGATGCGCGGCCAGCATGGCGGGATGTTCGTAGATGACCACCGGCAGCCGGGCCAAATCGAGGTTGTAGAGATAATTGGCAATGCCGTCGCCGTAGTTGTCCGGAAATTCCCGCCGGCTGGCGATGGCGTCGCCGGGCAGGATCGGCGAGCGGGTGGTGGACTGATAGCGCACGTCGTAGCCCTCTTCCTCCAGCGCCAGAGCGATACGGTAGGGCGTATAGGCGTATTCGCCGGTGCCGATGACCACCAGCGGCCGGTCGCGCAGCCCATCCAGTTCCCTCACCCCAACCCTTTCCCAAAGGGAGAAGGAGTCCATAAGCCAGGGCAGACGCCAGCGACCGGCGATGATGCCGGTGCGCGCCGGGTCGGCCACGAGGCCGTCGTGACCACGGTCCGGACTGGCCACCACCGGTGGCAGCACCGGCGGCGGGAATTCCGGATCGGGTTCGAACTGGAAACTACCCTCGATCAGGGTCGGGAACAGCAGCGGCCGTTGCAGCAGCGCCGCCAACTCCAGCCGCCGCGCCGCGCTCAGCCAATCGGTGATGCAGGCCAGCGCCACCTGCTCGATGTCCGGATTCAGCCGCAAACAGGCGCGGGCCAGTTCCACCAAGGTGCGACCGGTGGTGATTTCATCGTCCACCAGCACCAGGGTGCGCGCCGCCCGGAACAGCGGTTGCAACGCCGGGTCAGGCAGATAGACCGCGTGGTCCGGGGCATGGCTGTGACACTCGTCGAAGTCGAACGCCAGCGGTCGCGACAACCGATAGCGGGTGGTTTGCAGATACAGGATGTCGTCGCGCCCGGTTCGCCGCGCCGCTTCCTCGGCCACGCCGCGTCCCAGCGCGGTCGCGGTCTCCGCCATGCCGATCACCAGCAGCGGTCCCGGCAGATCGGCGATTTTGGCGGCCAGTCGGGCATGGACCTCACGCATGAGGCGGGGTCGAACCGGCCAGTGCTTGCCCAGCACCTTGCTGACGAACAGGTAAAGCCGGCGGGGATTCTGGCGAGTCGCAACCGTCACGCACGCCTCCAGCGGCAACTCCTCGCGGCGAATGGTCAAGGTCAGGCGACCGGCCTGGATCGGTAGGGTCAGGGTTCGCATCGTCGATTCCGTCATCGGCTTAGGTCGTTGAGTATCGCCTTGATCCGATGACCGTAGGTGTGTTCAGCCAGCACCCGCCGGCGGCCCGCCTCGGCGACACGGGCTCCGAAGGCGGGTTCCCGCCGCAACCGTTCAACCAGCGCGTTGAGTTCGGCGCGGTCTCGATACACCAGGATCTCCCGACCCGGCTCGAAACACAGCGGCAGATCGGGCAGATCATCGTTCAACACCAGCGTGGCGCAGGCCAGCGGCTCGAAGCTGCGCTGGTTCAGGCCATGCTCGACATTCGCTTCGTTACGAACGTTCAGCACGGCGAAATGCCGCTGATAGATTCGGATGAGATGGGAACGGTCGATCTTGCGGTTTTGCACTCGATGGAAACCTTCGCGCGCCAGCCCGCTCCAGTCGGTGCCAATAATCCGGGCCGGCGTTTCCAGGTCGCGCACCACGGCTTCGCGGAACGCGGTTCGGCTGGCCACGAACAGCAGTTCAGAACTGCGCGGCCCATGACCCGGTGTAAACAGTTCCGGGTCCACCGCCAGCGGTAAATAACAGCCGGGCGTGGTAAAGCCAGCGGTCTCGGCATCCTGGAAAAAGCGGGTGTCGGTGAAATAGAGCCGGTCGCAATGGTCCGCCCGCTCCCGGCTGTCGACCGGAAAGCGGTCGCCGACTAGCCCGGCAATCAGCGGCCGGCTGGGAAGCGCGTGTAGCATCTGGTAATACGCCACCGGTACGCCGAATACGCCGGCCACCAGCACCAGATCGGGACGAAATCGCGCCAGTACACGCTCGAATCGGTCCAGCATCCAGCCGGCGGTTGCCGCGTCGCGTCCCTGCCACTTGGCGCGCAGGCGCGAACCGGGGCTGTCGCCGTTGGTGGCGAAAACCCGTGCGGGGTAACCCAGTCGAGCGCAGGCGTGATGCAGATTTTCCAGCCATAACACCAGGCTGCCGCGTTTACCGAGCAACAGGACGCGGGCGGAAAGCTTGGCTGGCGCCATCACAGCACCACCGCCTGTTCGATCTTGGTTACCCGGACCCCGCCGACCGGCCAGGGGATATCGGCTTCCTCGACCGTGCCGGCAACCAGTCGCAGCAGCCAGTACGGCAGATTCAATCCGGCCTGACAGGCCATGTCGATCCCGCCCGACATGCGCGGATTCACTTCCAGAAAGCACTGCTCGCGACCGCCATCGCGATGCAGGCGCTCGCGGGTCTGCACGTTGACCAGTCCATGCAGGCGAAACGCGGCAATGGCGTGGTGGGCGATCCCCCAGGCTTCCGGATCGTCCTCGATCAATTGCCAACGCCCGTGGGCTTCCGCCGGCTTGCGGCGGACCACCGCGCGCACCAGCTGCCCTTCATGCGCCAGACAGTCGATGGAGCGCTCGTCGCCGGCCAAATACTCCATCGCCAGAAAGGGTCTCTGCCCCTCCGCCGTATCGAGCAAACGGGCGAATTCGGCGCCGCCGATGGTGCAACAGTCGTTGGCCAAAAATCGGTCCAGCGGACGTTTGCCATCGTCGATCAAGCGAAAGCCCAAGCCGTAGATGGAACGAACCGGTTTGACGCACACCCGCCGCGTCCCGTTGCCCAGAACCGCCAGCGCTTCGCTAAACTCCTCGGCGGTCGCGATGGGCCGGGTTTGGGGCAGCGGGACGCCGGCGGCGGCGAGTCGGGCATTGGCGCGGGCCTTGTCCTGAATCACGTCCAGCGTGTCGGCGTCGGGACACGGCAGGATCAGCCGCAGGCCGGCCGCCGCGAAGCGGGCCTGCTCGCGCAACAGCAGCGACCAGCGGCTTTGCGGCCAGACGACGGTGAAATCCCGTGCCCGGCACCGCGCCAGCAACCACTCCACATAGGCTTCCGGCGCCTCGCCCGCCGGTTCGAGGTCGAAGGAATCGGCTACCCGGCGCAGCGGAGTATGCGCGGTGGCATAGGTGGCGCCCAGGTGAAACTCGCCCGGCGCCATCGCCCGGTGGATCAGGTCGATGGCATCGCGGACGTTGGACAAGCCACGGGTCAGCAGCACGCGGGTGATGCCACCCGCCCAAGCATCAGGTAAATTCAACGCGCTCCCACTATATTTTTTTGCCATGGTCCGGTTAATACTAAAAACAGTCTCAATCACCAAGGAAACCCGCATGAATCCGATCAAGACCTGCACCGCCGCCGCTGTCCTGCTGCTGACCGCATCCGGCATCGCCCAAGCCGGCGTCACCCTGGACGCCATCAAGAAAAATGGCTTCATCCGCTGCGGCGTCAGCGATGGCCTGCCGGGCTTCTCCTACGCCGATGAAAAAGGCAACTACAACGGCATCGACGTCGATGTTTGCCGCGCCATCGCCGCCGCCGTGTTCGGCGATGCCACCAAGGTCAAGTTCACCCCGCTGACCGCCAAGGAGCGCCTCACCGCCCTGCAATCGGGCGAAATCGACGTCCTGTCGCGCAACACCACCTGGACCTCCAGCCGCGACTCGGCGCAGGGCATGAACTTCGCCGGAGTGACCTATTACGACGGCCAGGGGTTCCTGGTCAACAAAAAGCTGGGGATCAAGAACGCCAAGGCGCTGGACGGCGCGACTGTGTGCGTACAGGCCGGCACCACCACCGAGCTGAACCTGAGCGACTTCTTCCGCGCCAACAAGATGAAGTTCACTCCGATTACCTATGATAAATCCGACGAAAGCGCCAAGTCGCTGGAAGCGGGCCGCTGCGATGTGCTGACATCGGATCAGTCGCAGCTCTACGCCCAGCGCATCAAGCTGGCCAAGCCGGACGAGTACGTGGTGCTGCCGGAAGTGATTTCCAAGGAGCCGCTGGGGCCGGTGGTCCGGCATGGCGACGATGACTGGTTCGACATCGTCAAGTGGACTCTCTTCGTCATGGTCGACGCCGAGGAGCTGGGCATCAATTCCAAGAACGTCGAGGAGATGAAGAAATCCACCAATCCCGACGTGAAGCGGTTGCTGGGCGTGGAGGGCGACAAGGGCAAGGACTTCGGCCTGGCCAACGACTGGATGGCGGTGGTGGTCAAGCAGGTGGGCAACTACGGTGAGATCTTCGACCGCAACGTCGGCAAGGGCAGCTCGCTCAAGATCGAGCGCGGCCTGAACGCGCTGTGGAATCAGGGTGGCCTGCAATACGCGCCGCCGGTGCGCTGAGCGCCGCAAGCGCCCTCATCCTCAACTCCTTTCCCTCATGATCCTCAACAAAATAATCCGGTCGTTATTCCCCCTCTTAAGGGGGGTGTCCCGAAGAGACGGGGGGTCTGGCTCACATGGTCGAACCACCCCGGCGCTTCGCGCCACCCCTCCTTAGTCCAGGAGGGGAATGCATACCTGAGTTGTTTCTGAAAGATCATAAGAGGGGAGGGGAGTTCTCACGCAGGCTTTCACTGAATTTCCGGAAATCCCATGACCGAGCCGATCCTTACCCCGGTCAAACCGCCGTTTTGGAACAACCCACGGGTTCGGGCCATGGCTTTTCAGGCCATCGCTCTCGTCGCCACCGTCGCCTTCGGGTTGTATATTTTCCAAAACACCCAGACCAATCTGCGCCAACTCGGCATCGCCTCCGGCTTTGGTTTTCTGTCCTCGCCTTCCGGTTTCGACATTATCCAGAGCCTGGTTCCCTATTCCTCGACCTCCAGCTACGGCCAGGTGTTCTGGGTAGCCCTGTTCAACACCTTGCTGGTTTCGATGCTGGGTATCGCTTTCGCCACGCTGCTCGGCTTCATCGTCGGCATCGCCCGGCTGTCCAAAAACTGGCTGATCTCCCGACTGGCCCTGGTCTATATCGAGACGTTCCGCAATGTCCCGCTGCTGCTGCAAATCTTCTTCTGGTACTTCGCGGTGCTGCGGGCGATGCCGGCGCCGCGCCAGAGCCTGAGCCTCGGCGAGACAGTGTTCCTGAACATCCGCGGCTTATATCTGCCCGCTCCGCAGTTCCAATCCGGTTTCGGCTGGGTGCTGGCGGCGTTCGGTCTGGCCATCGTTCTGGCCGTGATCCTGGCGCGCTGGGCGCGGCAACGGCAGATGACGACCGGCCAGCCCTTTCCCACCCTGTTGGCCGCGCTGGCGCTGCTGCTCGGTCCGCCGCTGCTGGTATTCTGGCTGGCCGGTTCGCCGCTGGTCTGGCAAATCCCGGAATTGCAGGGCTTCAACTTCCGCGGTGGCTGGGTGATCATCCCGGAAATGGCTTCGCTGCTGCTGGCGCTGTCCATCTACACCGCCGCCTTCATCGCCGAAATCGTCCGCGCCGGTATCCAGGCGGTCAGTCACGGCCAGACCGAGGCGTCGTTCTCGATGGGCTTGAACTCCCGCCTGACTCTGCGACTGATCATCCTGCCGCAGGCGCTGCGGGTGATCATCCCGCCGCTGACCAATCAATATCTCAACCTGACCAAGAACTCCTCGCTGGCAGCCGCCATTGGCTATCCGGACATGGTTTCCGCCTTCGCCGGCACCGTGCTCAACCAGACTGGCCAAGCCATCGAATGCATCGCCATCACCATGGCGGTTTACCTGACCATCAGCCTGCTGATTTCACTCATGATGAACTGGTACAACCGGCGGGTTGCTCTGGTGGAGCGCTGACCAATGGCCGAACCGCGCGTTCCTCACCCCGACCTGCCGCCGCCGGCCAGCACGGTCGGCATTGTCGGCTGGCTGCGCCGCAATCTGTTTTCCTCGCCGCTCAACATCGCCCTGACGCTCTTGGCGGTTTACCTGCTCTCCATCGCGCTGCCGCCGTTGTTGCGCTGGGCGTTGCTGGACGCTTCCTGGAGCGGCGACAGTCGCGAAGCCTGCCCGGCGGACGGTGGCGCCTGCTGGGTGTTCATCCGGGTCCACTTCGAGCAATTCATGTACGGCTTTTACCCGGACGGCCAGCGCTGGCGGGTGAAGGCCGCTTTAGTCGTGTTGATCCTCGGTGCGGCGCCGCTGTTCGTTCGCGCCGTGCCCGGCAAGCTCAAGGTCCGGCTGGGACTTGGGTTACTGGCGGTCTATCCGGTGATCGCCTTCGTGCTGTTTAAAGGCGGCGTGCTCGGTCTGCCGGAGGTGGAAACCAGCCAGTGGGGCGGGTTGCTGCTGACTCTGGTGATCGCCGGAATCGGCATGACCGCCGCCCTGCCGCTGGGTGTGTTGCTGGCGCTGGGCCGGCGCTCGCGGATGCCGGCCATTCAAACCCTGTGCGTCACCTTCATCGAATTCTGGCGCGGCGTTCCCTTGATCACCGTGCTGTTCATGTCCTCGGTGATGCTACCGCTGTTTCTGCCGGCCGGCGTGAGTTTCGACAAGCTGCTGCGGGCGCTGATCGGCGTCGCCCTGTTCCAGGCCGCCTACATGGCCGAGGTGGTGCGCGGCGGCTTGCAGGCGATTCCCAAGGGTCAGTTCGAGGCCGCAGCCGCCCTGGGGCTGGGCTATTGGAAAACCATGGCGTTGATCGTGCTGCCGCAGGCTCTGAAACTGGTGATCCCCGGCATCGTCAACACCTTCATCGCCCTGTTCAAGGACACCTCGCTGGTGTTGATCATTGGCCTGTTCGACCTGATGAACATTGTCCACAACGCCACCACCAACCCGGAATGGCTG
>WBZP01004513.1_pt1 | contig 14490 bp, 7 predicted proteins | sample 5204301 | NCBI WGS metagenome assembly WBZP01 (sample SAMN12412401, study PRJNA552823) | activated sludge metagenome | isolation source: activated sludge from nitrification reactor of wastewater treatment plant... | place: USA: Pennsylvania | collected 2017 | reverse complement strand
CAGCACAGCTCGAAATCGATGATGGCGAGCGGATCGCTCTCTTCCATGCTTGCGCTGAGCAGTGTGCGTACCTCGGGAGGGGCAAGAGATATGGTCGTCATCTCTTCGCATTGACGGCAACTTTCCACGCAACGAAGCAGGAGCGTGCTCTCTGCTGCCAATAGATCGTTCTCGGCGCGAGCTGCCTCTATGTCACCCTCGGTTGGGAGACGGAACGAAACCTCCCATTCTCCGAGCTTGAGTAGCAGGGGCTGAGGTGCTCCAGATCGCTCACGAACGAGCAGTGAGTCGGAATCGATATCAAGCTCGAGCTCTGAATCGCATTTGGGGCACTCAGCAAGACACGCTATGCGCGAGCCAAACAGCGAACGATGCAGTTGGAGGAGTCGCCTATTGGCGCTACCGATCTCTAGAGCACCAACATCAGAGGCACCAGTGGATGCGACCAGCTCACGACGGCGTTGGCGAGGAGCCGCCGACACCATGCGCTCCCACAGATCCAGCCAAGTCACCGCCCTCGCATCGATCATTCAGGCACGCTGAAACTGGGCTCGGCCGGCTCCTTCACCTCCGTGTCGCGCTCCCAGCCTTCATTTTCCAGCTTGATGTGCTGAATCGCAATCGCGTTCGCGTTTGCATCCAGGTCGGGCTGCGCTTGGTACTCTGACACCCAGCAGCGAAACACCTTGTATGCGATTACAAGCTGTCCGGCCTCGTTGTACATCTCGACGATGAGATCCTTGCGGAAATCCTTGAGCGATACCTCCGAACCGAGCCCAGAACCGAGATTGTGAATCTTGTTGGCCCACTTCTCGAACTCGGTGTCATGGGTCACGCCACGCTCCAGCATGATCGCTTCGTACTCGGTCCGTCCGGGCGACTTTCGGCTGCTGCTCGGATCCCCGCCATCGCGGTGCTTGACCACCTCGGTTGTCCGCTTGAGCGCCCCAACCTTGCTGACTCCCGCCACGTATCGCCCGTCCCACTTCACACGGAACTTGAAGTTCTTGTAAGGATCGAGCCTTTTAGTATTCACACTGAAGGTCGCCATGGTAGCGGTTCTCCTTACGCCTCGAGCTGACCGGCAAGTTGCTGGAGTTGGATGATTACAAACTCCGCCGGCTTGAGCGGAGCGAAGCCGACCACGATGTTTACTACGCCTCGGTTGATGTCCGCCTGAGTCGTAGTCTCACGATCGCACTTGACCAGGAATGCCTCGCGGGGGCTCTTGCCCTGGAATGCCCCCTGCCGGAAGAGTGTCTGCATGAAGGTCGTCATGTTGAGCCTTATTTGCGCCCAGAGCGGTTCGTCGTTCGGCTCGAAAACAACCCACTGAGTTCCTCGATAAAGGCTCTCCTCGATGTAGAGCGCAAGGCGGCGAATCGGGACGTACTTGTACTCGTCCGTGAGTTGGTCCGCCCCACGCGTGGTGCGGGCCCCCCAGACGATCCGTCCGTATACGGGTAGCGAGCGCAGACAATTCACCGCAATCGGGTTCAGAACGCCGTTCTCGCTATCGGTAACATTGTAGGCTAGGCCTTGCACGTTGACGAGCGTCGCGTCTGTGCCAGCCGGGGCCTTCCAGACACCGCGAGCGCTATCGACTCGAGAGAACAGCCCTGCCACAGTGCCAGACGGAGGCAGGGAGCGAAGACGGAAGTTGTCCAGAGGATCGGGCACAAGTACGTTCGGCCAGTAGAGGGCAGCGTTGCGGTCAGGAGTGAGCGAGTTTGTCGCCCACTCGAGGATGCCGTTGGAACTGCCCGATACGGCGACGCGGGTGGACGGTGGATCCACAAGAAAGAATGCGCGCCGCTTCGTGCAGTACGCAGTGGCCGAGGCGATCACCGCGAGTCCGTCCGTCTCACTCATGTCGGCCGTCCGAGGAATGCAGAGGAGATTGAACAGCCCCACATCTTCGAGAGCGTAGATACCAGTCTTCTTCCCGGGGGAGCCTATTACCTGAGAGGCGGTAGGGGGAACTCCATCGATCCCCGGCGAGCCCGCTTTCTGTTGGCCCACCTTCGTACCAATGCCCAATGAATAGCGCTGTACGTTGTAGTTCGTGTTGAGCCCAAGAGTGGATACGAGGCCGGCGGCGGCCTCGCTGAAGGTGATCTGGGCGTCCGTCGTGTCGATGCCGGAGATGATCTGCAGACACTTGCCAACCAGGCGAACCGTGGCCTTGGAGAACGCTCCGGCGGCACTGGAGGCGCGGATCAATAACTCGAGGTTGCTAGCTAGCTCCCCGTACTCGGCTTCAGTATAGCTCACCTTGCTGGCAGCTAGCGAGAACGTCGCGGAGACAGCCGAGACCGGCGTCGTGACCTTCATCGTGACGGTGTTCGTCGGGAGGCTGGTCGTACTCACCGTGGTGAGGTCAGCGGTGACGTTGCCGTTGGGCGAAGGGCGAAGCGCAGCAGCGGCCTCGGCTTCGCGACCGCCGTTGGCCAGCCCGAGCTTGAGCAGCTTCGCCGCGTCCAGACTGGGGGCGCTGAAGATCCGCACGGACGAGTGCTCTTGCGAGGGAGCACCAGTGCCGCCGGCCTCGAATGTGAGGGTGTTCTTGACCGCTGACACCGCGAAGCTGTCGTATGCAGGGTTGCCCGGCTTTATTGCCTTGACCTGCCCCAGGATTGCCTTCGCTAGGTCGCTCAGGGTAGTGGGTGGGCTGGACGGATCGAAGAGCTGGATCACGCTCGGCGGATCGCCGTTCACGGAGATGGAGATCTGCAGGTGGTTCGCGTCCAGTTGTTTGAAATCAAATCCGGACAGATCTCCCGACTTGCTCCAGCCATTGGCGAGCGCTTTCAGCACGGTCGGGGTGACCGCCGCGTTCCGTGCCACTCGGATCATGGCGGAGGCCGCATTGATCGTATTTACCGCATACTGGGCGGAGTTGCTATCCATACTCAGGTTGCGATGCGACTCCGTCCGCTTCACCACAAGCTGGGTCCCGTCCGAAACGTACTCTGTCACCCGGAGGTTGAACGTGGAGTCGGGGTTGCTGGTCCCATAGTCGACATCTAGGCGCAGGGAATTACCCCAGAGCCCCTCACTACTAGCTGTGATGTCGATCACGTCGATCGGCGAGCTCGACATGTTCTGCACAGTGAGCGAGGCCTTCGCGGCACCGTTCGCCGTACGCACGACCCATGCCTCGGTTCCGCCGTTCAGAAAGAACTGCTGAACGGCGTACGAAATCTCACTGTCGCGGCTCATGCCACCAAACTGGCGCTCGAAGTCGCCGAAATTGAACAGGCGTATGGGCGTGTTGTTTGGTCCCCGAGGAGTGAATCCAATGAAAGCAGTAACAGATGTTCCGACACCCGTGATGGAGCGGACCCCGCTTGGAATCTCTTCGACGTAGACACCCGGATACGTAAGCGCGACTGGCATTTGCCGTTTCCTTTGATGTGCGCCATTCGCAGCGGAGACACATGCTACGACGGTCGCATGTTATTTGAACTGAGAACCGTTGACCTGCGCTCGGACGACCTTCCTGTTTCGAACCGCAGATCGCATACCGCGTTCATTGGGTTGGTGGCAAGTCGTAAATCTTGAGCCGGTTGAAGACCGCCCAGTCTCTGCGACAGGGGGCCCATCGCGACCCCTGAGTTACCTCGACGTCCGCAAGACTCGGTTTCGGTTGTCCAGGTACTTCTTTCGCCTTGTTTGATTTCCACCTGCCAGCCAACATCCGTTCGCATCAGGTAGAGAGTCGGCGAGGCAGAAGAAGTTAGTGCTGGCGGTACGGAGGCATTTTCGGCGGACATCGGATTGACCTGGTGCCTCTCCTTAGGGAAGGGAAGATGAGATGAAACGGCTGGCGGACCATCCAGCGTGGTAGCCAAATGCCCCACGAAGAAAAGACGCGCTCGATGGCGCAAGGATGGAGGCCAGCCATGAACTTTATCGGCATTGACGTGCACAAAAAGCAATCGCAAATTTGTGTTCTCGACGAGCAGGGAGAGGTCTGTTTTGAGACGCGGGTGCCTACAAGCCGGGCGCATCTCAAGGATGCCGTACTCATCTACAAGGGTGCCAAGATCCTGCTGGAATCCAGTACTCCCAGTGAGTGGGTGGCGCGACATTTTGAATCGATGGGAATGGATGTCATCGTCGCAGATCCGAACTTTGCGCCGATGTATGCGACGCGTAGTAAGAAGCTCAAGACAGACAAGAGAGATGCACGGTGTCTGGCGCAAGCGTGCAAGCTCGGGGCGTACAAGCTGGCGCACCGGCTGAGCGATGAGCAGCGACGGGTGCGCTCTGGGCTCGATGTGCGGCAGGCGCTGGTGGAGACGCGGACCAAGCTCACCAACCAGATTGGGGCGGTGCTGCTCGGATATGGCTATACGGTGGCGACCGGAGCCGCCGAGAATTACGAGCGTCGACTCGGACAGCTCGACCTGCCGCCGGAGCTACGGACGCTGATCGCGCCACTTGTGACCCTGCTGATTCCGCTCAATGAACAGATTGACGAACTGGATCATCAAATGGAGGCACGTGCGGATGCAGAGCCCGATGCGCAGAGACTCCAAACGATTCCAGGAATTGGTCCGCTGACGTCGCTCACGTTCCTGGCGGTGATCGATGGTGCGGCTCGGTTTGAGCGAGCGCATTCGGTGATGAGTTACATTGGACTCGTCCCTCGGGAGTTCAGCTCGGGAGAGAAGCAACTTCGGGGACATATCACCAAAGCAGGCTCATCACGTGTGAGAGTGATGCTGATGCAAGCGGCACAACGGATCATGCGGCTGAAAAATCCGAAGACTACCGCGCTCTGTACATGGGCAGAAGGAATCGCGCAGCGTCGAGGAAAGAGAGTTGCGGCGGTGGCGCTGGCACGACGGTTATCCGGCATCATGTGGGCCATGCTCCGGGATGCAACGGAGTACGAAGCCAGGTCGCAAAGGAGTGCGGAGCAGAGTCGCGAGCAGAGTGCTCCAGAAGCGAGAAGAGCTGCACCAAAAAAGAGCCAACGCAAAGCAATGAAGCCCACACAGAGTGAACCCCGAGAAGAACAAGCAGCGTAAGGAATATCCATCCGGAGGACAGACCCCGGACCCGTAAGCCCAAAAGTGAGCGACGGTTTGTACGAGACATGCAAAAAGGAACCCGAGCGCGGCGCTCACTTTGACCCCCAGAGGGTCGTAGGGAAGATGGCGCCAGGTTCCCTCCGAATCTCCCCTTGCGCCGGCGGGCACGGCTCGCCAACAAAGAGCGCGGACAGAAGGCCGAGCGGACCTCGAACAGACGGAAGCAAACACAGAGAGCGCGCGGTGAGTGGGAGCCGTCAAGAGTCTACGGAGAGATGAGTAGGAGTCGTTTGCGCAGAGAAGAATGAAGCTCAGAGCAGAAGCAATCGAACCCAGGCGTGGCGCCCTGCCCACAGGCGATGAGCGTTGCGGCCCAAACGGAGGCAACCGGACGGACCGCGAGCGCGAGTGAGGGCGCTATCGGTCCGCCCGGTTGCGACGCGCCTGTGGACAGCGCGCACGAGCGCTACTGCTCCGTCCGCATGCACGCTACTGCGAAGCAGAAACCCAGAAGAAAACCAGAAAATACCTCTTGCACTATGGGGGCCGTTTCACAGAAGAAGGATGCGCTGAAACGAAGGCCACATTGAGCGCCCCAAATCTCAGATCGCAATCCCCAGGAGGACGACGATGCGAAGTACGATGACCAAGATGGCCCTGTCTCTGAGTTGTGTCCTTTGGCTTGGCTGTAATCAGCAGAGCGGCGAGATGGGCCAGGCTGGCATGCGGGGTGAACCCGGACCGCCGGGAGAGAAGGGCGACAAGGGGGACATCGGCCCCTCAGGAATGATGGGACCGATGGGCGTCACCGGCGCAAAAGGCGATAAGGGTGATAAGGGCGACACCGGCTTGCAGGGACCGATGGGACAGCCCGGTCCACCAGGCTCAACTGGAATGACGGGAGCGCAGGGACCAGCCGGGATCAAGGGCGACAAAGGAGATCGGGGCGACAGGGGCGATCCGGGCCCGCAAGGTCCGACTGGGCCGGCAGGCTCGGGAGCGTACTCCGAGGAAATGGGTGGCTTCGCCGGCTACACCTCCGCGACTTCTACGGGGGCCGTGACTAATGGACGACCCGGCATGCATTCCAAGTGCGCCGCCGAGTTTTCCGGATCGCACCTGTGCCACGCTTCCGAGTTCATCCTCTCGGACTCCGCCACTACCGTTCCAACCGCTGGAGCGTGGCTCGACCCCAGCACCAACACCAACACCAGCGCGACCAACTCCGGACTCCCTGGCAGTGGCCGATATATCTACGGATACAATTGCGCGACTTGGACCGACGGCACCAGCGGCCGTAGTGGAACCTATGTCACCGCCTCCGGCTCGGTTCAGGATGACAGCGCCTGCAACGTCTCGCGCAGCTTGGCTTGCTGTAACGGTGCCCGCAAGACCCGATTCGCCGGATTTACAGCGACGACAACCGTTGGAGGAGTCAGCGGTCGGCCCAAGATTCACGCGATGTGCGCGACCGCATTTTCTGGTTCACACTTCTGTCACGCCGCCGAGTACATCCGTGCTACCTCTGCCACGACCGTGCCGGCGAGCGGAGCCTGGATCGATCCCAGCACCAACTCCAGCACCAGCGCGACCAACTCGGGACTTCCCACCAGTGGTCGCTATATCTATGGCTACAACTGCGCGACCTGGACCGACGGCACCAGTGGCCGGAGTGGCACCTACGTTACCACCAGCGGCAACATCCAAGACGACAGCGCTTGCAACGTCGCACGCGCGGTAGCTTGCTGCTATTAACCACCCACGACTCCCTAATCCGCCGGACGTTTTTGCCAACGACACCAACGGCCCACAATTTGGGGCAGGCTCAACGTTGTGAACTCACAGCGATCCTCATCGCTGATTCAACCCGTCTGTGCGACAGCGCCATTTCCGGACGTTCACTTGATTAGCTCTTGAGTGTGGCGAGGGGGTGTCGAGGAATGTCCAAGGCTGCGACGATGGTCCTTGCGCGGGTCGACAGCCGCACGACCGCACGCTACCAGACAGGGGCGCGCCGTCCGCAGGTTCACGTCAAGCGCGCACGCGACGCCGTGTCGAGGTCGACAAAGACCAGCGGGGTCCGCGGCGCTCCTTCGATGATCCACTCGGGCACCCGTCCGGTCACGATCGCAGCGAGCAGCGAGGTGAGGTCTCCTTCCCACGCGAACCAGTTGTCGCACCCGTAGTCGCTGATCATGCAGGTCCAGGACGTCTCCGCACCGTCGGTCTTCCAGTAGATCGAATGCGTGGTCGTGGTGCCGCCTACATAGAGGAGGCCGCCCGGCGCGGGCCATGCGGGGGCCGGGACGGTCTCGGGCCACTTGGCATTTATGTCGCCGATCGTCGTGGTCAACTCGCTCATCAGCGGAATGGCGTTGAGGTCGTGCTTGTCCGGCGGCTGCCCAGGCGAAACGACGAAGAGCAGATCAAAGAAGGAGCAGTCCTCGGTGAAGACCCCGAAAACCCCGCTTCCATAGCAATCGAGGAACGCCTTGTAGTCGGGCGGTAGTGCGTGGCCGATGAGGGACTCGAGGTCCCCCCACTGCTGTGCGGTGGGGGGATTGACGGGCCGGGCGGGCGGCGGACAGACGGCGAGCAGATCGGTGAGCGGCATGGTCAAGCCTCAAGACTCTCTATCATGGATTGGCGAAATCGAGGACATGCTTGGTTCCGTCCTTCCACTGCACGGTGAGCTGAAATTTCGTGGGATCGGTGCGCCCGACGGCGTAGATCGCCTCGGTGGTGATGGTGGCTTCGCCGCCGTTGCGAATCGCGTTGCGGATGGCCACCTCGGCCATGCGCATGTCGCGCTGGTTGACTTTGCGCAGGAGCGGCGCGAGGTTCTGGGGAATGTCGGGGCCGCCGAGGATCTTCGCCAGCAGGTGGCCTCGATCCTGGGCAACCGAGCGACCGGGCAGCACTTCGACGGTGGCGGACGCACCGGTCGCCTGCGCCAGGAAATCCTTGGTCACGTACGCCGTCACGCCCTGCGCGCGCCCGGCCTCGTCGAGCGGTTTGAACACGGCGTAGGTGCCATTGGGACCCGAGATTCGCACCGCCCCCTTGTGCCCGGTCGGCAACGAGTTGCGGGTGACGGCACCGGCCTGAGTGACGCGATCGACGACGATCTCGCGCTGGGCCATCGAGCGGAGTACGTCGTTCGCGCTACCGCCGCCGCGCTTGGCCCAGGCTTCGACGAAGACGTCGACCTCCTGCTCGGCCATCCCGAACCGTCTGCCGGCCGCGGCGATTCGCTCTGCATCGGAGGCTGCGGCCTGGTAGAGTTGGCGGACCTTCTGCAGCTCGGCCGGGCCGAGGCGGTTGATCTGACCGAATAGGTCGGCCGCCTCCCGGGTCAAGATCCAGCTATTGAAGTTGTTGATGCGGTAACGAAGGTTCCGGTAGACGGCATAGACGGTCTTGCCGAGGAGATCGGCCGCGAAATCCAGCCCGAAGAGGCTGGCCCGCAGCTTGTCCGTCGCCGGAAGCGCGGCCCGCCACGCCTGCTGGGACCGGGCCTGTGCCTCGGCGGCGGCGCCGATGCTCTTGCGCAGCCGCTCTTCGACCCCGACGAGCTTGGCCTCCAGATCGACGACGCTGCCGCCCCGCTGAAAGGCCTGCAGAGCTCCGCGAATCGGCTTGATGACCGTGCTCACCGCGGCGACGTCGATTCCGGCGCCGATGATCGCGATGACCACCCAGGCCAGCGACGGATCCTCCGCGAGGAGCTGGGCCGCGTAGGCGTCCTTGCGCAGCGAATACTCCCGGTACTGGTCAATCGCAGCGCCGACTCCGATGACCGCCCCGATGACCTGGCCCACCACGGGGACGGCCTGCAGCGCCATCAGGAAAGTGAGCTTGACTGCGTCGTCGAACATCCCGGTGATGGTCGGAGCGGTGTGGCCGTCGATCATCCGGTCCCAGACAGAGCCGGGGATGATCCCCTGTCGCGCCTTGGTGAGCTTGACCAGCGCATCGAACTTGAAAATGACCTCGTGGTTCTCGCTGAGCTTTTTGCGAGCCTTCTTGACGTGCTCGCGGTGAGAGGTGATGTAATTGCGGAACGTCCGCGCGACAGTGGCCTGATCACCGAGGACGACCGTGTCGCGCGGGAAGTCTTGATATGCGAGCAGCGGATGGGCGCTGGACTGCGCCTTGATCTCTGCGTCTTGCTGCGCGCGCGCCTGGGCGACCATGGCCTGGTAGGGAGTGCCCGCTCCGTAGGACGCCAGAATGTCATCCGGCGAAAGTCCGCCGTTCTGCGCCTGCGACTTGAAGCCCTCCGCTTCCTGGTAGGTGGTCCGTACCTTCGCGAAGGCGGCGTGGATGGGTGCCGTGCTCGCGTCATCCTGGTAGCGGAGACCCTGCTCAACGAGGACATGTTCGAAGCGTTCGAGGCTCTCGATCCCGACGTGAAATGCGTTCTCGCGGAAGGCGTCGACGAAGCGCTTGATCGCGAGCTCAAACGACGCAAGGTTGGGGAAGCCGTGCGGCGCCAGCTGCCGGCGGATGTCGAGATAGAGCTGACTGAGGCTCCCTTCGTGGCGAAGGGGGAGTGCGCTCACGGGCAGCGACTCCCACTGCTGCACGAACCCGGGCAACCTTGTCGTCAACATCATGTCCATCGCACCGAACAGCCGGGCGTACATGTCGACGACGTGCTCGAGGCCGTAGAACGCCTGGGCGGCCTTGTCGGCCTCGAGATCGGAGGCCTTCTTCGCCTGCAGCTCGATCAACCAGCGGTTGACGCTGGCCTCGAACTCCGTAGCATCGGCCGCGGTCGCGGTGGTGCGGGCGCGGTACTCCGCGAGCTCTTCATCGCTGAGGTCTTCGATGCGCGAGGCGATGCGGAGATAGGTTGCATAGTCGCTCGGCTGGACGGGGCGGCCGCCCGACTTGAAGAGGAAGTTGCGCAGGCGCCTGGGGAGCGTGTCGATCTGGCTACGCGAGTCGCTCGCGGGGTCGGATCCTCCGGTGGACCCGAGGGTGGGCGCCGCGCCGCCACCGGCCAACGGGGCTTGCGGCTGCGTCGCGACCGCGGTGTCGACGTGGAGGCGTATGCGCGGGTCCGCCTTGCGCATGGCGTCGAGGAGCGCCTGGTTGCTCCGTGATCCGGGCACGTCGAAACGAATGTTCCCGGCCGATGTGCCGTTCAGCTCCTCGATCTTCCCGAAGGCGCTGCCCTCCGCGTGCACCCAGAGATATTCGCCGGGCTCGATCGCGCTCGCGGAGCCCGAACCCGAGACCGTCGCGCCGCCCTCCACCTGGGCCGTGATGGACGCGCCGCCCCGGCCAAGCACCAGATCGAGCGACGTCGCCCCGCCCGGCCGCAGGTAGAGCGCCGACCGCTGTGCGCCGGCGCGCGCGAAGGTGAACGAGCCTCCCGCTTCGACGGCGTCGGCCTGGCGCTCCGCCAACTCCGGCGACGCGGTGCTCCCGCTCCGCTGCTGCGCCACGTGGGCCAGCTCGTGCGCGACGAGGGCGGCGCCCTGGGCAGTATGCGGCCGGTAGGCGCCGCGGCCGAAGACCAGGTGATCGCCATAGGCGTATGCGCGGGCCCCGAAGGACTGGGCGCTGGCCGCCGCCGCCGGATCAGCGTGGATCCGGATGTTGCTGAAACTGAAGCCGAGGCGCTTGCCGACGGACTCGGCGATACCAGCATCGATCGGCTCACCTGGGCTGGTGGCGATCGCCGCGAGTGCATGTGACTCGCTGGCAGGCTGCGCTTGGTGCCACTCTCGCGTTGACTCCCACCGGTCCGAGGACAGCGATGTGTCTGTACCTCCGCTCGAGACCGTGGGTTGCCTCACATCCCTCGTGAGTGTCAGTGCATCCTGCCTTCCATTGCGAGGAGCAGGTGAGTGAGCGCTTCGGCGTGACATCGCATTGATTCTCCAAGTCCATGAATAAAAGTACTACGCGCGGCATGAGAACACATGTCCACACAAATGACACCAAGCCAACTATCGGGTACGTTCGCGTTGGTACACAGGAGCAGGCCACGGCTCATCGCCCAAAAGCGTGGGTAGAGGCTGAGCTAGCGAGAGGCGGCGGCTGAGCCTCGGACCGACGGCTATCAAGTCGCAGCAGCAGCCCAAATAGAGTTTCATCTAGCTTGTTCCCATCCAAAAAGTCCCCAGATTCTCTCCAGATCGTCGGTGACGTCCACTCAGGTTCGCTCTTGAGAGTCCGCTAGTGCGAGCACTTACGGATGAGTCCGTTGATCCGTTTTTCGGACTCCTTGCCACTACACAGACAAGGAGTTTGCATGCGCACCACGCACCGTCGGCAGTTATCTCTCCTTGTTCCTTCTGTTCCCCACAAGCATGCACGATTGCTCGCTTCAATGGTCGCGATTCTGGACGCCATGCCCGAGTTGGAGGAGCAGATCCCTTCCGACCTGACTGCCGACGGTGTCAGGTCCGACTTTGGTCGCGATGTACTGTCCGTTCAGCAGGTCTTACGCCTGATGGTCTTGTACACCATGCTGCGCACCACGTTCGAGCAACTGGAGTTTCATCTGGCTGACTCTCCGACGTACCGCGCCTTCTGTCTGCTCGTCCTCACCGACCCGCCTCCCAAGCGCGCTTCCATCGCCGGTAATCTCGCCAAGTTGCGTCCGGCGACGCTTCAGGCTCTTCACGTTCACGTCGTCCGCTATGCCGTCGAGCACAAGCTGGAGACGGTGTCGGCAGTCCGCACAGACACCACTACGGTCGCGGCTCCTATTCGCGCTCCGCTCGATTCCGCGCTTCTGTCGGACTCCGTTCGCTTGCTGACCAGGCTCCTTGAGCGCGCACAGAAGTGGATTCCCACTCAGATGCCTATTCACCGTCGACGCGTCACTCACAGAGCCACCTCTCTGCGCGCTCCAAAAGTTTCAAAGGAGGACCGCGCAGCGCTGTACGCTGACCTCATCGATGATACCAAGATCTACGTCGAGGCGGCGCTGTTTGCCGCTACGTATCTCGAAGGAATCGACGATCTGAAAGCGTATCTGCTGAGCCTTGATCTTCGCGCGCAAGCAGAGCGTACTCTGTGTGTTGTGGATCAAACAGAGCACCGAATCTTCGACGAGGAGAAGCTCTCTCATTCGCAAAAGTTGGTGTCGATTTTTGAACCGCACGCTGACATTCTGTGCAAGCGAAACAGTGTCGTGTACGGACACAAAGTGTGTCTGTCGTTTGGGAAAACGGGTCTTGTGCTCGCAGCGGAAGTACTGCGATGGAATCCTGCGGAATCGTCGCTGACCACCTGCGCGATCGAGCAAGTGCAGAGCAATTCCGGAAAGACTCCGCACGATGTCGCCATGGACAAGGGCTTCGCTTCGAAGAGAAATGTTCTCGATGTAAAGGACTTGGGAGTGCAACGTGTCGACTTCGGAGAGGGCCGCGGAATCGACACCGAGAAGGCGTGTGGGAATCAGCGTATCAGATGGAAACAGAGGCGATTCCGAGCCGGAGCAGAGGGACTCGTCTCGTGGCTCAAACGCAGTCTGCAAATGCGTGAGAGTCGCTGGAAGGGAGCCCAGGGATTCGACTCCTATGTGCGGGCGGTAATCGTCACCGCGTGCATCCAAGCCGTCGCCCGCAGCGGCTAACGGAGTCACCACCGAGCTTCGCAAGGGGGAGCACCAGACTGGCCAGTCTGGGTTGGGGGACCTCTGTCCGCGCAGTTACCAAAAAGCGGACGAGACAATGAAAAGAGCCCTCCCAAAGCAAACTCATCAGTCCTCGCAATCAAGCCGCGTCCGCTATGCCGCAGTCATCCCCGTCCTATTGATGGCCTTATTGGATGGGAACTAGCTAGCTTGGATGCGAGCGTCGTGCGAACGTACTTTATACGACGACAGCTTACTGAACGGGCTATTGTGACGCTGCGGTACCGATCCTCCCGTCCGAACATCCACCCTATCAGTTACGAGACTTCCAAACGCCGATCCTCCACGCTGGTCAAATGAGCAGGCAGCACACCAGCAACCGCCTCTCTACTTGCAGCAAGTGTCGGTCGCACGCCGACCCAAGCGCAGTGTAAATCGGTCCAACCCACCCAGCCGCGTAACTCCGATCAGCGCGAGGACGTTGAGTCTGACCCTTTCAGCACGACGTCGGCGCACCACTACTCACTCTTCATCGCTGTCGATGGTTGGATCTCCGTCTGAGCGGGAGTTAGCCGAAACTAGAGGAGCACCACCTGTGGCTCCTTCTGGACTTTCGTTCACTGCCGCCGCATTCGCTGAAACAGCATCAGTGCGTGGGTCGGTTCCCGTGACGTACCTCCGAACTTGAGCGTTGCGACGGTTGCCCATCCGATGCTGCGTAGCGCGTCCGTCAGTGCGTCAGTCTGGTAGCGACGAGTATGAAGCAGCGCAAACTCCTTTCGCTGCGTCTTTCCTAGATGACATCGAGCGACGAACTCAGACGCATAGCTGCCGGGGATGGGGCAGTAACGATCAATACGGATGAATGTCTCTACCTCGGTGACACCCTCTGCGTAGCGTCGGATGGGACCGCTGAGCCAGCGATTGGATAGCTCGTCTAACTGGCTCCTTTCCTTCTTCCGCAACGAATCGATATCATCCGGCGATCCTACAGCGAGCGGCAAATCGACCAGTAGCAGATCACCTTCCGCTGCTCCGCTCAGCGACTGTTGCACGAAATGCAGCTCGTTCTCTAAGTTGGTGAACGTGAAGCCGAGCATGGTATAGAGCCGTCGTCGGTGTGCTTGCGTCGGGCGATAGTGAAGCTGCGGATAACGAGAGAGGTGGTAGAAGTTGCCATGCATGGCGCAGACAAACACGCCACGCTTTCGAGCAAAGGTATCGTCCGCCCGCCGGAAGGCTGTGGATAGAAGTGGATGACTGATATCGAGCAGATAGAAGCGGATATCATTTCTCGCGTCCGCAGCAAGCTCTTCGACAAGCTGCGTCTCGACGATGCCATCGCCTGGACCTAGCGCGATCACGTCAATCCCAGCACTACGAACACATTCCTTGACCTGCTTGGCCGCAGCTTCTAGCGGCAATTTTTGTCTGTAGGCACTGATGTACTCAGGACGCTGAACACAGCTCAGAAAGTCCTCTGCACTTTGGTGATCCAGATACAGAGCTGTCTGAGCCAGCGCGCCGCCGGTGCCTTGGAGTTGCCGACGAAGACTATTGATCATCTTTAGCGGCAGATAGTCCGGCGCGACCCACCAGTTGGGAGCCGTTGCCGGAAGGTCCAGCGGCTCGATGCGCTGCGTGGGCAGGAGCCCCAACTCGCTGACACCAAGAAGAGATGCGAGCGCGCTGGCTCCTGGCTCCACTCCGTGTTCGATCCGCGCAATGTGCTTGGCAGACAAACCAGCTCGCTCCGCCAGTTGCTTCTGCGACCAACCAAGCTCTTGTCGGCGCGAGATGATTAGATCTCCTAGACCCTCGCTACGCTTCGTGAGGTGTCGCGACAAT
>WBZP01004511.1_pt1 | contig 14492 bp, 13 predicted proteins | sample 5204301 | NCBI WGS metagenome assembly WBZP01 (sample SAMN12412401, study PRJNA552823) | activated sludge metagenome | isolation source: activated sludge from nitrification reactor of wastewater treatment plant... | place: USA: Pennsylvania | collected 2017 | reverse complement strand
CATTTCAAGCGGATGCTCGATCGGGCCCCTGGCCTGCTCTTCAAGCGTTGCGGCGCGGCCATCCCAGAAAAAGCTCTCTCCCCACGCGAGGTTCCACAGCGTCGGCGTGTTGCGTTTCAACGGGACACCGGCGACGCCCTTGCCGCGCGAGGCGCCATCGGTGAAGCCAAGGTTTGGATCATGACAACTGATGCACGCCTTCGATCCGTCGCGCGACAAACGCGTGTCGGCGAACAGCTGGGCGCCCAGTGCGATCTTCTCAGGCGTCGAAGGATTGTCTGCGGGAACCGGAACAGACGCGGGCCGGGCGAAATCGCTGAGCGTCACTTTGGTCTTGATGGGCTCAGCGCCCGCAAAGGATGCGGCGGCCAACGCGGTGAGCGCGCAGGCTACTACGATTGATCGATGAGGATGGGAAGGTCGTGTCGTGCGCACGCGCATGGCGCCAAAATCACCCCTTGGTGCTTCGAACATTTTCCAGACAAATGTGTCACCACGCGATTGCGGCAAAGCAAGTCCGAAATGCGAAATTGTGGACATTGGTTACAGCTGTGCGCCGCATCGAAACGTAACGGCCGGCGCAGTTGCCCGCGCCGGCCGGATATACGGTTGAAACGGTAGCCGGCGGCTAGACCGCGATTTTCTGATTGTACTCGCCCACTTCCGGCATCCGCGACAGCTGGGTATCGAGATCCTTGAAGATCGCCTTCATATTCGCTTCCGACGTTGGGCTTTCGACCACGACGACGAGTTCCGGTTTGTTGGAGGAGGCACGGATCAGCCCCCAGGTGCCGTCTTCCAGAACCACCCGCACACCGTTGACGGTGATTAGTTCGCGAATCCGCTGACCGGCAATCTTGGCGCCCACCGATTCCTGACGCTTGTAGTGTTCGATGATGCGGTCGACGACGCCGTACTTCGTTTCGTCGTCGCAATGGGGTGACATGGTCGGCGAGCTCCAGGTCTTGGGGAGTGAATCGCGCAAATCGGCCATCGTCTTCCCCGGATTGCGGTCGAGCATGTCGCACACGGCCAGTGCGGCGACGATGCCGTCGTCATAGCCGCGGCCCAAGGGCTCGTTGAAGAAGAAATGTCCCGACTTCTCGAAGCCGACGAGCGTCTTATGTTCGAAATTGTAGCGCTTGATGTAGCTGTGTCCGGTCTTCCAATAGGCCGTGGTCGCGCCGTTGGCGATCAAAACCGGATCGGTCGTGAAAAGGCCGGTTGACTTCACATCGACGACGAACTTGGCGTTCTTGTAGATCGAGGACAGGTCGCGGGCGAGCATGACGCCCACCTTGTCGGCAAAGATCTCGTGCCCATCGTTAGCGACGACACCACAGCGGTCGCCGTCGCCGTCGAAGGCAAGCCCGACGTCGGCGCGTGTTTCCAGCACCTTGGCCGAAACGGCGCGCAGCATCTTCATATCCTCAGGATTGGGATTGTGATGCGGGAAGGAGTGGTCGAGGTCGGTGTGGAGCGGGATCACCTCACAGCCGATCGCTTCCAGCACCTGTGGAGCAAATGCGCCGGCCGTGCCATTGCCGCACGCAGCCACGACTTTCAAGCGGCGCTTGAGCTTCGGCCTGTCGGTCAGCGATTTGAAATAGCGCTCGCCCATGTCATCGACGAAAATGTAGCGGCCGCCGGCCTTGGTCTCGTAGCTGCCGCCAAGGACGATCTCCTTGAGCTGGCTCATGTCATCGGGACCGAACGTCAGCGGACGCGACAGACCCATCTTGATGCCGGTCCATCCGTTGTCGTTGTGCGACGCCGTGACCATGGCGACGCCTTCCACATCGAGCGCGAACTGGGCGTAATAGGCCATGGGCGACAGCGCGAGGCCGATATCGTGGACCTCGCACCCCCCGGCAAGAAGGCCGGTCATCAGCGCCTGCTTCACCGAACCTGAGTACCAGCGATAATCGTGACCGACGACGATGCGTTTGGGCACGCCGCGGCGTGCGAACAGGGTGGCAATGCCAAGCCCGACGGCATTGAGGCCCATCAGGTTGATTTCTTCAGGGAACAGCCAGCGCGCGTCATATTCGCGAAAGCCGGTCGGCTTGACGAGCGGCAGCCGTTCGAAGTCGGCGGTATTCGGCTTCAGGTCGGCGCGGGGCTTGGGCAGCATGATCGGGCGTCCTTGGCGATTTAAAAGAAGAAACATGACGTGCGGGGTTCAAGCTTACCGTCAATGAGCAAGCCCGGCCAACCGGAACGGAATGGTTTGACGCCCGCGCTTTGACGGGGCGAACGTGGCAGCGCCGTGTCCGGTTACTCCTGGAGTACCAGATTCTTGGAGCGCATTTCGACGCGGGTCAGCCGGCCGAGAAACGACATGCCGAGCAAGGTCTTGTGCAGTTTGCCCGATTCGGCAACCGCGCCCTCGACGTTGCGGACCGTGATCGGGCCAATGGCGATCGTGCTGATGGTGACGGGGGCGACCTTGGCCTGGCCGTTGGCGGTTGCAACGGAATGGGTGAAGTCTGATGGTTTCAGATAGATACCGGCCCGTTCGGCATCCTCGTACGTCATGGCGACAATGGTGGCCCCGGTATCGACCATGACATCGACGCTGCGGCCGTTCATCTCCGCTTCGGTCTCGAAGTGTCCTTGGTCGTTGGCCGTCAAGGTCACGTCGTAGAGTGACCGTGATTGCTCACCGCCGTCGCTCTCTGCCGCCTGGCTCTCGTCCTCAGACGAAGCGGATGGCTCCTTGCCGGTGATTGCGCCGATCACGTCTTTGAGTTGGGGAGAGGCTTCCACCACCTGCTTTAGTTCTTCGCGGTGGGCGATGGCGTAGACGGCGGCCGAAGCGAAAATCATCGTCGCCACGACAGCAGAAATCAGGCTCTTCATCCCGGTCACTCGCGAAAGGGCAAGGCGTTCATGTGATCGGGGCGCGGTTGCGATTTATCACTGCCGCAACGTCAGGAAGTCCCCTTTCAGGTCATATGACCCCAAACGTCTTAAGAAACTCATACCAAGCAAGCTTTCGTTAAGACTTCCGGCCGGCACGACAAGCGCTTCAACATCTTCGGCGTGGACCGGGCCGACGCCAACCGTTCGCAACCGCACCGATGCGGCATAAGCCGTGCCGTTCGCGGTCACGACGGGTGTGTTGAAGGTCAGACCCGTCATGTCGATGCCGGCCTTTTCGGCGTCCGAATGGCGCAGCATCACGGTCGTGGCGCCGGTATCGAGGATCATCTCGACAGGGGCGGCATTGACTTCGCCCCGGGCGATGAACCGGCCCGATGCGTCCTTGCGGATCATAATCGCCGCGGGCGCGTTCCCTGAAGCTTTCGTCGCGACAGGCGGCTTTGAAGCGGCAAGATCGCTCAGCGTGGCATTGTCTTTGAGCGCATACGCGGCAATGGCAAAGGCGGCCGTGACAAGCGCCGCCGCCGAAAGGAGCATGGGGTGAGCGCGCTGCGTGCCCAGGGAACGCGACGACGCGGCGACATAAAGAGCAATGAGCAGTGCAAGAACGCTTGCCGCCACCGTCAGGCCCGGTACGCTCTCCATCCCGGCAGCGTCGCCCGGCAGAAAAACCAGAAGCGAGATCAGACCGGCGATGACGAGCGCGAGCCAAGCCAGCATCGTGCGCCTCAGGTTGTCTTCAACCGTCGCGGCAGTTCGGCCATGATGGCGCGGCGCTGCGCATTCGTCATTGTGCCCCAAGCCGCAATTTCGGCGAGCGAGCGGCCGCAACCGGTGCACAGCTGCGTTGCCTCATTGATGCGGCACACTTTTATGCATGGCGTTTCCACGCTGACCGTCTGACGCAGGTTGGGAGGAGTGGAATTCATGGCTCTCCTTAGGCCGCTTTAGCGGGGAGTACAACCTTGCCCTGCGGGCAGGCCGCAGGATCACGCGCGGCCGGCAACCCGGTAAGGTGCATCCTGGCCATAAGGCGAGGCGCTCTTGAGACGCGGCTGGCGGGTCGAGCGGGGCAAGGTGTCGGAGCCCTTGTGGCGTTCCTGACCCAAGGGTTGGAGCGGCGCCACGGCATGCAGCACGCGCTTGCGCGGCAGTGTCACCGAGACTTCGGTGCCTTTGCGCATTTCAGACTTCAGCTCGAAAACGCCGCCGTGCAGCTGAATGAGGTTCTGCACGATCGGCAAGCCAAGCCCGGTGCCGCCTTCGGCATTCTCGTGGGCCAGCGATCCTTGGCCGAAGGCCTGCAGGACCTTGGGGATCTCATCCTTGGGGATACCGGGGCCGGTATCTCGCACCGACAGGATCTGCCCGCCGTCGGTCATGTTGGCGACGGTGAGGGTGACGCGGCCGCCTTTGGGCGTGAACTTCAGCGCGTTGGACAGAAGGTTGAGGCAGATCTGACGCAGCGCGCGCGGGTCGGCCCAGATCTGGGCCAGGTCGTCGTCGAAATCTTCAACGAGCTGCAGGCCTTTGGCTTCGGCGCGGATTTTGACGAGGCGCAGGCAGTCCTCGGCCACGTCGGTCAAGCGGATCGTCTCTTCGTGCAAGTCATAGCGGCCCGCCTCGATGCGCGACAGATCGAGGATTTCGTTGATGAGCTGTAAGAGATGGTTGCCGCTCTGATAGATGTTCTTCGAATAGTCGCGATAAAGATCGTTGCCGATGGGCCCCAGCAGTTCCTTTTCCATCACTTCGGAAAAGCCCATGATGGCATTGAGCGGCGTTCTGAGTTCGTGGCTCATCGTCGCCAGGAAGCGCGACTTCGACTTGTTGGCCGCTTCGGCACGGCGGCGGGCTTCATCCGAGATGGCGGTTGCCTCTTCAAGCTCGGCGATGAGGCTGTCTTTTTCAGCGCGGTATTCGACCATCGCAAGCGCGGTCGAGTGCAGGCCGCGGGCCAAATAGACGAAGAACACGTGAATGCCGACGCCCATCGAGGCGAGAGCGATATAGAACGGATCGCCAAGCGAGAGCAGCCGGCCACCGACCGCAAGCGTCATCGGAATGGTGCCGGCGTAGAATACTTGGGGAATGGTCGAGGCGAATGTCATGCGGATGGCAAGGACGACCATCAGCGTCGCGAAGATGAAGACGTGCGAGGAGAACGCCGCTTCGCTGGCCGTTGGTATGCCCTTGGTAATGCCGATGAGAGCAAAAGCGGCAAGAGCCACGCCGTTCAACAGTTCGATCAGGATGAACCGGCGGCGCCACAGCCCGACGTTCACGTCCTGGCGGGGCAGGTCCAGGAGCTTGCGGCACTGGTTGAGCATGAAGCCCTTGACCAGCCAGACGATGGCGATCCAGACGGTAGCCTCGATGAACGAGGCCCAGAACATGGAAGCGATGTAGAAGATGAGGCACAAGGCCGGCATGGCGAAGGGCGCGCTTGTCTCGTTGCGCGCGAACATCGTCAGCAATTCGTATTCGAATTCCGGCTTTTCGGTCGTGCCGTGGGTGAGGCGGTCGCGATAGGCCTTGAGATCGTCCTGTTTCTTGGCCTTTTTCGGCCGCGGGCGCGGACGCTCTGGCTCAACGGTCTCAACGGGTTCAGCGTTGTAGTCCATCGGTCGAATGCGCGTCCTGAAAACTGCCCCGTGCCCGCCCTGGTGGCACTTCGCTAAACTGTCCAGTATTCACTAACGGAGCGTTTATTTGCTGGCGATTGAAAGGCTTCCGCGACATGTTCGGTCTAAATAAAAATATGCAGCGGCAACTCAAGGGCTGGCTGTACACGGCTTTGCTGATCGTGGTCGGACTTATCTTCGGGCAGCAGAATTTTCCCACCCAACGCCAAACCTCGCCCTCGGCGCCCTTGCCCGACGCCATTAAGGGTGTGGGGCGGACCATCGACGGCGATAGCCTGTGGGTCGGCAAGGACGAGGTCCGGCTCAAGGGGATCGACGCGCCTGAAGGGCGGCAGACCTGCCAGCTGGACGGCCGCGACTGGGCCTGCGGTGAGGCGGCCCGTGACGAGCTGCGACGCTTGATCGGCAAGGACATGGTTCAATGCCGTGCGGCCGAGCGCGACAAGCATGGCCGCGTGCTCGGATATTGTTCGGCTGGCAATCGCGATCTCAATGCCGGCATGGTCGCTTCGGGTTTGGCTACGGCCTATGGCGGCTATGTGCGCGAGGAGGAGGAAGCCAAGTCACGGGGGCGCGGGCTGTGGGCCGGAAAATTCGAGCGGCCGCGGGATTGGCGGCACGAGCGCGGCATCGGCGAGTGAGGGGGGCGGTCTTGAAAATCATTGGGACGGCGATGGCACCTAATCCGCGCCGGGTGCGCATCTTCCTCGCCGAAAAAGGCGTCACGGTCGAATTCGAAGAGCACGATCTGATGCTGGAAGCGTTCAAGACCCCTCAGTTCACGGCGATCAACCCCTGGCAGCGTGTGCCCCTGCTTCAACTTGATGATGGCCGCACGATCGCCGAAAGCGTCGCGATTTGCCGCTATTTTGAAGAGATCAAACCTGATCCGCCGCTGTTCGGTGTCGGCGCCTACGGAAAGGCTGCCGTTGAAATGTGGAACCGGCGGGTGGAGCTTGGCCTGTTTGCCGCGGTGGCCCATGTGTTTCGCCATCTCCACCCCAAGATGGCGCATCTGGAAGTGCCGCAGGTGACGGCGTGGGGTGAGGTCAACAAGGGCAAAGCCGTAATCGAACTTGAGCGTCTGGATAGCGCTCTCGCCTTAAGCCGCTTTATCGCCGGCGACAGCTTTTCGATTGCCGATATCACACTGCACGTCGCCATCGAATTCATGAAGCCAGCGAAGCTCCCTCCACCCGCCGGCTATGCCCATATCATGCGCTGGCATGGCGAGGTGTCGGCGCGCCCGAGTACAAAGCCGTGACGCGGCGGCGTTCAAGCTCTGCTGAGCAGGCGCTCCATGGCCTGATCGGTGAAATCCGCGCCTGCCGCATCTGCCGCGATGCTCCCATAGGTCCGCCGCTGCCACATGAGCCGCGTCCGGTTCTGCGGGTCAGCGCGACGGCGCGCATCGGCGTGTTCGGCCAGGCGCCCGGCACTCGTGTGCACGCCTCTGGGGTACCCTTCACCGACCCCTCCGGTGTCAGGCTCAGATCCTGGATGGGGGTGACGGAGGAAGAATTCTACGATCAATCGCGCATTGCCATTGTGCCGATGGGTTTCTGCTTTCCAGGGCTCAATGCCAAGGGTGGCGACCTGCCGCCACGCAAGGAATGTGCGCCGGCTTGGCGATCGAAAGTGATGGCTGCGCTTCCACGGCTTGAGGTGGTTCTGCTGGTCGGCTCTTACGCGCAAGCGTGGCACCTGGGGGGAGAGGTGCGAGAGGATCTCACCGCCACGGTCAAAGCCTGGCGGGAGATTACGGCGGCGGCCAGGGGCCCATGCTTCTGGCCATTGCCGCACCCGTCCTGGCGCAACAACCGATGGCTCAAGGACAACCCGTGGTTTGCCGCGCAGCTCCTGCCGGCGCTTCAAGCCGATGTTCGCCATGCTCTTGATCGCGATACGGATCATCAGACTTAGTCACCAGGGCGCGGCGGTGCCCCCAGGCGATCCCCCGGCCTGAGGCGCGAGCGTCCGCCCCTGACCATTCATGAAAAATCATACCAATGACATCCTTGACTTGAGGGCGCACTAGAATACTGTTCCCTTAAAAGTGACAGAAAGTAAAAGAAGTTTCCCACCGAGGAGCGCGCCATGCTCGATGACATGGATGTCAAGATCCTCCGCATTTTGCAGGAGGATTGCACCCGGCCGGTCGCTGACATCGGCAAGGAAGTCGGCCTTTCGACGACGCCCTGCTGGCGCCGCGTGCAAAAGCTGGAAGAGGCCGGCGTGATCCAGCGCCGCGTCGCCATCCTCGATCCGGTTCAGGTCAACGCCGGTGTGACGGTGTTCGTATCCATCAAGACCAGCCAGCACTCGCAGGCGTGGCTGGAAAAATTCGATGCCGCGATCACCGGTTTCCCGGAAGTGGTCGAGTGCTACCGGATGTCGGGCGATGTCGACTATCTGTTGCGCGTCGCCGTTCCCGACATCGCGGCCTATGACGTCTTCTACAAGAAGCTCATCGGCCGTATCGAGATTGCAAAGGTGTCGTCGGCATTCGCGATGGAGCAGATGAAGTACACGACGTCGCTGCCCCTGCATTTCGCCAACACGACGTCCAATTCCAAAGCCGATCGTGGCGCGGAAGCCTGATCATCGACGCGGCAACGATGGGTGGGCCGAGGTTCAGCTCTTGTGCTTGTCGCCAAGTCTGGCGATGAGGCTCGATGTGTCCCACCGCTTGCCGCCCATGCCTTGCACTTCGGCGTAGTAGCGATCGACAATCTCCGTGACCGGAAGCTTCGCGCCGTTGCGCCGGGCTTCCGCAAGGCAGATCGCCAAGTCTTTGCGCATCCAGTCGACGGCGAAGCCGAAATCAAAGGTGCGCTCGTGCATGGTCTTCCAGCGGTTTTCCATCTGCCAGGACTGTGCCGCTCCTTTGGAGATGGTATCGATCACCGCTGCGACGTCGAGGCCCGCGTGTTCGGCAAAGGCAATGGCTTCCGAAAGCCCCTGGACCAGTCCGGCGATGGCAATCTGATTGACCATTTTGGTGAGCTGGCCGGCGCCGGACGGGCCGATGCGCTTCACCATCCGCGCATAATGGGCGATCACGGGCTCTGCGCGTGCAAACGCAGAGTCTTCGCCGCCAACCATCACCGTCAGCTGGCCCTTTTCCGCACCGGCCTGACCACCGGAAACGGGCGCGTCGAGAAATGATAAGCCCATCGACGCGGCTTTGGCAGCAAGCTCGCGCGCGACATCGGCTGAGGCGGTGGTATTGTCGATGAAGATCGCGCCTTTCGGCATGGTCGAAAAGGCGCCGTCCGGGCCGATGGTCACGGCGCGCACGTCATCATCATTGCCGACGCAGGCGAAGACGAAGTCGGCGCCGCGGGCGGCTTCAGCTGGTGTGGGCGCAGCCCTGCAGCCGTTATGGGCAGCGGCCCATGCCGCAGCTTTGGCGGCCGTTCGATTGTAAACGGTGACGTCGTGGCCACCGCGGGTCCTGATGTGCCCCGCCATCGGCGCCCCCATGACGCCCAGTCCGAGCCAAGCGACCTTTGCCATTCTCTGTCTCCCAACCGTCCATTGCGCGGGCTGAGAAAGCCGGATGGGATGTCTTTGCGTCAACAAAAATCCGGAGGGAGCTGCCGCTCCCTCCGGACTGTACGAACGTTTGCCGGCATAGTTACTGGCCGTACCAGCTCCAGCGCGACGCACCAGCGACCGGCCGGGCGCTCGCCGTGCAGGAAATCTTACCACGATAGCCATCGCATTCGACCGATTTGCCGATGGCGTTGCGCCAATGGGCGAAGCGGGGTCCATACATGTTCGACACCTTGGACTTCCATGCCTCGATGGCCGAGCGGCGGGCGCGGAACTCGCGCTCTTCACGCGGGCCGTAGTCGCTGGCGTAGCTCGATCGCGCTTCGATGCGGTTGAGGCCGCGGCCGGGGCGGTTCCAACCATAACCCTGGCCATAGCCTTGACCATTGCCCCAGCCATAGCGGCGCTGGGGCCGATACTCTTCATCATCGATTTGATCATGACGGGCCGGACGGGCCTCGTAGCGCTGATCAGCCGGGTCGTCGGCGAATTCGTTGGTGTATCGGGAATTGGGCTGGTAGGGGCCACTGTAGTCGGCGGCATTGGCATTGAGGGCGCCGGTGCCGGCAAGGACGCTCATGGCAGCAATAGCGGACAGAACGTGGGTGCGGATCATAGTATACTCCTTTCATCGATCCCGGGATCAGTTGCCTCTCACCGTGCGGGTCGTAAGAAGCACCCTAGAGGATGGCGCCTGAGCGTCCTCTGAATGACATTGTCAGCCGTCGTTCATGTTGATTTGCGTCCGCAGACGGACGGCGCCGCTCATCGGCGTTAATATGGCGGCCTGATAGCCGCTCGCCCCGCCACGGGAATTTACGGAGAACCGCGCGTCCATGGCCCGCAAGACAACACCTGCCGCCGCAGCACCTCTGCCGGTCACGATTGATGATATCCGTGCCGCGGCACGCACGATCAAGGGCTCAGTCATTGATACCCGGTTTGAAAAGAGCCGTACGCTCTCGGAGCTGACGGGCGCCGGGATCTGGCTGAAATTCGAGAACCTGCAATTCACCGCCGCCTATAAGGAACGCGGCGCCCTAAACAAGCTCAGCACGCTCTCATCGAAGGAGAAGAAGGCCGGCGTCATCGCCATGTCGGCCGGCAATCACGCGCAGGGCGTTGCCTATCACGCTACCCGGCTTGGTATTCCAGCAACCATCGTCATGCCGGTGACGACGCCGACGGTGAAGGTTGAAAATACCCGCAAGCTTGGTGCGACCGTGATCCTGTCGGGGGCGACATTCGAAGAGGCCTCCGCGTTCGCGGTTGAATATGGACACACCCACGGGCTGACATTCATTCATCCCTACGACGATCCGGCGGTCATCGCAGGCCAAGGGACAATCGCGCTCGAAATGCTGCGCGATGCGCCAGATCTCGACACCCTCATCGTGCCGATCGGCGGCGGCGGTTTGATTTCGGGCATGGCGATCGCCACCAAAGCCTTGAAGCCCGATATCCGCATCGTCGGCGTGCAGACGCGGCTCTATCCATCGATGTTCAATGCCCTGCGCGGCGCGTCCCTGGCGATCGGCGGCGATACCTTGGCCGAAGGCATTGCCGTCGCAAAGCCCGGCGCCATCACCTGCGGCATTGTCAAATCGCTGATCGACGACATCATCCTCGTCACCGAAGCTGATCTTGAGCGCGCGGTTGGCCTGCTCATCACCATTGAAAAAACCGTGGTTGAAGGCGCGGGCGCCGCGGGCCTTGCTGCGGTGTTGAGTGCGCCCGAGCTATTCCGTGGCCGCAAGATTGGCCTGGTGCTGTGCGGCGGAAATATCGACAGCCGGCTGTTGTCGAGCGTGCTGACGCGGGAACTGGCGCGCGAGGGCCGTCTGTCCCAGCTTTCCATCGATATTCCTGACCGGCCAGGGCAGCTCGCCAAGGTCTCAGGCGTCATCGGTGCCGCCGGCGCCAACGTGGTCGAGGTCTATCATCAGCGGGTGTTTACCGAGCTGCCGGCCAAGGGTACCGAGCTGCATCTGGTGATCGAGACGCGCGACCGGGCACACCTCGATGCGGTCGTCGCCGCGCTTCAGGCCGCTGGCTATTCAGTGGTCGTCAAAGGCAGCCGCTGAGTAATCAAGCCCGCTCCAGAAAGGGATAGGGCCCCGCGCCTTTCGGCGGGGGGCCCTGGAGAGAGGTCGCAGGTCGTGACGTGTGTGGTGGATGAAGATTAAGGGAGGGCCGCTTGGTACGAGACAGGAGACGCCTGAGTTGGCAGGGACGAATTGGCGATCACGAGTGAGGTGACCAGCAGGGCGCCAGCGAAGACGAAGCAGGCAAACATGCTGGCGGTGGTGAGGCGCCAAGCCCGGGTGTTTGCGTGATGTGCGGCTTCGAGGTCCATGCCACGTCTGCTTTCATCGTTCCAAGTAAGCTTCTTGTAACCGATAAGGTCTCGTTAGTCTATTTCGCCGTTACTCTATGCTTAATGTTAAAATTGTTGGTTTCATAAAGTTTTTACGTGTCTTAATGCGCCATTAAGTTTCAGAATTACTTGAAGCCGAGCTGCGCTGTGTCGCGGATCTGCGATAGCGTTTCTTGCGGCGTGATTGCGTCAGCGTCCGTCACAAGTTCGATCAGTGCCGGGCGTCCCTGGTGCAGGGCATCGAGCGCGCGTTTGAGCGCGGGGGCAAAGGCTGCCGTATCTTCAATCCGCTCGGCGACAGCACCTGCGGCACGGGCCTCAGCTACGAAGTCGGGATTGATGAGGCTCGTTGCCACCACGCGGCCAGGATAGCGCCGTTCCTGATGCATGCGCACCGTGCCGAGCGTGCCGTTGTTGACGATGATGACAAGGACCGGTGCGCCGAACTGCAATGCCGTGATGAGTTCGGCCGCCGTCATCTGATAGCAGCCGTCACCAGCGACGGCGACAACCGTGCGCGTGGGACAGGCGAGCTTGGCCGCAATCGCGGCCGGCAGGCCGTAGCCCATGGAGCCTGCGACCGGCGCCAACTGCGTCGGGTATCCCTTGTAGACGAAGTAGCGGTGCAGGAAGGCTGCATAGTTGCCGGCGCCATTGGTGATGATCGCGTCATCGGGCAGTGTCGCAGAGAGTGTCTCAATGATCTCTTCGAGACGCACGGGGCCCGGCGTGTGGCGCGGCTTGATGCTTTCTTCATAGGCCCTTCGCAAGTCCCGCCGCCAGACGGGCCAGGGTGGCGTCTTGCCGGGCGTGTCCATGTTGGCCAGCGCCATCGCAGCTTCTGCCGCCGGGGCCGGCAACGCCAAGGCATGGGCGTAGTGGGTGTCGGGCGCGCCCGCGTCGGGTGCGATGTGGACCAGTTTTTGGCCGGCATTGGCGTCTGACAGCAGCGTGAAACCGCGTGTTGTCACGTCACCAAGACGTGTGCCCAAAGCGATGACGACATCGCTGATGCGCAGCGCTGCGGCGACGGTCGCGTCCATCGCCAAACCGGCATGGCCCGCATAGCAAGGGTGGCGATTGTCCACATGATCCTGGCGGCGGAACGATGTGAGGACCGGCAGATCGAACCGCTCAGCGAATTGGAGAAGGGCTGACGCGGCGCCAGCCGACCATTCGCTGCCGCCGGCGATAACGAGCGGACGTTCGGCATGGGCGAGGAGCGTGCGGATGGCGCCGAGCTGGCTTGATGTTAATTCGACGCGGGGAACTTCTGTCCGGCTCCGACCTGAGGGTGATGCAACTTCGCTTAAAACGTCCTCGGGCAAGCCTAGAACCACCGGACCACCTCGCCCGGCGCGGGCCGTTGCGAGGGCGCGGGCAACGTAGTCTTGCAGCCGCGTCGCAGACGGCACGACCGCACACCATTTGGATATCGAGCCAAACAGCGCCGGCAGGTCGATGGCCTGGAACGCAGGGTGTGCATTCGCGGCCCGTGGCGGCAGGCCGACCAGCAGCACCATGGGCGTCGCGTCCTGATGCGCCACATAAACGCCGGAGACCGCATTGGCTGCGCCTGGCCCTCGCGTGACCAGGGCCACGCCAGGCTTCCCCGTCAGCTTGCCCGTCGCCTCCGCCATCATCGCCGCTGCCCCTTCATGGCGGCATGTGATGGGGCGGATGCTCTCGGTCCCGTGCATGGCATCGAGGGCGGCGATGAAGCTTTCGCCCGGCACGGTGAAGACGTGGCGGACGCCCTCGGCGGCAAGGGTCTGAATGAGAATTTCGCCGCCTGTCGGCATGGGCGTGAGCGGTCCTGCTAAGGGTAAATCAGAGGGGGAACATTAGCTGCAGCGGGCCCGGCGAGCCTAGGACAAACCACTCAAATCGTTAGCGTCTTGTCTGGGCTCGGTCTGGCCCAGCTCCGACGCAGCCGGGGCCCAGGGCCGCGACGCCGAAACCTGGGGAAGGCGGTGGATAGAGCCCTCTCGGCGGCTTCCTGAGGCGGGTTTCCCCCCTATTGTCGCCGCCAGAGTCGGGTTTGAACCTGAAGACGGTACGTGGGGGCATGAGGGGCGATCATCCTGACTGGCGAACTGTGGGCCGCGCGCATTGGCGCGGTCCGCACTGGCGCCTATGCGCTTCGACGCCGGGCAAAACTCTGGCGGCGGTTCTGTGTGTGCTTGCCCTACTGGCAGGTGCATCCGCAGCCTCGGCCGAAACGCGCATCGCTCTCGTCATCGGCAACGGCAACTACGCCGCAAACAAGCTTAAGAACCCGCGCCGTGATGCTGGCCTCATGTCGCGCACGCTGTCCGCTGTCGGCTTTGACGTGATGACGCTGATGGACGCGAGTGCCTCGCAGATGCGCACGGCCATTGCTGAATTTGGCCGCCGCCTCAAAGCGCCGGACACGGTCGCGCTGTTCTATTTCGCTGGTCACGGCGTGCAGGCGGCGGGAGAGAACTTTTTGATCCCGCAGGAGCTTGATGCAGGCTCCATGACCGACGTGGTCGAAAAGGGCGTGGCCTTGAGCGACGTCTTCAAGAGCATGGAGCGCACCGATCCGCGCCTCAACATCGTTGTGCTCGACGCCTGCCGCGACAATCCGTTTGCGGCGGCACCAGGCTATCGTGCGGCGGATGGCCTTGCCCCGGTCGTGGCGCCGGGCGGCACGATCATCGGGTATGCGACAGGGCCCGGCAACGTCGCCTTCGACGGTACGGGTGAGAACAGCCCATATACCGAGGCGCTGGCGGCGAGCATTCCGACGGCTGGCGCCACACTTGAAGAAGTGTTTCGCGCCGCCCGCCGCCGCGTGTTGACAATCACGCTCAACAAGCAGACGCCGTGGGAACATTCCTCCCTCGTCAGCGAATTCTATTTCAAATCCGCCCCCGCGGCCGAGCCGATCGTGACAGGCGCGCTGCCGGCAGTCCCGAGTGATGCGCGCCTGGCCGAGATGACCGACTGGGACCGGATTAAGGCGAGCCACGACCCGGAAGTCTTCGTCGCGCACGTTCCAA
>WBZP01004509.1_pt1 | contig 14493 bp, 14 predicted proteins | sample 5204301 | NCBI WGS metagenome assembly WBZP01 (sample SAMN12412401, study PRJNA552823) | activated sludge metagenome | isolation source: activated sludge from nitrification reactor of wastewater treatment plant... | place: USA: Pennsylvania | collected 2017 | reverse complement strand
CGAGGCTGGCGATTCGCCCTCCATCATGGACCGCGCGCCGGCCTGATTACGGCGCGATGCGGGTGCGTGTATATTGGCCGCCCGTAGCCCCATGCCGAGGAACCGCCATGACCCTGCCCGATCCCAATCCCACCGTTGCCCTGGCGCTGGCCGAGGATGTCGGCGGCGGCGATCTGACCGCCGCCCTGATTCCCGAAGACGCCCAGGCTGAAGCCACCGTCGTCAGCCGCGAGGACGCCGTGCTGTGTGGAACCGCCTGGTTCGACGCCGTGTTCCGCCAGCTGGACCCGCGCATCCGCATCGAGTGGCGGGCGGCCGACGGCGACCGCGTCGAACCGGACCAACTGCTTTGCACCCTGCAGGGCCCGGCCCGCGCCCTGCTGACCGGCGAGCGCACCGCGTTGAATTTCCTGCAAGCCCTGTCCGGCGTCGCCACCCTGGCCCGGCGTTACGCCGATCTCGTGGCCGACACCGGCGCGACGATTCTCGACACCCGCAAGACCTTGCCGGGCCTGCGACTGGCGCAGAAGTACGCGGTTCGTTGCGGCGGCTGCCGGAACCACCGCATCGGGCTGTTCGACGCCGTGCTGATCAAGGAAAACCACATCATGGCTGCCGGCTCGATCACCAACGCCATCGTCACGGCCCGCCGCCTGTATCCTGGCGTTACAGTCGAGGTGGAAGTGGAGAATCTGGCCGAGTTGGAAGAGGCGCTGGCCGCCCGGCCCGACATCGTGATGCTGGACAATTTCAATTTGGCGACCATGGCCGAGGCCGTGAACATCACTAACAGACAAGTCAAGCTGGAAGCCTCCGGCAACGTCAACTTCGATACCGTGCGCAACATCGCCGAAACCGGCGTGGATTACATCTCCATCGGCGGCTTGACCAAGGACGTGCGCGCCGTGGACTTGTCCATGCGCTTAAGAGACTGTATGAAAACCCCTCGCCCGCAAGCGGGAGAGGGGCAGGGGTGAGGGTGTTTTTCAATCGGTTAACTCGCCAGAGGCTGTATAAAAACGCCTCTCAAAACCGGGTGACACACCGTTTTAACATGGGCGTCACGCAACATTCACCGGCCCGGCCTACGTTCCAGCATGGGAAAATAGAGAACCGAGGAGAACAGACCCATGTACCCGAATCTTGCACTCGGCGCCCGCTACCTGAATCGTGGCCATCTCTTGGCCGATTACCGGACCGTGGACTATCTGCGTCAGGAAATCGCCTTTTTCGAGACGCGCCTGAACGAGATGGGCGAGCAGGGTGATTGCGCCTACGAACGCGCGCTCAGCCGCGCCTACGAAATGCTGCTCCGAGAACGCCGCGGTCAGCTCGCTCAACTGCAAGCCTGAATCCATCCCCCAGCCAGGCTGGCTTGTTGCCCCCCGCCGCCTGGAATGTTCTATCATGCGCGTCGTTGCTCCCTGAAGCGTTAGCCGGCCCCGCGCCGGCGAGGACGAACCGCCGCATGAAATCTCTTTGCCGCGCTGTCGCGCTCGCCAGCGCATTGACGCCGGGTCCGCTGGCGAGCGCCGCTGATGGCTTGCCCGTCGCTCCCTACCAGGCCCGTTACGAGGTTTACGCCTCCGGTTTCTCCATCGGCGAGGCGGTCGTCACCTTGACCGCGACCGGTGCCGGCGCCTACCGGATGACGTCCGATGTGCGTCCCAACGGACTGGTCACGCTGCTGGCCTCTGGCCGCATCCACGAACAGGCCAGCGGCGAAATCCGCGAGGGCGCGATCCAGCCCCGCCAGTACGAACGGTTGCTGGATACCGGCCGGAAGTCCGATCACATGCAACTGCGTTTCGACTGGTCCGCCGGTCAGGTCCAGTCCCGCCACAACGCCGATCAGGCGACCCTGCCGCTCACGCCCGGCGTCGTTGATCCGCTGAGCCTGCAACTGGTGGTGATGGCGGATTTGCGACGCGGTCAAGCGCCCAGCCAATACAGCTTGGTGGACCGGAACGAGATCAAGACCTACCAGATTCGCAACCAGGGTCGGGAAGTTCTGGAAACCCCGCTCGGCAAGCTGAACACCGTACTGATCAACCAGTACACGCCCGGCAAAACCCGGATGACCACCTTCTGGGTCGCGCCCGACCTGCAATACCTGCCGGTGCGCATCGTGCAGGAGAAGAAAGGCAAGGAGGATCTGCGCATGGAAATCCGCGCGGTCGAACGCTAGCCTTATCGTACCGCGCACGAGATTTCACCCAACGCCAGCCCCGATGATTCGCCTGATCCGCCATCCCGCCCGCCTGCTGGTTGTCAGCTTCGCCGCTGCGATCCTCGTCGGCGCCGCGCTGTTGGCCCTGCCGCTCGCCAGCACCGGTTCTCCACTCGCTTTCATCGACGCCCTGTTCATGGCCACCAGCGCGGTGTGCGTGACCGGACTGGCGGTGGTGGACCCCGGCGGCGCGTTGAACGGTTTTGGCCAGGCCGTGTTGCTGGGATTGGTGCAAGTCGGCGGCCTGGGCATCATGACCTTGTCGAGCACCTTGCTGTTGTTGATTGGCCAGGATATCTCGCTGTCCAGCAGCGACGCGGTTCAGGACAGCTTTTTCACCAGCCACCGCCTCGGCCTGGGCGCCTTGCTGCGCCTGGTGTTTCTGTGGACGCTGACCATCGAGGTGCTGGGCGCCGTCGCGCTGTTTCTGACCGAGAGTCAGCGGTTGCCCCTGGGACAGGCCGTCTGGGTTTCGGTGTTTCACGCGGTCAGCGCGTTTTGCAATGCTGGTTTCGGGCTACGTCCCGACAACCTGATGGCGGATCGAGCCAATATCGGCATCGTGTTGCCGATTTCCTTGCTGATCATCGTCGGGGGGCTGGGATTTGCGGTGCTGGCGGAACTGACGCGCTGGGCGCGGCGGCGATTGCGGCGGCAACGGACCCCGCTCAGCCTGCATACCAAGGTCGCGCTGACCATGACCGGGGCGCTGCTGCTGGTGGGGATGGTGGGATTCATCCTGCTGGAGCGCGCCAATCTCCTGGTGGGCGCGAGTCTCAGGGAAACGCTGCTGGTTGGCTGGTTCGCCTCGGTGACGCCCCGCACCGCCGGCTTTAACACCGTGGACTACGGTCAGGTGACCGTGGCGACCCTGTATTTCACCTTCGTGCTGATGCTGATCGGCGGCTGCCCCGGCTCGACCGCCGGAGGCGTCAAGGCCACCACCCTGGGTGTCCTGCTGGCTCTGGCGCGGGCGCGCTACCGCGGCGAACGGGGCGTGCGGCTGTTCAACCGCAACGTGCCAGAGACTAACATCGCCAGGGCGACCTGGGTGGTGGCGTTGGCGTTCATTATCGTCATCGTCGGGGCCATCCTGTTGGCCGCCTTGCAGGTGAGCGGTTCATTCCATCCCCGCACGGTCGAGTGGTCGCTGGGTCTGCTGTTCGAGGTGGTTTCGGCGTTGGGCACGGTCGGATTGTCCACTGGCATCACTCCCCAGTTGAACGAGGGGGGCAAGGTTTTAATCATGATGCTGATGTTTATCGGTCGGCTGGGACCGTTGACCATCGCCGTCGCCATTGCCCAGCAGAAACACCGTCCGGCGGTCGCCTACGCGGAAGAGCAGGTCATGATTGGTTAACCGGGAGAAGAGGAGTCACCATGCGCATCGCGGTATTGGGATTGGAAGACTTTGGCTTTCATCTAGCCCGCACCCTGAGCGAACTCGGCGACGACGTGATGGCGGTGGACCGGGACGCGGACAAGGTGCAGGAGATCGCGCGCCATGTCGGCAAGGCGATGGTCGCCGACGTCGCCGACCGCGAGGCGCTCAAGGATCTGGGCATCCAACACATGAACGTGGTGGCGGTGGACGTGGGCGAGCGGTTCGAGACCAGCGTGCTGCTGACGCATTATCTACGGGAACTGGGCATTCCCCGCGTGCTGGTCAAGGTCGCCAACGCTGACCAAGGCAAGATTCTGACCCTGATCGGTGCCAGCGACGTGGTGCAGCCGGAACGGGAAAGCGCGGTCAAGACCGCCCATCTGATTCACTATTCCCGGTCGAAACTGCTGGACGCGATGACGCTGGGCGATGGCTATTTCGCGCTGACCCTGCGGACCCCGGCCGGGCTGGCGGGGCGGAGAGTGACGGACCTGGAATGGCTCGACCGTTATCATGTGAATCTGCTGGCGATCAAGCCAGCGGCGGAAAAGTCCGCGCCCTTCGTTCCCGACGCCGATTACTTGTTGGCGCAAGACGATGTGCTGGTGGTGATGGGTGAGGAAACGAAGTTGATCGAACTGCACCAGAAATTGAAATAATGCAACCGTTCACTCCCCTCTCCCGCTTGCGGGAGAGGGGTTAGGGGTGAGGGCCGTGGACTCAACGACTTACCCCCTCACCCTAACCCTCTCCCCCTTGGCAGGGGGAGAGGGGACCGAATGATTGCGAAATGATCATCCCCGTGCCGGCGTCGTCAGCCATTGCCGGGAAATCCGGGAACTGTCGTGCTCCACAAAAAACGAATTCCGCTACTCCGGGAGTCTCCATCATGTCCGAATCCGCCCAGTGCATTTTCTGCAAGATTGTCCGGGGCGAAATCCCGGCGGTCAAGGTTCACGAGGACGAGCGCACGCTCGCCTTCATGGACATTCAGCCGGCCAGCCCGGGCCATGTGTTGGTGATTTCCAAGACACACGCGCCCAATCTGCTGGAAATCGCCGAACCCGACCTGCTGGCGGTGGCCGTGACCGTCCAGCGTATCGCCCGCGCGGTGCAAAAGGCGCTGGCGCCCGACGGCCTGCGCATCGGCCAGTTCAACGGTGCCGCCGCCGGCCAGACCGTGCCGCATTACCATGTGCACATCGTGCCGATGCGAGAGGGACAACGCACCGGCGCCCATGGCCGCGCCCCCGCCAGGATCGAGGAATTGAAGGCGGTGGCGGCGCGAATTCGGGAGGCGCTGGCGGATTAGCTGTCCGCCAGCACGGTGCAAATCACCCGGCGATCCCGCCGGGGGCCGTCGAATTCGCAGAAGAAGATATTTTGCCAGCGCGACAGGCCCAGTTCGCCGTCGATGATCGGGATGGTTTCCGACGGCCCCACCAGGCCGGCCTTGAGATGGGCGTCGCCGTTGCCGTCCTGCTGGTCGTGCAGCCAGACTCCGCGCGGGATCAGCTTGCGCAGCAGGTGGATGACGTCGGTTTGCACGCTTTCGTCCCAGTTTTCCTGGATCATCAGCGCGGCGGTCGCGCCCTGGGCGTAGGCGGTCACGATGCCCTGGCGCGCGCCGCTGGCCTTGACGATGGCGGCTACCCGCGCGGTGATGTCCACCAGTTCCTCGCGGTGCTGGGTGACCAGGTGAATGATTTCGCGCATCAAACCTCCGTGGCCGGCGGGCTTTCCACCGTGCCTTTGAGCACCACGCCGTCCACCCCGACGATTCGCAGCCGGGTGCCGGCTGGACAATCCTGGTCCACCGCCACTTTCCAGGTGCTGTCGTCCACCCGGATTTTGCCGTGGCCGTTGACCACCGGTGAATCGAGGGTGAACACCCGGCCGACGTACTGATGGCCGCGGCGGTTGAGCAGCGGGTCGGCGGTTTGCGTGGGATGCCGCCGCAGCCGCAGCCGCCAGGCGACGATGGAACCCACCGACAGCACGGCGAACAACATGACTTGATACGTCCAGTCCATGCCCGGCAGGATGGTTAGCACCAACCCCACCAGCAGCGCCGCCACGCCCATCCACAGGAAGAAGAAGCCGGGTAGGAGAGCCTCGACCGTCATCAGCGCCACCCCCAGCACCCACCAGTTCCAATAGACCGGCTCCAACAGCCACGCGCTCATGAGCGGGTTGCCGTCTTGCTCAACGCTTCTTGCGCCAGTTGGGCGACGCCGGCGAGCGTGCCGACCAGTCCGGAAGTATCCAGCGGCATCAGCAACACCTTCTGGTTCGGCGCCGCCGCCAGTTGGGCGATCGCCTCCACGTATTTCTGCGCCACGAAGTAGTTGACCGCCTGCACGTTACCCTTGCCGATGGCCTCCGACAGCATCAGGGTGGCGCGCGCCTCGGCCTGGGCCAGCCGCTCGCGGGCTTCGGCGTCGCGGAAAGCGGATTCCTTGCGGCCCTCCGCCTCCAGGATCGCCGCCTGCTTCTGACCCTCGGCGGCCAGGATCGCCGCCTGCCGCTCGCCCTCGGCGGTCAGGATCGACGCCCGCTTGTCGCGTTCCGCCTTCATCTGCCGCGCCATGGAATCCACCAGGTCCTTGGGCGGTGCGATGTCCTTGATCTCGATGCGGGTGACCTTGATCCCCCATGGGGTGGTAGCTTCGTCCACCACGTTCAGCAACCGGGCGTTGATGTCGTCGCGCTTGGACAGCAGTTCGTCGAGGTCCATCGAACCCATCACGGTGCGAATGTTGGTCATGGTCAGGTTGAGAACGGCGAATTCAAGCTGGTTGACTTCGTAGGCGGCCTTGGCGGCGTCCAGCACCTGATAGAACACCACCCCGTCCACTTTCACCATGGCGTTGTCCTTGGTGATGATTTCCTGCGAGGGTACGTCCAGCACCGTTTCCATCATGTTCATCTTGCGCCCGATGCGATCCACGATCGGGATGATGAGGTTCAGGCCGGGGCGCATGGTCTCGGTATAGCGGCCAAAGCGCTCGACCGTGTATTCCATGCCTTGCGGCACCGATTTGACGCCCATAAAAATCAGGATGATGGCGAAAATCGCCAGTCCGATGACAAACGCGGCAAAGCCTCCGAACATGAGGTTGACTCCTCTGTAAAGCTATTCATCCAGGATGGCGCCCGACCGCGCGTCCAGCATCATGTGCAGTGGCGGGTCGTCTTCGTCGCGCCAGGCAACCACTTGCCAGAAGGGCGCGCCGTCTTCGTTGCCGTAGAGTGAGGCCGAGTCCAGCATGGCGCGCTCGGTTCCAGCCCGGGCATCGAGCACCGCCAGAGCCGCCGGCAACACCTGGTCGAGATCCCACAGCCAGGGTCCGAGCGTGAGCGGAACGAGCGGCGAGCTTGCGGTCAACTCCGCCCATTCGGTTTCATCAACCGCCTGTTCGAATTCCCGCTCCGCAGCGGTGACTTCCAGCGTGCCGGCCTCCGGGTCGAGCACGATATCGAAGCCGTGCAGCCGGCGAATCCGTCGCTGGTTCTGGTCGGCGCAACCGCGAAACGTATAGCAGAACTCCAGGATCAGTACGGTTCCGTCATCGTCGCGGTCCAGTTCCACCACCACCGCTTCCAGCACCGCCCGAGGGTCGGTACGCTGGGCCAGTGGCCGGACCTGTTCGTACCCAGCCCGTACCGTGTCGAATGTGGCCAGTGCCGGCAGCGTCTGGTGGGCAACCACAATGTCGGGAGCGCCGCCGGCGAAGGCTTCGGCGTGGATGCCATGCTCGGCCAGCAAGCGGCGGGCGCGGCGGTCGGCGGCGCGCAGATGCAGGCTGGCCAGTGGCCAAGCCTGGCGCCAGACGCCCGTCAACGCACCCCACAGGCCGAGCCGGGCCGTACCTGCCGTAGCGTCCGGCCGCAGCCAGCCCCGCGCGATCAGGGCCTGGATTTCCCGGGCATAGCTGTCGGTCAGCAGTCCGGCGGGATCGAGGGCGGCCTGTTCGACCTTGGCCAGACTGACCGGCTGGTTCAGGGCGGTGACCAGGTTGCGGTGCAGCACATGCAGCGCCCGCGGATCCCAGACGTCCTTGAGTTGCAGGCGAGCCAGATAATCCGGCGGCGACAGGCTGTAAGGCATGTCCAGATTGTTGGTGGCCAGCACCCGTCCGCCGCGGAATTCGGTGGCGAACTCGACGAAATCGTGCGATGGGCGGCGGGCGCCACCAATGATTTCGATGTAAGCGGCGATGGCGCCGATGCCCTGTTCCGGTTGGCCCAGCAGGCGCAGCCACAGCACTGCGTTCTGGATCAGGTTATCGCAGCGAAAATCGCCGTAATGAACGAAGCCGTCGGCGGCCAGCGCCTCGGCGGCGTCGGTGAGTTTGATCCAGGCGGCGTCGGGCAGATCGGGTTCCTGAATCAGGACGAAGCGCGGTCGCAATGGTTGGCGGATTCGGAGCAGGACCAGCGGAACGCCGAGCAGCAACTGGAGTAGCAGGGCCGGCGGCGCGACCAGCCATTTCAGCAGGCGGATCAGCAGGACCAGCACGAGGGAGGGTAACAGTACGAGCGTGCGCAGCAGGGACAGCAGGGCGCGGCGCACGGCTCAGGTCTCGTCGTCCAGCCGGCCAAGGCTGAAGAACTGGCCCTGACTCCACACCCCATAGTCGCGGCCTTGATCATCTGGTCGTTCCTCGCCAAGTTCGGCCAGTTCCAGGAATACCGCCCGGGTCAGCAGGGCGCGTAATCGGCCGCGCACATGCAGGTAGGGAGTCGGTTCGCCGCCGGGGGTCCGGTATTCGACGAGCAGTGGATGCTCGGGACCGGCGAGGATGAGGTCACCGACGTTGGTGGTAAACGTTAGCCGCTGCTTGCGTCCCCGGCCGGTCGCGTCCAGCCGCACCGCCAGAAACGGGGCGTCGTCCACCCGGATGCGCCATTTTTCCACCGGGGTGACCAGATAGTAGCAGCCATCCACATCGCGGCGCAGGATGGAGGCGAACAGTCGCACCAGCGCCTCGCGCTGGAACGGCGAGCCTTCGTGGCTCCAGATGCCGTCGCGGGCGATGCGCAAATCCATCTCACCACTAAGCGGCGGATTCCAGCTCTCCACGGGGGGTAAGGACCGGTCGGCCGATAGTTGGGTTGCCAGAACAGCGGGGTCGGGTCGGGAAGGGGACATGAGTTCCAGAACGGGTGGTCGAATTCACTCATATTATTATGAATGATCGGCGCCCGTGATGAAGAACCTTTGGTCTGAACCGCGGCCCCAAGGCCCTCACCCGTTGCGGAGGAGGGCTGGGGCGGGAGGATTAGCCCTCGATAGTGGCCCGCCGCAGGTCGCGGTAGATCCGCATGACCTTGTCCGGGAAGGACGAGCGCGCCCCCAGGCTACCGTTGTAGCTGAGCAGCGCCCGCCGCAGATTGCCGGAGTGATTATCGAGGTAGCTGGCCAGAATCCGGGAGCCGGTATGGATGTTCTTGGCCGGATCGAACAGGGCGTGCGTGCCGCCGATCTCCCGGATCTTGCGGGAATGGGAACCGGGCATGACCTGCATCAGGCCGCGAGCGCCGACCCGGCTGACGGCCCGTTCCTTGAACGTCGATTCGACGGCGATGATAGCGAGGATCAGTTCCGGATCCACCTGGTGAAGTTCGCCGTTGCGGATTGCTTCAGCCACGATCTGCCGCGCCTTGTGGTCGGAGATCTGGTATCGGTCCTGGATGTGCCCGCTGAGACGAGCAATCTTGCGTTGTTGGGCCGACACGGCGGCGGTAGCGGTATCGGTGGGGATGAGGTTCACCCCGCGCCGCTCGGTGGCGGTCGTGTCCGCCGTCGCGGGATTGGTGACGCTTGCGATCTCCTCGCCACGGATTGTCTCCAGCGACTGAGCCAGAGTTGTTGCCGGCATTAGCATGACCGCGCACAGCAGACCTGACTTAAGGGTCAGGGCAAGCCTGTTTTTGGCGCATTCCGTGAATTCCATGAGACCTCCGTCGTTAATCAGTACGAACTGATAGTGTGCTCGATGGGTTCGTATCCCGAATCGGCGAAGAGCTTCCCTGACCTGGATCGGATGACTCCGATCCCCGCGAACCCGACCTAAGCAACTCCGGGCCGAGGCCTGCCAAGCCTGGCTTCCGGTGTCGCCTGACGTTCCCAAGGCAGTGTTTGCAAGGTAACTGACCTATGGCAGGAACTTACTGCAATACAGCAATGCGGCGATATGAAAGCATGATGGAAAAATGTTTTGCAAGTATCTAATTGGCAAATGAATATTGTTTGGTAGCCTCGAAAATACTTTTTAATCAATGATCATTTTGTAATTTTTTATTTAAAAACAAATAGTTAAATAAAAATTATTTTTTTTGACAAAAAATAGAAATATTGTTAAATAACAAATAGTTAAAAAATTTTGCATTTTTTATAAATGAGACTGACTATCAACTAAGAAATACTCGCAAGAAAAAATCGATGACTGTTGCGAAACCATGCGAGCATCAAAAAATAAATAAATGTTTTCAACAGCTTATAAAAAATTGACCAACATGATGATTTTTTAATTTAACTACATGAAAAATAAATTAATTATGTAGCTTGCAACAAGAAGCAACGCTGACGAAGGATCATGTGGCGGAGCGTGCGCCAGGCCTGCGGCGCGCGGGCGGCGATGGGGGTAGGTTATGATGACCACAACACCGGCGGGATCGGGGGTGCTGGCCCCTCCAACCATCTGGCCGTGGATCACTATGGGTAAGGCAGACTTGGAGGAGCGACGATGGGTAACCGACTTTCCAAAATCTACACCCGCACCGGCGACGGCGGCACGACCGGGTTGGGCAACGGCGATCGGGTCGCCAAGGACTGTCCACGCATCGAGGCGATCGGTGCGGTGGATGAATTGAACTGCGCCATCGGCCGAGTGCTGGTGCATGATCTGCGCGAGGCGATTCACGACTGTTTACAGGAAGCGCAGCACAAGTTGTTCGATCTGGGCGGAGAACTCAGCATCCCCGGCTACCAGGCGGTGCGGGAGGAGGATGTGGCGCGGATGGAGGCGGCGCTGAACGAGTTCAACGCGCAGTTACCGCCACTCAAGGAGTTTATCCTGCCGGGCGGCGGGCGGGCGGCGGCGGACTGCCACATGGCGCGGGCGATCTGCCGGCGCGCCGAGCGGCGGGTGGTGTCGCTGGCGCGCGATGAGGAGGTTGGCGAGTCGGTGCGGGTTTATCTGAACCGGCTGTCGGATTTGCTGTTCGTGCTGTGCCGGATTCTGGCCCGCGACGATGGCGGAATCGAGGTGTCGTGGCGCAACCCGAACCGGGCTTGAGGCTGCGGGCTAGCCGTTAAACTTCTCATTTTTCCAATACATACCGCCCAGGCGCTGCCTCCAGGGGCGGATAGTTGGCGTTGCCGAGCGGTGGCGGCGATCCCAGGGGTCCGCAGCGTTCGCTCAGCCAGCGCGTCCAGTCTTCCCACCAGGAACCTGAAGTTTTCTCGGTTTTTTCTTGCCACGCTTCCGCATCGCGCTGGCCAGTGGCGTCGCCGACCCAGTAGCGCCGCTTGGGCGGGGTGACCGGTGGGTTGATGATGCCGAGAATGTGACCGGACGTGGCCAGCACGTAGCGCGCCGGCCCGCTGGTCAGACCACATAGTCGGAAGGTCTGTTTCCAGGGAGCGATGTGATCCTGCTCCGCCCCGACCGAGTACAGCGGTTGCTCGATGGCGTTCAGGTCCAGCCGGCGTCCGCCGATATCCAGACTGCCCTGCGCCAGCCGGTTGTTCAGATAGAGTTCCCGCAGATAAAACTCGTGCATCGCCGCCGGCATCCGGGTGGTGTCGCAGTTCCAGAACAGCACGTCGCTGGGCGGCAACTCCTCGCCATATAGATAACTATGCATCACGTAGTGCCAGATCAGGTTGTTGGGTCGCAACAGGCGGAAGGCGCTGGCCATCTCGGCGCCGTCCAGATAACCGGCGTCGTTCATGCGCTGCTTGAGAAACTCGAAGCTGGATTCGCTCAAAAACACCCCGATTTCGCCGGGATCGCTGAAATCCACCAGGGTGGTGAACGTGGTCCAATGCGCGACCGGGTTGGCGATGCGGTCGGCGGCGTCGGCGTTGAACCAGGCCAGCAGCATCGCCAGCGCGGTGCCGCCTAGGCAATAACCGGTGGCGTGGACCTGGGGAACGCCGCAGATGGCGCGCGCCGCGTCCAGCGCTGGCCGCAGGCCTTGCAACAGATAATCATCCAGTGTTATCGCCCGGGCGTCGGGACCGGGATTTTTCCAACTGGTGACGAACACGGTGAAGCCCTGGCCGACCAGGTAACGAACCAGGCTGTTGTCCGGACTCAAGTCCATGATGTAGTACTTGTTGATCCAGGGCGCGACCAGGACGACCGGCATGGCGCGAACCCGGTCGGTGGTCGGCGCGTACTGGATTAGTTCCAGCATCTCGTTGCGCAGCACCACATGGCCGGGCGTGGCGGCCAGATCGCGGCCGACTTGAAACGCATCCGGCTCCACCATCCGCACCTCGCCGGCGGCGGCGTCGCGCAGCCAGTTTTGCAGACCCCAGAGCATGCTGCAGCCGTGGCTGGCGATGCCGCGCCGTAGCGCTTCGGGATTGGTCCAGAAAAAATTGGAGGGAGCGATGGCGTCCAGCCATTGCCGAACCCAAAATGCTGCCCGCTGTCGCCGGACCGGGTCGATGCCCTCGGTGGTGTAGATGGCGTCTTCCAGCCAGCGGACGTAGAGCAGGTAGACTTCCTTGAGGTAGGCGAACCCCGGGTGGTCGATCCAGGCCGGATCCTGAAAGCGCTGGTCATGGATGACGGCGGGTATGGCCGGCTCGCTGGGGATGCCGAGGCTGGTTCGGGCGAAATGATCGTGAACCCGGTGCGTATCCAGGGATAGCCCTTGCAGGACGGCGGCCAGCCGCTCCGGCTGGCGCAACCAGGCCTGTTGCACCGCCAGGCTGGAACCGATGATGTCGAACGGGTCGAGCAGCGATCCGGGCGACGGGGCAGCGGGGCGAGTGTCGGATGTCGGGGCGTTCATGCGGATCCTCCTGCGCCACGGGGAAGGGGGCGCGGTTGAGCAACACATTCCACATAAATTGTACCCCTTATCGCTGCGCCAAGCGCCAACATTGGTGAATTTTTGGGTCGCGGGCGAAGTCGGGCGGCAGGGTGCGCCGGCTCCAGTCCTCGATGCGAAGATCGGCCAGCGCGTCCGCATCCAGCCGGAACTTGCGAGAGTTGGTGGAGAAGATCAGCGCGCCGCCCGGCGCGAGCACGCGCAGCGTCCGCCGGATCAGGTCGACATGATCCCGCTGCACATCGAAGGTTGCTTCCAGCCGTTTGGAGTTGGAGAAGGTCGGTGGGTCGAGGAAGATCAGGTCGTAACGACCCCGCGCCCAAATCAGCCATTGTCGACAGTCGGCCCGGATCAGTTCGTGCCGGGGACCGTGGAATCCGTTTAATTCCAGGTTGCGCCGCGCCCAGTCCAGATAATTCGCCGACAAATCCACGGTGGTGGTGTGCGTGGCCCCACCCAGCGCGGCGTGGATGGTGGCGGCGCCGGTGTAGCCAAACAGGTTGAGGAAGCGCCGCCCGTCAGCCAGTTCCCGCAGCAGTTGCCGGGTGGGGCGGTGGTCGAGAAACAGGCCGGTGTCGAGGTAATCGGTGAAGTTGACCAGCAGTCGCGCCGGTCCCTCGCGGACTTCGTGAAAGTGGCCCTGCTCGGCCTGTTTCTGGTACTGGCTGGCGCCCTTCTGCCGCTGGCGCACCTTGAGAAAAATATGCTCTGGCGGCAGTTCCAGCACGGCGGGCAATACCGCCATCACCTGTTCCAGCCGTTCTTGAGCACGGGCGGGGTCCACCGTCGGCGGCGGGGCGTACTCCTGCACATGCAGCCAGTGTTCGTAGCGATCCACCGCCACTGCGTATTCCGGCAGGTCGGCGTCGTACAGCCGGTAGCAGCTCACCCCTTCCCGTTCAGCCCAGCGCCCAAGATGGCGCAGATTCTTGCGCAGGCGATTGACGAAGCCCTCGGCTCCAGCGGCGACGGCGTGCTCCAGTATGGTGGCGCGGGTAAAGCGGTCGGCGGCGTTTCGATCCACAAAGAACTGTGGCTCAACCTGAAATTGCAGCAGCCGGCATTCCAGCGGGCCATTGTGGAAGACGTTGGTTTTAACGGCGCGCAATCCCATCCGCTTGCCGTACTCGGGATTGCCGGTGAACACCGCCGCCCGCCAGCCAGCGAAGCGGGCTTTCAGCCGGTCGCCCAGTTCGGCGTACAACGCGCTCAGTTCATCCCGGTCGCCCAGCCGCTCGCCATAGGGCGGATTGGCAATCAGCAGGCCGGGCGGACCGGCGGGTGGTTCGACGATGGTCCATGCGCGGCATTCAATCCGGATCCGATCTGCCACTCCGGCCCGGCCCATGTTAATCAGCGTCGCGCGCATCGCCTTCGGGTCACGGTCGCTGGCCCAAATCGGCGGGACGCGGGCTTGTCCCGTCGCGCGCCGCTCGCGGGCCTCAGCCAGCAGCCGGTTCCACAGCGCGGGAATGTGTCCCAGCCAGCCGCTGAACCCCCAGCGGTCGCGCAACAGGCCGGGCGCCTGGTCGCCGGCGATCCATGCGGCTTCGATCGCCAGGGTGCCGGAACCGCACAGCGGGTCGAGCAGGGGGCCGCCGGCGGCGGCGATGGCCGGCCAGCCGGCTTTCAGCAGCAAGGCGGCGGCCAGGGTCTCCTTCAACGGCGCGGCCACGGTCGCCTCGCGGTAGCCGCGCCGGTGCAGGCTGTCGCCGGACAGATCGAGGCTGACCACGGCCTGACCGTCGCGCCAGCGCGCGTGAATCCGCAGGTCCGGTTGCCGCGCATCCACACTCGGCCGTCG
>WBZP01003540.1_pt2 | contig 14495 bp, 16 predicted proteins | sample 5204301 | NCBI WGS metagenome assembly WBZP01 (sample SAMN12412401, study PRJNA552823) | activated sludge metagenome | isolation source: activated sludge from nitrification reactor of wastewater treatment plant... | place: USA: Pennsylvania | collected 2017 | reverse complement strand
ACCGCCCACAGGATCACATCACCCTGGAAATGGCGCCACTTGAAATCCGTCATCGTTCCGTCCGTCCAATCTCCGCCAAGCATGCTCAAGCTTCACGATTTTTGCAACAGAGCCAGGCTGATGATGTTTCGCGCGCCGTCGTCACCATAGGGGATACGGAGCCCCGCAAAGTTATGAAGGCCCAAAACAAAAGCTCCACCGAAACTGCGCGCCGTCTGCAGACCTCGCTCAAGCGCCGGCAGCTTGTGCAGTGCTGCGAGTTCGTCAAAAATGAACCACATCCGAAGCTGACGGGAGTGCCGCAGCGTCATGAGCGTATTGATCGCGATGTTCATCCACAATGTGAGCAACGATTTAGACATATCCAGGTGAACATATTGCGCCGTGATGAAGAGGATAGACGCCTTGCCATCATCGCGCTTGATCCAGTCCTTAATAGAGAATGGGTCACCATCCTCCGGCAAGAACCGGATACTTTCTGCGTGTGCGTTCAGAACGGCACGGATCGATTGCGCCATTTTCGCAGCGTCCGGGGAGATCAGTGGATCGGCGACAGTGCCTTTCAAGCTCTCATAGATCTTCTTGAGGCTCGCCTTTAGCAATTCGTCCGAAAGATACCGGTTCGTGCCCTTCCCCTTCTTCTTCAGATTGTCGCACATCTCGACAAAGAGGGTACGTGCTGCCTTCTCCCAGAAGCCGCCATCCGAACCATGGTCTGCGGGAATAAGCGCCGTCGCCGCGTTCACGAACTCGCTGCGGGATTCGCAATCGTTGAACAGCGACCAGGACTCGCAGCGTGCATCGTTAAGGTTCAAAACAAAGTCGCGCTCGGGGTCGTAGAAGGCAGACATATAGTGCCCGGTAAGGTCGAACAGGACGCATCGATCACCCCGTTCGATCGCCTGCGCCACGAGCTGACGGATGAGCGTCGTCTTCCCCGTTCCTGTCGTACCAGTGAGCATGACATGGCTTTGTTCGAACCCATAAGGGAACGGCAAAGTAGCAATCTTGTAGGGGAGGAGAACCCCCGCTGCTTTCCGCTGCGCGAGCGGAAGCGCTTCGACCTGCGCGAGCGTCAGATCCGGACATTCTTCTTTCGCCCGTTCCCGAAATTGATGCAGGTTGTGACGATCGAGCATCATTTTAAGAACGTCATATTCGACGATCTCAACGCCGCGTTCGTGGTGGTCGGCAAGGATCGATTCGCCCCGCTCCTGCGCCCAGGGAATGAACCACCAGGCGAAGGCCGCGGCGCCTATAGTGGAGAAAATGAAGCTTCCGAACACAGCGTTCAGCAGCTTCGCCCATGCGACTTGAACGTCGGGGATATAGGAAACATATCCCATATAAGTTTGATAGATGCTGCCGTCGCGAAGCGTCACATTGGCGCGCTTCATCTCGTCGAGGCCGATGAAGTCCCATGTCGCCGCGAGGGCCTTCGTTCCGAGCATCTGAAACTCATAGTCGTCGAGTATCAGCGCCAGTTTCAGCCACAGAAATACAGCAAGCAACCCGAACCAGATGAACAGCGGGACGCGAGCACCGCGCCACCACATCGAGAACTGGTGCCCGATGAGCTGGGAACCACGGGTGAAATTTCCGGAGTTACGATTGGCTTCGCCGTGGCTCGACCAGGCCCGCGGATGTTTGGGGCGCGTGGACTTATCGGCCATGATGCCGCTCCAGCCGTGCGTCGACGGTTGCGAGAAGTTCTTCGCGCCGATCGGGGGCGTTCTTCTTGACCCACTCGTCGGCAACCAACTGCGTATATTCGCAGATGATCGCCATGCGCTGAGGATCGAAGGCTTTACCGGATCTGACCTCGAAATAGACGCGAAGCGCGTCCCGGCACACGTCCGATGCGGTCACCGAATTGGCTTTGCAGAAGGACGCTAAGTCGTCCTGCAAATCCAACGGCACTCTGAATGAAATATGACCCAACCGCCCCTCCATGGGTGACGGTCAGCGGATCCTTCGGAAAGCCGAACCACGATACAACAGGCCGCGCCGTGGGTCAACGAACCGCCGCAGGGCAATTCTGGCGTCATACATTCGAGCACATCCAGCCAACCAGTAAGCGCGGTTTTCCACGCTTTATGGTGCGTGCTACGTATGTGCCACAGCATCGTGCCGCAATTGTCATACGCTGTGCCACGAACGCCATACGCCAAAACAGGCAGTTTTCCGGGCATTTCTGATCGAACAGGATTGCGGCTCGCCGCATACCGTGTGCATGTCAATATCCCACTTCGGCGACACCCAATTTTCTTCCGGCTGTGCCCCGGAAATCTCCCGTTTTCTTGCCATTCCGGCGGCATGCGCGCCGAGCGGCGATCGAGCGAAACAAGCCCAAAAGGGCCCGAGCTTCTCGATATGTTCCGTTTTGGGGAGCAAATAGCCATCACGGCCCCGAAGCTCATTGCCAGGAGCGAGCAGCGGTCGATGACTCAGTGAGGAACCAGAACAGCGTTGCCACGGTCGGGACTGCACCCACGCATCGCGTCAATGCCTTACCCCTGCGGCGATGGGCAAGCGGCCAATACCCACACGTGATGATGCTGATTATGGGAAATATTGGCCGCTTGGAGACCGCCTGCTTTCGAACGCGAAAGAAGCGTAGCGGACGTTCACGCTCGGAGCCGATGAGCCAATAAAGGAGGCGCCTGCAAGCATTCGGAAGGGCAGCGATGTCCGCGGCGCCATGGCCCGCTAACGTCGGCGAGCGATCGTGAGCGAGCTTCTCGATCAGCAGCAGGCGTCCTAGAGATTCTGCACCCGCTCTCAGGCAAGCGCCTCCTCGGCTGCGGCAGGGCGATGTCATGGTGGGCAAACTCGGCTCGCGCCGCGTTCGAAATGGCCTCCCGGGCACGCCGAGGTGCCGCCCCTTGCCCGCAATATGGCAAGCGTCGGCAGCCCCCGGAAGATGATAAGACGGGCTGGCACCCTCCTGCTCAAGCGATTTGCGTGAGGACGGCAGCCGACGGCAAAGCGCTCCATCCTGCAACGAGGTCTATTTGCCGAACCATCGCTGCATGGCGGCATCGAGAGAACGCGTCTCGAATGTCGCGATTTCGCGATACTGACCGCTCAATTGCCAGGTCCCGCTCCATCCCTTAGGCACGATGAAATCGTCGCCCGGATCGAAAATCTGTCTGTGTCCGTCAACCGACGTCAAGATCGCGCGCCCATGCAAAATCCGGACATGTTCTTCATAGGGCAAATCGGTGAAAGTCAGCAGGCCATCGTCGGCCTCATAAATGATCGATGTCAGCGTTTCACCCACAAACCAGCTGATCGACCGGTGCGACTTGATCGGTTTGATCTGCATGGCTTTGGGCCATGGATCGAAATCGATTAGGCCCTTCCCGGCGAGAACGTCTTTGCTCAGAGCCACGGGGTGAAGGACCTTTCCAGGCTCCGCGGCCCCCGCGCCCTGCCAGGCCAAGGAGACGATGGCGGCCATTCCAAGCGGTACCTTGTAGAAGGAACGCCACGGTAATGGGTATGATCTGAAGTACTGCTTCATGGCACTGCTCCCGTCCTTTCAATAATATCTCGTCCATCCTCATTTCGGACTCCGGATGCATCGCATGATCTCGCGAACGGCCTCGTCGGCGAGGTTCGAAAGCTCGGCATGTTTCGGCATGTCCTGATTGAGGAAAAGCATCAGCCCCTCGATCTGGGCTATAATCAGCGCGGCCCGCAATTCCACCGCTTGGCCGCCGATCTTGGGGTTCGCATTGGATATCAGCCACGCCATCAGGCGCCGGTAGCGGCTGTAAAAATGATCGACCGCCAGCTTGGCGTCTTCGTCGCGCATCGCCATCGCCCAAAGGTCGAAGAAGAAGCTGGATGTGCCGCCTTGCGCTCCATCGAACACCAGGAATCGAACCGTTTCCTCGATCAGTTCCTCATGACTGGACGTCTGCAGCGAGTTGAACAGGCTAATATAGGAGTCATAATAATGGCGAGTGAGTGAATAATTCAGCGTCTCCTCGATCAGACTTCCCTTTGTCTTGAAATGATATTGCAGCGTTTTCAAATGAACCTGCGCCCGCGACGCGACTTCCCTGAGGGCAAAGCTCGCATATCCGACGTCTTTCAGCGTATCGCGCGCTGCAACCAATATCTTGTCATAATTGGAGCCGGGTTTTCTCCGCGGGCTCGAGGGCAGTCGCGCGCGCAAGTCTGCCAGCAACCATTGTACGGCCATTTCGCCCGGCAGCTGGTCGCTGGTGCGAGATTCGAGGGTTTCGACCTTCATGCGTGCGGACCTTGGCAAAGAAGCTTCATATAATCAACCGTCAAATGACGGCTATGCCAGATCGATGCCATTGACGCGTAATCCCCCAATCCTGACCTGCATCCAATGGAAAAACTCCGATATTGCAAACCGTCAGTTGACGGTATAATAATAAGCTTTGGCGAGTCGTCATTGGGGAGAGAATGGTGACCATCTTCGGATTCAGACATGCGAATCCCCGGTGCGACCGGGAAAATCGATTGCTGGCGATTGCGCCAATAGCGGCACTGCTGCTGGGCTGCATCGCTCTAGTCGACGAGAATGCTGCCCGCGCTACGCCCGCCAATCGGCCCGACGCGAAGGTCCTGTATGCCCGCTGCGCAGCGTGCCACGCGGTCGATAGCAATCGCAACATGACCGGCCCCACACTTCGGGGCGTGGTCGGGCGGGCACCGGGCATAGCGGCCGGCTTCAACTATTCCCCCGCCATGCGGAAGCTCGGCGGCAAATGGACGCGCGAACGCCTCGACGCGTTTCTGGCGGCGCCTCAGAAATTTGCGCCCGGCACGAGAATGGCCTTCTCCGGCCTGAAGAAGGCGGAAGACCGGGCGGCGATCATCGCTTTCCTCGCATCATCTTCCGGCCCAGCAAGAAAGTAATCTGACGATGGATACGCACGACAAGAGTGGATTGCCGGGGCCGGGGCACGAGAAGGTCTCCGAGCCGCCGACGCGACGGGGAGTCTTGGGCCTTGCCGCCGCATCGATGCTGCTCGGCGGTGCGGCGAGTGCATCGGCGCGCGCCGCGCCCCCTGTTCCTGGATCGCAGCGTCATGTGATCGTGGTGGGTGGCGGATTTTGCGGCGTTACCGCCGCGCGCGAACTGCGCGAATGCGGCGTTCGCGTGACGCTTCTCGAAGCGCGCAATCGGCTGGGCGGGCGCACCTTCACCTCCGACTTTGCCGGCCACCAGGTTGATTTCGGCGGGACTTGGGTCCACTGGCTCCAGCCGCATGTCTGGGCCGAGATCAGCCGTTACGGCGTGGCGCTCGACGAAACGCCTGGCGCAGTTGCCGACCGGATCATCTATCTCGACAAGCAGGGTAGACGCCACGAAACGACTGCGGCCGAGCAATGGCCGCGGCTCGAGAAATCCGTCTCTGATCTCTTCGAAGGCGGATATTCCATCATGCCGCGCCCTGCGGAGCCGCTTGCCGATGCCACGTGGATGAAGGCCGACACCTATTCGCTGCGGCAAAAAATCGACGCGACGCCGATGCCAGACGATGTGCGGCCACTCGTCGATTCCATAATCCTTGTATGGGGCAACGCACCCGCAAGCGAAGTATCCTGGATCGACATGATGCGCTGGTACGCACTGACCGGGTATAATCTGACTGTAACGAATGACGCGGTGGGGCGCTTTCGCATCGCGGGCGGCACCAAGACCCTGCTTGACGCCATTGCCGCCGATGCGGCGGCCGACGTGCGGCTATCGACACCCGTCGCCGCGATCCGCCAGTTCTCGACGTCGGTCGAGGTGGTTACCGAGGGCGGGGAAATCCTCAAAGCAGACGCCGTCATCTGCGCCGCGCCGCTCAATATCCTGGCCGACATCGCGTTCGAGCCCGCGCTCAGCCCCGTTAAGCTCGCGACGTCGCGGCAGCGCCATGCCGGACAGGGCACCAAAACCCATATCCTGCTTGAAGGCGAATATGCAAATTTCTCGGGCTGGGGGCCCGGCGACGACGCGCCGATCAACTTCTTGCTGTGGGAAGGCGCCGAGGATGGCAAGACCCATTTGATCGCATTCGGCCCGAGCGCAGATGCGCTCGACATGAACGACACCAATGCAGTGCAGGCGGCGGTGCGCGCCTTCGTCCCCGACGCCAAGGTCGTGGCCGCTTATGGTTATGAATGGAACGTCGATCCCTATTCCAAGGGGACTTGGGGCGTGTCGCGCCCCGGCCAGCTGTCGGCGGCGATCGCCGAGCTTCAGGCGCCGGCCGGCCGGCTGCTCTTCGCGAACGCCGACTGGGCCAACGGCTGGCGCGGCTTCATCGATGGCGCCATCGAGCAGGGCATCATCGCCGCCCGCCACGCCTCAAAAATGCTCGGGGACACAAAGTAACTGACTAATAAATTTATAAATATTATATATATGGGAGAGTTTTATGTTTTTAAGCCGTTTAATATGGATGGGCTCCGCCGCGGCCTGCGCGCTGGTCGTTTCATCGGCTAGCGCTCAGCCGGGGGCACAGCCCGCTGACGAACCGGCGACCGCGCAGGACGAGAGCGATCAGCCCACCGCGAGCAACGACGCGAATGAAATCGTCGTCACGGCGCTGCGCAGAAGCCAGCGACTTCAATCCGTGCCAGCCTCGATCACGGCGATTGGCGGCGACACACTGGCAAGCAATCATGTCTCGTCGGCGGCGGAACTTTCGGCGAATGTTCCCAATCTGCAGGCAACCAGCACTCTCGGCGAGAATATACCCATTTTCTCGCTTCGCGGCGTGTCGATGTCCGATTTCAGCGTCAATCAGCAAAGCCCGGTCGCGACCTATTTCGACGAGGTCTACAAAGGCAGCTTCCCGTTCATTCCGATCGGTCTCTACGATCTCGAGCGGCTGGAAGTCCTGCGTGGCCCCCAGGGAACGCTGTACGGAAAGAACACGACGGGCGGCGCGGTCAATTTCATCAGCCGCCTGCCGCAGTTCGAGAATGAGGGTTATCTGTCGCTAGGCTATGGAAACTACAACCGAATGGATGCCAATGGAGCGCTCAACGTCGCGCTGGGCGATACGACGGCTGCCCGACTGGCCTTCACATTCGCGCGGCGCGACGGCTGGTTCAAGAACCGCGTGCCTGGCGAGCCCGACCTCAATCAGGTTCGGAACTATGCCATCCGCGGGACGATCAGGACGAAGCCGACCCCCGATCTTGAGCTTGTTCTGCGGCTGTCCACCAGCCTCGACAATCCGTTCAACTATGGCATTTATGGTCGACCGCTCGCCGACGGCATCGGTGCCGGCGTCTACGAGCTTTTCGGCATGGAAAGCTATTTTAGGACCGGCCTGACACGCCGCGAAATCGAAACAAGCTATGCGCGGCGCCGTCGTCATCGCACGAACAGTGCAGCTCTGACCGCCAATTGGGATCTGGCCAATGATATCCGCCTGACATCGATCACCTCCTACGATCGTGGCAAGCTCCACAATCCCGAAGACACGGAGGGCAGCCCGCGCCAGGTCAACGACAATGATATCCGGGCCAAAGGACATCAGTTCGCCCAGGACCTGCGGATCGCAAGCAGTTTTAGTGCGGGTCTGAACTTCATTCTCGGCGCTTATTACCATGTCGAGAAACTCGACACGAGCACCGAATATCGATTCTTCACCGATATCGATGTCGATGGCGACGGAAACATCGACGCCGACGACTGCGCCGTCGATTTTTCCACGGCGTGCGTCTATCGTAACCAGTTCGCGCAGAAGAAGAGCAGCAAGGCTCTCTATGCCGACCTCACGTATGAGCTTGGCGAGTTGGTTACGCTGCGCGGCGGCCTTCGCTACACATGGGACCGGGGCCGTCTCAGCGACTTTAAAGCGCAGGCAATTGGGATCGACGGCGTGCCTGTCGCTAACACGATTCCGGGCGACCCCGGAAATTTCGACGCGACGACGGCACTGCGGTTCAGCAAGGGTAGCGTGACGGGCAAGGTCGGCGTCGATCTCAAGCTCAGTCCCGACCATCTCCTCTATGCGAGCTACAGCCGCGGCTATCGCGGAAGCTCGTTCAATTCTCAAGCCTTCTTCGCGCCCGACGAGTTGACGATCGCCAAACCGGAAACCGTGGACGCCTTCGAAATCGGGGCTAAGACCCAGTTTCTGGACCGGCGGCTGACGCTCAACGGGGCCGTTTTCCTGTACAACTACAAGAATCAGCAAGCGCTCAGCCTGATCGGTGTGCTTCAACCGTTGGTCAACATACCCAAGTCGCAGATCTACGGCGCGGAGCTCGAGCTGGTCGTGCGCCCGCTTGATGTACTGACGCTGCGCGGCGGGGCCGGCTACCTTCACACCGAGATCAGGCGCGGGAACATCTCCGGCGCCGACCTTGCTGGCAACCGGCTGCCCAATGCCCCAACCTGGAGCCTGAACGCCGCTGCTGACCTCACGATCCTGAAGAAAGGAGCGGACGAGCTCTCACTCGGTATCAACGCAAGCTACAATACGAAGCAATATTTCGACCTGTTCAACACGCAGCGGATTGCCCAGCCAGGCTATGCCCTCGTCAACGCCCAAGCCTCGTACAGCTTTGGCGACGGCAAATATAAAGCGCAAATCTGGGGCAAAAACCTATTCAATCGCACCTATGCGACGTCCGGCCTCGATATCTCCGCTCTCGGGTACGACTATTTCCATCTCGCCGAGTCGAGAACCTATGGCGTAACGGTGGAAGCGAAGTTCTGAACGGGGTGGCGCGCAAGCTGTCAGACCGGGTGCTTCCGGAATCCCATACCGGCATCCCTAGCTTCTTCGCCTTGTCGGCGGGATTGTGCGGGATGCCGGTACCGGGAAAGATGATGAGACCGGCCGGTAGTCCTCCAAACATCCGGTCTTTCCGCTATATATGAGCTGCATCACGGCGAATATCCCGCGCTGCGGCGATATTCCCGGGATCTTGCTCGAAGGGCAATGTCTCCTGGCAATTATAGATCAGGGGGAGGCGGCTAGCGCGGCGCGCAGCCTTGACGCCGGCAACGCCTTCGAATTTTGCTCAGGAGCGGGGATAACCCGTCACGAGGGGACCGATAAGCTCCGGCAAGGACCACGCAATCATCCGCGCTTGGCGAAGAGCTGGCCGGGCAGGCTTCCCGATACCAGAGTTACTCGCGGCAGATTTCGCGCAGCAACGGAGTGCTGCTTTCAACAGGATCGGGCCCGCCCCATGGCCTGCCAGCGCCGGTGGTTCGATGGCGTCCGCGCCGGGCGACAAAGTCCGCCACACCTCACGTCCGGTGTACGCCTCCGTTAGGGAGCGCCTTGCGGGATTGATCGGATAATCTGAGATGGCACCGGTGCAAGCGCTGGTGTTTGCACCGGTGTTAGAGGCGGTGCGATGGGTCACGCGCCCCTCCGCCGCCCCCTGATGGACCGACCAACAGATGGGCGATGCCGGAATCGATCCGTTGCCGCTGGAGCATTGAGCGTGGATTCGCGATCGAGCTATGCGGTGCCGTTCTACTCCCCGGCCTTCGCTAATGCGCGGCATTGGACCGTGGCACTGCTTTTCGGTTCGCTATTCCGAGCGATGGGTGGGATCGATCCGGAGTTTGATCACATTGTCGATGACACGGCGCCACAGAGCTTCGGGCATGATCCCGATAAAGGGGCTGCCATCCACTGTGCCTCGGACATCGGGACCGACCCATGCAAATTCGTTGAGGTCGTTCCACACAACCCGGGAACGATCGTCCAGTCCGAGATGGGCTGTCACCCGGGGCGGGATCGGGAGCGTGAAGCTGGAATCGTAATTCCTCGTCGTGATGGGTGCCGTGATGACCCGGAGCTGGCCCCGGGCCTTATAGGTGCTCAAGACAAGGCAAGGCCTTGTCTTTCGTCCATCCTCAAGCCCGCGCTCTTTCTCGGCACGCCAGAGGTAGACATAGCTGATGACATCGGTGGGTTGCGGCTCAGTCCATGAGCTCGTTGAGGCGGATTGCTTCGGGCCGCGCTTGTGCGGTCCGGAGGCTGCGGGTAGCTTCATCACTCAGTTCCTCGGGCGTAACAGCGATGTGGTCGAGGCGCGCGAGGCGTTCATACTCGGACGCTGGCAACATCACGACGCGCGCGGCGCCGTTGCGCTCGACCGCGATCGCGTGCGTCATGGCCTCATCATAGTAGAAGCCGAAGCGCTTCGACACTTCGCTGGAAGTGACCTTCTCGATTGGTAGTTCCATGATTCCCTCATCAACCGTTACCTGGTCAGTGCATCCGGCCACCACAGCCAGACATAACAACTGCCCGCAAAATTCTTTTACTGAGAATCTTCACTCTACGTAATCTACGGAATATGAGAAATCAACCCCCGCTCGCGATTAGCGGGCTGGGCCCCGGTATGAGGGCGCGGCCCTCTATGCCGGGGGCCAATGCCGGCGCCGGTTAGTCGAACAAGCGTTCAACCAGATCGGTGCCGTCATCTTGCAACAGGATCACGTCTGGAATCGCGCGAAGTTCCGCCCGCGCCTGCCACCAGTTCCGGGCTGCGCGGTCCCGGCTGTTTTGCTGGCTGGTGACGAATGATCGCGCCCGCGCGGCCAACAATTCCTCTGGCGTTGGCTGGCTTTCGCCGATCTCTTCGGCAAAGAGCGGGAATTTCTCCCGATCCAAACGCAGGCGGCGTTCAGCTGCCTTCAATTTCCTGTTGGTCCGTTCGTAGGCGTAGATGCCGTGATGCGGCGCAAAGCGCATGACTAGGCCCACCCCAACTTAATGTTGTGGGCCTTCTGTTCGCCGAATGCCTTACCCCAATTATAGGCTTCCCAATCACCTTCGGGCCACTCGCCGACAGGCGCTTTCATGTCGATTCCTTCGAATTCGAAGGGCACACCGTTCAGCGCAGCTTCGTATGACGCTTGATTGATGGCGATCTGACGTGGCGTTGCTTTGGTACGGTTAAACACTGTCTTTCCTCCAAAGTGCAAGGCGATCAGGCGTGAGCCTGATCGCGGAACGCAAAATCTTCATGCTTGAAGATGGTGAGTGGAACGCCAGCTGCGCGAAGGCCTTGCGCAAGATTGATCTGGATGCCGCTTCCCTCGCAGATGACGGCTTCGACGGGCAACAAGCGGATCAGCGAGCGGTTCCGTTCGAAGGCGGCGCGGTTGCCGAGTTGGCGGTTGAGGCGGAACGCGACGAGCGGAACACCGCGCGCGGCCGCCCATGCCGCGCCGATGGCGTCGGCGCCCTTATGCTGCGCGGTCGTAACCAGCGTCATCGCGGGAATGCGCGCCAATATGGCATCGAGCCTGTCCCAGATGGCCTGATGCGCCGTCCAGTCCTGTCCGCCCGACAGGACGATAACGGTGCCGCTCGGGGCATGGGCTTCGCGCTTCTCTGCGGCGCGGGCGGCAAGATAGTCGCGGGCGTCGATCTGCGAGGCTGTCAGGGTGCGGCTCGTCCGGCTGCCGCTGGTCGCGGACCAAGGCTTGCCGTTTTCGACGCGATAGGCCTCGGCGGCGTGATCGCGCATCGCCTCGATCGCGGCGATGGCTTCGTGGAGCGACTGGCACAGTCGCTGCGCTTCCTCGACCTTGACGGCGTGAATTTCGGAAGGGTCCATGATGCGGGCCAGTTCGCCAAGCTCGCGGGCGGCGTCATCTTCCTGACGCGAAAGCTGCTGTGCGACCTTGTGGAAGCTGTTGACAATCCCCCATGCGATGCGCGGTGCAATGGCCGCAAGGCGCGTATCGGCAAAGAGGTTGAAAATCTCGCCGGTGACATGGGCGGCAACGATCCGCGCGGCGTCGGCGTCGGGCAAATCATCGGTTGTTGGTTCCGCGTGGATGGAAAGCTGGCTGGCGGTGATTTCGCTGTGGAACGCGCCCGCGAAAGCGTCGGCGCTGGTGAGGCTGGCGTAATGTTCAGCAAGATCGGTGAAGCTATCGAAGCGGGCCATGTTGAAAATCCCTGTTCGCCGCTTCGGAATTTGGATAAGCATCGAAGCGGACATTGACCAATGTTCGGCTGTGAGAGGCCGGAAGAGCTAGACCCTCTCCCGGCCTCCTTCATTCAAACAGTTTGCTTGTCGGCGGTTTCAACGCCCTTCGGAGCCTGCCCCTTTCCCTTGCCGCCCTGGGGTGCATCGGGAGCGGTGCTTTCGCCAAGGCCATCGGCCGGGCCTGCGGGGGCTGCATCATCCATCGGGGGCATAGCCTGTTCGCCGCCGCCGGGCAGTTCCTGCCGCGCGCGGCGCCGCGTCCACGCGATATCGTAACCGCCATCCTTGTTGGCGAAGAGGGCGATATCCATGGGGCGGCTCATGCTCGGATCGTCGAGGCGGCCCTGATAGAAGCTTTCACCGCTCGACCGGATCGTCTGCTCGAACAGCGCACCGATCTTGACCCAGGTGCGGGCGCCCGTCAGCGCCATGACCTCGAAACAGGGCGCTTTCGGATTCTCGCTGACGAAGCGGCGCAGACCGATGACGTTGGAAAATGCCAGCGTATCGATCTTACCGACCAAGCCACCTTCGTTGGTTTTGTTGATGTAACCAATATTCGCCATGATTTTTACTCCAGATATTAGGGCAAAGCCCGTCTTGATATAGTCAAACCGGCGTTTCCGTCTTGACCATTACTTAATAGCGGCCATATGAAACCTGGTCTATCTCATTGTTTTCTTGACGAAATTCCGATCCTCTTTGGTGAGCCGGAGCAACAGACAGACGCGCGGTAGCGCGGCCAGCGAAAACAGCCCGGCCCGACCAGGGCCGGATCCATCATGGTCGGGGAAAGCGATGCCCTGCCCTCACCTGTCCATCCCCTTCGGAGCCGCCGTCGCAGGCCCCAAGAAGCAGATGGGGGACAGCGCGGGGCAAGGTGAAAGACGGAGGCTCCGCCGCGAAGCGGTGGAAACCGTAGGCCCAAAGGGCCGATTTTCTGCTTGAGCGCCTGAAGGGCGCGTCCCCGCGTGCCGCCGGATGCGACGCAGGGAGCCTGAAAGGCGGCGTAGGAGGGGATGGACAGGTTTGCGCGCACCCCGGCGCCTCGGCGCGCGGGGGGGCGTGACGAGGCCGCAGACAATGACGGCGGGCGCCGGAGGCGACCGGCCATCTCGCCTGCCCCTGATCGTGACCCGGAGGGACGAGACCCCAAGGGGCTCGGCGCGCTTGGTTGCGATCGAAGAATCGCGGCCTTAGCGAGTAGAGCAGGTTGCCGGTCGGCGCTTCGCCGGGCGGTGGCCTGCTATTCCCCGTCAGCCCCCTCCCCCATCCCGGAGACACCGAAGCGATCCTCATTTTCCGATCTTTTTACCGATTCAAGCCAGGGATTTCGCGAAAGCGAGGCTTCGGCGAAGCTGTGTTGCCCATATAGAACAGACCCCCCTTTCATGTTATAGCGCGGCCGCCGCAATTCTGCTTTCATCGTCCGCGGTCGCCCGAACGCCCTTCCGGGTGGCGGCCGAACAACAGCAGGATGACGATGATGATCGTGACAAGGAACTTGTCACGTCGGCGCCTTATGGGCGCCGGCGGTGGACTTTTGTCGACCGGGATTATCCCAGTTGCCGACAATATGTGTGATTGGGGGCGCAGCCTGAAGGGCCGCGGCGCCGACCGGCTTGACCGTGCCGAAGAATTCTTCCGGGGGTTGTCCGCCGGGGTCTATCGGGACGAACGAGATCTCCTCTATCAGGCAGGGATTGTGTCCCAGCTCGGCATTGGCGCCTATCTGCTCGAACTTGGTGCCTCCGACGACTGGTGCCGGCGCAGGATCGGGCTGTTCGTCGACAAGGGCTTGTCGATCGCGAACGAGGCGGGGCTGGATCATCGCTCGCCGGATATGGAGCGGCTGGCGCGGCTTTTGTCTCCTTATGGGCGGTGGCACGCACCGTTCGTGTCCGATCTCCCCGATCTCGGCGGGATCGCCCATGGTGATTTGACGAAGACCGTCGCCGAACTGCTTGGCACCGTGCGTAGGCGAATGAAAAATCGGCGGGCGGAGAGCGGAAAACTACCAGGCGAATTGGACATAGGATCGCAGGTCGATGTGAAATGCTGCTTTGGATCGACATAATGATCGTTAAGATGAAGCGATGAAGTTCATCCACACCGCCGACTGGCAGCTCGGCAAACCCTATGGTCGCTTCGATTCCGATGTCCGCGGGGCGCTGACGGAAGCCCGCTTTGACGCTATCGACACGCTTGGCAGAATCGCCGGCGAGCATGGCGCGCAGCACGTCGTCGTGGCTGGCGACATCTTCGATACCGAAGGTCCCGAAGATCGCACGATCGTGCAAGCAATTTCGCGCATGCATCGCCACGCCTGCCGCTGGTGGCTCCTGCCGGGAAACCATGATTTCGCGCGCAATGGCGGCTTGTGGGACCGCATCCGGCAGCGTGCCGGCGACAGGATCGTCATCCTCTCCGAGCCCGAGCCATGGGAGATTGAAGAGAAAATATGGCTGCTGCCCGCGCCGCTACTCCATCGACATAATTTGGAGGATCCGACGAGCCTGTTTGACACA
>WBZP01004507.1_pt1 | contig 14498 bp, 15 predicted proteins | sample 5204301 | NCBI WGS metagenome assembly WBZP01 (sample SAMN12412401, study PRJNA552823) | activated sludge metagenome | isolation source: activated sludge from nitrification reactor of wastewater treatment plant... | place: USA: Pennsylvania | collected 2017 | reverse complement strand
ATCTTTTATCAGGTGTGCCATCTTTTTTCAGTACCGCTCCGTTGGCATCTGTTTTGGCCGGGGTTGCTTTCTTAGCTGTTTCAGTGGCCGGAGCTTTTTTTTTCTGCAGGCTTTTTGGTTTGAGCAAAAGAGAAAGTACTTACTGCGGTCATCATTAATACTGCCAATAATAATTTTTTCATCTTTTTGAGTTTTATTGATTTGAAATATGACTTATTTCTACACAAATTTATTTAGTGAAAATATTGCTTCAGGCCACTTAACGACGGTTTAACCGATGCTAAATAATTGTTACCAGGGAACCGTATTAAGTCAAATGTTTGCAATTTTGTTAAACAGCCTGAAGCAGTAATATGCGATCAACTACTCTAAAATGGATTATTCTTATTGCCACCATGGCGATTGTGCTACTGGTAGGAGCACAATTATTCTGGCTGAATAAAATCTACAAATACGAACAGCAGGAATTTAAAACCAGCGTTATAAAAAGTATACAAGGTGTATATGAAGACCTGGAACTGGCCGATTCAAACACGGCCCACCTGCAGAAACAGGTAGAACAACCCAATGCGAATTCATTTCTTTTCCAGGTGAATGAATTGCCTGATGCTGATACGCTCGCCGATGATATGCTCAGTAACCTGGAAGCTTTCGGGGTATTTGCAGATTGCCGGATAGCCCTCTACGACAACCAGAAAAATCAATACCAATATGAACTCAACCTGCCTGTAACTGCTGCAGGACATTCCAAAACAACGGAAAGCAGTCTGCCGGTTTATAAAAAATCATTTTCATACATCCTGCTTTACTTTCCTGACCGTAATCAATATATACTGGGGGAAATGCGCTGGTGGATCGGCTCAAGTATTGTGCTGCTGGCAATGCTGATCGCACTGGGCCTGAGTGTATTTTATTTATACAGGCAGAAGTTTCTGAATGAAATACAAAACGATTTTATCAGGAACGTCACCCATGAATTTCAAACACCTTTGACAACGCTTACTGTGGGGCTCGATGCCGTAAGCAAACCGTCTGTGAGCGGGCATCCTGAAAAAATGGAAAAGTATATTAAGGTAATGCAGGGGCAAACCACTTACCTGAAGCAGCATATTGACAACCTGATGCGTGTACTTACTGCAGAAGCCAAAGGATTGACCCTGCAAAAAGAACCTGTAGCGCCCAATGAACTGATCCGCACAGCGATCATGCAACTTTACCTTGCCATTGAAGAGAAGCATGCCGACATTAAACTGGAACTGGAAGAAGCAGATTCACAGATAAACGCTGATGCCGGCAGCCTGTATGTGGCTATCCTGAATGTTATTTCGAATGCCATCAAATACTCCGACAACCCTGTGATTTATATAAAAACAGAACTGGCGGACAGTGGGTACAGGATCGTGGTAAAAGACAATGGTGTTGGCATTGACCCGCAAGACATTAAAAAAATATTTACAAAATTTTACCGCATACCAACCGGCGATGTTCATAGCGGAAAGGGCCTCGGACTCGGGTTATACTTTGTAAAAAAAGTTATTTCCGAACACAATGGTCATATCCATATCAACAGTACCAAAGGGAAAGGATCAGAATTTATTATCGAATTAAATACGCATTAACATGACGAATATTCAACCAATGAAAGGAACGATCTTATTTGCAGAAGATGACCGCAGCCTGGCTTTTATGGTTAAAGACGCCCTGGAAGATGAAGGTTATAAAGTGATTCATTGTGCCGATGGACAAACTGCCGTTGACAGTTTTGACAAAGCCAAAGTAGATATATGCCTGCTTGATATTATGATGCCGAACAAAGACGGTTATTCCGTGGCAAAAAAAATCAGGCAGCAAACAGACAGGCTTCCTATTATATTCCTGAGTACCAAAAGCCAGGAATCAGACAAACTGAAAGGATATGACACGGGGGCCGATGATTACCTGGCCAAACCATTCAGCATGGCTGAATTGCTAAGGAAAATAGATGTATTCATCCGGCGTACCAAAAAACCTTCTGCCGAAGGTTTGAATGAAATACATATCGGCAATATCAGGTTCGATCCTGCGAACATGAAGATCATCACACCAGAAGAAACCATCAGCATCACTCAAAAAGAAAATGACCTGTTGAAATTTTTCTGCGACCATCGCAACAAAGTGCTTAAGCGTAATGAAGTATTGCTGAATGTATGGGGCAAAGAAGATTTTTTCCTGGGCAGGAGCATGGATGTATTCGTATCAAAACTCCGCAAATACCTCAAACAGGATTCCAGCATATTACTTGAAACAATACACGGTGTTGGGTTCAGGTTGTCGGTACCGAAAGACAATTAAGGATACTTAACCTTTCAGTCAACAATAACCATGTTGCTTTGTTTGTATTGCCATGATCGGGTAAGAAGCAGTTATTATTTTCCTCACCATTTTTTCGGGAATCATATCCTGTTCCCATAGGGATATAAAAAAACCTCTCTGATGAGAGGCTTTTTTTTGTACCACGTACGGGAATCGAACCCGTGATTCCTCCGTGAAAGGGAGGCGTCTTAACCCCTTGACCAACGCGGCGTTTATTTTTCGGACGGCAAAGATAGTCAGATGCAGTTTTGTATCCAAAACTTTTTAAAAAAAGATCTCATTTATAGGTCAGGGCGCTTTATGCCACAAATCATGCTGTTTTACTCCCCTATTTCGTAGTTTGTGTACACAAAATCAATGATTATGAATGTTCATTGGCAAGGGATATTTCCCGCATTAACGACAAAATTTACAGGCAACGATAAGCTGGATCTGCCGATGTTTGAAAAAAACCTCAAAGCCCAGTTGGAAGCAGGTGTTCATGGAATCATACTCGGCGGCACATTGGGTGAGTCCAGTGTTTTAACCATCGATGAAAAAGAAACCCTGGTGAAATTCGCCGTGGAAAAAGTAGAAGGGCGGGTTCCGGTTATACTGAATATAGCTGAAGGATCTACGCAGGGAGCCGTAGCCCAGGCTGACAATGCCTTGCGCTGGGGTGCTTCCGGGCTCATGCTGCTTCCCCCGATGAGATATAAAACAGACCACCGGGAAACGGTCAGTTGGTTCAAAACCATCGCTTCCAACACTCCTTTTTCCATCATGGTATATAACAATCCTGTTGACTACAAAACAGAAGTTACCCTGGATATGTTTGAGGAAATGCTCGAATGTGAAAACATACAGGCTGTAAAAGAATCCACCCGGGATGTGACCAATGTGAACAGGATGATCAGCCGGTTCGGTCATCGCCTTAAAATACTTTGTGGCGTGGATACATTGGCTTATGAAGAACTTTGCCTCGGCGCTGATGGCTGGGTAGCAGGTCTTGTATGTGCTTTTCCAAAGGAAACCGTAGCAATGTATAACCTGCTGAAAGCCGGCAATTATGAAGAGGCATTGAAAATATATCGTTGGTTTATTCCCCTGCTTGAGTTGGATATTCACCCTAAACTGGTTCAGTATATTAAACTGGCAGAAACCCAGGCCGGACTTGGCTCCGAATTTGTACGGGAACCCAGGATGAAACTTGAAGGCGAAGAGCGGGAAAGAATACTTAAGATCATCAATGATGGAATCGCTTCAAGGCCACAGCTTTTATAAGTTTGGCCTGCCTGCAAACACAAGAAACGACATCAAAAACTTAACCTTAGTAAAATGTTCCAGGATAGTTCACCGGAAACTATTGAAACTTCCATGCAGGCTGCATGGGAAGCTTTTTTGATATACCGGAAAACAACGTTGAAACAGCGGGCTGACTTTATGCGGGCCATCGCGGGAGAAATAGAAAAACCAGGCGATGAGCTTATACAGACCGCTATGAAAGAAACCAATCTTCCCGAAGCCCGTTTAAGAAATGAACGGGCCAGAACCATATTCCAGCTTAACAGTTATGCATCGTTCTGTGAATCCGGCCAATGGATGGATGTGCGTATAGATACTGCCATCCCGGATAAAAATCCACCAAAGCCGGACATCAGGAAGCTGATGGTTCCGCTGGGGCCTGTGGTTGTTTTTGGTGCCAGCAATTTCCCTTTTGCCTATTCAACCGCTGGTGGAGATACTGCCTGCGCATTTGCTGCCGGGTGCCCGGTAATTGTGAAAGCACATCCTGCCCATGCCCAAACCAGCGAAATCGTGGCAAAAGCTATTGAAAAAGCTGCCGCTGATTGCTATATGCCGAAAGGAATATTCACTCATTTGCATGGCGCTGCCGCTGCTGTTGGCGAAAGATTGGTAAAACATCCCTGCACCAAAGCTGTCGGTTTTACAGGGTCGTATGCGGGAGGCAAACAATTGTTCGACTGGGGTAACCAGCGAAACGAACCCATTCCGGTATTTGCCGAGATGGGAAGTGTGAACCCAGTTTTTCTGCTTCCCGGAAAAATAAAAACTGATGTTGTTGCTGTTGCCAGGCAATGTGCAGCTTCTATTACACTGGGCGTTGGTCAATTCTGTACAAACCCGGGAATTATTGTTGGTATCGATAACGAAGACCTGCGGGTCTTTATGGAAGCTTTATCCGGTGAAATAAGAATTATTGCACCGGCCCCGATGCTTCATCCCGGAATCTATAAAAACTATGTAGAGAAACGGGCAACGGCGTTATCGCAAAATGAAGTAACAGAAGTTGCAGTTGCAGAAAAAGAAGCCATGTTTAACGAGGGAACTGCAACCATTGCTGCAACTACGGCAGCTGAATTTATCTCGAACCATTTACTGCAACAGGAGGTATTTGGCCCCTACTCTATTATAGTTAAGTGCAAAGACCTTACTGAAATGAAAGCTGTTGCAGAGCATCTCGAAGGTCAGCTTACCTGCACCCTGATGGCTGATGAAAATGATATACTCAATAACAGCAGCCTGGTTGATTCGTTGCAAAACAAATGTGGCAGGCTTATCTTAAACGGGGTTCCCACAGGTGTGGAAGTATGCCTTTCTATGCAGCATGGAGGTCCTTTCCCGGCTACTACGGACAGCAGGTTTACCTCTGTTGGCGGTGATGGCATCAGGCGATTTTCGAGGCCCCTTGCCTTCCAGAACTGGCCGGATGAGCTCCTGCCTGAAGAACTCAGAAATTCCAATCCACTGGGGATATGGCGTACGGTTAATAATGAGCCCACAAAAGATGCCATTGTTTTACCGACATAAACAAAATAATCACCGCAAAAATTGACATATCACTTTGCGCTAAAATAGTTTTGTTCAAATATTAAACGGCCGGCCATGTTCAGGAAAAAAAAAGAATGGATATTTCATGTGGTCGGCTGCCTGTTGTTTTTATCGGTTCCTTTTTTCAACTCGCCTGAACACAACAACCGGGTTTTTAGTTTTAACAGCTTTGCTCTCAGGGATTTTACACAATACTTTTTACTGGCGGGTTTCTTCTACCTCACTTACCTGGTTTTGATCCCCAGGCTTTACTTTACGAAAAAGTACCTATACTTTTCATTGATATTACTGGCAGGGATGTGGCTGATCGCATTCATTCCGCACGCCATTTTCCATGATCTCCCCAGGGGAAAAATGCCAATGCCTGTTCATGACGAAATGCATGAAATGCACGAAAAAAGGTATTTTTTCTTTGCAAGGATCAATCACAATCTTTTCCTGTTCCTGGCTGTTGCATTTCTTGCAATGCTTTTGAAAATAAGAAACCGCTGGCAGCAGACAGAGAAAGAAAAACTGAATGCAGAACTGCTTTACCTGAAAGCACAGATAAACCCCCACTTCCTGTTTAATACACTGAATTCAATTTATTCATTGGCCATTCAGAAATCAGATGCAACTCCCGAAGCCGTGCAGAAATTATCTGCCATGATGCGGTATATATTAACAGAAGCCAACAACAATTTTGTACCTCTCGAAAAAGAAATTGACTATATCAGGAATTATATCGACCTGCAGCAACTTCGCTTTGGTCCTGAAGTAAAACTCAACTACAGCATCTGGGGCAACCCATCCGATAAAAGCATCGCCCCACTCATCCTGATCTCTTTTATCGAAAATGCTTTTAAATATGGAATGAATGCTGCTGAAGACACTAACATCAAGATCGTGATAAACATGTATGAAAAGAGGGTAGAGATGCTTGTAATAAACAACAAAGTAACTGTTGTGGTGAGTGATGAAAGCAGGAATGGTATCGGAATAGAAAATACGAGGAGCAGGCTAGAGTTATTGTACCCTTTTGCCCATGAGCTAACCATCAGCGAAGATGAAAAACAATTTACCGTAAAACTAAATATCGAACTGGCATGATAAAAGCTATAGCGATTGATGATGAATTTCCCGCCTTGCAGATACTCGAAGTATTCTGCAAACGTGTTGATTTCATTAACCTAGAAAAAACATTCAACAAACCAACAGATGCCATCAGGTACATCAATAAATTTCCGGTAGACCTTATTTTTCTTGATATCAACATGCCATCTGTGAGCGGAATTGAACTGGTAAAAAACATCAAACAGGAAACCAGGGTAATTTTCACTACTGCATACAGTGATTATGCTGTGGAAGGTTTTAATCTCGAAGCCATTGACTTTCTTTTAAAACCTTTCACTTTCGAAAGGTTCCAGCAGGCTGTGAACAAAGCTCAACAGTTTCTCAATTTTCAGAACAATCCCAATGGGCAGGTTCCTGGTTTTATTTACATACGGGCTGATTATAAACTCATCCGCATCGATCTGAATGATATCATACTTATTGAAGGACTGGATGATTACCTGAAAATACACCTGCTAAATCAAAAGCCAATTGTGGCCAGGATGACGATTAAAAACATGATTGAAAAACTTCCCGCCAGCAATTTTGTCCGGGTGCATCGCAGTTACGTGGTAGCTTTTGATAAAATCAGGAGTACCCGTGGAAAAATCATCAGCATTGGTGAGGAAGAAATTCCTGTCGGCAGCAGCTATGAAGAAAATTTCAGCAGCATGCTGAACAGGCAGGCACAAAGTCAAAACAATTGATTCCAACCCCGCATATTGAATGAAAAGTCCGGTAAGAAAAACCTCCTCAAAGCATAAAGGTTGACCCAATTAAGGTCAACCTTTATTATTTATACATTTAAATCACTTATGAATTTTCACCCACTCCACTACATCATCTGATCTGAACTTAATTACCAGTGTTTTTGTATGAAGAGGAAAGAACCCGATCCGTTCCTGTGCTATAAGATAAAACAGGTAACCATTGTCTTCCCTGGTTGGCTCACCCAACAGCTTTAATATTTCAGGTTTTGTTTTTCCCTGCAGCATTTTTTGTTCCATCAGCTCATGAATCATCTTTTCCCTGTTCGGAAAATCGTCGCCATGCTTTACCGCCCATTTTGCCCTATCAAATTTTTCATGACCTTCGGAAGCACTTTTATCTGCCTGATTACAGGACAGTAAATCCAATACCACGATTATAATAAATATCTTTTGTATCATAGCTCTTATAAATGCTTCTGCAAATCATCGGGCTCTGTAACAGGTTTACTACCTGGATAACTTGTTTGAGGAATATTACTGATAAAGAAATACAACATAGAATAAAGTGCTGTAAAAATAATTGTTGTTGCCCATGTCTTTGCATTGTCAATGGGCGAAAAAATTCTTTCCGCAATATCCATTCCAAGGCCAAGCGGATTTTGTATTACATCCCAGCTGTTCCACCGTTGAAAACGACCGAGGTAAACCCCGAAAGAGCCAAGAAAAATCAATAGTGGTATGATAAATTTCACCAACACAATTGATATATAATTCCTCAAAAACATTTCAGCTCTCTGAAGAGAAACAAAAGCCATCACGATTCCTGCAAATGAAGATGCAAACAGCAACACCGCATCATACCATAACGGCACATTGGTTTCTTCTTCAAGATGAATCAGGTCCGTCACTATATACAGAGCATTGGGGAAAAACAGGAGCCAGGTCATAAAAAGAACAGCCTGCTTCCATTTCTCTTTTTTTAGATAAGCACTGAAGAATCCACTCAACACATATGGAATCCAGGCGAGAAAGATATTCCAGGCCATAGACAAATACCTGATAGTTCCTGAATAAACCATTCTCGCCAGCAACAGCATGGTAACAAAGGCAAGGAAGACGGTCAGCAAGCGGTTAAAATTATTTTCCTGTTTCATAAATATCCAATTGAAAGAATTTTAGGAATAAAGATGATTGCTCCAATGACTGCAGTCATTACTGAACATACAAGTACTGCTCCGGCAGCTACATCTTTAATTACCTTAATTACCGGATGTATTTCCGGGTGAACCATGTTACACAATTGTTCTATGGCAGTATTGATCATTTCAAGACTTAGTACCAGTACAATACACATGAGTATGACCGCCCATTCTGAAGCTGACAGGCAAAACAATGAACCCAGGATACAGGCAAGCAATCCACAACACAACTGTATGCGGAAGTTTATGCCATTAAAAAGACAGTATTTAATTCCCTGCCATGCAAAACCAAATGATTTGTATCTCTGTTTCATACAATTATTTTCGACTTATAAATCCTGCCAGAATTGAATTAACTACCAGCACAGCTATGCAGGCAAGCCAAGCCATAAAAAACATCAGCGACATATTACCGATTCGTTTTTCCACTTGCTGCATTGATCTTCCCGAAGCTACATATTGAACTACCCCTCCATTTACTTTATTAATAACCATTGCCATTCTAACAGCACTCCGCGGCTGCCAGCTTACTTCGTATTCACCATTCTTTTTCACCTCCTCAAAAACTCCCTGCGGCAACATTGGCATTTGTCCGTTGAGGAGGCCGTTAGAACGTAATGGTTTTCCTTGAGCATCATAGAGTGTAATGAATGGAGCAATGCTCCTGCTGATATCAAAAGCACTACCCGGAATAATTTCTGAAACCTGCTTTCCTGTTTCCAGCTGCGTACAAACATCCTGCACCAGCTGTACCTGTGGGTCATTGAGCCCGGTACGATATACCTGTTGTAACCCGGCATATATGAGCAACATGATGATCGTGATCAATGCAGCAACTGTTATATAAGAGAGCGATTTCATGATAATATCATTTTAGTTTCAACCTGGGTTCCCGAAATATTATTATTACTCTACCGCCATCCTGGTAACATTGCCATACCAGTTTATCTTCCTGCTTGCATACATGACGAGTGCCAGTACAACAAAGAGACCAATACTTCCTACTATGAGGGCAGTATCCTCAAGCCTGATCAGAACAAATATGAATCCGTAAAGAGCCGATAGTACAGGAGCAAATACAGCAGCAGCTTTCCAGTTTCCGAAATGGCTTTTTGCATAAAGTGTGATCAGTGAAACTGTTGCCACAGCAGCGATAAGATAAGCCTGGTCGAACAGGATATATTCACTGATCGAAAGCAAGAGGGTGAAAAATATTACCAACGCCATTCCAACAAGAACATATTGCACCGGGTGAAACGGTTTTTTCTGCATGATCTCTACCACAAAAAACAAAGCGAATGTTAACCCGATAAAAAGTATGGCATACTTAACGCTCCGCATAGTTTTATTATACTGGTCTGCCGGTTGCACCATACTTACTCCAAATGAAAGAGAGGATTTAATGATCTTTTCATTCCTGATTACTGTACCAAAAGGAAGATTTGCCTGGTTGAAATTCCATTTTGCTCTGAATCCTTTTTCAGATACTTCCCTATCATTGGGAAGAACATTACCATCAAAAGATGGATTTGGCCAGGAAGAATTCAAAACAAAATTGCTGTTGGCGCTCAAAGGCAAAAAGTGAAGCTGTTCACTGCCCTTGAGTTTTACCCGCATATTGAAAGCAACCCCGGATTTTATCATTTCCTCATTGATATTGATGGGTACAGACAAACCCACTTCATCGAGCTGGTTGGTAGGCAGCCCAGGTGATAACAACAGTTTCTCTCCGTTCAGATTCACATAAATTTCTTCTTCAATTCCCTTAAAATCACTTAACCCAAAGCAAAGTTTTGCATTGGCGAAATCAACATTTGCCAGGTTAATATCCGCGGGCCAGGTTGGTTTAAATGCTCCTTTGAGGTCAAGTGCTGTTTTATACAACAGCACTTTATAAATAGAGCGGGGCCTGTTTTCCGGAATTACATTTCCTGAGACTGCAAGATCCCTGGCAAGCAGTATGAGATTTGATTTTATCCGAACCGGGTTATTATTTGCATCAGCGGACAGTTCTGTGTATGGCACTGAAATGTAAGGCCCGGATACTGTTTGCGCCAGGGCCCATTTACTGCTCACATCTTTCACAACTTCCTGTTGTCTTGATTGGCGTTCGTTGATGAGCTGGGTAATGAATAAGGTCGGGATCAGCATCAATAATATCAGTCCACCCGTTACCAGGCCTTTGATTAAAAAGCGATTGGATTGTGTACTGTTTTGCGGCTGACTTTCGTAATGAGTCGTTTCCATGGTGAAATTGTTTTTGGTTGTATGTTGAAAAAGTGAAAAAAGTAAGTTGAAATAAATTGCTTCTTCCGTGGCATTATCTGAGAAAAGATGAAAAATGTATTTCAGCTGTATGAGTGAAGCCAATAGCGTGCATCCGAATAAAGCACAGCATACCAGCAGAGCTGTTTCAGAAAAAGCGGTGCCTGAATCAAGCATGCCTACAATGGCAGCATATATCATGGTAATTCCAATCTGCACAAAAAGTAGCCGCCAGTACTTTGTCTGCCATGAAACACCCGGGTTATCCGACAACGAAAGAAAGAAAAGCAGGATAAGGAATGCCGGCAAACTGGCAACCATTGTGGCAAACGTGACTACTATGAATCCCATGAGGCTTTCAACAGACCAGTGTTCATGTAAGTAAAGCAACAATACCAGCCCCACCAGCAAGGCTGTTGATAACCATATCCTGGCGGCCAATCCTGTCTTCGAATATTTATCTTTCATTTAAAAGCACTTTGAATTTCAAAGTATAAGTACAAAAAAATTACCTGCTCAATTTGATCATTTTTTCCAGGGCATCGATATGCGTCCGGAAAGCCTTCTCTCCTGTTTTTGTAACCGAGTAAGTGGTGTTGGTTTTTTTTCCGATAAAACCCTTGTGCACTTTTACAGCACCATTTTCTTCCAGTGCCTTAATGTGGCTGGCCAGGTTACCATCAGTTATGTTCAGTAATTCCTTCAATTCATTAAAATTAACTTCTTCATTCACCATCAGGGCACTCATGATGCCCAGGCGAATGCGGTTATCAAAAATTTTATTTAATTGCTCTATCGGATTGTTCATGTTCCTCGATTGCCTAACGGCTGAAAATTTCAAAATCAAAAATCCTTCTATTGGTTGCGCTCATATTTATACCACATGGCTATGCCATAAACAATATGAAGCACCCCAAAGCCAACTGCCCAAAAATACAAGCCATATCCCAACATCCAGCAATTGATTATACCCAGTACAATCTGGCTATAACCCAGGAAACGTATCTCACCCAGTGTAAACTTGCTTGCATTCACCAACGCCAAACCATAAAAGATTAATGACCCGGGAGCTATCAGGCCATAATTCCCTACCTGGATCTCCCGTAACAGGTAAAAACCACCTGCTACCATTGGTATAGCTACAGCCACCAACAATCTGCGGGAAGCTGTTCCCCATATTGCAACACCGCTTTTTTTACTCCTGAGATAGGTGAAAACAAAGGCCAATGCAAGTGCCGATATAAATGTAACGACTGCTATTGTAAAAAGCCTGTGGCCCATGTACTCATGGATAGTGTCCAGTGAATAATCCCGATGGTATTCTCTCGTATCAAAGGAAGCTGCACCGTTTGCATGGATAACATCGTATGCAAACCATGCTCCCGTTAATGCACACACACCTGCCATCACCCCACTCAACCCGCTCAAACTGATGAAACGGCTGCTCCTTTCCATCATTCGCTTAATATGTTGCAGTTCTTCCAGCGATTGTTGTTGCTCGGTCATAAAAGTACTTTGAAATACAAAGTAAAGTAAAGCATTTTGATTCTGCAAACATTTTGATCGTTATTTTTTCATAATAAAATGTTGTAAACAGAAATCCGTTTACCAGGCTTGCTGCTCCCTGGCCACTTCTGAAGCAAGTCTGGCCAGTTGCCAGTATGGTGGCTTATAATGATAAACTGAGATGAAATGATCTACTTCATAGAGTGTTCGATTCTTAATGCTCTTATAAACTGAAACAAACCTTTGGTTCTTTAAAGCTCTCGTGGCGCTCATTCCCTCCGGAATCAAGCCAGGCTTACCAAATAGGTTTTTGATCATACAATACAATTTCACAGCACGAACAAATGGAAGCTGCCACCTGCTGTAGCCAATATTGGTTCCTTTGTCTGCCTGTTCGAGCATTGCATCAATAACTGCATTATCAACATGGTCTTTGAACAAGGTTTCGGGATCACGCCATTCTGCTACAACCGACAACTGGGGATCATACTCCAGGTCTGAAGGCATCTGTGTTACAAAATTTTCAACTCCGAAATCATGTAACCAGTTTACAATTCCCTGGGAAGAAATGGTTGACACAGGTTGCCAGAAAAAAAGTCCGTTCTTTCGGTAGGCATAGGAAGCAACTTCAGAACAGAACATAGCAGCTGAATCATGGAAATTCATTTTAAAATCATAAGGAATATGCCGTTTCATGGCTTCGCCATACGCTGTTTTAGCAGCTTTGTGTGGCAGCATCGGGTCCGCTATCATTGCCGGCAGATCGGCCCTGGGCCTCATCACCATAAAACGAAGTTTCTTATCTTTCTCATACTGATCAACTGAAGAAACAGCCACTCCTTTTTCAATATGCGCTTCTATGAGATAGGGCTTATTTGTCTGATCATCTACATACAATACTGCTACATGCGAAAAGTTGCCCGGGTAATCATTGCCTCTTGCAATCAATGCAGATACTTCGGCACCTCCTCTCGAAACCAACAGGTCTCCACTATGTACTTCAATACCGAAGATCTTTGTTGATGGAGTTTGAGACGATTCTTCCTTTACCCGCATAACCGGATTAAAATTCATACCATCATCCTGCAGTAGTACTTCCTCAACAGCTGCACGTAATCCGTAAAACAACTGGTAAGCAATATCCCTGTTATACTTAATTGACATATCTGCATGCTGAGACCGCAATTTGATAAGTGTGCGAAACCTGTTATAGTAACTGATAAACCATTCCCGTTCATTTTTTTTCAAGGCAACTATAGGTGCAATCGAGAAAAAGTTTTTCTCCATCTGCAGCAAACTGGTGTCGTATAAGTCATTACCTCGCTGTGCTGCGATAGCCAGGTCCGTTTCTGCGGCATTTTTTTGTTGTGCTAAAACAGAATCCCGGTGAAATACATCCAAACGTTTAGCGTTTACAAAATCATTTTCCAGTTTATTCCAAAGAGAATCTTTGTTCCAGAGAAAAGGACTTGCGCAACCAGGTTCCATTGAATCCGTTTTCGTGGAATCGGGTATTAAAAGCAAGAAGTATAATATAAAAAGAATACCTATTACCCATGAAAGTTTTTTTAACAGCATACGCATATCAACTGCCGGATTTGATATTGTTTATTATTTCGTATTTGTGGTGTTTACTTCATTCCTGATAAATTCATTGAACCTGTCGTTGATTTTATTCTGCGAAAACGGTTCTTCATAAAATACACTTATACCATAAGGTTCTTCAAGTATTTCCATCTTGCCGGGATTCATATCAAAAGGGCCACAAATACCAAGGTATTCGTTTCTTTCTTCTTCGTACTGAATAATGACCCTGAAAATAAAATACCTGTATTCATTTTCTTTGACCCGGCCTGTTTTTTCCCCGATATACTTAAGTGTCAAAGCCCCATCTACATCACCTTCTTCCAGAATGGCATTGTACAGGTAACTTTCTGCAAATTTCTTCTGACTAAAAAATTCTTTCGGAAATAGTTTTTCTTTTCCGATCTTCTTCATGCCTGTGTAAAGCCCGGCTCTTTCTGCTGTATCTGCAGCCAGCTTATATAATTCTGCAGGCGATACCATTTTATTATTCTCCAACAAGCCCATAGCAGCAGGCTCTCTTACATATAATTGTGGAAGAGACATGTAATTATACAATTGTCTGTTGCTTTCATCATCATTCATTTTAGTGAGTGCATTAATAACAAATGCATAGTAGTCAGCATAATTATCCTTATCTTTTTTCATGTGCCTGACCTGGCTAATCGATAAATCAAGAATACCCTTCTTGTTGGCTTTTAGTACATCCTTTTGAACAAGATTACTGTCTATCAGTTCCACGGCCAGCTTTATAATACCGGGCCCGAGCAGGCTGTCTCCGTACAGGCTTTTAACCTCCGGGAAAAGTGACCGGGTAAGTAGCAAACTATCTCCCAGTGCTGATATAAAACTGTAAAAATTTCCAACGGAAGGTGGTGAGGATAAAAGCAGGTCTTTAATGAGAGTATAAGACTCCTGGGTTTTTATTCCGGCAAGCATTTTAAGCATATCCATTTTC
>WBZP01004506.1_pt1 | contig 14498 bp, 11 predicted proteins | sample 5204301 | NCBI WGS metagenome assembly WBZP01 (sample SAMN12412401, study PRJNA552823) | activated sludge metagenome | isolation source: activated sludge from nitrification reactor of wastewater treatment plant... | place: USA: Pennsylvania | collected 2017 | reverse complement strand
AGCCATTCGCCTGGCCCGCGAGGACTTTCATGGCGAATGGAACTACACCATCACGCCAAACACCTCATAAAAGTTCATGTTATTTGTTTACGACTCCTAACCTGTATTTGTGGCTTACCCAGCAGGCTTCGACTTCTTGTTCGTCTATTGGTATCTCATGCGGTTTGTCGGCGAGAGTCCGTTTAGCCACTCGGCGCTAGACGTGAAGTCATTTGCCATGGCCGTGCTGAAAACGGACTACCGAGAAAGCACGAAGAAAAACATGCCAAAGCACTGGTTCGACAAGCTGCCTCATTCGCACATGGCGCTCGATGATGCAATTGAATAGGGTGCGCTCCTCTGCAATATGCTCAAAGAGAGCCGTGCGTAGACTGAAGCCTACCCAATCCATCGAGAGAATAGGCCCCCGCAGGCTGGGTCATGTCTCTCATCCAAACCTTGCACGGACAAAGGAGAACCTAAATGCCATTCGTAGAGCCAATCACAATTAGAGATGTTGTTGAAAACGTCTACCGAAAAAAATATCTGCTTCCAGCCATTCAAAGAGAGTTCGTTTGGAGTACTTACCAAATCACAAGACTGTTTGATTCCGTGATGAGCGATTATCCGATTAGCTCATTCCTATTTTGGGAGGTTGAGAAATCAAACGTTGGTAACTATCAGTTCTACGAGTTTGTGCGAGACTTTCACGAACGTGACAACAGGCACAATCCAAAAGCAAATTTGAAAGGAGAGGGTGACATCATCGCCATTCTGGATGGCCAACAACGCTTAACGTCCCTGTATATCGGATTGAAAGGCACCTATGCATACAAGATGCCGCACAAACGTTGGGATAACGATTCGGCATTCCCCAAAAGAAAACTTTACCTTAACCTGATCTCGCCATCAGGGGACAAAAGCAATCTTACATATGACTTCAGGTTTTTAACAGAGATAGAGTATAAGCAGCACGCCAGTAATGAGTTTTGGTTCGCTGTTGGTGATATTCTCGACTTCAAAGAAGCCGTTGATGTAAATGATTATCTCCTGGAGAAGAATGTTTTAGTATTTGGAAAAGAAGCGTTTCGTTTCGCCAATAGAACGCTTTTCAATCTGTATGCAGTTATACATAAAAATAAATCTATCAACTTCTTTCTTGAAAAGGACAAAAGTCTAGACAAGGTTCTCAATATATTTATTCGTGTAAACAGTGGCGGCACACAGCTAAACTACTCCGATCTTCTCCTGTCTATCGCAACAGCACAGTGGAAGGAGAAAGACGCGAGAGAAGAGATCACGTCATTTGTTGACGAAATCAATGCTGTGGGCGATGGTTTCAATTTCAATAAGGACTTTGTTCTAAAAAGCTGCCTAGTTTTAGGAGGGTTCGCGGACATCGCCTTTAAGGTGGACAACTTTAATTCTGAGAACATGCTAGATATTGAAAAGAAGTGGGATGATATATCGAAAGCCATTAAGACTGCGGTCGTATTATTGTCCAGCCTGGGCTATCATCGGGATACTTTGACATCAAACAACGCACTCATCCCCATTGCCTATTACTTAAAGAAGATTGAAAGTCCCAATAATTTTTCTGACTCATCGAAGTATAAAGATGACAGAACAAGAATATTCAAATGGCTTGTGATTGCTCTTTTAAAACAAATTTTTGGCGGACAGCCGGATAATGTATTGAGACCAATCCGTGAGGTGCTCAAGAATTCTTCAGATGGCTTTCCGTTCGATGAGATAGTAAACAAGCTAAAAGGCACTCCCAAGACAATGTTGTTCAGCGATGATGAGCTAGACAACCTTTTGGATTACCAATACGGCCAAGCGTATACTTACTCTGCTCTTGCCTTTCTCTATCCGTCACTTGATTTCCGGAACAAATTCCATCAAGACCACATCTTCCCTAAAAAATTATTTACCCACAAACAACTTCAGAAGCGTGGAATAAACGAAAACCAAATTGAATTCTTCCTCAATAATTACAATTGCCTTGCAAATATACAGTTACTCGAAGGCGTGCCAAACCAAGAAAAATCAGGGAAGGATTTTGATCAGTGGCTAACAGAAAAATATCTGGATGACAAAGATAGGAAAGCATACATGGAAAAGCACTACATCCCTGATATTGATTTGTCGTTTGAAAATTTCCGTGTATTCATTGAAGAAAGACAGAAACTGATTATTGCAGCGTTCAAGCAGTTATTATCGTAGAAGCATTGCACAATAACCGCAGTGACGCGGACTGGCAATGGCGCGTAGCGCCATTGCCAGTCTGTTATGCGGAACGTTACCAATACTCGATAATACAAATCAAGAATGCGCTTATTGCTATTTCTGCTGAGATGTTTGCGCGAATTGATGTTGGGGGAAAACCGCTTGCGCTATTTAAAGTAAACAATCCTTGGCCAGACTTTCAACGAGAGATCAACTATGCCCCCTTGCAAAGCTCGCTATCATATTGACGACGTGCATATTATTGACAAGGAAAGTGAGCCGCTAAAGCGAATCCATATCCGGGAGATTATGGATCTCGGTAGCCATGAATTCTCTAGCAGCCAACTCAGCGCGCAGCAAAAGCTGGAGATTATCGCTGCATTGGGACTGGATTCATTAACGCAAGCATTGGATCGATGCTATAAAAGCAAGGGCGGTGGCCCGGATTACAATGCGGCGCGCGATGCCAAGTTCACCTCGTTGTTGCTGCACAAGATGACTGGGCAAATAGAGAGCGATGAGTTTATCAGATTACTTGAAACCCCTGATTAAGGCGAACATTCATGGCTAAACCATCCACCAACCCCCCAACCTCGCTCGCCCAGGGCAGAAGCCTCTCGAACGCGCATGTTTGAGCATGCATCCGCCTACACCACTCGATTCCGTCCCTCCCCCCGTTGAAAGGCGGTGATATTGGCCGCCACCTCGTCCAGCAGGCGCTGACGGGACTGGCGGCTGGCCCAGGCGATATGGGGGGTAAGGATGAGATTGGGGATATCGGGCGCCAGGAGCGGGTTGCCGTCCCGCGGGGGTTCCAGGCTGAGCACATCCACCCCGGCACCGCCGATGGCGCCGCTACGGAGAGCCTCGGCCAGGGCCTGTTCATCGACGATGCCGCCGCGGGCGGTGTTGATCAGCAGGGCATCGGTACGCATCAGCGCCAGCTCGGGGGGACCGATCAGATGCCGCGTCGCGGGCGTCAAGGGACAGTGCAGGCTGAGCACATCCACCCGTGGCAGGAGTTCAGATAGCGGCCAGCGTCCGGCCTGAGGCGGTCCGCCCGGACGCTGGGCCAACAATACCTCCATGCCGAAGGCGCGGGCGACCCCGGCCACACCCCGCCCCAGCTCGCCATGACCGACGATACCCAGGGTCAGCCCGGCCAGTTCCCGGATCGGATAGTCGAGCAGGCAGAATTGTTCACTGCGCGGCCAAGCCCCGGCCCGGACCGCCGCCTGGTAATCCGGCAATCTGGTGGTCAGGGCTAGGATGAGGGCAAAGACATGCTGGACCACGGATGGGGTGGCATAGCCGGTGACGTTCGTGACCGCGATACCCAGCTCGGCGGCGGCCTGGAGATCGACATTGTTGGTGCCGGTGGCGGCGACGACGATCAGCCGCAGCTCGGGACATTGCGTTAGGAGTTCCCGATCGAGCACCACCTTGTTGCTCACCGCCACCTCGGCGGCGGCGAGTCGTTGCAGACGCTGTGAAAGGTGGGTTTGGTCATGGAGATCCCAGTGGTCACAGCTCGCCAAGAGTCGAGCGCGATCCAAATCCCCCAGATCCAGGCTGGCGAGGTCGAGAAACACCCCTTGCTGCAATGGCATCGGCGCTGTCGTGGCCATCTATTCTCGGTACGCCTTGTGACAGCTCTTGCAGCTCTCCCCCACCGCCTCGAATGGCTTGACGAGGGCCGAGCGATCCCCTTTCGCCGCCACTTCCGCCAGCTTGGCCGCCTGGGCGCGGAAGTTTTCGAGCTTGCGTTTGAAGTCCTCCCAGTTGAGCCAGATCTCGGCCTTGACATCCGTGTCCCCGCCCTTATCCGAGCCCCGGGGGAAACCGCCGAGCAGATCCAGATTGGCGGTAGCGGCCAGATCCCGGGCGTGCTTGGCGAACAGGGTCTGGTCGAAGGGCCGTTTCCCTTCAAGCATGGCGCCCATGGGGAGAAGGTTCCAACGCAGGATCTTCATGACGGAACTCCGGTACTTGATGGCCCGCTCGGCTGGGCTTTCATCCTGATGCCCCATGGCCAATGGGATACTCAGGGCCGAGAGGATCGGGATCAGTATCCAGGAACGACGACGGCTTGTGGTCGAGGGCATGTTTCTCTCCGCGGACAGAATGTTTGTAGGTTGGGCGGCACGAAGGGCAGCCCGACATCACGGGTTTATCGTTGGGCAACGCCAAGCTGTTGCCCAGGCTACAGCTCGGATAGGATCGAATGGCTGGCGAGGCCGAAGGTTTTGCGCTCAGGGTCGGGCCTATAATAACCATCTTTGGTCGCCAGGACCTGAGATGGCCCCATGCCCATGAATCCCCCTCCCCAGCGCATCCGCGAGATCCCCTACAACTACACCTCCTTCTCCGACCGCGAGATCTGCCTCCGCTTTCTCGGTCAGGCGGGTTGGCAACTGGTGGAAGCGTTGCGTGGCACCCGCCGTACCGGGCGTTCGGCGCGGATGCTGTTCGAGGTGCTGGGGGATATGTGGGTCATCAACCGCAACCCCTATCTGCAAGACGACCTGCTGGACAACCTGGAGCGGCGCCAAGCCCTGGTGGGCGCCCTCTATCACCGACTCAACCAGTTCGAGGCGCGGCTCAACGACAACGCCAAGGCGGCGGAACTCCTGGGGCTGGCGCGGGCGGCGGTAGATGGTTTCGCCGCCGGATTCGCCGAACATGAGCGGTTGCGCCACGAACTCCAGCGGGAGCTACAGGGCCTGACTCGCCAGGACAACATCGATTTCGGCGGTCTCGCTCGCGTGTCTCATGCCACTGACGCCACCGACTGGCGGGTGGAGATGCCCTTGGTGGTGATCACACCGGACAGCGAAGAGGAAGTGGCGCCCCTGGTCGCGGCCTGCATCCGTTGCGGGCTCAGTATCATCCCCCGGGGCGGCGGCACCGGTTACACGGGTTCGGCGGTGCCGCTCGATGCCCGCACCGCGGTCATCAACACCGAAAAACTCGAATCCCTCTCGGCGGTGGAATGGCTGGAGCTGCCGGGGGTGGCCGGTCAGGTGCCCACGGTGCGCTGCGGCGCCGGGGTGGTCACCCGCCGTGTCAGCGAAGTGGCGGAGCGTCACGGCCTGGTTTTCGCCGTCGATCCCACCTCCCAGGACGCCTCCACCATCGGCGGCAATATCGCCATGAACGCCGGCGGCAAGAAGGCGGTGCTCTGGGGCACCACCCTGGACAACCTGGCCTCCTGGCGCCTGGTCACCCCGGACGCCCAATGGCTGGAGGTGGAGCGCCTGGAGCACAACCTGGGCAAGATCCACGACCAGCCCCAGGTCCGCTTCCGCCTCAGTCGCTATGCCGCCGACGGCCGCACGCCCCTGGGCGAGCCGGAGATCCTCAGCCTGCCCGGCACCAGCTTCCGCACCCAGGGGCTGGGCAAGGATGTCACCGACAAGTTTCTCTGCGGACTGCCCGGGGTGCAGAAGGAAGGCTGCGACGGCCTCATCACCTCGGCGCGCTTCATCCTTCACCGCCTGCCGAGCCAGGTGCGCACCCTCTGTCTGGAATTCTTCGGCACCGACCTCGCCGAAGCGGTGCCGGCCATCGTCGAGATCAAAAATTATCTGGAACAGCTCCCCGGGGTGCGGATGGCCGGTCTGGAGCACCTCGACGAGCGCTATGTCAAGGCGGTGCGTTACACCACCAAGGCCGCGCGCCGGGAACGCCCGAAGATGGTGTTGCTGGCCGATCTGGTGTCCGATGAGGAGACGGCGGTGGAAGCCGCCGCCGCCGAGGTGGTGCGCCTGGCCCGACTCCGTCAGGCCGAGGGCTTCATCGCCACCAGTCCGGAGGCGCGCAAGCGCTTCTGGCTCGACCGCGCCCGCACCGCCGCCATCTCCGCCCACACCAACGCCTTCAAGATCAACGAAGACGTGGTCATCCCGCTGGAGCGACTCGGTGATTACACCCGGGGCATCGAGCGCCTCAACATCGAGCAATCCATCCGCAACAAGCTGAAGATCATGGCGGCGGTGCTCGATTACCTGGGTGGTGACCTCCCCGAGGCTCGACCCCAGGATGTCTATGAAATCCCCGCAGAAGCCGCGGCCATTGTGGCGACCAAACAGAACGCCGCCTGGCAGGCGGTCAGCGCCGCCAGGGAGCGCTGGCTGAGTCTCCTGGAACATCTCGACGAACCGGCGGAACACTGGGGCGAACTCCTCCGCGAGCCGGAGCGGGCCAAGCGGCGTTCCGACGACCGCCTGCTGGACATGATGTTGCGGCGCGATCTGGTGCAGAGCTACCGCAAGGAGGTGGCGGCCCGCCTCGACGAGATCTTCGCCGGTCAGGACTACGAACGGGTACGGGAGCGGTTGCGCGCCCTGCATGCCGGCATTCGCGACGCCCGCCTCTTCGTCGCCCTGCACATGCACGCCGGGGACGGCAACGTCCACACCAACATCCCGGTACATTCCGCCAACTACGAGATGCTGCAAGAAGCCGACCACCTGGTGGAGCGCATCATGGCGCTGGCCAAGTCCCTGGGTGGGGTCATCTCCGGCGAACACGGCATCGGCCTCACCAAGGCGCGCTACCTGGAGCCGGAGAAACTGGCGGCCTTCGCGGCCTATAAAGAACGCATCGACCCCGAGGGGCACTTCAACCGTGGCAAATTGTTGCCGGGCTCCGGCCTCGACGGCGCCTATACCCCTTCGCTACGTTTGGTGCAGCAAGAGGCCATCATCCTTGAGGAGACCGAACTCGGCGCCCTCAACGATGACGTCAAACACTGCCTGCGCTGCGGCAAATGCAAGCCGGTGTGCATGACCCATGTGCCCCGGGCCAACCTGCTCTATTCGCCGCGCAACAAGATCCTCGCCACCGGCCTGATCATCGAGGCCTTTCTCTACGAGGAGCAGACCCGGCGCGGGCTGTCCCTCAAGCACTTCGACGCCATGAACGACGTCGCCGATCACTGCACCCTCTGCCACAAGTGCCACAACCCCTGTCCGGTGGACATCGACTTCGGCGAGGTCACCGCCAGGATGCGCAAGATCCTCATCGAGCGGCGGAAAAAACGCTTCAGCCCGGGGGCCTGGGCGGCGATGCGCTTTCTCAATACCACCGACCCGCGCACTATCGCCACCTTGCGCCGGCTCCTCGCCCAGTGGGGCTTCAAGGGCCTCAATCTGGCCCATGGCTTGGCGAAACGGATCGGGCTCCTGGGCCGAGTTACGAGCCCACCAGCCACCACCGGGCGGCCTTCGATCAAGACCGAGGTGGTCGAACTGGTGCGCCGACCCATCCGCGTCGAATTGCCGAAGCGTCTGTTTCGCCAGGAGCTGGGTTTGGAGGACCGGCAGTATGTCGCCATCCTCCGTGATCCCAAGAAAATCAACGAAGAATCCGAGGCGGTGTTTTACTTCCCCGGTTGCGGTTCGGAACGACTGTTTTCCGACATCGGCCTGGCCAGCCTGGCCTTGCTCTATGATCTGGGCGTCCAGACCGTGCTGCCGCCGGGGTATCTCTGTTGCGGCTACCCCCAGCAGGCCGCCGGCCAGACCAACCGCAGCGCCCAGATGACCCTGGCCAACCGGGTGCTCTTCCACCGCGTCGCCAACACCCTCAACTACATGGACATCCGCACCATCCTGGTCTCCTGCGGCACTTGCATGGATCAGCTCCTCAAGTACGAACTGCAAGGCATCTTTCCCGGCTGCCGACTGCTCGATATCCACGAATATCTGATGGAGAAAGGCCTGGGGGCTCAGGGCGTCGCGGGCATTCAGTATCTTTACCACGACCCCTGCCACACCCCGATGAAGACCCACAACCCCATTCAGGTCGCCGGCAAACTGCTCGGGCAGCCGGTCCAACTCTCCGACCGCTGCTGCGGAGAGGCCGGCACCCTGGGTGCCGCTCGTCCCGATATCGCCAGCCAATTGCGCTTCCGCAAGGAGGAAGAGCTGGTCAAGGGCATTCGCGCCCTCAGTGGTCGGGACCGGGTCGAGTCCGGCGAGGTCAAGTTGCTGACCAGTTGCCCGGCCTGTCAGCAGGGTCTGGCGAAATACGCCGATGCAACCGGCTTGAAGACCGACTACATCCTCATCGAACTGGCCAACCGACGCCTGGGGGCCGGCTGGCAGGGGCGTTTCATCGAAGCGGTCAAGGGTGAAGGGATCGAGCGGGTATTGTTGTAGGGCGAGGATTCGGCAACAGGGCTCACCACCTATCAGTTTTGGCGAGAACGGGTTCCCAAGCCTCTTCCCCGTTGGAAAAGGATGGAGAAGGGGGAGTTTCTGGCCAGAAGCCCCGCGGGCAGGATGGCTTCGTCAGGGATTTCGCCGCTGTGAACCCCCCTCAATCCCCCCTTATCAAGGGGGGAAACCAGCTGATAGGTGGCAAGCAGTGGTGCGGGACGGGCTTGCCAAACCCCGCCCTGCGGACGAGGTGAACAAAAATCGGCCGTCACCCCTGGATCCAGTGGTGGCGAGGGATGACGACTGATGTAACCAAGCTATCCACAACGTGGTGCACAGCGATTGTGGATGAAAATGGCGGGAAGCCAGAGAACATCGGAGCCCCTTTCATGGCTCCACAAAGCGGCCCCTGGCAGCCGCGTCCATCCCGAAACTTGCTCCAGAGATTCGTCCGGCTCTTGCCTCGTGCCCCATTTCTCGTGGTATCTCGGGCGTTGCGCCTTGTCCTTTGGCGATTCACCATCACATCCAAGTGGAAGAGCTATCGAAGCGACAAGATTGAGGTGATCGGCTAATGGAGCAATTTATCGTAGCGGCGGCCCATGGGCGTCCGTCCGAGTATCTGGTGGATGAGTGTCTCGCCCAACTCGGTTGCCTACCCGCGGAGGCCAATCTGGGCTTCGTTTATGCCACCGACGAGCTGGTGGAGTCATTTGCAGGGATTCTCGCCCGCCTCCGAGAGAGCTGCCCCGGCATTGCCTGGGTCGGTACTATCGGCATGGGTCTCTGCACCAGGGATCTGGAGCTGTACGATGAAGCGGCGCTGGTCCTCATGGTCGGCGCCTTTCCGCCCGGGAGCTTCCATCTGCTGCCGACGCTCAAGGGGGATCAGCTCGCCATAGACCCCGGGCTGGCCTCCTGGTGGCGAGCCCAGGATTTCTGCTTTGCCGTGCTCCACGGCGATCCCACCAATCCCATGACGCCGGCTTTTCTGGAACAGCTTTCTGCCATGACCCCGGACATCTTCATCAACGGCGGCATCACCTCTTCCAAGGGCCAGCATTATCAGGTCGCCGGAACCCTGGATGAGGGCGGCCTTTCCGGGGTGTTGTTCAACAGCCGGGTAGCCGTGGCCACGGATCACACCCAGGGCTGCTCCCCCATCGGCCCGGTCCATCGCCTCAACCAAGCGCGGCAGAACGTCGCCATCAGCCTGGATGGCCGACCGGCCCTGGAGGTGATGAAGGAGGAGATCGGCGAGGTGCTCGCCCGGGATCTCACCAAGATCGGCGGCTATATCTTCGTTGCCCTCCCGATCCCGGGCTCGGATACCGGCGACTATCTGGTGCGCAACCTGATCGGCATCGATGAAAAGCGCGGCCTGGTGGCGATCGGCGATTATCTGGACGGCCAGTCCCAATTGATGTTTTGTCGGCGGGACGGCAATACCGCCCAGGAGGATATGAAACGCATGTTGGAGCGTCTGCGCAAAAGGTTGGGCGGGCAACGTCCAAAAGGCGGCCTCTATATCTCCTGCCTGGGCCGGGGTCGCTATCAGTTCGGTGAGGATTCTGAGGAGTTGAAGTTGATCTCCGAGGGGCTGGGGAGCTTTCCACTGGTGGGTTTCTTCGCCAACGGCGAGATCTACAACGGCCGACTCTACGGCTATACCGGCGTCCTCACGCTCTTTCTATGAGTCTTTTTTCCCGCAGGCCGGAGCGAATCTCCGTGCCTGCTCTTTCACACAGCCTAAGGGTGTTGCTGATAGCCGATACCCACGGCCTGTTGGACACCAGGATCCTGACTTTGGGCCATGAGTGCGATCTCATCCTCCATGCCGGAGACATAGGCGGGAAAGCGGTGATCCAGGCGTTGCAGGGTACTGGCCGTCCCTGGTTGGCGGTGCGGGGCAACAACGATCTCCCGGGTCGTTGGGGCGATGGCTGGGACGACTGGCTCCCGGAACGCCTCTGGATCGAACTGCCGTCCGGTCTCATCGGCCTCTTGCACGGTCATCAGCATAATCCGGTCAGCGCCCGTCATGCCCAGATCCGGGCCGACTTTTTCGAGACCAGGGCGGTGGTCTACGGCCACAGTCATCGCCTGGTCTGCGATCTCGATGAGCGGCCTTGGGTCCTCAACCCGGGGGCCGCCGGACGGGTACGCACCTATGGGGGGCCGTCCTGCATCCTGCTGCACATCCATGGGGAGCGTTGGCAGCCGGAGCCGATACGCTTTCCCCCCCTGCCGATGGGTTGAGACCGCTTTACCCGGACGCTTCCTCGGACTCGTCCGCCGCCAATCCCGCGAGCAAACCCGGACCACGACGCCAGAAGCGGTAGCTGTCTCCGGGGGTGATCAGCCAGCGTTTTCCCCGACCTGGATAGAGCCACAGACGTTGCCAGCGCCACCGACCCAGGGCCAACCATAGTGGCTTGATCCAGGCGGATTCCAAGCTCGATACCGCCTGCTGCCAAGCGGGAAAATCGCCGTCCAGGAGGGGGCGCTGGAGCGCCTCCAGCACCACCAGGGTTTCGCCCTGTTCCCGCCGCTCCATGAGTGCCTCCGGCTCTGAAGGTAGGGCCGCGAATTCGCCTCCGGACCAGAGCGCCAAACCCTTGGCCACAGCCTGGTCGGCGAAGACGCGGGCAAAGGGCGGCTTGGCGGGTGGAGGCGGCAAGTCGCCACCGCCCCAGAGCCAAAGGCTGTTGACGACCAGTCGTCCGTCGCTCTCCCGTTCAGCGTTACCCTGAGTCCCATAGAGCAGCATCTGGATCTCGTTGAGCCGCCCGCGCCAATGGCGTTGTCCGGGACCCGCGGGTAAGAAGGGGTGCAGGTTGCGTCCGACCACATCCTCCAGGGGATGGCTGAGCAGATCGACACCATGGGGCAAACCCAGATACCAGCATTCTGGCGTTTCCGCCTCGAAGAGCCAGTCGTCAGGTGCGAAATGGCGGTTCAGCTCGGCGATGAATGCCCGCACCTCCGGCCAGGTCAGCCCGAGATGAGGGGCATCCAGCAGTCGCAGGCGTTCCTGATCCGGCATCAGATGCACCGGGTCGGCCCGCAGCCAGTGTCGTCCCTGATCCGGCAAGCCGCCCGCCAGTCTGGTGGCGGCAGCGATGGGTAATTCCCGATCCGGCCCCCCGAGGCCGAAGAGGCGGCAGAGGAGATGGCTGCTCCCGCTGCCGGAAAAGACCTCGCCACAGCCCCGGACCAGCATCCGGTCGAGCGCCTTGGGCGGAAAGTCCGCCGTCGGCGATCCCGGGGCCTGGAACCAGGGACCCAGGAGTCCTGGGAGAGCGAGGTGCAGCGTCGTCGACATTGGCCCGCGCTGGTGGTATCGATCAGCCGACGCCGTTTTGGCGGAACGTGGAGGGGGTGATCAGCCGGCCAACTGCTCCAGACGGATGCGCATCACCTTGGCCCGGACCGAGTCCAGTTGCTCGATCTGCGCCAGGGCCTGGTTCATCCGCCCCTCCCGCACCCTGTGGGTGAGCATGACCAAGGGCACATCGACCTCGCCCTCGGCGGGTTCCTTCTGCTGGATGGCCTCGATACTGATGCCGGCGTCGCCCAGGATACCGGCGATCTTGGCGACCACGCCAGGCCTGTCCTCCACCAACATGCGCAGATAGTAGGCGGTTTCCACCTCCTCCATCGGCAGGATGGGCAGATTGGCGATTTCTTCCGGCTGGAACGCCAGATGCGGCACCCGGTTCTCCGGGTCGGTGGTGAGGGCACGGACGATGTCCACCACATCGGCAATCACCGATGAGGCCGTGGGGCTGGCGCCGGCCCCGGCACCATAATAGAGGGTGGGACCGACGGCGTCGCCGTAGACCAGGATACCGTTCATCACCCCCTCGACATTGGCCAACAGGCGTCGCTGGGGGATAAGGGTGGGATGCACCCGGAGTTCCACCCCGGCGGCGGTCTTGCGGGTGAGGCCGAGCAGCTTGATGCGATAACCGAAATGGTCGGCATAGGCCACGTCCATCTGGGTGATATGGGTGATACCCTCGGTGTAGACGCGGTCGAATTGCAGAGGGATACCGAAGGCGATAGCGGCGATGATGGTCAGCTTGTGGGCGGCGTCCACGCCTTCGACATCGAAGGTGGGGTCCGCCTCGGCATAGCCCAGGGCCTGGGCCTCGGCGAGGACGGCGGCGAAGTCCCGCCCCTTGTTCCGCATCTCGGTGAGAATGAAGTTACTGGTGCCGTTGATGATGCCGGCTGCCCACTGGATCTGGTTGGCCGCCAGCCCCTCACGGAGCGCCTTGATGATGGGAATGCCACCCCCGACGGCGGCCTCGAAGGCCACGGTCACCCCCTGCTCCTGGGCGGCGGCAAAGATCTCGTTCCCGTAGCGGGCAATCAGGGCCTTGTTGGCGGTCACTACATGCTTGCCGTTGGCAATGGCCCGCAGCACCAACTGACGTGCCGGTTCGTAGCCACCAAGGAGTTCGATGAGGATCTCGAGTTCCGGATCCTCCACCACCTCCCAAGGGTTATCGGTGAGACGCGCGATCTGCTTCAGACCGGGGAGATCCGGGTTGTACGCCTTGGCCGCCGCATGGGCGATCGAAATCCCACGACCGGCCCGACGGGCGATCTCATCGGCATTGGCAGCGAGCACCCTGACCGTGCCGCCACCCACCGTACCCAGGCCCAGCAGGCCGACTTTGACCGGTTTCACGGGTTATTCTCCTCTTGCTTTCTGATCGCGACGGAACATATCACGGATACATCTCAGGGCCTGGCGGGTGCGGTGCTCGTTCTCAATCAGGCTGAAACGCACATGATCATCGCCGTATTCGCCAAAACCTATACCGGGCGAGACCGCCACCTTGGCTTCGTTGAGCAGCTTCTTGGAAAACTCCAGGGAGCCCAGGGCACGATAAGGCTCCGGGATCTCCGCCCAGACGAACATGGTCGCCTTGGGTTTCTCCACCGGCCAGCCGATGGCATTGAGGCCGTCGCAGAGCACATCGCGCCGCCGCTGGTACATCTCCCTCACCTCCCGCACACAGTCCTGAGGCCCTTCGAGGGCGGTGATGGCCGCCACCTGAATGGGGGTAAAGGTGCCGTAATCGAGATAGGACTTGATACGGGTCAGCGCGTAGACGAGCTTTTCGTTGCCGCACATGAAACCGATGCGCCAACCGGGCATGTTGTAGGTCTTGGAGAGCGAATAGAACTCCACCGCGACCTCCTTGGCACCCGGGACCTGGAGGATGGAAGGTGCCCGATAGCCGTCGAAGACGATCTCCCCATAGGCCAGATCGTGGACCACCCAGATCTCGTGCTCCCGCGCCACCTCGATCACCCGCTCGAAAAAGCCGAGATCGACGCACTGGGTGGTGGGGTTGCCGGGGAAATTCAACACCAGCATCTTCGGGCGCGGCCAGGATTCGTGGATGGCTCGACGCAGTTCCTCGAAAAAGTCGATCCCCGGCACCAGGGGCACATGGCGGACATCCGCCCCGGCGATGATAAAGCCGTAGGGATGGATGGGGTAGGCTGGGTTGGGCACCAGCACGATATCCCCCGCCCCCATGGTCGCCAGGGCCAGATGGGCGAGACCCTCCTTCGAACCTATGGAGACGATGGCCTGGGTATCGGGATTGAGTTCCACCTGATAATGATCCCGGTACCAGTTGCAGATCGCCCGCCGTAGCCTGGGGATGCCCTTCGACATGGAGTAGCGATGGGTATCCTTGCGCTGGGCCGCTTCGACCAGCTTATCGACGATATGCTGGGGCGTCGGCTGATCGGGATTGCCCATACCGAAATCGATGATGTCCTCACCGCGAGCTCGGGCCGCCGCCTTGAGTTCATTGACGATGGCAAAAACATAAGGAGGAAGGCGTTTGATGCGGGGGAATTCTTCGATCATGGTGCTTAGCGGCGCGGGATTGAGGGTCGATGACGGCGAAAAGGAAAGATGGCGAGCATATAGAGGGAGCGAATTCGCTGTCAATCAACAGCCTTGCCCAATGTAGGGAGCAAATAAACTGTCCGGTGTTGTAGCACGTGATCTGTCCGGTGTAGTGGGTGCCGAGGAGGTACCCGATGAACCGAACGAAACTGTTACAGGAGATCCGGAAGATGCGATTTGAAGAG
>WBZP01002686.1_pt1 | contig 14498 bp, 13 predicted proteins | sample 5204301 | NCBI WGS metagenome assembly WBZP01 (sample SAMN12412401, study PRJNA552823) | activated sludge metagenome | isolation source: activated sludge from nitrification reactor of wastewater treatment plant... | place: USA: Pennsylvania | collected 2017 | reverse complement strand
GTGTTTTTCACCCCCAGGCACAATACTAAAAGCATAATCTATTCAAGAGGAGGCTATATGAGGAAGCAAAAGGGTTTTGCGTTAGCGGAGAGTTTATTGCTAACACTCTTGGTCGCCATCATAGGACTAACGGGGTTTTATGTCTGGCAAAGTGAAAAGAGGTTGAACGCTATAGCTCGTGACTCAGTTAGCTCAGGATTTACGGCGAAAAAGAAGAATGAAAAGCCGAAAGAAAATGCTCAAGCAAATACTGCCAGTAAGTTAGCAACAGTCTCCGTGAAGATGGACGGTGACAGGGCTACTGTGGATGCGCCTAAAACCTGGCTTGTTAGTTCAGGTGGTCCTTTCGATACCCCAGATCTTCCAAAGGCAACGACCATTACTGCGCCAAATGGGGATGTGTACGTGCGCTTCGAGCGTCTAGGGGGCCTTGGGGGTGTTTGTGCGCCCGAAGAAACTACAGCAACACTCAACAAAGTTATGTCATCCGATATGACCAATCTCAGTGAGGCTAAGTTTGCCCAATTCTACGTGTCTGACGGCAAGCTCCTGCGTGGCTATTTTGCGGGCATGGTTAATGGTCCTGTGGTTGCACCAAAACTAAAAGAAGGTATGAATGCGTGTAATGCAGCGTTTGCAGATGTTATTACCGGCTACAAGACATACGAAGGTGCGGCTCGCCTGGGCGTTTATTCCAAGAAACTAGAGGCCTTACGCGAAAACGGTACCGCAATCTCTAGCGCTGATTACGAAGCGTTTGTGTCTAGTGCAGAGTTCGCACTCGCCAAAAGCATTGTACAGAGTTTAAGATATTGACCCGAAAAGTTGTTACAATAGCTAGATGACTGCATTTCAGCTCCGGAGTAACTATAAACCCACCGGTGATCAGCCGGAGGCTATTCGGTTGCTGACGGAAGGTCTGCAGAAAGGCCAGAAAGAACAGACACTCTTAGGAGTAACTGGCTCGGGCAAGACGTTTACCATGGCCAACCTCGTCCAAAACATCCAGAAGCCAACCTTGGTGCTCAGTCACAACAAAACCCTCGCCGCGCAACTGTACACTGAGTTCAAGCACTTCTTTCCCGACAACGCCGTGCACTATTTTGTGAGCTATTTCGACTACTACCAGCCCGAGGCCTACATTGCCCGGAGCGACACGTACATAGAAAAAGACAGCCAAATCAACGAAGAAATCGATCGTATGCGCCACGCTGCCACCGACGCTCTTCTCAGTCGCAAAGACGTGCTGATTGTTGCCAGCGTCAGTTGTATATATGGCATTGGCTCGGTCGAAGACTACGATGGCCTGTCGGTCGACATCGTCCAGGGCGAAAAGCGCGTCCGCGACAAGCTCCTGCGCCAACTGACCGACATTCAGTATCAGCGCAATGACGTTGACTTCCACAGGGGTACATTTCGCGTCCGCGGTGATGTCGTGGACATTTTCCCGGCCAGTGAAGAATGGGCTTACAGGGTGGAGTTCTTTGGCGATGAGGTCGACCGCATAACCAAAATCGACCCGCTGACAGGCGAGATTATGGCCACGCTCAGTAGTTACAAGATTTTCCCCGGCAGTCACTACGTGACGCCCCAGGAAAAGCTGAAAGTAGCTTTAAGTCAGATAGAATTCGAGCTCGATGACCGACTCAAGCAGTTTAAGAACGAAGGCAAACTCCTAGAGGCTCAGCGCCTTGCCCAGCGCACGCGCTTTGACCTGGAAATGCTGGAGGAAACCGGCTTTGTAAAGGGCATCGAAAACTACAGTCGCTACCTAACCAATCGTGAGCCAGGCGAACAGCCCGCTACTTTGCTCGACTATTTTCCGGATGATTTCCTGATGCTCATAGACGAAAGCCACATGACCATCCCGCAGGTACGGGGCATGTACAATGGCGACCGCGCGCGCAAGGAAGTGCTGGTAGAGCACGGTTTTCGCTTGCCCAGCGCGCTCGACAACCGACCCCTAACGTTTACTGAGTTCGAGCGTCATGTCAACCAAGTGGTCTACGTCAGCGCTACGCCAGCCGAATACGAACTGAGTCGTAGCCCAGAGCCTGTCCAGCAAATCATTCGCCCGACCGGTTTGCTCGACCCACGTATAGAAGTGCGATCTATCGACGGCCAAATAGACGACCTACTCGCTGAGGTGCGCGACACTATTGCCAAGGGCGAGCGCGTACTTATAACCACCCTCACCAAGCGGATGAGCGAAGACCTTACAGAGTATTTGCAAGAACTCAAGCTCAAGGTTGCCTACCTGCACAGCGACGTCGACACGCTCGATCGGACTGACATTTTGCGCGACCTCCGGCTTGGGGTCTATGACGTTTTAGTGGGTATAAACCTCCTGCGTGAAGGACTCGACCTGCCAGAGGTGAGCCTGGTTGCCATTCTCGACGCCGACAAAGAAGGTTTTTTGCGCAGTGAACAAGCACTGATACAGACAGTTGGTCGCGCTGCTCGGCACGAACAGGGTAGGGTAATTATGTACGCTGACCGCATTACGGGTAGCATGGAGCGAACTATTAGCGAAACCAATCGCCGCCGCCAGCTCCAGGAAGAGTACAATACAGCCCACGGTATTACGCCTCGTGGTGTCAGTAAGGAGATCGACAAGGGCTTGCGACCAGACCTGCCCGAAGAAGCCAAGCGAGCCAAACTTGATATAAAGAAGATTCCAAAAGACGAGTACAAACACCTTGTCAAAGACCTGACTGCTCAGATGGAACTAGCCAGCGCCAACCTAGAATTCGAAAAAGCCGCCGAACTCCGCGACATCATCGCCGATATCAAAACAAAGATGTAAGCTAAGCAACGTGTAGTGAAGGGGCTTCTCTATTCAAAGTGGCGAATGCGACGACCTGTTGCTCGGCGTGTTCTAACGGATAAAGCTGAGGATGTATATGTTTTGCACCCTCTATAACCGCAGTAAAGTCGAAGAGATCTCCCACGTGTTGTAAGACGGCTCTCGAGTCAAAGAAGCTATCATTTTCAAACAGCATCGCTCCTAAACGGATGCCTGCACTATGTGCCTTTTCTAGATCTTTTTTTGCGTTTGCACGAGATACATAAAACCCCTCTGCAAGTGTATCGGCCGGATGCGAAAGGATGTGATTCGCCACGGCACGAGCAATCTCTGTGCGACCACCCATGGTGGATATTTTATCTAGTTCCACAAGAACCTCGTTTCGCAGAAGTGACACTGCTTTGGTGGCCATTGACAAGAGCCCGCCGGCCCCATCAAGGCCTGCGCCACCCGTACACATGACCGAGCGCACATGCTGGTGTTTCTCTACCGCAAGCATAAGTGATACAGGAGTACCCATTGAATGCCCTAAGACATCGAACCGACCAAATCCATACTTCGTTTGTGCATGCTTCATTACGGCCCAGCCCGCTTGCGCATGCTTTTTCAGAGGGTTTTGGATATGCCCACCGAGCACACGTCGACCCAAAGAAACATTGCGTGGTGGATGGTAGCGAATTGCTCGTCGGCCATTTTGAGCCAGGCCTATGGCCATGGCATCATATACCATCGCCGGGGCACAGTAACCATTATTTATAAGTATGGGGACTTCGTCAGTGACGACATTAGGCTCAAAGAGGTCATACTCAATAGGCTTGCTATCGAAGTATGTAACTTCAGAATGTTGAGTATATAAGTCAAATCTACCTAGCGCAGGAGTACTCTGGTCCCTTGCCTCAGGTGTTGGTTTTTGGTTTTTTGACATAAACCCTCTCCGAGAGACTGTAATTGCAGTATATGCTCGCGTGAAGCTATTTGTAAATAGATTTTTTCGAGAGTGTTTCTGGTATACTTAGTACTTAGAAATGAGCAAACTAACACGTGACGATGTGCGAAAACTCGCCAGTTTGGCGCGGATTTCGGTGACCGACGATGAGGCCGATGCGCTTTCCGAAGATCTTTCGGCCATTTTGGGGTATGTAGAACAGCTTTCTTCGGTCGACACCGAAGGCCTACAGCCAACCAACCAGGTTACGGGCTTAACGAACGTGTTTCGCAAAGACGAAGTAACGAACTACGGATACGAACCAAGCGACCTGCTTAAGAACGTGCCAAAAGTTCAGGATAACCAGATCAAAGTCAAAAGGATGATCGGATGAACTGGAATCCCATTGCAGAGCTAGCTGAAGACGTTCGGTCAGGTAACGTTACTGCTACCGAGCTTGTTGAACGCTCGCTCCAAGCCATAGAACACCACAAAGAGTTTAACGCTATCATTGCGACACTCGATGAGCGAGCTCGCTCCCGGGCGAAATCTATAGATGAAAAAGTAGCAAATGGCGACGAAGTCGGTCGTTTGGCTGGTGTGCCTTTTATAGCTAAGGACAATTTCTTGGTGTATGGTGCCGACACCACCGCCGCCAGCAATATCCTGAAGGGCTTTGACGCCCCGTATCAGTCGAGTGTGATTGAGCTACTAGAAGCGGAAGGTGCAGTTTGCGTTGCCAAGGCAAACTTGGACGCCTTTGCGCACGGCTCTAGCACCGAAAATTCGGACTTTTTCACCACTCTGAATCCGTATGACAAAACTCGTGTGCCTGGCGGTTCGTCGGGGGGTTCGGCGGCTGCGGTCGCTTTGCAGTTGGCACCGTTTGCCCTTGGTACCGACACAGGTGGCTCTATTCGGTTGCCGGCTAGCTTTACTGGCGCGGTTGGCCTAAAGCCCACCTATGGTTTGGTAAGCCGAAGCGGTGTGGTTGCTATGGGCAGTAGCCTAGATTGCATTGGGCCAATAACGAACAATGTTGCCGATGCGGCACTGGTACTCGATGTAATTGCCCAAAAAGACGGGCTCGACAGCACAATGATAGAGCGCAATCCAGATGGCTATACGCTCGCTCTGAAGGAACTTAGTGGCGTCAAAATAGGCGTCATTCGCGAATATATGGAAGAGGGCCTAGACGAAGGTGTCCGTGCAGAAGTCCAGAAGGCTATCGATGCGCTCAAGAACGCTGGAGCTGAAATACAGGAGGTGAGCATGCCTTCTTTGCCTTTAGCGCTGGCGGTCTATTACGTACTCTGTCCAGCAGAAGTTAGCAGTAACCTGAGTCGCTATGATGGCCAACGCTATGCGCATTACACACCAGATGCCAGTGACCTGCACGACAGCTATACGCGCACACGCGAAATTGGCTTTGGAAGCGAAGCGAAGCGACGCATACTTATCGGTACCTACGTGCTTAGCAGTGGGTATTACGATGCGTACTACAAAAAAGCACAAATCGTGCGCACGAAAGTCATAAACGAATTTGCCGAGGCCTTGCAAAAGGTTGATTTTCTGCTTGGTCCAACTTCGCCAAACATTGCCTTTCACGTTGGTGAGAATGTGGCCGATCCGCTCAAGATGTATCTTGTAGACATTATGACAGTGGCCGCAAACCTGGCCGGTGTGCCGGCTATAAGCATCCCCTGTGGTACAAGTGAGGGCATGCCCGTGGGACTGCAATTAATGGCTCCACAGAAGCAAGACAAAGCCCTGCTTGAACTAGCGCAAAGCATGGAGGAACTGCTGGTATGATGAACAAAATTGTCACTATTGGTGCGATTGTAGTTGCGCTGGTCGTGGTTGCGCTCGTCGTTGCGCTCACACTGTACCTCAAGCGTCGACCGCCACGCACCATCGACCCAGAGGAGTATGAACGCAAATGGAAAGAGCTTCAGGGCTACTTGCGCGACAAGGCCACATGGCCACTCGCCATAATTGATGCCGACAAACTCCTAGACGAAGCACTACGCACGCGTCGCTACAAGGGTAAAACAACCGGCGAGCGTCTGGTAGCCGCTCAACGTGAACTGAAAAATAATAGCGAAGTTTGGTTTGCACACAAGTTGCGCAACAAACTCGTCCATGAGCAAGACGTCAAGTTGCGCAAAAATGACGTCAAAGACGCCCTCCTGGGCATCCGCGCCGCTCTAAAAGACCTGGGGGCGCTATGATGGATATGCAGGGCTACACGGCGACTATTGGGATTGAGTGCCACGTCCAGCTCAAGACCAAAACCAAGCTTTTTAGTGGGGCCGACAACGATGCTCGCGAGGCCAGCCCGAACACACTAGTAAATCACATCGACTTTGGCTTGCCTGGCGCCTTGCCGGTGCTCAACGAGAAGGCCATTGAGCTCGCCAGCAAGGCTGCGTTTGCGCTCGGCACGCGACCACAAGGTTTTAGCAAATTTGACCGCAAACACTACTTTTACCCAGACCTACCTATGGGCTACCAGATTACTCAGTTCGACGAGCCTATCATTTTGGGTGGACATATGGACATTGTTGTTGAGGGCGAGAAAAAACGCATCGGCATAACGCGTGTGCACCTAGAAGCCGACGCTGGCAAGAGCACTCATCCGGCTGGTACCGACTACAGCCTTGTTGACCTGAACCGTGCTGGCACGCCACTGCTCGAAATCGTCTCCGAGCCCGACATGCACAGCGCAGCCGAAGCCAAGGCATACGCTCACGAACTTTACCTGGCCATGCTGTATGCAGATGTCTCATACGCCAACTTGTACTACGGCAACATGCGCTTTGACGTCAATGTTTCTGTCAGCAAAACCGACCAACTTGGCACGCGTACCGAGACAAAAAACCTCAATAGCTTCCGAAGTGTCGAGCGTGCCGTCGAGTACGAAATCGAGCGTCAAATTGCCTTGCTCGAAAAGGGCGAAGCGATTGTGCAGGAAACGCGTGGTTGGGACGATAGCAAACAGCAAACCTTTAGCCAACGAAGCAAAGAAGACGCCCACGACTATCGGTACATGCCAGACCCCGACTTGCCGCCAGTAGTTTTGAGCGACGAGTTTGTCGCCGCTATCGAGGCCGGTATGGCAACACTGCCGGCTGAATATCGTGAAAAATTTGCAGGCATCGGCCTGGACGAAAAAGTTATAGAGGATATCATTGCGGTTCCCGAGACGGCCAAACTCGTCCTGCAGGTACTGGAAAAAGCCGGCCCAGAGCACGCCAAGCGCGTCGCCTTCTGGACCATGCAACCCCAAACAGAAGAGCCCGAAGACGCCAATGAAGCTGAAACGACAGAGGAAAATATGCCCTCCCAGGATGAAGCGCTCATAAAACTCAGTCACATGGTGTCAGAAAACAAGCTCAGTTCTACCGCCGCCAAAGAAGTCCTGGCCGAAGTGCTAAAGAGTGGTGCTGACCCAGAAAAGGTCGCTGAAGAGAAAAACCTTCTGCAGGTGAGTGACGAAGGCGCCATTGCCGAAATTGTCGCTAGCGTCATTGCTCAGAACGAAACCGCAGTCAACGATGTACGACGTGGTGAGATGAAGGCCATCGGCTTCCTGGTCGGTCAAGTCATGAAGCAATCTCAGGGCAAGGCCAATCCGGCCCTTGCCACCGAACTCCTCAAAAAACAACTAGGAGTATAGCCATGAAACTAGAATGGAAACGAGTCGAGCCTACTAAGGTAGATACCGTGAGTTGGCGCACGATTGTCACAAAGCGCTTCGAACAGCCGGACGGAGTGGTTAGGGAATACGGTACTTTCAGATCAGCAAGTGCACGACATATAGCAACGGTTGCCATCACCCCAGATAATAAAGTGGTGTTGGCCAAGCAGTTTCGCCCCGGCCCCGAGCAGATCTGCTACGAATTGCCTGGTGGTGGCCCAGAGAAGGGCGAAGAACTCATAGATGCGGCAACGCGTGAGCTTTTAGAGGAGACGGGCTACATGGCTGGCCAGATCGAACTACTCGGCAAGTGCTACAAAGACGCCTATACAAATGCCGCGTGGTACTATTTTTTGGCCACTGACTGCGTGGTTAGTCCCCATGGCCAGCAGACTGACGACACGGAGTTTATAGAGGTCGTTACAGTGAGTGTAGAAGAATTGCTGAGTTATGCAAAAAACGCTCAAATGACCGATGTCGAGGGAGTATTCCTGGCGCTTGATAAACTAAAGGACCTACAACATGAGTAAACAAAAGGTTACCAAAGCAGTTATCGCAGCCGCGGGGTTTGGTACGCGTTTTCTGCCTCAGACAAAAGCCATGCCCAAAGAAATGCTGCCACTAATTGACAAGCCGATTATCCAGTACGTGGTTGAAGAGCTAGTCGAAGCTGGGATTGAAGACATTATCATTGTGGGCAGTAGTAATAAGCGTGCTATTGAAGATCACTTTGATTTGCCCAGCGCTGACCTAGTAGCAAATCTCGAGGCGGGGGGAACGAAGAAAAAGCCACTTATCAAGCAGATTGAAAACATTGGAAATCTCGCAAACTTTATATACATTCGTCAGAAAGGCCCTTACGGGAACGCAACGCCACTGGCTTGCGCAGCTCATCTCTTTGGTACTGACGAACCCTTTATATATAGCTTTGCCGACGACTTCATAGCGGCGAACCCTAGTCGGTTTCAGCAAATGACATCTGCATACGAAAAATATGGTGGCGGTGTTTTTTCATGCAAGCGGGTTGTAGATGACAAAGAGTTTGATATGTACGGCATTGTGGCTGGCGAGGAAATCGCAGACGGAGTTATACGCATGTCAAACATTATTGAAAAGCCCGGAAAGGTTATGGCACCTTCTCGTCTGGCAACTGTCAGTAGCTATCTTTTGCCCGGTGAATACTTTACCTATTTGCAAAAGGCGTTGTCGGCACATAACAGCGATGAAGAGTTCAAGCTACAGCCGATTGTGCAAGCAATGATTGATGACGGCTATAATTTTTATGGGTGCGAAATGAAGAATGGCACGTTTTTCGACACCGGTGATCCGCTCGAATATCTGAAGACGGTCATTGATTTTGGGCTTACTCATAGCGAATATGGTGCTTCGCTACGCGCGCATATGCAAGAGCGGCTACGGGGCAAACTGTAACGTACATAACAGAACCTCATGCGTCAGTGTGCTATAGTTTTAAGTATGGAACAATCATTTGATATTGTAGTCATTATTCTTAGCTCGCTGCTGGCAGTGTTTCTTATCATTGCAATCACCATTGGAGTTATGTCGTACAAACTCATCAAAGCAGTCCGCCAAATTGTGGACAAAGGTGAGCAGTTCGTAGCCGGGGCAGAAGAGCTCGGCCAGACCATCAAGCGCAACGCGACTGCCGCCGGTCTTGCCAACCTACTTATTAAGCAGGTCGCCAAAGCTGTAAAGTCAAAGAAATAACAACGTATATAAGGTAAAGGAGTACCAAATGTTTGCCAAAAAACCTGTTAAAAAAGATAACGTCGCTGCAAAGTTCGCTATAGGCGCCGCCCTAACCGCGGTGGCTGGCTATGTTGCCGGTATCTTGACCGCTCCCAAGAGTGGCGCGGAAACACGCGAAGACTTAAAAAATAAGGCTGTCGAAACGTATAGTGTTGCCGAAAAAGAACTGAAGAAGCTACACACTGAACTAGCAGAAGTACTCGAGCAAATGGGTCAAAAAGCAGGTGTGCTCAAAAAAGAAGGTGGCAAGAAGTTAGATGAAGCAGTCGCCAAAGGCAAAGACGCCAAGGAAAAGGCGCGAAACGTGCTGAGTAGCCTACACGAAGGTGAAATCGACGACAAAGACCTCAAAAAAGCTATCCAAGAAGCCAGCAAGGCCGTAGAGAACCTTCGCAACTTCCTGAAGAAATAGGTGTGTTGTAAAAGTAGTTATACCGTAAGCTACCGTGCTTACGGTATAATTATATGTAGAGTATGAGGGGAAGTTTGCACACGTGGCGGGGGTAAAACCTGCTACTTCGAAAATTGCCAAAGCGGGCGCAGTAACGCCGGCCGATTATGTGCATCTGCACAACCACACACAGTTTAGCTTGCTTGATGGTTTGACGAAGATACCCGAACTCGTTGCTTTTGCCAAAGAAACCGGCATGTCCGCCGTGGCTATGACCGACCACGGTACTTTGAGTGGAACCATCGAGTTCTACAAAGAGTGCAAGGACAAGGGCATTCAGCCAATTATCGGTATCGAGACCTATGTAGCGGCTCGTCGCCACACCGACAAAGACCCCCAAAAGGACAAAAACCGTTACCACCTCATCTTGCTAGCTATGAACAACACTGGCTACCAGAATCTCATGCGACTGAGTACGATTGCCAACCTCGATGGTTACTACTACTTCCCACGCATTGACCACGAGCTTCTAGAACAATACGGCGAGGGAATTATTGCGTTGAGTGCTTGTTTGGGTGGTGAAATTGGTGATGCACTTAAAAATGACGACTACGCCAGGGCCAGGGACGTCGCCACGTGGTACAAAGGCGTTTTTGGTGACCGCTACTACCTGGAAATCCAAGATCACGGGCACCCAGATGTCCCTTCGCATAACGTCGAGCAAAAGCTGGTAAACGACGGTGTCTTCAAACTGGGCAAAGAACTCGATATCCCCGTGGTGCTGACCTGTGACGCGCATTATTTGAAGCACCAAGACCAAGATGCACACGAAATCTTGCTCTGCGTTGGCACGGGCGCTTTCCTCAGTGATGAAAAGCGCATGTCTCTCAAAGAGTACGAACTGCATGTCATCCCGCCCGAGGAGTTGATAGGGCGATGGGCCAAAACACACCCCGAGGTCCTCACAAACACCCGTGCTCTTGCCGACAGGTGCAATGTAGACATCGAGCTGGGAAAAATCCTCATCCCCAAATTCCCCGTGCCCGAAGGGTATAACGAAAAAACCTATTTAGACGAATTGGTGCTACGTGGGCTCTCCTGGCGCTATGGTGACCTTACTGAGGAACAATCAAACCAGCTGAAGCTGACCGAAGTTAAAGCACACATCCCAGACAAAATCATGCAACGCACTGAATACGAACTGGGTGTTATTGAGCGCATGGGCTTTGACGGCTACTTCCTGATCATCCAGGACTTTATTAACTGGGGGAAAGACCGCGGGATTGTATTTGGGCCAGGGCGTGGTAGCGCTGCCGGCTCCATCGTATCCTATGCACTGAAGATTACCGAACTTGACCCGCTTAAGTACGATTTGCTGTTTGAGCGTTTTCTAAACCCCGATCGTATTTCTATGCCCGATGTCGACATCGACATTCAGGATAGTCGTCGCGACGAGGTTATCCAGTATTGCGTAGACAAATATGGCACAGAGCGCGTGGCCAACATCGTCACCTTCGGTCGAATGTTTGCACGCAACGCTGTGCGCGACGTCGCACGGGTGCTCCAGGTACCCTACGGTGATGCCGATCGACTGGCCAAAATGATACCGGCACCGGTGCAGGGTCGACACATTCCTTTGCAGAAGTCACTGCAGGACGACCCCGACCTGAAGCGCGAATACGAAACCAACGAAGTTAGTAAACAGGTCTTGGACTACGCTGTCATTTTGGAGGGCACGGTACGCAGCCATGGCGTGCACGCCGCTGGTGTGGTGATTGCACCGGACGACATCGTCAAATTTGTCCCGCTCGAAATGGCCCAAAAAGGCGTGGTTTCTACTCAGTACCCCATGGGTCCGATAGAAGAACTTGGCCTGCTTAAGATGGATTTTCTTGGCCTTTCCAACCTGACGATTATTAAGAACGCACTCCGTATCATCAAGAAAGTGTACGGCAAGGACATTGATATAAATGCCATTCCACTTGATGATAAACGTGCCTATGAACTGCTTTCTCATGGTGACACAACTGGCGTTTTCCAGCTAGAATCTGCCGGCATGAAACGCTATCTGAAAGAGCTCAAGCCTTCCTCGTTCGACGACATTATTGCCATGGTTGCGCTGTATCGCCCGGGACCTATGCAGTTTATCGACAGTTTCATCAAGCGCAAGTTTGGTCAGGAAGAAATCACCTACCTGCATGAGGGCATGCGCGCTTCACTCGAGAACACCTATGGCATTTTGGTGTACCAAGAGCAGTTTATGCAGATCAGTAAAGATTGGTGTGGCTTCACCGGGGGCCAGGCCGACACGCTCCGTAAGGCTGTGGGCAAGAAAAAAATTGACCTTATGCGCAAGGTCAAAAAAGACTTTGTAGAAGGCGCCGTACAGCACAGTGGCGCTACCCCGGCTGTAGCGGAAAAGTTTTGGGCTCAGCTCGAAGAGTTTGCTAACTACTGTTTCAACAAGTCCCACGCGGCTTGTTATGGACTGATTGCCTACCAAACGGCATATCTTAAAGCCTACTACCCGTCTGCCTTTATGGCTGCTCTGATGACGAGTGACTACGACGATACCGACCGTTTGAGTATTGAGATTACTGAGTGTAAAAAAATGGGCATACAGGTACTTCCGCCAGATGTGAACGAGTCCTTCGGCGAGTTTGCCGTGGTTCCGCCCAAAGATGGCAGTGTGCTAACTGGCAAAGAAACTATCCGTTTTGGGATGAACGCCGTCAAAAACGTCGGGGCAGGGGCTGTCGAGGAAATCATCCGCGCTCGAAGCGAGCACGACGACAAGCATTTTGCGTCGCTCGAAGACTTTTTAGCTTCGGTCAACACGCGCGTCGTAAACCGCAAGGCTATCGAAAGTCTGGTACGCGCTGGTGCCTTTGACCGCATGGGCGACCGCTCGACTCTGCTACACAACATGGATCTAATCATTGCCTACGGCCAACGTCTGCAAAAGGAGCGCGCCAGTGGTCAGGTGGACTTGTTTGGTGCAATGAGTGTGGAAGATGGCTCGGCCAAACCTTCGCTCAAACTCGTGCCGCCTGACGCAAAATACTTGCCTCGAGAACTACTGGGTTGGGAGCGTGAGCTCCTTGGTCTGTACCTGAGCGAACAGCCTCTCTCAGCCTTTGAAGTAATATTATCAGAGCAGACAATCCCCCTAAACACCATAAAATCTGGCCACGACGGCCGGCCGGTGGTGGTCGGTGGGGCGGTGGTGGATTTCCGCGAAATCACCACCAAAAACGGCAAAAAAATGGGCTTTGTCAAAATCGAAGACCCACATGGGGAGATTGAGGTAATCTTATTCCCCAGCACGTTCCAGCAAACGATTGGCTTGTGGGAGCGTGACCGCGTAGTGATTGTCCGGGGTAAGGTCAACGCCAAAGATCGTGATGGCAACATGTCCGAAGAGGTCAAGATTATGGCCGACGAAGCGCGAGAGATCACGCACGAACAAGCGACTGCCTATCAGTCAACTGGGCGCAAAAAGAAGACGCCCAAAGAAGCTAAACAAGCCAAAGGCTCTGCGCTCAAGCAAGCCGTAGCCGAAGCAAAAGCCGAACGGGCCGAAGCCACACATACCCAACGGCTATACATACGCGTGCTAAACACCAAAGACCAAACATTGCTCCAAAATCTCAAAGCAACATTGGACGAGGCGCCGGGCAGTACTGAAGTGGTGCTTGTTTTGGGTCCAGATGAAGCAAAGCAACCTGTAAAACTCCCAGATCGGGTTGACCCAAACCAAGGCTTGCTTGAAAAGCTAGGTACATTATTTACGCCCGAGAACGTGCGACTACACTAACTAGCGGATAAAGCCCGCGGTGCGCGTTAGGACAAAGATGGCAGCCAAAACGACCACAAAGACTATGTCGAGCGCAGGGTGTTTCAGCACAAACTGTTCGCCTTTTACAATGAGCTTATGCCAGGCAAAGGAATGACGGAGAAGGAGCACGAGTAGGGCAACGCTTGCCAGTAAGCTGACTGCAAAGTGCGTCCAAGCAGCGTTGTTGGCTGAGGCAATCGTTTCGACGCGCGAAGTGTCCTTGGACGGCAGGTTTGCCAGCTGTTTGGGCGTAGCTTTTGTGTTTGCTACAACCGATGGCTTAGGTTCTTCGGCCTGGGCTGTTGGTGCGCTTTCTGGGGTTGCTTCAGATGCGGGTGTGTTTGCGCCACCCGCAGCAGTGGCGGCGGTAGAGCCAGTAGCTGTGACCTGGGGTGCAGGGCTTGCAGGGGCTGGTTGCGGGGCGGGTGTTGGTGCAGGTGCAGGTGCCGAGTACGGCTGACCATACATCGCGACAACAATAGTTTGTGGCCCACTACCTTGGTAGTTTGGGGCATTGACAACGCCGAAGCCAACTTCAGTAAAGTCAGTGCCGAGTAGGTTGGCTCGGTGGCCGGGGCTATTCATCCAGCCCGTTATAACTCCACTCGAAGTCGAGAAACCGTAAGCTAGGTTTTCGCCCGCGCTTTGGTAGGAGTAGCCAGCATTATTCAGGAAGGTCCACGGTGTTGAGCCGTCGGGAGAAGTGTGTGACCAGTAATCCTTGTTGGCCATATCCTGGGCTTTGTTCTGGGCCGCTTGGTTTAGGGTAGCGTTTAGCGCGAGAGCGCCAAGTCCGCTGGCCGCTCTTTGGGCGTTGGTTCCGCTCAATAAGTTTGAAGCTGACATTTCGGTCGCGTAGCCGAGTACGTCCTTTTTAGTGTTTGACCACCCGGAACTAAAGACTAGGCCGAAGGTGATAATAGCCAGCATAGGTAAATACGGCCAATAGGCCTTGGTGTAGTTGTCGCTTTTTTTGTGGTGCATGCCGCTACGTTTGCGGTGGGCGTTGGTTGGGCGTTTTTTGTGGCTAACTTTTCGTGTCAGGGACATGTTTGTTTCCTATATTTT
>WBZP01000820.1_pt2 | contig 14500 bp, 14 predicted proteins | sample 5204301 | NCBI WGS metagenome assembly WBZP01 (sample SAMN12412401, study PRJNA552823) | activated sludge metagenome | isolation source: activated sludge from nitrification reactor of wastewater treatment plant... | place: USA: Pennsylvania | collected 2017 | reverse complement strand
TGCGCCACCTGCCACGGCGTAGACGGCACAGCCGAAGCGTGCTTCGACGCCGCCGGCAACCAGATCGCCTGCCAGGGCTTGCCGCTCAACTTCAACGGCCTGCTGTGCGGCGAACCGTCGCAGCGCATGACTGACATGGGCTGGAGCGGCACCAAGGCGGCTTACGTGCTGACCACCGTCTCCGCCGGGCGCGGCCCCATCATGCCCACCTGGTCGGAGCAGTTCGGCGGCCCGCTGCGCGAGGATCAGGTGCGCGACGTGACCAACTTCGTGCTCAACTGGGAGAGCGAGACGCTGTGCGCCGCGCCGGTCATCACCTATGACTGGCCGGAGACAGCCGACGAGTTCCTGGCCCGCAGCGACGAAGTGCAGCCCGGCGACCCGGCCCGCGGCGCGGAACTGTTCGGCGTCACCTACGGCTGCCAGGCGTGCCACGGCACGATTGACGGCTCGGTGGCCGGCGTCCTCGGCCCGTCGCTGGCCAACATCGAGACTGACGGCGCGACCCGCGTCGAAGGGATGGACGCCGCGACCTACGTTTACCACTCCATCCTCTTCCCCAGCGACCACATCGCCCCCGAATGCCCGACCGGCCCCTGCGCCGGCCCGCCCAGCGCCATGCCGGCCAACTTCGGCGCGCGCATGGGCGAGAACCCGCAGGATATGGCGGATATTTTGGCGGCGGTGCTGGGGCAGTAGTCAGTTGCCAGTATTCAGTAGGGCAGTGGGCCAGTAGGTCAGTCGGAAGACCTCACGCCAAGAGAAAGAAACAAAGACGCCAGGCTCGTGCCGAGCCTGGCGTCTTTTATTCTCAAGATATCTCACACAAAGACGCAAAGAACGCCAAGTGGCGGAGTCCGCATCCTCAGATGCGGACGGAGGTGACAGCGGAGCGCATCTGAGGATGCGCACTCCGCCATTTGCGACTGGCCTACTGGCCCACTGACCTACTGAATACTGACTACTGCTTCAACCTCGTCCCACACTTCCGGCAAAACACATCCCCCCCCTGCGCCGGCTGGCCGCAGTGGTGGCAGAAGCGGGTGGCGCTGTCGGCCGACGGCCGCGGCGCGCCGGGCCGGGTGGCGCGGGTGGGCCGCGGCTTGCGCGCCCGGCCACTGCCCGTCCGCCGCCCCAAGGCCCACGCCCCCACCAGCAGCGCCAGCGCCGCCGGAATGAGCAGCAGCCACCACGGGCTGAGGTCGCCCAGGAGACCGCTGCCGGTCGCCGGGGCCGTCGCCGCCGGGGCCGTTGTGGCCGCCGGGCTGACCGACGGCGCGGACAGCACCGGCACGTCCACCGTATAGGTCACATCCACCGTGAACGGCTCGCCGGCAGCGATGGGCCGCGCGTCAATCTGGTGGTAGAGCAGCCCGTCGGCGCGCGTCACGCTGCCGCTGGGCGCGGGCACGATGGTGATGTCGGTCGCTGCCACCGGCTGCTGGACGACGGCCGCGGCGGCGGCGATCTCCAGGTCGGCCGTCCAGTTGAAGCCGTAGGTCACCTCATTGTCGGCAGCCACGTAGGGCGAGTAGTACTCGACGTGGAAGCTATCGCCGGGCGTGGTCAGGGTGATACCGCCGTCAGCTTCTGTCCACTCCACGTCGGTGACGAGCACGTCCACCTCGTTGAAGCGGGCCACGGCGTTGATCTCGGCCCCGGCCGGCAAGGGGATCGTCAGCGTCGCCGGCAGCGTGGCCGACTCGGGCAGCGTGCCGGTCAGAATCACCAGCATGGCCGGCCGGTCATAGTCGGGCCATAGCTCGACGGTCAGGGTGTCCAGTTGGGTCACTTCAGTCTGCGCCGCCACGGGCAGGGCGGCGAAGAGGAGCAATAGGAGGAGCGAGAGAAGGCGCATAGTGGGGGTGTTCAGTGTCCAGTAGGTCAGTGGGTCAGTAGGTCAGTGGGTCAGTAGGTCAGTAGGTCAGTTGTCAGTTGTCAGTTGTCAGTTGTCAGTTGATAGTCGTTGGTCGTTGGTGGTTAGCCGTGCTCTTAATTCCTAATTCCTAATTCCTAATTCCTAATTCCTAATTCTCTCAAGCGTGTCCACGCAGGCGGATGCGATTGGCGCGGCAGTGGGGGCATTCGAGTTCGGTATAGTCGCGGCCACAGGTGCGGCAGGTGCGCACCTGGACTTCGCGTTCGTCCGACATCGAGCCGAAGACAACGACAAGCTCCTCGCCGCGGTGGGCATCGAGCCAGGACAGTAGGTCGTAGTCGCCGATGTGCCAGCGGCCGTCGTCATCGCGGCGCAAGATGCCGTTCATGACGTCAAGCTCCATCTCGTGCGCCGAGGCGGCCAGCTTGTAAATGGCGGCGCGTCGCAGTTGTTTCATTCGCACTCCTCAATCGCGTCAGACAGCCGTCGGTGCCGGCTTTTGGCCGCCTGAGCGCCCGGCTAAGAACGTTTGACGCTGTTCAGGCTGGGGCTTATTATATCCTAACCGCGGATAGTTCAACGGAGGTTCTCATGCACGACGGGAATGAGCGTTTGGCCCAGGACGTAACCATCCTGGGGGCGATGGCTGGGCAGATGGCTGAGTATCTGGATAGTGAAATCCTGTTCTGGCCCCTCGGCCGCGGCGACATGCCCATGTTGACCCTGGGCGGCTACCTGCTGCGCGAGCATCGGCTGCTGGCCCTGCCCCAACTGCTGACCCCCGAGCAGCGCACCCAGGTTGACGCCGCCATCTTCCAGTTCAACCAGGCTCTGGCCAATCGGGTCGTGCGCTTCGAGGCCAAGGCCCAGCACGAACTGGAAGCGCGCCTGCGCCAGTGGACGGAGACGCTCAAAGAGATGGAGCACGGCACGTTGCAGCGTAGCAGCAACTACGCCACCGTCGTCGAGACGCGGGCCATGATCCACGCCCTGCTCGACCGCCTGGGCATGCCCCCCTACCGCCCCGACGCCCGGCTGGGCCAACAAGTGGCCCTGCTGGATACCCGCCTGCAAGGGCGCTGGCAGCCGGGCGACTTCGCCTGGCCGGCCGAATGGCAGCCCGCCTACCCCCGCGGCGAGTACTGGTGGCTCTACGGCGCGCCGCGGGTGTCGAAGTACGCGGGGGATAGGGATTAGGAACTACGAGCTACGAACTACGAACTACGAATGAAGAGCACGACCTACGACCAACGACTATCAACTGACAACTGACAACTGACAACTGACAACTGACAAACTGACCTACTGACCCACTGACAACTGACTACTGACAACTGACTACTGACAACTGGTTATGAACCTGCGCTTTCCCCCTGCGTTGCGGTTTCGCGACTTTCGTATCTTCTGGCTGGGCCTTTTCGTCTCCGTCGTCGGCTCGCAGATGCAACTCATCGCCATCAACTGGCACTTGTATGAACTGCTGCGTGGCCAGACGTTCACGGTGCAGCTCTTCGGCCGCACCATTGAACTGGGCGCGGAGGCGCTGGGTCTGGGCACATTGGGCCTGGTGCGCGTGATCCCTATTGTGCTGTTTGCCCTGTTCGGCGGCATGCTGGCCGACACCCGCAATCGGCGGTCGCTGCTGCTCTTCACCGAGGGCTTCGACGTGGTCATCGCCGCCATTCTGGCCGTGCTGACCTTGACGGGCAAGACCACCGTTCTCCACATCTACCTCATCACCGGCGGGTTGGCGGCCATGAACGCGCTGGAGGGGCCTTCGCGCCAGTCGCTCATCCCCCATCTGGTGCCGCGCGAGCACTTCAGCAACGCCGTCAGCGTGCAGACGTTGATGTTCACGACCGCTTCGATCGTCGGCCCGGCTCTGGCCGGTCTTATCGTCGGCTATGCTAACGTCGGCTACGTCTATGCCCTGAACGCCGTCTCCTTTTTGGCCGTCGTCATCTCGCTGTTGCTGATGCGCTATCGCGGGCAGGCGGCCGCGCCATCAACCGGGCTGGGACTGAACGCGCTGTTCGACGGGCTGCGCTTCGTCTTCCGCACGCCGATCATCAGCAGCACAATGCTGCTCGACTTCATCGCCACCTTCTTCAGTTCGGCGCGAACGATGCTGCCTATCTTCGCCAGCGACATTCTGGGCGTGGGCGCGGTGGGCTACGGCTGGCTGGCCACGGCCGACTCGATGGGCGCGGTCATCGCCGGCAGCGCCCTGGCCACGCGCGGCGAGCAGTTGCGCCGCCAGGGGCCACTGCTGCTGGTCTGCGTCGTCATCTATGGCGCGGCCACGGCCTTCTTCGGCCTCTCGACCGTCTTTGCCGTGTCTTTCCTGATGCTCATGCTCGTCGGCGCCGCCGACGCCGTCTCAACCGTCATCCGCGGCACGGTGCGCCAACTGTCCACGCCCGACGCGCTGCGCGGCCGCATGACCAGCGTCAACATGATGTTCTTCATGGGTGGCCCGCAGTTGGGCGAGTTGGAGGCCGGGCTGGTGGCTGCGGCCTTTGGCGTGCCCTTCGCCATTGTCAGCGGCGGCGTGGCCACGGTGCTACTCACGGCTCTTGTCGCCTGGAAGTTCCCCGTGCTGCGCCGCTACGACACGCCCACGCCGGTGACCGCCGAAGCAACAGCCTAGGCCTATCCCCTCGCCCCCTGGGAGAGGGTTAGGGAGAGGGCCTTCTCCCCCCGCCAAGCAAGCGCCCTCCCCTAGCCCCTCCCATAGGGAGGGGAACCAGAAAGCCCTCCACCGGCAGAGGCTCTTGTCCCCTCGCCCCCTGGGAGAGGGTTAGGGAGAGGGTCTTCTCCCCTCGCCAAGCAAGCACCCTCCCCTAGCCCCTCCCATAGGGAGGGGGATCAGAAAGTTACCGGTAGAGGTCTAACTCCGGCGGCCGGACGAGGTCAGTGGCCCGCCCCTCGGCCGGCGGCAGCCGCAAGCCACGGATGAGCACCGCCGGCAGTCCCTCGGCCGCCTGGCCCATCAGCAGCCCGGCGGCGGCGGCGATCTCGTCGGCCAGCCCCACGTCGGTGTGCTGAAGCCGGTAGCCGTAGAGGTCGGCCTCGCCGCGCCGGTCCCACAGGGCGGGGATGCCGGCCACGCCGATGGCCACGCCGACCGTGCCCAGCCGGAAGGGGCGGCCGTGGCTGTCGGTGATGACCACACCGACGGCCGCGCCCGTGGCCGCCAGCAGCGCGGCGCGCAGGGCGGCGGCCGAGGCGTCGGGGTCGCGCGGCAACAACAGCACCGCCTCCTCTTCGCCGCTCGCCAGTTGCACGTTGGAGCGGTCAATGCCGGCGTTGGCGCTGGTGAAGCCCAGCCGGTGGCGGACGATGATCACCCCCGGCCGCAGGCGCGATACCTCGCTGCTCTCACGCAGGATCAACTCGATCAGCCGCGCATCCTTGCCCACCACCGCCGCCAGCTCCTCGGCCCGCGGCGATGGCGTCACCTCGGCCAGCCACACCTGTTGCCCTTCGGCCTTGGAGACGATCTTCTGGGCGATGGCGAGTACGTCGCCGTCGCGCAGCGCCAGGCCGGCGCGGCCGAGCGCGTCCAGCAGCAGCGCGGCCACGTCGTCGCCGGCGTGGACATGGGGGATGTTGGGCAGGGCTGTCAGAGTAATCGAAGGGGCGGGGTGAGAGGCGTGGGACATAAGCAGTTGGCGCTTTGAAGCGGCGGCGCGCCCTTAGTATACGCTAACCGCCGCCGCCGCGCCCGTGCTGATAAACACAGGGCAACCGCATATGGAAGAATAGCACGCTGATGACGCAGATTTCGCTGATTTACGCTGAAAAAGCGCTTCTTATCAGCGTTAATCAGCCAGATCAGCGTCATCTGCGTGCCATTCCGATGTGTCAGTGGATTTGCACCGGGTCCTTGATCGCCCCGCGGTCGAAGAGGTGTTCGTCGTAGCCTTCGTCGTAACCTTCGGGCCGGGTTGCCTTCTCGATCTTGACCGCGGTGTTCTTGTAGTCGGGAATCTTGGCCCGCGCGTCAATGCGGTCGAGCGTCAGCAGGTTGGCCGCGGCCTCGGCGAAGTGGAAGGGCACGAAGACCGTGCCGCGCGGCGAACGGCCGGTGACCAGCACGCGCAGGGTGATCGTGCCGCGACGCGACGACACGGCCACCCAGTCGCCGGTGATCAGCCCCAGCGCGGCGGCATCGTCGGGGTGCATCTCGCACACCGCCTCGGGGTAGATGTCCTCCAGCCGCGAGCGGCCGGTCATGGTGCTGCCGCTCCAGTGGTAGAGGACGCGGCCGGTGCTGAGGTTGAAGGGGTAGTCGGCGTCCGGCTGCTCCGACTCGGTACCATACTGCACTTCCCAGAACTTGCCCCGCCCGCGTGGGAACTCTTCGGCGAAGAGGAAGGGTGTGCCAGGGTGGTCGAAGCTGGGGCAGGGCCAGTGGACGCCCCCCTCGCGCTCCAGCCGGGCGTAGTCAATGCCCCAGAAGTCGGGCGTCACGGCGCGCATCTCTTCCCAGATCTGCTCCGGGTGGCTGTAGCTGAAGCCGGCCGAGAGCGTGGCCCCCAGGCGGGCCTCGATGCGCCGCCCCAGGTCGCTGAGGATGTCCCAGTCGGCGCGCGATTGGCCCACCGGCGGCACGGCCGCCCGGCAGCGCTGCACGCGCCGGTCGGTGTTGGTGAAGGTGCCGTCCTTCTCGGCGAAGCTGACCGCGGGCAGGATGACGTCGGCCATCTCGCCCGTCTCGTTGATGAAGATGTCCTGGCAGACGAGAAACTCCAGCCGCTCCAATGCGTGGCGGGCGTGCTCCAGATTCGGCTCGCTCATCATCGGGTTCTCGCCCAACACGAACATGCCGCGCACCGCGCCGCTATAGGCCCCGTCAATCATCTCCGTCGCCGTCAGGCCGGGGATGGGGTTGAGCGGCGTGCCCCAGACGCCCTCGAAGCGGCCGCGGATGGCATCGTCGTCCACGCGCTGGTAGGCGGTGAAGACGTTGGGCAGCCCGCCGCTGTCGGAGCAGCCCTGGACGTTGTTCTGGCCGCGCAACGGGTTCAGTCCCGTGCCCGCCTTGCCGACGTGGCCGCACATCAAGGCCAGGTTGACCAGCGACAGGGTGTTGTCCGTGCCGTGGGTGCTCTGGCTGATGCCCATGCCCCAGTAGATGGCCGCCCGCTCGGCCCCGGCGTAGATGCGCGCCGCCTCGCGGATGGCGTCGGCCGGCACGCCGCTGACCGACTCGGCCCACTCCGGCGTGAACGACTCCAGCGACTCGAGGTACTCGTTGAACCCCTCGGTGCGGTGGGCGATGAAGTCAGGGTCGTATAGCTCTTCCTTGACGATGGTGTGGGCCATGGCCTGGAAGACGGCCACGTCGCTGCCGGGGTTTTGCCGCAGCCAGAGGGTGGCGAAGTCGGTCATCTCAATGCGGCGCGGGTCAATGACGACCAATTTGGCCCCGTTGCGGCGCACGGCGCGCTTCAGGAAGTTGGAGATGACCGGGTGGGTCTCGGTGGTGTTGCTGCCGGTGACGATAAAAGCGTCGAGGTTCTCCATCTCGGCGATGGAGTTGGACATGGCGCTGCTGCCGATGGACAGTTGCAGGCCGGTGACGGAGCCGGCGTGGCAGAGGCGGGCGCAGTGGTCAACGTTGTTGGTACCGATCAGGGCGCGAATGAGCTTCTGGAAGACGTAGTTGTCTTCGTTGGTGGCCTTGGCGCTGGCGTAGCTGGCAATGGCGTCGCCGCCGTGGCTGGTGCGAATGCGCACCAGTTCGTCGGCCACCAGGTCGAGCGCCTCGTCCCACGTCGCCTCGCGCCAGACGGGCTTGGCGCTGCGCCCTTCGGCGCGGTTGGCGCGGATGAGCGGGGCGCGCACGCGGCCGGGGTGCTTGACGTAGTCGGTGCCATAGCGCCCCTTGACACACAACATGCCGTGGTTGGGCGCGGCGTCGAACGGCGCTTCGACGGCGTAGATGTAGTCATCCTTGACCTTCAGGTGCATCTGGCAGCCCACCCCACAGTAGGGACACGTTGTGCGGACGATTCGGTCGGGGATGATCATCGCTTACTCCTATTTTCCGAACTCACGGCTTTGGAATGTCAAGATCCTTACATATCTTAACTGCCAGAGCATCCTGAATTTCCTTGTGTCGTGGAACCGTTGACGTTCGTCCATTGCCTGGGTTCCAATAGACGGAGTGCCTGCTGCCCTCGCGCAACAACTCGCAATGATGATCTTTGAGGTGACGAATGAGTGCTCGGCGCTTCATGTCTAGAACGAAACGACCAGTTCTTCACGGACAACAGTGTCGCTGCGAGGAAACCGTTTAGCAATCTCTCGATTCGCCTCAATGATCAACTGAACCGCTTCGGTTAAATTCTCGCGCGCCTCGTCGAGTGTTTCCCCTTGCGTATTCGCCCCAGGCAACTCCTCAACGTAGGCTATCCACCACTCGCCAATCTGCTCGAAAACGGCTGTAAAGGTAAACATAGTCACCCCATAATTTGTTCTACTTGCTGCACTACGTCAGGAAAGGCCAGCGGCGACAACGTTTCGCCCGGCGCGCAAGTGGTCACGGTGCGGTAGCCGTTCGGCCGCGGCTCGCGGTAGACTTCAATCTGGCGCTCCGGTAGATTGACGATCCAGTAGTCGGCGATGCCCGCCGTGCCATAGAGTTTACTCTTGACCCGCTGGTCGTATCTCAGCGACGAATCGGCCACCTCAATGATGAGCAGAATGTCCTCCGGCTTCGCGTGTTGCTCGCTGTAGAACTCCTCTTGAAATCGAAATACAGCCACATCGGGCTGCGGCAGGCTATCTTCGCTCAACTGAACAGGGTTTTGGACACTTAGAATAACTTGTTTACCAAGTGCGTTCGACAACATCCAGACCGGCCGATTAAGCGTTGAAATATGCGTGATGTAAATCGGACTCATCTCGATCAGATCCCCGTGAATCAGTTCCACGCGCTCGCCCTCGACAAACAATTCGGCCTCAACCATACGCAAGTAAGCGGCAACCGTGAACCGGCGACGGGTCAACTCGAGTTCGGCCATCTCTACAGGTTCGGCAATCATCTGTCCCCTCACACCAGGCAGAGCCACCAACCGCACTCAATTCATGACACCAAACATCTCATCTACTTTCAAAGTCACGTCGGGGAAGGCCAGCGGCGATAGCGTCTCGCCTGGCGCATGATGCGTCATGGTGCGATACCCTTCCGGCTGTGGATCGCGATAGACCTCGATTTGGCGCTTTTTCAGGTTGATGATCCAGTATTCGATCACACCGGCTGTGCCATAGAGGGCGGTTTTTACACGCCGATCGTACTGAAGCGTTGTGTCCGATACCTCGATCAGAAGCAGAACGTTCTCAGGGCCTGGATGCTGGCGATAGAAGTCTTCCCGCGGCTGGAGCAAGGTAACGTCTGGCTGCGTCAATGTCTCATCGTCTAGTCGTAATGGGTTCTGGACGTTCACGAACGCGCGCCGGCCAAAACTATTTGATAGCAACACGTTAAGACGTATCACGCTCGATGCATGATCTTCGCCAATTGGACTCATCTCAACGATCTCCCCCTGAATCAGTTCCACCCGCTCGTCCATACCCAAAAAACCGATCTTTGCGAGATGCAAGAGTTCGGCAACTGTAAAGCGCCGTCGCTTCAGCTTTATCTGGGTTGTCTCGCTGACAAGTTCTGTGATCATCACGCCTCTCTTGCCGCGCGGCGGCTCAACCCGCGCGACGCTAGTTGCATTATACAAGCAACGTCAACGGCCTATTCCCCCACCAGCGCCCGCTTCTTCTTCCCGCCCCGCCGCGTTTGGCGGAAGATGTCGTCGGGGTCGTAGCCATCTTCCAGCATCGCCTGCCGCTTGGGCTTCAGGGCGTTGGTGGGGCAGACGCCGACGCACTGGCCGCAGAAGACGCAGGTCGTGTCGGGCATGCCGTCGCCCATGAACGTGCCGATGGTGGTGTGGAAGCCGCGGCCGTCGAAAGTCAGGGCGAAGGTGTACTGCGCATCCTCGGCGCAGACCTGCACGCAGCGCCAGCAGTTGATGCACTTGTTGTAGTCGCGGATGTAGAACGGATTGTCGTCGTAGACGGGCGTGTGGCGCTGCTCGAAGCCGGCGAAACGCTCCGGGTCAGCGTCGTACTCCAGCAGCAGGTCTTGCAGGTGCGCCGCTTCGCTCAGGTCAACGGTCGAGGCCAACATCTCCAGGATGGTCCGCCGCGCCAGGCGCACGTCCTTCGTCTGCGTGTTGACGACCATGCCCGGCGATACCTGCGTCACGCAGGCCGCGGCCTGCAAGCGCCGCCCCACGTCCACCGAGCACACCCGGCACAGCCCGTTGGCCGTCAGGTGCGGGTGGTAGCAGACGACGGGGATGGTGATGCCGATGGACGCGGCGGCGTTCAGCACCGTCGTGCCGGCGGGCACAGTCACTTCGTGGCCGTCAATGGTTAGGGTTACTTGGTCGGTCATAAGCAGTATCCAGTGGATCAGTGGGTCAGTGGGTCAGTGGGTCAGTAGGTCAGTAGGTCAGTGCCGGGACTGACCTACTGACCTACTGAATACGCGCTCAGGATGTGTGTACACGCGCATTCGGTCTTGTCGCAGGTAGGCGACGATGGTCATGTTCCACGCCTCGGCCAGAGCCACAGACAGGCTGGTGGGCGAGGTGCGGGAGCAGACGATGGGCGTCTCCAGGCGGCGGGCCTTGTTGATCATCTCGCTGCTGATGCGGCCGCTGCTGAGCAGGATGCGGTCGCGCGTGGCCACACCGGCCAGCAGCGCCGCGCCTTGCAGCTTGTCCAGGCAGTTGTGGCGGCCGATGTCCTCCACTTGTAACAGGAAGCACTCCTGGCCCGGCGGGCAGGGGTCGGCCAGCACGGCGGTGTGGATGCCGCGCGCCTGCTGGTAGACGGCCGCGCCCAGATGCAGCCGGCGCATCAGCTCGGCCAGTTGCTCCGGCGTGGCTGTCAGGTCGCTGACCAGCGGCGCGTGGGCGGCCGACAGGTCATCGAAGGTGACGCCGCCGCCACAGCCGGCGGTGATGATCGCCCGGCGCGGCGGCGCGAACTCCGCGTCGCGCAGCCAGACGTCAACGCACGTCCGCCCCTTGGAGACGGTCAGGGCGCGCACGTCGTCCAACCCGGCGATGATGTCCTCGTTATAGAGGAAGCCCAGGGCCATCTCCGGCAGGTCGCGCGGCGTACACATGAAGGTCGCCAGCTCCTGGCCGTTGACGGTGATGCAGGCCAGCGCCTCTTCGACGACCGCGCCGTCAATAGGTTGCGGCTCGCTGCCGTTGAGGCTGAGGTAGCGCCACGGCCGCGCGCCCGCCCCCGGCAGCCCGCTCTCCGGGGCCACTTCGTCTTCGTCGCTCTGGCCGAGGTGTCGAATATTCATAGATTCAAGCAAAGAGAGGGTGATCCGCAGATTTGGCAGATTCGGCAGATTTAAGAACCAAACAATCCTTTCTAAAATCTGCCAAATCTGCCCAATCTGCGGATCATATCCTCTTATCTGACGCGCACCCGGCTATTGGCTTCGGGGGCAAAGAGTTCCGGCCAGCGGTCAATGGCGCTGAGGACGGCCGAGGCGGCGGTCTGGCCCAGGCCGCAGAGCGACGTCTGGGTCATGGTGTGGCCGATGTCGCGCAGGGCGACCACGTCGTCGGCCCGCGGCCCACCATAGCGCAGGACACGCTCGATGATCTCCAGTTGGCGCTGCGTGCCGATCTGGCAGGGATAGCACTTGCCGCAGCTCTCGTGGGCGAAGAAGCGGGCCAGCATGTATAGAATCTCGCGCAGGTCTACCGCCTCGTCGAAGACCATAATGACGCCGGAGCCGAGCGGGAAGTTCTGGGCTTTGGCGTCCTCATAGGTCAGGGGCGTGTCCAGCCGGCGCGGGCCGATGAAGACGCCCGCCGCGCCGCCCAGCAGCACCGCCTGCACCTCGTTGCCGATGACCCCGCCGGCCATTTGGATGAGTTGGCGCACGGTCAGGCCGAAGGGTACTTCGTAGACACCGGGGCGCAGCACGCGCCCGCTGACGCAGAACCACTTCGTGCCCGGCGACCCCGGCGTGCCCAGCTTGTGCCACTGCTCGACGCCAATGTTGATGACCGACACGGCCGCGGCCAGCGTCTCGACGTTGTTGATGGCCGTCGGCTGCTGGAAGAGGCCGTGGGTCGTGGGGAAGGGGGGCTTGATGCGCGGGAAGCCGCGCTTGCCCTCGATGGCCTCGAACAGGGCCGTCTCCTCGCCGCAGATGTAGGCCCCCGCGCCCAGCCGAAGCTGGATGTCGAAGTTGAAGCCCTTGCGGCCGAGGATGTTGCGGCCCAGATAGCCGGCGGCGCGGGCCTTCTCGATGGCGTTCTTCAGCCGGGCGTAGCAGCGCGGATACTCGCCGCGCAGGAAGATCCAGCCGTTCTCCGCGCCGACGGTGTAGCCGGCTATCGTCAGGGCTTCGACCAGGCTGAACGGGTCTTGCTCCATGAGCGCCCGATCCTTGAACGTGCCCGGCTCGCTCTCGTCGGCGTTGGCGATGACGTGCTTTTCGGCCGGGTGGCCGGGGGCGTTGCGGGTCATCTCCCACTTCAGCCCGACGGGGAACATGGCTCCGCCGCGGCCGAGCACGTCGCTGCCCTTCAGCGTGGCCAGCATCTCCTCCGGCGTCATGGTCATCGCCTTACGCAGAGCTTTGTAGCCGCCGTACTTCTCGAAGTCGGCCAGACTGAGCGGGTTGATCTTGCCGGCGCGGGCCAGCTTGATCAGCGGGCCGCCATAGATCTTCGGCTCCGGCTCGGGGAAGACGCCGGCCAGGAAGGCGTCCACATCGGCCGGGGTCAGGTCGCCGGCCAGACGGTCGCCGTTGAGGGCGTTGGGCGCGTGCTCGCACATGCCCAGGCAGGGCACGGTCTCATAGCTGACGCTGCCGTCCTCGTTCGTCTCGCCCGGGCGCAGGCCCAGCCGCTCCTCGATGGCCAGCCGCACCGCCGGGCTGCCGGCCATGTGGCAGGCCGGGTCGAAGCAGACGCGGATGACGCGCCGGGCGGTCGGCTCGTTGTAGAACATGGAGTAGAACTCAACCACGCCGTGGATGTCGGACAGGGGCACGCGCAGGGTGTGGCCTACCGCTTCGAGAACCTCGCGCGGCAGCCAGCCGTGAACGGCCTGAACCTCGTGCAACAGGGGTAGCAGAGCTTCGCGGCCGCGCCCCCGGTATTTGGCCAATACCGGTTCCACGGCCGTCATGTCAATCGTTGCGGGCTGCACCATCCTTGTACCTCCTTGGGGGACAAGTGATAGTCCGTTCAGTAGAGATGATAGTGGTGAACAACATTATATAGGGGCCAGGTTCCAGGGGCTAGGTTCCAGGGGAAGAGCGCTCTTCCCCTGGAACCTAGCCCCTGGAACCTGGCCCCTATTCCAGCAGCGCCACCGCCTGCCGATAAAACGGGTGGCGGGCGGCCAGGGTGAGGGCGGCGCGGGCGTCGGCGCGGCGGCCGACCAGCCGGTAGAGCAGCCCCAGGGCAAAGAAGAGGGCCGGCGGTTGTGTCCCGGCGGCCATGGCCTGTTCATAGGCAGCGATAGCCGCGCCGGCGCGGCCGTGCCCCTCGTGGAGCATGGCCTGGCGCAGGTAGAGATCGCCCGCCGGCGGAGCGCCCGGCCGCAGGGTGTTCTGGCGCAGCCCGGCGGTCAATTGCCACTGGGCGAAGCCGGCCGCGGCGCTGAGCAGGTCGCCCGGCTCGACGCGCGACGCCGCGTTGCCCATCTCGTCGCGCACGGCCACACAGCGCCAGGCGGCTTCCGTTGTGGCCCACACCAGAGCGTCATCCGGGCGCAACGTCAGCGCGCGGCAACAGATGTGGAGGGCCAGCAAGCAGCGACCTCCAAGGCGCAGCGCGTCGGCCAGCGCCATCAGGTGAAGGGTGGCGGCGACCGGGTCGTCGCGCCGCCCGGCGGCCATCGCCAGCCGCTCGCGGATGACCAGCATGTCGGGCCGCAGTTGTAGGGCGTGGCTCCAACTCACTTCGGCCCGATCGGGTTGCCCATCGGCCCACAGCAAATCCCCCGTGAGGCGGTAGGTGGCCGCGGCATCGGGCAACAGCCCCAGCCGCTCCTGGAGCGAGGCGACTTCAGCGGTGTAGTCGGGGTTGTTGCCGGCCAGCCGCGCCGCTTCTTTGTAACAGGCCAGGGCGCGACCGCGGTCGGCCAGGGCCAGGTGGGTATCGCCCAGGCCGTGGTAGATGCGCGCCTCGCGCGGCAGGCCGACGAGGGCCGTCTGGAAGCAGGTCAGCGCCTGCTGCCATCGCCCCTGACGGACGGCCTCTTCGCCGATGGCCAGGGCCATTTCATAGCGGTGAGTGTTACTGGTCATGCGCCGCTGCCTTGTTGCCGGTTAGTCCCCAGCCAGGCCGCCGCCGGCAAGCTCGCGGCCGAGTTCATCCAAGTATAACCGCATCAGCGCCGTCCGTCGCTCCCCTTCGCGCCGGCCGGTCGCTGTCTGCATCATCTCGGCCAGGCGCAGCAGCTTGGTGTAGAAGTGGTCAATGACGGCGCAGGCGTCGTCGGGGGGGCGGGTGACCGGTAGCGGCTCGGCGTCATCGTAGAGCGGGGTGCCCATCGCCGCGC
>WBZP01004505.1_pt1 | contig 14501 bp, 12 predicted proteins | sample 5204301 | NCBI WGS metagenome assembly WBZP01 (sample SAMN12412401, study PRJNA552823) | activated sludge metagenome | isolation source: activated sludge from nitrification reactor of wastewater treatment plant... | place: USA: Pennsylvania | collected 2017 | reverse complement strand
CTGGAAGGACGTGTGGCCCGGCCGGTGGGACGTTGCCTTCGGCGGCGTCGTGGGCGTCGGCGAGGACTGGGGTGAGGCGGCCCTGCGGGAGCTGCGGGAGGCCGCGGGGGAGTGGTTGATCATCGTCGGCACCGCGTCGAAGAGCTACTGCATGACGGGCTGGCGGGTCGGCTGGGTGATGGGGCCGCGCGCCCTGGCCGCGGCGTGCACCGCCCTCAACTCCCACTCGGTCCAGGGGCCGGCCACGTTCGCCCAGGTCGCGGCGGCCGAGGCGCTCGCCGGACCCCAGGACGACGTCTCGGCGATGGTGGCGGAGTACCGCCGTCGCCGGGACCTCATCCACCCGCTCGTCGCGTCTCTGCCGGGCGTCTCGTGCCCCGAGCCCGACGGCGGCTTCTACGTGTTCCCGGACGTACGCCGCTGCCTGACGAAGGACCTGCCCGACACCGTGGCTCTCGCGTCCCGCCTCCTCGACGAGAAGGGGGTCGCGGTGGTCCCCGGGGAGGGCTTCCACGCGCCGGGGCACCTGCGGCTCTCGTTCGCGACCGCCTTCGAGGATCTCCAGGAAGGTGCCCGTCGGCTCGCCGAGTTCTTCGCCGGGCACGCCTCGCGGACGCGTCGGTGAGCGGGCCGGGCTTCCCGCCGGGAACGCCGGTCCTCGTGTACCTCCACACGCCGCGGGAGAAGGTCTTCGGCGTGCTGCACTCGCTGCAGCCCGCGGGGCTGGTGCTGCGCGGGATCGACATCGGCGCCTTCGAGGACTGGATGCGCCAGGAGGCGCGGGGCGAGACCGGCGGCCTCGGGCTCGTGACGCTCTTCTTCCCGATGAACCGCGTGGAGCGGATGGAGCGGGACGAGAGCGCGGGGGGATTCGAGGGCTTCGCCGACCGCTTCCTCCGCGAGACCGGCCGCACCGTGGCCGAGGCCGCGGGCCTGGAGCAGGGCGATTCGCCGAGCGAGGGGCCGCGCCATTGAGCGAACCCGAGCGGCCGCCGACGGCGCGCGCCTTCCGCGACACCCTGTCGCTCGACGGGGCCGCGGCCGACGCGCTGCGCAAGGATCTGGCGGCGCCCCGCGCCTCGGTGGGCGCCAGCGGACAGTGGCGGCTCGTCAGCGTGCTCGCGGGCGGAGGCGAGGTCCAGCCCGTGGAGCTCAAGTCGTTCCCGTTCCGCGTCGGCCGCGCGCTCGGGCTCGACCTCGTCCTCGACGACACGCACGTGTCGAAGGCCCACGCCGAGATCTACTCCGACGGCGCCGCGCTGCGGATCCGCGACCTCGGCAGCCGCAACGGGACCTACGTGAACCTGCGGCCGGTGACCGACGCGCCGCTGCACGAGGACGACACGGTGCGGTTCGGCGAGCACGAGTTCCGGGTCGTGCCGACGCCACCCGACGTCTCGGACCTCTCGGACACGGTGCCGCTGCAGCGGCACATCAGGGCGATGCGGGTGGCCGACCTGATCGACAAGGAGGCGGTGACCGTCGAGTTCCAGCGCATCGTGGCCCTGGACGGCCGGGCCGTGGTCGCGTTCGAGGCGTTCGGGCGCGGGACGTTCCCCGACCTGCCGCGGAGCCCCGTCGACCTGCTGGACCTGGCCGGTGCGATCGGGCCGGGGCCGCAGGCGCGCCTCAGCCGGCTGTTCCGGCGCAAGGCGGTGCTCGCCGCCCGCGAGGCCGCGAAGCCCCCGCGCCTCTTCCTCAACACGCACCCGGCGGACTTCGAGCAGCCCGGGCTCCTCGCCTCGCTCGAGGAGGTGCGGTCGCTCGCGCCGGACGTCGGGTGTGTGCTCGAGATCCACGAGAGCGCGCTCGCGGACCCCGAGCTCGTCGGCTGGCTGCGTGAGCACCTCACCGCTCTCGGCATGCAGCTCGCCGTGTCGCACTTCGGGGCCGGCGAGGCGCGCCTGCTCGAGCTGTCGCAGACGCCGCCCGACTACCTGAAGTTCGACCGGCGGTTCGTGGCGGGCCTCGACGCGGCGGCCCCGGCGCGCCGACGTCTCGTGGCGTCGCTCGTCGCCGCGGCCCGCGGCATGCGGGTGGAGACGGTGGCGGTGGGCGTGCAGCTCCAGGCCGAAGCCGCCGAGTGCGCGCGGGCCGGGTTCGGCCTCGCTCAAGGCTTCCACTTCGGCCCGCCCGGCCCGCTGCCCTGACGAGGGGCGCCGCTCGCGCGGCGACGAGCCTGGAGGGGCTCGCCGCCGCGCACGCCGGGAGCGCTCAGTAGCCGAGGAACGCGCTGCTGATCGGGCCGACCGGCGCGAGGAACGGGACCATCAGGAACAGGTCGCCGTTCTCACCGATCGTCCGGCGGTACGCCGGGAACGGGGTCGGCCGCGGCGTCGCGTAGCCGTTCGTCCAGAACGCGGACCAGCCGTAGGGCGAGGACGGGTAGCCGCCCTGGTGCTGGCGATAGAAGCCCGCGATCCTGTAGCTCGGGTCGTTCGGCAGGCCGGCCCACGGGCCGAGCGGCGACTCTCCCGAGCGATAGAAGGACGAGATGTCGTACGGGTGCTGGAGCACCTTGATCGACGAGCGAGGCGCCGTGGGCTCGGCGTCCTCGGATGCCGTCGCCGCCTTCTCCGCCGGCTTCGCGGCGTCCTGGGCGAGCACCGCCTGCGCGAACACCGTCAACGCGACCGCCGTCCACGCCAGTGCCGTTCTCCGCATGTCCGCTCTCTCCTTCGACGAGTCTATACGCTGCGGCCAAACGCGCGCTCGTGACGAGGCTTACACCTCGATCCCGCGCCGAGGCCAATGACGCAATTCGCATGCCCCTCCGTCACGCTGCTGTCACGAAGTGCAGAATGCACGAACTGGCTGTCGCCCAGCATCTTACGGCGAAGGTTGGGGCGAGTTTCCACAGGGTTTTCCACAGAATGTGTGGAACGGTTTTTCACCGCTCCGCCGACCCGGAGCGCGACACGCCGCGCAACACGACGGGGCGTGTGCGCGCGCGCGCCGAAGAGGGATAATCCCGGCCGGCCGCTGCGCCACGAACGTCGTTCATCGCAATCATCTTTCAGCCAGGGGAACCCACGTGAGCCATCGCATCCTCGTCCTCGAGGGAATCACCGAGCGCGGCGTCGAGATTCTGCGGTCCGAAGGATGGACCGTGGACATGGAGAAGGCGCTCCCGCCCGCCGAGCTCGTGAAGATCGTGCCGACCTACGACGCGATCCTCATCCGCAGCGGGAGCCAGATGAACGCGCAGGTCATCGAGGCCGCGAAGATCCTGAAGGTGATCGGCCGCGGCGGGGTCGGAGTCGACAACGTCGACCTCGCGGCGGCGACCCGGCGCGGCGTCCTCGTGATGAACTCGCCGGGCGGCAACACCCTGTCGACCGCGGAGCTCGCGGTCGCCCTGATGCTCGCGCTCGCGCGCAACATCGCGCCGGCGGACGCATCGATGAAGGCGGGGAAGTGGGACCGCAAGACGTTCGCCGGCACCGAGCTCTTCGGCAAGCGGCTCGGGGTCGTCGGCTTCGGCCGCATCGGCCGCGAGGTCGCCGCCCGCTGCCGCGCGTTCGGCATGGAGGTGCAGGCCTTCGACCCGTTCGTCGCGCCCGCGGTGGCCGACGGGCTCCACGTGCGTCTGCGCACGCTCGACGAGCTGCTGCAGACCTCGGACTACCTGACCCTGCACACGACGCTCACCGACGAGACCCGCCACCTGATCGGGAAGGAAGCGCTCTCGAAGGTGAAGAACGGCGTCCGCATCGTGAACGCGGCGCGCGGCGAGCTGATCGACGACGAGGCGCTCCTCGCCGCGCTCGACGCGGGCCGGGTGGCCGGGGCCGCGCTCGACGTCCACGCCCAGGAGCCGCCCGCCGACTGGCGCCTCGCGAAGCATCCGAAGGTCCTCGCCCTGCCGCACCTCGGCGCCTCGACGAAGGAGGCCCAGGAGCGCGTGGGCACCGACATCGCCCAGCAGGTGCGGGACTACCTGAAGGGCGGCGTCATCCAGCAGGCGGTGAACTTCTACTCGCTCGCGGGCGACCTCTACGACCGCGTGCGTCCGGCGATGGATCTCGCCGAGCGGCTCGGTCTCTTCCTCGCCCAGGCCTGCCCCGGCGCCCTCGAGCGGGTCGAGCTCGGCGTCTACGGCGACCTGCGCGAGGTCGACCTCAAGCCGATCCTGTCCGCGGCCGTGACGGGGATCCTCCGTCCGCACATGGCCGAGGGTGTGACGCTCGTCAACGCGGTCGACATCGCGAAGGGGCGGGGGATCGAGATCCTCGAGTCGACCTCGTCGGCCGCGGTGAGCTTCTCGAACCTCGTCGCGCTGCGGCTCAAGACGAGCGAGGCCGAGCTCGCGGTCGCCGGCACCGTGTTCGGCGGGGGCCACCTGCGCCTCGTCGACGTCGACGGCGTCGAGGTCGACACGATCCCGCAGGGCCACCTGCTCGTGGTTCGCAACGACGACACGCCGGGCACCGTGGGCCGCGTCGGCACCCAGCTCGGCAGCCACGGCATCAACATCGCCCGCATGGGGCTCGGCCGCAAGCCCGGCAGCGGGCGGGCGATCATGCTGATCGAGATCGACAGCGAGGTGCCGCCCGCCGTCCTCGCCGAGATCGCGTCGATCCCCGGCGTCCGCGAGGCGCGGTTCCTGAAGCTCGGCTGAGCGGTCGGGATTGCCTCGGGCGGCCGGCCCGAGGTAAAACCGCACGTTTGGTGGAGGCGGAATGATCGTCAACGTCACGGAGATCGCGCGCGGGGACATCCTGGAGATCGACGGGGATCCCTGGCAGGCGACCGAGGTCCAGTCGCAGACGCCGTCCGCGCGCGGCGCGGCCATGATCGTCAAGGCGAAGATCAAGAACCTGCGCACGGGCCAGTCCCTCGCGAAGACGTGGCGGGGCGGCGAGACGGTGACGACGGCCGAGGTCGACCAGCGGCAGGCGCAGTTCCTCTACCGGCAGGGCGAGGACTTCGTGTTCATGGACCTGGTGAGCTACGACCAGATCACCCTCGACGCCGACCACGTCGGCGACGCGGCGGGCTACCTCCTCGAGAACCTCGAGGTGAAGACGATCCTCTTCCAGGACCGGGTCATCACCCTCACTCTGCCGATGACCGTGGACCTGACGATCGAGGAGACGAACCCCGCCATCAAGGGCGCGACCGCCCAGGCGCAGCTGAAGCCCGCGAAGATGGAGACGGGGATCACGGTCCTGGTCCCGTCCTACATCGAGTCGGGCGAGAAGATCCGGGTCGACACACGCGACGGGCGGTTCGTCGAGCGGGCGAAGTAGCAGCCGCGCGGCCGGCGGGAAGGCCGCCCGAAGACACGAAGGCCGCCGGGCCCGCGCGGGCACGGCGGCCTTCCTCGTCAGCGGCGGCGGGAGCGTCCTACATGTGGGCGATGACCGCGTCGCCGAACTCGCTGCACTTCACCTCGGTCGCGCCCTCCATCAGGCGGGCGAAGTCGTAGGTGACGCGCTTCGCGCCGATCGCGCCGTCCATGCCCTTGACGACGAGGTCCGCGGCCTCGGTCCAGCCCATGTAGCGGAGCATCATCTCACCCGAGAGGACGACCGAGCCCGGGTTCACCTTGTCGAGGTTCGCATACTTCGGCGCGGTGCCGTGCGTCGCCTCGAAGACCGCGTGGCCCGAGACGTAGTTGATGTTGCCGCCGGGGGCGATTCCGATGCCGCCGACCTGGGCCGCGAGGGCGTCCGAGAGGTAGTCGCCGTTGAGGTTCAGCGTGGCGATGACGTCGAACTCGTCGGGCCGCGTCAGCACCTGCTGCAGGGTGATGTCGGCGATCGCGTCCTTCACGAGGATCTTCCCGCCGGCGAGCGCGGCCTTCTGCTCGGCGTTCGCCTCGGCCTCGCCCTCGTCCTTCTTCGTCCGCTCCCACTGGTCCCAGGTGTAGACCCGGTCGCCGAACTCCCGCTCGGCGAGGGCGTAGCCCCAGTTGCGGAAGGCGCCCTCGGTGAACTTCATGATGTTGCCCTTGTGGACGAACGTCACGCTCTTCCGCTTGTTGTCGAGCGCGTACTGGATGGCCGAGCGGATGAGCCGCTCGCTGCCCTCGGCCGACACGGGCTTGAAGCCGATGGCGGTCGTCCCGGGGAAGCGGACCTTCGCGTAGGACTTCGGGAACGACTCCTTCAGGAACGCCAGCACCTTCTTCGCGTCCTCGGTGCCGCTCTCGAACTCGATCCCGGCGTAGATGTCCTCCGTGTTCTCGCGGAAGATCACCATGTCGACCTTCTCCGGGTGCTTCACCGGCGAGGGGACGCCGACGAACCAGCGCACCGGGCGGAGGCAGACGTACAGGTCGAGCATCTGCCGCAGCGCCACGTTCAGGGAGCGGATGCCGCCACCGATGGGGGTGGTGAGGGGGCCCTTGATGCCCACCAGGAACTCGCGGAAGGCGTCCACCGTCTCGTCGGGGAGCCACGTGTCGAGCTTCTTGAACGCCTTCTCGCCGGCGTAGACCTCCATCCAGGCGATCTTCCGCTTCCCGCTGTAGGCCTTCGCGACCGCCGCGTCGAGGACGCGGACGCTCGCGCGCCAGATGTCGGGACCGGTGCCGTCGCCCTCGATGAAGGGCACGATGGGCCGGTCGGGGACGCGCAGCCGGCCGCCGCTGATGCTGATGCGCTCGCCGCCTTCGGGCACCGTCACGTTCTGGTAGGGCATGAGGAAAGGGCCTCCTGTTGCTTTCGAGCCGTGCGATTCTATCGCACCGCGAAGGGTTAGAATCCCCTTCGATCGGACTCATTACCGGGGGACACCATGAACAGGAAAGTGACCGTCGTCGGGGCCGGCAACGTCGGCGCCACCCTCGCCCAGAGGCTCGCGGACCGCGAGCTCGCGGACGTCGTTCTCATCGACATCGTGGAGGGCATGCCCCAGGGCAAGGGGCTCGACATCATGGAGGCGACTCCCGTCGAGGGCTCCGACTCCCGGGTGATCGGAACGAACGACTACAAGGACACGGCCGGCTCGGACGTCGTCGTGATCACCGCCGGCATCGCCCGCAAGCCCGGCATGAGCCGGGACGACCTCCTCAACACGAACTACAAGATCGTGAAGGAGTGCACGGAGAACGTCGCGAAGCACTCCCCGAACGCGATCCTGATGATCGTCTCGAACCCGCTCGATGCGATGTGCCAGGTCGCCTACAAGGTCTCGGGCTTCCCGAAGCACCGCGTCTTCGGCATGGCCGGCGTCCTCGACTCCGCCCGCATGCGGACCTTCATCGCGATGGAGCTCGGCGTCTCGGTCGAGAACGTGAGTGCGTTCGTCCTCGGCGGCCACGGCGACACGATGGTGCCCCTGCCGCGCTACTCGACCGTGTCCGGCATCCCGATCACGGAGCTCCTGCCGGCCGACCGCGTCGAGGCGATCGTCAAGCGGACCGCGAGCGGCGGGGCGGAGATCGTGGGCCTGCTGAAGACCGGGTCCGCCTACTACGCGCCGTCGTCGTCGACGGCCGAGATGGTCGACGCCGTCCTCAAGGACAAGCACAAGGTCCTGCCGTGCTGCTGCTACCTCGAGGGCGAGTTCGGCATCAAGGGCCTGTACGTGGGCGTCCCGGCGCAGCTCGGCCAGAAGGGCGTCGAGAAGATCTGGGAGATCAAGCTCACCGACACCGAGCAGGCGGCGCTCCACAAGTCCGCCGGCGCGGTGAAGGAGCTGGTCGACATCCTCAAGCTCTAGGGCCCCGGGGGGCCTGGGGGGTGTGGAGCACCCCCCAGGAGCCGGCGGCCGGCCTGGCCTTGTTGTCCGGGACGGGCGACGGACCTGAGGAAACGGAAACAACAACCAACGGGAACGGACCGGGCCAACGGATCGCGTTCCGGGTCGAATCCCGCCCTCCGGCCGGGACGGCTACCGCGCGGGATTCGATCCGGAGCCCATCGATCCGGGCTTGCCCCAGCCTTCCGTTGCCGCCAGCGCCAGGGTTCCCCTGACTCCGGCCACGACTGACACCACCACCAGCGCGGCCGCGGCCGTCGCGCCGACCGCGTCGAAGAGCAGGACGAGCCTGTCCGCGAGCAGCACGCGCGGGTGCGTCATCACGACAAGATTCAGGGCCGCGAGGACGATCCGCAGCTCGGTGCCGCCGAGGCCGCCCCACGAGATCTTGAAGCGGCCGATCGCGTACGCGGCCAGGTACGTCTGGATCGCGAGCAGGAAGTAGGCGACGAGGAGCGAGGCGCCGACGATCGGCGTCATCAGGCCCGAGACGGCGAGGCCGCCCACGAGGAAGAGCGCGCCGAACGCGTCGACGAGGTGGTCGACGTAGAAGCCGAAGCGCGGCCGCTCGTGGCGGCGGTGGCGGGCGAGCGTGCCGTCGAGCGAGTCGCCGAGCCAGTTGAGGACGAGCCCCGCGTTGACGGCGTGCAGCAGCCACGGGCGGCTTCCCGCGAAGGCGTAGGCGACGCCGCAGGCCAGGAGCGAGACGAGGCCGAGGAGCGTGAGGTGGTCCGGCGTGACGGCGCCCGGCACGCGGGCCGCCATCCACAGGAGCAGCCGCTTCTCCACCCGGCCGGTCAGGCCCAGGACCCGCGGGGCCTCGCGGAACGTCGCGGTCGTGTGGGACATGGCGTTTCTCTCCTCCCGCGAGAGAATGTGGGCCGGCGGGGGCGGGAAGTCCTCGCGGAGCTCCAAGGAAGATCCAAGGCCCCGGCCGGCGGAGGGACGAGCGTGCCCGAGGCGGCGTCCATCTTCGAGTTCGGGCCGTTTCGGGTGGATGCCCGCCGCCGCCTCGCGTGGCGCGGCGGCGAGCTGCTCGCGGTGCCGCCGAAGGCCGTCGATCTCCTCGCCGTCCTTCTCGCGCAGCCGGGGCAGGTGGTGCCGAAGGAGGAGCTCCTCCGGCGGGTATGGCCCGACACCTTCGTCGAGGAGGCCAACCTCTCCGTCAACGTCTCGATCCTGCGCAAGGCCCTCGGCGCGGGCCCCGAGGGCGACTGGATCCGGACGGTGGCGCGGCGCGGCTACCGGTTCGTCGGCGCCGTCGAGGCCGGCCCCGGCGCCGGGCCGCGGTCTCTCGCCGTCCTGCCGTTCCGTCCCCTGCACGGACCGGAGTCCGACGAGGCCCTCGGGGTGGGGCTCGCGGACGCGCTCATCTCGCGCCTCGCCTCCGTCGGCCGGCTCGTCGTGCGGCCGACCACCACGATCCGGCGGTTCGCCTCGCCGGACGTCGACCCCGTCGAGGCGGGCCGCTCCCTCCGGGTCGACGCCGTCCTCGACGCGCGGTACCGCCGGACGGAGGGCCGGCTGCAGGTGAGCGCTCAGCTCCTGCCCGTCGACGGCGCGTCGCCGATCTGGGCCGAACGGTTCGACGAGGCGATGACCGACGTCTTCGCGGTCGAGGACGCGATCGGCGAGAGGATCGCAGCCGCGCTCGTCGTCGAGCTCACGACCGACGAGAGACGTCGTCTGGTGCGCCGCCATACCGAGAGCGTCGCCGCGTGGCAGGCGTACGCGCGGGGCCGCTACTTCTGGACCCGCCTCGCGCGGCCGTGGCTCGAGAAGGCCACCGCGAGCTTCGAAGAGGCGGCTCGCCTCGATCCGTCGTACGCGCTGCCGCACGCCGGCCTCGCCGACGTCTATCTCGCGGCCGGCCTCGCCGGGGGCGTGCCCGCGCGGCTCGCCTGGTCTCTCGCGGCCCAGGCCGCGCAGCGCGCGCGAGAGAGGGACCCTCAGCTCGCCGAAGCGCACGTCACCGCCGGCTTCCTGCGGCTGTTCGAGCATTGGGACTGGCGGGGGGCGGAGGCGGCGTTCCTCCGCGCCGTCGAGCTCGCGCCCGCCTCGGTCGTCCCGCACCAGTGGCTGGGCCTGCTGCTGGGCCTCGGCGGGCGCTTCGCCGAGGGCCGCCGGGCTCTCGATCGCGCGGCCGAGATCGACCCGCTGTCGACGATCGTCTCCGCCCTGCAGGGCCTCCTTCTCGGGCTCGAGGGCCGGCACGAGGAGGAGGCCGCGCAGCAGCGGCGCACGCTGGAGCTCGACCCCCAGCACGTGGTCGGCCGCTGGGCCCTCGGCGCGGCGCTCCTGAACACGCCGGGTCGCGCGGAGGATGCGGTGGACGAGCTGCGGCAGGCGGTGGCGCTCGCCGAGGGCGCCCCGTTCCTCAGGCCGGTCCTGGCGCGCGCCCTGGCTGCGGCGGGGCGGGTGGACGACGCGCGCGCGGAGCTCGCCGGGGCCCCGGGCCCGGCCTACCCGTCGGCCGCGGCGCGGCTCGCCCTCGGAGATCGGGCCGAGGCCGTCCGCCTCCTGGCCGCGGCCGCGGAGGCGCGCGACCCGTGGGTCGTCGCCCTGCCGCTCGACCCGGCCCTGCGGGCCTTGCGGGGAGACCCCGCCTTCGACGCGCTCGACGCGCGTGTGCGGGGCCCGGCCTAGGTTCGTCGCCGGGCGTCGCGGGTCAGTGCGCGGGCGTCGCCTCGGCGTTCTTCCGGACGACGCCGCCCTGCATGACGAAGCGCACGCGCGTCATGTGGCGGATGTCGGAGAGCGGGTCGCCGCTCACGGCGACGAGGTCCGCGATCTTTCCCGCCTCGACCGTGCCGAGGTCCTTCTCCAGCCCGAGGACGCGCGCCGCATCGATCGTGGCCGCGCGGAGGGCGGCCTGGGGCGTCATTCCCGCCTCGACCATGTAGACGAACTCGAGGGCGTTGTCGCCGTGCGGGGCGACGCCCTGGTCGGTGCCGAACGCGATCTTCACGCCCGCCTTCAGCGCCCGCGCGAAGGTGCCCTGGATCTGCGGGCCGATCGCGGCGGCCTTCGGCCGCACGACCTCGGGGAAGTAGCCGTCGACCTTCGCCTTGTCCGCCACGAAGCGGCCCGCGCTGATCGTCGGCACGTACCAGGTGCCCCGGGCCCTCATCTCGGCCATGACCTCGTCGGTCATGAACGTCCCGTGCTCGATCGTGTGCACCCCGGCCCGCACCGCGCGCATCATGCCCTCGGCGCCGTGGGCGTGGGCCGCCACGGTCATGCCGTAGTCGCGCGCCGTTTCGACAACGGCGCGGATCTCCTCCTCGGTGAAGAGCGGGGCCTGGCCGCTGCGGGCGAGGCTCAGGACGCCGCCGGTGGCCGTGATCTTGACGAAGTCGGCGCCGTCCTTGTAGCGCTGGCGGACCGCGGCGCGCATCGCCTCGAGCCCGTTCGCGACGCCGGGCTCGCGCGGGGCGAGCGCCTCCTGCAGCTCCGAGGCGAGGCCGTTCGTGGGGTCGCCGTGGCCGCCCGTCGTGACCACGAAGCCGCCGGCCACGATGCGCGGACCCTCGATCCAGCCCTTGGCCGCCGCGTCTCTGAGCGCGAGGTTGACCTTGTCGCCCGCGCCGCAGTCGCGGACGGTCGTGAAGCCGGCGAGGAGGGTGCGGCGGGCGTAGGTCGTCGCCCGGAGGGCCACGTCGGCCGGGTTCATGAAGAAGCGCTCGGCGTAGCTCGTCGGCGACTGCTCGGCGGAGAGGTGGACGTGCAGGTCGACGAGGCCCGGCAGCAGGGTCGCGTCCTTCAGGTCGACGACGACGTCGCCGGGGGCGGGCGGCGTGAAGCCGTCGGCGACGCCGGTGATGCGGTTCCCCTCGACGGTGACGGTGACCGCGGTGCGCCCGGCGTCGGCGCGGCCGTCGATCAGGCGTCCAGCGTGGAGGAGGGTCTTCGCCCCGGCCGGCCCGGCCCCGGCCAGGGCGAGAAGGCACACGAGTCCCGCCGTGATCGTCGATCGCATCCGCTTCCCCCTGTCGACCGCTGACGGCCTACGCCCCGCCGTCTCCGCCCTTCTTTTCCTCGGCCCCGAGCAGGCTCGCCTTGACGAAGTCGCGGTTGAGGCGGGCGATGAAGCCGAGGCTGATGCCCTTCGGGCAGGCCGACTCGCACTCGCCGTGGTTCGTGCAGTTGCCGAAGCCCGCGAGGTCCATCGTCGCGACCATCTTCTTCACGCGGATGAGCCGCTCCGGCTGGCCCTCCGGCAGCAGGCCGAGGTGCGAGGCCTTGGCCGCGGTGAAGAGCATGGCCGAGGCGTTCGGGCAGGCCGCGACGCACGCCCCGCAGCCGATGCAGGCCGCGGCGTCCATGGCCGAGTCGGCGTCGGGCTTCGGTACCGGGATCGCGTTGCCGTCGGGCGCGCTGCCGGTCGACACCGAGACGAACCCGCCGGCGGCGATGACGCGGTCGAGGGCGCCGCGGTCGACGACGAGGTCCTTCACGACGGGGAAGGCCTTCGCGCGCCACGGCTCGACGACGAGGGTGTCGCCGTCGGCGAAGCTGCGCATGTGGAGCTGGCACGCGGTCGTGCGGGTGCGGGGGCCGTGGGGCCGCCCGTTCACGACGATGCTGCACGTGCCGCAGATGCCCTCGCGGCAGTCGTGGTCGAACGCGATCGGCTCCTCGCCCTTCTCGACGAGCTTGTTGTTCACCACGTCGAGCATCTCGAGGAACGACATGTCGGGGCTGACGTTCTTCGCCTGGTAGGTGACGAAGCGCCCCGCGTCCGAGGCGCTCTTCTGCCGCCACACGTGGAGGGTGAGGTTCATGCCGTTGCCGCTCACTTGTAGCTCCGCGTCTGCAGGTGGACGTTTTCGAACTCGAGGGGCTCCACGTGCCGTATCGGCGTCTTCCCGTGGCCCGCGTACTCCCACGCCGCGACGTGGCAGAACCGCTCGTCGTCGCGCAGCGCCTCGCCCTCCTCCGTCTGGTACTCCTCGCGGAAGTGGCCGCCGCAGGACTCCTCGCGCTCGAGGGCATCGAGGCACATGAGCTCGCCGAGCTCGAGGAAGTCGGCCACGCGGCCGGCCATCTCGAGCGACTGGTTGAGCTCGCGGCCGCTGCCGGGGACGGTGACGTTCTGCCAGAACTCCTCGCGCAGAGCGGGGATCTTCTGGAGGGCCGCCTCCAGGCCGGCCTTGTTGCGGGCCATGCCGCAGTGCTCCCACATGATCTTTCCGAGCTCGCGGTGGAAGGACGTCACCGTCCTCCTGCCCTTGACCGAGAGGAGCCTCGACAGCCGTCCCTCGACGTCGGCGACCGCCGCCTTCACCTCGGGATGCGAGTCGTCGACCTTCTCGAGCTTCGTCGACGCGATGTAGTTGCCGACCGTGTAGGGCAGGATGAAGTAGCCGTCGGCGAGCCCCTGCATGAGGGCCGAGGCCCCGAGCCGGTTCGCGCCGTGGTCGGAGAAGTTCGCCTCGCCGCCCACGAGCAGCCCCGGGATCGTGCTCTGGAGGTTGTAGTCGACCCAGAGCCCGCCCATCGTGTAGTGGCTGGCCGGGTAGATCCGCATCGGGACCTTGTAGGGGTCCTCGTCGGTGATGCGCTCGTACATCTCGAAGAGGTTCCCGTACTTCTCGGCGATCTTGTCGGCGCCGAGCCGCCGGATGGCGTCCGAGAAGTCGAGGTACACGCCGAGGCCGCCCGGGCCCACGCCGCGCCCCTCGTCGCAGACCTGCTTCGCCGCCCGCGAGGAGATGTCGCGCGGGGCGAGGTTGCCGTAGGTCGGGTACTTCCGCTCGAGGTAGTAGTCGCGCTCGTCGTCGGGGATCTCGTGCGGCGCGCGCGTGTCGCCCGACTTCTTCGGCACCCAGATGCGGCCGTCGTTCCGGAGCGACTCGCTCATCAGCGTGAGCTTGCTCTGGTAGTCGCCGGCCTGCGGGATGCACGTCGGATGGATCTGCGTGTAACACGGATTGCCAAAGCACGCGCCGCGCTTATAAGCGCGCCAGATCGCAGTGGCATTCGAGCCGCGCGCGTAGGTCGAGAGGTTATAGACATTGCCGTAACCGCCGGTGGCCAGCACCACCGCGTCCGCGCTGTGCTTGGAGATTTCGCCGGTCTGGAGATTGCGGACAATGATGCCCTTCGCGTGGCCGTCCACGACGACGAGATCGAGCATCTCGGAGTGCGTGTAGGATTTCACCGCGCCTGCACCGATCATCTTATTCAACGCAGAATACGCGCCGAGCAACAATTGTTGGCCGGTCTGGCCACGCGCGTAGAACGTGCGTGAAACCTGCGCCCCGCCGAAGGAACGGTTGTCGAGCAACCCGCCGTATTCGCGCGCGAATGGAACGCCTTGCGCCGCGCACTGATCGATGATGTTGACCGAAACTTCCGCGAGACGATGCACGTTGGCTTCGCGGGCGCGGAAGTCGCCGCCTTTGATCGTGTCGTAGAACAGGCGATGCACGGAGTCGCCGTCGTTCTGATAATTCTTCGCGGCATTGATTCCGCCTTGGGCCGCGACGGAGTGGGCGCGGCGGGGCGAATCATGGAACACGAAGTTGTGCACTTCGTAACCAAGCTCCGCAAGTGTGGCCGAGGCGGACGAGCCCGCGAGGCCTGCGCCGACGACGATGACTTTGTATTTCCGCTTGTTCGCCGGGTTGATGAGTTTGGTGTTGAACTTGTATTTCTCCCACTTTTGCGCGAGCGGACCGGCGGGGATGTTGGAATTCAGCGTGGCCATGTTACTTCGTCTCCTTTCCTGCGGCGGGAGCGGCATCGAGCAAGGTGGCGGCTCGCAATTCCGCCTTGGCCTTCTCGCC
>WBZP01004504.1_pt1 | contig 14501 bp, 15 predicted proteins | sample 5204301 | NCBI WGS metagenome assembly WBZP01 (sample SAMN12412401, study PRJNA552823) | activated sludge metagenome | isolation source: activated sludge from nitrification reactor of wastewater treatment plant... | place: USA: Pennsylvania | collected 2017 | reverse complement strand
GGGCAGGCGATTTCGATCTCGTAGTCGCGCTCGGGACGGGGGTTGGGAAACGTCTCGAGCGGCGGCGCGCTTGACATGGCCGCATCTTAGCATCCGGGTCGGGCTGCGACGGCGCGGCCGCCGCGGCGCGTTGACACCTCATCGACCGCGCGCTAGCATACCCACCGATTTTCCAAGCTTTTCCGCACTTGCCGCCTCCGCGCGCGGCCCTGCGGACGATGCACTCTCGTTCGCGCGGACGACCCAGGGGGAACCAACGATGGCCGACGCGCGCAGGATGGGGAAGTCAGAGCTGTTCTCGCACTTCTCCGAGAAGTTCGAGCTCAAGCGTACGCAGGTGCGGGAGATCTTCGACGAGATGACCGCGCTCTGCGAAAAGGAGCTGAAGCGGTCGGGCGAGTTCGTCATCCCCGGCATGGTGAAGCTCGTCGTGCAGAAGCGGAAGGCGCGCATGGGCCGCAACCCGGCGACCGGCGAGCCGATCAAGATCCCGCCCAAGACGGTGGTGAAGGCGCGCATCGTCAAGCAGCTCAAGGACGCCGTGCTGCCGCGCAAGTAACCAGCTACACCCCGCCCCCCGGGGTGCCGCAACGACGGGAGCCGCCCGGTTCCCGTCGTTCCGCACTCGTTCCCGCCGTTCCGCTCAGTCCCCGCGAATCCGCTGCACGAGATCCTTGATCTCGAGCTTGTCGATCTTGAACTTCAGCGTGCTCAGCGGCGTGCCGAGGTAGCGCGCCGTCTTCGTGACGTTCCAGCCGCTGCGTTCGAGCGCCCGGATGATGTAGTTGCGCTCGAAGGTCGTGAGGGCGCGGTCGAGCAGGTTCTTCGTGTCGCCGTCGCGATCCATGTCGGCCACCTGCATCTCGAACGGCAGGTCGCCGTCGGTGATCCAGTCGTGGTCGCAGGTGGCGACGAGGCGCTCGATGAGGTTCTCGAGCTCGCGGATGTTACCGGGCCACCAGTGGTTCTGCAGCATCTGCAGCGTGGAGGTGGCGAGTCCCTGCACGTTCTTCCTGAACTCGGTGTTGAAGCGGTCGAGGAAGAACTGCACCAGCGCCGGCAGGTCCTCGATGCGCTCGCGCAGCGGCGGCATGCGGATCGGCACGACGCTGACGCGGTAGAACAGGTCTTCGCGGAACGCCCCTTCCTTCACGGCGCGTTCGAGGTCGACGTTGGTGGCCGCCAGCAGGCGGAACTGCACCTTGATCGGCTTGCCGCCGCCGACTCGCTCGATCTCACGGGCCTGGATCGCGCGCAGCAGCTTCGCCTGCAGGTCGACCTTCAGTTCGCCGATCTCGTCGAGGAACAAGGTGCCGCCGTGGGCGAGCTCGAACTTGCCGATCTGCTGCCGGACGGCGCCGGTGAACGCGCCCTTCTCGTGGCCGAAGAGCGTGCTCTCGACGAGCTCGCGGGGAATCGCCGCCAGGTTCACGGCGATGAACGGCCCGTCGGCCACCTCCGATCGGCGGTGGATCATGCGGGCGACCAGTTCCTTGCCGGTGCCGCTCTCGCCACGGATGAGCACGGTGGCCGAGTGCTTCGCCACCTTGTGCACGTCTTCGAGCACCTTGCGGATGGCGGTGCTCGGGCCCGACACGAACTCGTGATCGCCGCTCTGGCCCTTCACCTCGTCGGCGAGCGCCAGCACCTTGCGGTTCAGATCCTGCCGCTCGGCGGCGTGCGCGACGATCGACGCGATCGACTCGGCGGGCGCTGTCTTGACGAGGAAGTGATACGCGCCGAGCTTCACCGCGGCCACGGCGGCGTCGACGTCGGGCTCGTCGGCGAGCATGACGAACTCGGCCATCGGGTAGTTCTCGCGGACGATGCGCAGGAAATCGTCGCCGCCGATGCCCGGCAACGTCCGGTTGGCGAGCACGACGTCGACGCCGTCCTTGCCGATCAGACCGAGGGCCGCTTCGGCCGAGCCGGCCCGCAGCACGTGGTGGTCGCGGCGCAGCGCCCTGGTGAGGTGCTCGCGGGCGGTCTCGTCCGCGTCGACGATCATCACGGTCTTGCGCGCCGACGCCATGGTGCGGCCAGTATAAAGGGCATCCGGATCGATACTGGAAGGGGAGGCGGCGATGGACGGGGCGTGGCTGGTCGCAGGGCTGTCGATGGTGCTGGCCGTGGCGGGATGGTTCGCGGCGGCGCGCGCCTCGCGCCAGGCGCGCGATCTCACCGCGATGTACTGGCAGCTCAAGTTCGAGCACGGCGAGCTGAAGGCGCGTGTCGACCGCGCGCTGCCCGACCCCGAGGCGCCGCCGCGGCTGCCGGCGAACACGCAGTTCGTGCCGCTCACCAGTGTGAAGAAATGACACCGATTCCGGCCCGAGATGTCTTCATCCGTGTGTTGACCTCCCGGCCGCGATCAGGCGACAGTGGGAAGTTCCGCCATCGCGGCTTCACCGCGACGGCGTGACGACCGACAGGAGACACGCGTGGCGAGCGAATACGACGTCGTAGTGGTGGGGGCGGGCACGGGCGGGTATGTCGCGGCCATTCGCGCCGCCCAGCTCGGCCTCAAGGTCGCGGTGGTCGAGCGGCAGAAGGCGCTCGGCGGCACCTGCCTCATCTGGGGCTGCATCCCCACCAAGGCGCTGCTCGAACACGCACACGCCCTGAAGGTCGCCCAGGCCGCGAAGGAATGGGGCCTCACCGGCGTCGACGGCGGCAAGGTCGGCATCGACATGCCGTCGGTGCACGCCCGCAAGGACAAGATGATCACCGGCCTCACCGGTGGCATCGAGATGCTCTTCAAGAAGAACAAGATCGACTGGATCAAGGGCACCGCCACGCTCTCCGGCGGCAAGGGCGTCGAGGTGACGCTGCACGAGGGCGGCACGCAGAAGATCACGGCGACGAAGGAACTGGTGATTGCCACCGGCTCGGCGCCGCGCTCGGTGCCGGGCATCGAGGTCGACCGCAAGCGCATCATCTTCAGCGACGAGGCGATCCACCTGCCGTACGTGCCGAAGTCGATCGCCATCATGGGCAGCGGCGCGGTGGGCGTCGAGTTCGCGTCGATCTTCAAGAGCTACGGCAGCGAAGTCACCATCATCGAGCTGATGCCGAAGCTGGTGCCGGCGGAAGACGAGGCCGTCTCCACCGAGCTCGAGCGCATCTTCAAGAAGCGCGGCATCAAGACGTTCACCGGCACGAAGGTCACCGCGGCCAGGGCCACCGCCGCCGGCGTCGACATCACGATGGACAAGGGCGGGAAGGCCGAGTCGTTGTCGGTCGAGCTGCTGCTCGTGGCCACCGGACGCGGTCCCGTCACCGAGGGGCTGGGCGTCGAAAAGCTCGGCCTGAAGATGGATCGGGGCTACGTCGTGGTCGACTCCCTCTTCCACACCAACGTGCCCGGCGTCTCGGCCATCGGCGACGTCATCACGATGGGCGGGCCGCACTACCAGCTCGCGCACGTCTCGTCGATGGAGGGCATTCTGCTCGCCGAGCGGATCGCCGGCCACGAGGTGAGCGCCATCAACTACGACCACGTGCCGCGCTGCACCTACTGCGATCCGGAGATCGGCAGCGTCGGCATGACCGAGGCGCAGGCGAAGGCGGCCGGCCACGACGTGAAGATCGGCACCTTCCCGTTCCGCGCCCTCGGCCGCGCCCGCATGGCCGGTGAAACCGACGGCTTCGTGAAGATCGTCGCCGAGAAGAAGTACGACGAGGTGCTCGGCGTGCACATCATCGGCCCGCGCGCCACCGAGCTCATCGCCGAAGCCGTGCTGGCCCTGCGCCTCGAGTGCACCGTCGAAGAGCTGGTGAAGACCATCCACGCGCATCCGACGATGTCGGAAGCCGTGGGCGAGGCGGCCCACGCGGCTCACGGGGCGGCGATTCACATCTAGAAGCCGTTCCCTGTTCCCTGGTCCCTGTTCCCGACAGGTTCCGAGGCAGGTTCAGGCGAGGAACCACGACATGTCCACACCCGTGACCATGCCCCAGATGGGGGAGTCGATCACCGAAGGCACCATCGTCCGGTGGATCAAGAAGCCGGGCGATTCGGTCGATCGCGACGAGCCGCTCTTCGAGATCTCGACCGACAAGGTCGACGCCGAGATCCCGTCGCCGGCGGCGGGCGTGCTGGTCGAGATCACGGTGAAGGAAGGCGAGACGGTGCCGGTGGGCGCCGTCGTCGCATCGATCGGCTCCGCCTCCGCCGCTGTCGCGGCTACAGCGAGACCGGCTGCGCCGGTCCCCGCTACACCGGTCCCCGCTACGCCGGCACCGGCCCCGGCCACGTCCGCAGTAGCTGCCAGACCTGCGGCAGGGACCGGCGCAGCCGGTCTCGCCGAAGCCGCGGACGCGGCGAAGGCGGACGGACGCGCACAGCGCTCGTCGCCGCTGGTCCGCAAGATCGCCAAGGAACACGGCGTCGACATCGGGCGCATCGCCGGCTCGGGCTCGGGTGGCCGCGTCACCAAGCACGACATCCTCGACTTCATCGAGAAGGGCCCCGCGGCCGCCCCCGCCGTGTCGGCAAGGCCCGCGGCGCCCGCGCATGCGCCGGCGCCGGTGGCCCGCCTCGAAGGCGACGTCATCGAGCCCATGTCGATCATGCGCCGCAAGATCGCCGAGCACATGGTGCTCAGCAAACGCACCTCGGCGCATGTCTACTCGGTGTTCGAGGTCGACTACAGCCGCGTCGACGAGGTCCGCCGCGCGAAGAAGGCCGAGTACGAGCGCCAGGGCGCCAAGCTCACCTTCACCGCGTTCATCGCCAAGGCGCTGGCCGACACACTGCGGCGGCACACGACGCTGAACGCGTCGATCGACGGCGACAACGTGATCTACCGCCGCGACGTGCACCTCGGCGTCGCCGTGTCGCTCGACAACGGGCTCATCGTGCCGGTGATCAAGGACGCCGCCGAGAAGAGCCTGCTCGGCATCGCCCGCGCCATCCAGGACGTCGCCGACCGCGCCCGCGCCAAGAAGCTCAGCCCCGACGAGGTGCACGGCGGCACCGTGACGCTCACCAACCCTGGTGGCTACGGCGCGCAGTTCGGCCTGCCGATCATCAATCAGCCACAGGTGGCGATTCTCGCCGTCGGCACGATCGAGAAGCGGCCGGTGGTGATCGACGACATGATCGGCATCCGCCTGCGCGGCTATCTCGCGATGGGTTTCGATCACCGGCTGGTCGACGGCGCGGCCGCCGATCAGTTCCTGGCCGACCTGAAGCACTACCTCGAGCACTTCGACGCCAAGCAGGCGTAGGGCGGCGCGAGGCGGATGGACGCCCCAGCCCCCAGCCCGCGGCCTCCAGCCCCGCGACGCACGCTCCACGTGCGTCGCCTCGGCCTCGTGCCGTACGACGAGGCGCTGGCGCTGCAGCAGGACCTCGTCGAGCAGCGCAAACGCGACGAGATTCCCGACACGCTGCTGCTGCTGCAGCACCCGCACGTGCTCACGCTCGGGGTGCGCGGCAGCGGGCGCAGCCACATCATCGCCTCGCCGGAGCGGCTGGCGTCGCTTGGCGTGCAGGTGGTCGAGACGGGGCGCGGCGGCGACGTCACGTACCACGGCCCCGGGCAGCTCGTGGCCTACCCGATCGTGAACCTCGACCCCGATCGCCGCGACGTCCACAAGTACGTCCGCGACCTGGAAGAGGTGCTGATTCGCGTCTGCGGGTCGTACGGGCTCGCGGCGGGGCGTGTTCCCGGCAAGACCGGGGCGTGGGTCCGGGTGCCGGCCGACGCGGCCCGAGCCCCTCAGGCAGCGCCCGCGGGGGCGCTGCCGCCGGGCCGCGGTCCCGAGAAGATCGCCGCCATCGGCGTGCGTATCTCGCGCTGGATCACCAGCCACGGCATCGCCCTCAATGTCTGGACCGACCTTGAGTATTTTCAGTTGATTGTCCCGTGCGGGATCGCGGAATACGGCGTAACTTCGCTGGAACGCCAGATTGGCGCGGGAATCACGATCGACGAGGTCGAGGCACGCTTCGTGCAGCACTTCGGTGACGTGTTCGACCGGGCTACACTGCCCGGCGACCCGGCACCCCGATGACGAGCGCCCCCGTTCGCTGCACCGAATACACCCGCATCGCGGGCTGGATGAGCGCGCTCGTCGCCACGGCGACGTTCTCGTTCCTGCACGACGCCTACGACCGGGTGCCGCTGCTCGTGCCGATTCGTTTCGACGACGGCAACCCGAGTCAGTTCGCTTTCAAGTCGCCCGAGCTCGTCTATCTGCCGTTCGGCATGCAGCTCGCGCTGGCGGTGGTCTTCCTCGCCATCGTCGCCGTGCTGGTACGCCGGTCGCGTCGATCCGACGCCGATGGCAGCCTGCCGCCGGCCGCGGCGCTGCACGTGGCCGAGGCCACCGCCATCCTCGCGCTGGTCTGGATCACGTTCCAGGCCATGAACGCGTGGCGCCTCACCGCGCTCTACCGCCGCACGTTCGACGAGCACCAGGAGATCTTCGTCGTCGCCCTCATCACCGCCATCACCGCCACCGTGGTGATCGTGGCGCGCGCCATCCTGAAGGTGCAGGAGCTGTCGGACGGCGCCGGTCATCACCACCTGCGCCAGCCGGTGCTCGACCGCCGCGAACGTCCGTTCGCCACGGCCGTGCTCGCCACCGCACTGGCGGCCGGGCTGGCAGTGCCGTTCTACATCCTTGTGACGGTCTGGGGCGGGCTCAGGCTCATCTAGTGCGAGACGGCTGCCGTACCGTGCAGCCGTCCGTCAGCGGGGCTCACGGTCTGGTCCGGGAATAGCCCTCGTCCGCCGGTGTTTACACCGGTATCCAACGAGACGAGGCACCCGTGACCCGCCATTCCAGTGATTCCACCCTCATCGAGCGCCTGCAGGCCGGCGACGACACCGCGGTCGCCGAGCTGGCCCGTGAATACGGCTCGCGTATCCACCAGCTGGCCCTGCGCTACACCCGCAACAAGGAAGACGCCGAAGAAGTCGTGCAGGACGTGCTGCTAAAGGTGCGCGACAAGATCGACGCCTTCCGCGGCGACGCCGCCCTGTCGTCGTGGATCTATCGCATCACCTTCAACACGGCGATGTCACGGCTGCGGTCGACGCGGTCGGCCCGCCACTACGAGGTGCCCGACGAGGCGCCGATCGGGGAAGACGGCACGCCGCGCTCCACCGAGCCGGCCGACTGGACCAACCTGGGCGACGATGCCGTGCACCGCGCCGAGCTGCGCGACGCCCTCCGCGTGGCGGTCGCCGAGCTGCCGGCCATCTACCGTGCGCCGGTCATCCTGCGTGACCTGCGCGGGCTGTCGACGGAAGAGGCCAGCCGCCGCCTGAAGGTGAAGGACCAGACGCTGAAGTCGCGCCTGCACCGCGGACGCCTGATCCTGCGCGAACGCCTCGCGGCGTTCGCCGGCGGCCTGTCGCTGCACCACGCCGCCACCGCCTGAGCGACGCGCACCGTCCGCGTGTGGTGACACCGCACGCGGACGCAGGCGCTTTTCCGAAGGAATCCGCTCGATCTTCCGCGGGTACGCCCCTTGCCTTCCACCACGACAAGGGCCGACGCCCTGAGAGGAAGGTGAGCCGTGAGCCGCTTCAAGGTCGCTATCGTCGCAACGCTCGTTGCCAGCACGCTCGCCGCGTCGCCGGCGCCGCTCTTCGCGCAGGGCCGCTCGCGGCACGACCGCTACGAAGACCGCGACCGGGATCGCGATCGTGACCGAGACCGCGATCGGGATCGCGACTACTACCGCCGGCCGGTGCCGCGCGCCTGGCGCAACTACGACTACCGGCGCTACGAGCCCGGGTACCGCTGGTACGACCCGGCCCGCTATTACCGCAGTGGCCGCGACTACCGGCCGTACCGTCTCGGCCGCAACGACCGTATCTACCGTGGCCGCGACAATCGGTACTACTGCCGCCGTGACGACGGCACCACGGGACTCGTGGTCGGCGGCGTGATCGGATCGGTGCTCGGCGGCATCATCGCCCCCGGCGACTCGAAGACCATTGGCGCGCTGATCGGCGCCGGGGTCGGCGCCGCCGTGGGCCGCGAGATCGACGACGGCATCGAGTGCCGCTGACCGACTGACCGGGTGACGGCGCGCGCCGGTATCAGGCGCGCCCCGTCGCCTGTTCGAAGCGCACCTGGTCGCGGGGGGAGAGCGCGGGCCGGCGCGGAATCACCCGGCCATCGGCGATCACCGCCGGCAGCACGGCCCCCCGCACGGCGCCGCCGTCCTCCGACGGCGGTACCACGAAGAGCGAGACCTGCCCCGGCGCCCGCGTCATCGCCAGTCGCGCCACCCGTGCCGCCGCCGCGCCGAGACTCAGCGGACCGGGAGGCCACAGATAGGGGGTCTGGCGGTCGAGCCGGCCCAGGGTGGGCGGCGACAGCACGTCCGATGCGCGCGAACCGCCGATCGACGCGCCTTCCCACGACACGAACACGTCCTTTGGCGGGCGTCCCACGACGCTCAACGCGACCTCCCCGGGGGCGATTCCCGCCTCGAGGGCGGCCAGTGCCGTGAGCGCCTGCCGCAGGGCCTCCGGTGCCGAGCCAGCCACGCGCGCCCGATCGGCGCCGCGTTCCAGCACCAGCCGCTCGACGACCGCGCCTTGCGCGGCGCCCGCGCACACGACGAGCGCGCGGGGATTCAGCGACCGCAGCCGCGACACCAGCAGCAGCGCGTCGTCGCCGGTCCACTCGCCTGGCGCCCCGTAACGGTCCGCGACGACGATCACGGAGGCGCCGATGACCGCGCCCTCGTCGCCGCCGCCTTCGACGAGGGTAGAGGTGCCGGTGACCGCGCCCGACTGGCAGATGTCCAGCGCGATGCCGCGGGCGACATCGGCCGACGGATCGACGATCCGCACGCGGGGCGCGACGGCGGTCAGGGCCGCCTGCTGCGCGGTGGCCGCACCGATGGGACCGGCGCCGAGGACGACGAGCGGGGACACGGGGGATATTCTAGGGGCTGGAGGCTGGGGACTGGGGGCTGGGGCGTGCGAATGCGCCGGACGGCCACGGCTCCGACACTACAGATGGCGGTGGCATTCGTCACGGGGGGCACGCGAGGCATCGGGCTGGCGGTGGCGCAGGCCCTGATCGCGCGCGGAGATTCGGTGGCGGTCACCGGATCGACGGTGGAGTCGGCGCAGCGCGCCGAGACGGCGCTGGCGCTCGCCGCCGGCGACGCCACGCGGGTGATGGGCGTGGGCTGCGACGTCCGCGACGCCGCCGACGTGCGCCGGGCGATGACCGCCGCGGTGCAGCGATTCTCCGGCCTCGACGTGCTCGTCAACAACGCCGGCGTCGGCGTCGGCGCCCCGATCGCGGACCTCGACGCCGCCGAGTGGCATCGCCTCATCGACACCAACCTCACCGGCGTGTTCCACAGCACGCAGGCGGCGATCCCGCATCTGCGCGCGCGTGGCGGCGGCTTCATCGTGAACATCAGCAGCCTGGCCGGGAAAAACGCGTTCGCCGGCGGCGCCGCCTACTGCGCCACCAAAGCCGGGCTCGACGCGTTCAGCGAGGCGCTGATGCAGGAGCTGCGCTACGACGGCATCCGCGTCGCGCACGTGTGCCCCGGCTCGGTCGCCACCGGATTCAACAACCGCCCGCCAGAGGCCGGCGCCGACTGGAAGCTACACGCCGAGGACGTGGCCGCCGTGGTGGTGCACCTGTTGTCGCATCCGGCGCGCAGCCTGCCGAGCCGCGTCGAGATCCGGCCGGCCCAGCCGCCGAGGAAGTAGTCCGTCATGATCATCGAGTCCGCCTGCGCTCCGCCCTTCCTCAAGAACGGCTTCGTCGTGAGCTGCGAGCGCACGAAACAGGCCGTCTACATCGATCCGGGTGACGAGGTCGCCGAGCTGCTCGACTACATCGCGCGCGAGCGGCTCGAGGTGGGCGCCATCCTCATCACCCACGCCCACGTCGATCACGTGTCGGGGGTGGCGGCGGCCAAGCGTGCGCTCGGCGCGCCGATCTGGCTGCATCGCGACGACCGCGACGTCTACGCGCGGGCGAAGGACTACGGCGCGCTCTTCGGCTACGAGTTCGAGCTGCCGCCGCCGCCGGATCGCTGGTACGAGTTGCCGGGGCCGCTCGCATTCGGCGACTACGACGTGTTCGTGCACCACACGCCCGGGCATTGCCCCGGCAACGTCTGCCTGCAGATCGGGAAGCGCGGCACCGTGGGCATGGACCTGTTCGTCGGCGACACCCTGTTCGCGGGCTCGATCGGGCGCACCGACCTGCCGGGATGCAGCTACGAGCAGCTGATGCGATCGATCACCGAGGTGCTGCTGCCGTTCGGCGACGACGCGCGGGTGCGTCCGGGACACGGGCCGGACACGACGATCGGCCGCGAGCGCGCCAGCAATCCGTTCCTGCTGGAGTGGATGGCGGAACAGTCGCGCTAGGCACCCGCGGCTCAGGCCTCGCGCACGGCGAACTCGACCCGGCCGACGCGCAGGGCGTCACCGTTGCGCATCACCAGCTTCGTCACGCGCTCCCCGTTGACGAACGTGCCGTTGGTGCTCTCGAGGTCTTCGACGAGCAGTCCGTCCTGCTGCAGGGTGAGACGGCAGTGCAGCCGTGACACGAGCGGCGCGTCGACCACGAAATCCGCACGGGGCGCCCGGCCCACGGTCTTGATGCTGCCGGGCAGGATGCGGAACGTCATCGGTTCAGGGGCGTCAGCGCTGGATTCGAGCAGCCACATCGTCCCGGCGATTCTACCAGCGGCCCGCGGCGGCGTCCGGAACCCGTCGCGCCGGCGCCTCGTAACTACAGGTGGCGCTTGCGCCAGCCGTCCCATGAACAGGTCCCGCACCGTCGCCCTCGCCGGCGCTGTCGTCGCGCTCGTCGCGGCGGGCGCGTATCTCTCCACCGTCCGCGGGGCGTCGAGCGCCATCGACCCGTCGCGCCTGGCTGCGGTCGAGCGTGGGCCGATGACGCGGTCGGTCGTCGCCACCGGGAAGATCGAACCGGTGACCAAGGTGGAGATCAAGTCGAAGGCCAACGGCATCATCGAGCGCCTCGCCGTCGACGTCGATCACCAGGTGCAGGCCGGCCAGGTGCTGGCCGAGCTCGACAAGGAGAACCTCACCGCGCGGCTTCGCGAGGCGCGGGCGAATCTCGAGGCGGCGCGCGCGGCCCTGTCGGCGGCGCAGGCGCAGGTGCGCAAGAACGAGATTGAAGCCGAGGCCCCGGAAGTCGCGTTCGCGGCCTCGGCGCAGCAGCGCGCCCAGTCGCTCTCCGACCAGAAGCTGATCTCGCAGGAGGCCCTCGACCAGGCGCGTACCACCTTCGAGCAGGCACAGAACCGCCAGCGGGCGGCGCAGTCGCAGCTCCTCGTGAGCCGCGCCAGGGTCGAGGAGGCGCGGGCCCAGGTGGCGCAGGCGCGAGCGGGCGCCGAACGCGCCGAGGAAGAGCTGGCGAACGCCACGATCAAGGCGCCGATTCGCGGCACCGTGCTGACGCGCGACGTCGAGATCGGCAGTCCCGTGTCCTCGATCCTCAACCTCGGTGCCAACGCCACGCTGGTGATGACGCTGGGCGACATCGGCCAGGTGTTCGTGCGTGGCAAGGTCGACGAGGCCGACATCGGTCACGTGAAGCTGGGCATGCCGGCCCGCATCACGACCGAGAGCTTCCGCGACCAGACCTTCCACGGCAAGGTCACGCAGATCTCCCCGATCGGCGTCGAGAAGGACAACGTCACGACGTTCGAGATCGAGGTCTCGATCGACAACCCCGGTCAGCAGCTCAAGGCGAACATGACGGCCAACGCCGAAGTGATCCTCGAGGAGAAGGCCGACACGTTGATCGTGCCGCAGGCCGCCGTGTCGTACGACGAGACGAAGGCGCCCTACGTGGACGTGGCCGACCCGGCGGCCGCCGGCGGGCGCCGCCGCGTGCCGGTCACCATCGGCATCGGCAACGGGACACGCACCGAGATTGCCGGCGGCGTGAAGGCGGGGGACAAGGTCGTCCTGCCGGGCTAGTGAGACGTGGAGACGACGACGTGATGTCTTCCTCCGGCTCACCTTCGCTCGCCACGCCTGATACCCGCTGTCGCCCCGCAGACGCGGCGTGCTCAGAGTTCGCCGTCGAAAGACACCACGCCGCCCTCTCCACGTCGCGACCCAGCCTGAACAGGCCCGTGCCGTAGTGCCATGCGAGAAGCAATCACTCAGGCGTTCGACAACCTGCGCGCCAACAAGCTGCGCAGCGTGCTGACGATGTTCGGCATCCTCTGGGGTGTCGTGGCGGTGGTCGTGCTGTCGGCGACGGGCGAGGGCTTCTAGCGCGGCAACCAGGCAGTGCTCGAGGAACTCGGCAAGAACATCGCGATCGTGTGGGGCGGCCGCACGACGATGCAGGCCGGGGGTGAGCGGGCCGGCCGTCAGGTGTTCCTGACGCTCGCCGATGCGCGCGCCATCGCCGCCGAGTCGCCGCTGGCGGCGGTGGTGAGTCCCGAGATCAGCCGCGGCGGCCTGAAGGTGAAAAGCCTGTACAACGCGGCCGCGTTGTCGGTGCATGGCATCGAGCCGCAGTACCAGCAGATCCGCACGATCGACGTCGAGCGCGGTCGCGTGTTCGACTGGCAGGACGAGACGGCCGTGCACCGCGTCGCCATTGTCGGCGCCGATGCGTGGCAGCAGCTCTTCGGCGCCCACGACGGGCTCGGCGAGGTGGTGCACATCGGCGGCGTGCCGTACACCGTGGTCGGGCGTATCCGGAAGAAGGAACAGGACAGCAACTACAGCGGGCCGGACAACGACAAGGTGTTCGTCCCGTTCGCGGCGATGGCCCGCGACTTCCCGCGGCCCGACGTGCCGGCCGGCACGCTCTCGCAGATCATCGTCGCCCCGAAGGCCTCGGTCGTCGCCGGCCTCGAGGGCGTGCTCGACGCCCGCACCGGCCGCATCGCCGACATCGACTGGCCGCTCGAGCGCGATGTGCGCCGGGTGCTGGCGGCGCGCCACGACTTCAACCCCGAGGATCGCGATGCGCTGAGCGTGTGGGACACGTCGCTCGAGACGCTGATGTTCGGCCGGATGATCGGCACGATGCGCGACTTCTTCTGGCTGGTCGGCCTGGTGACGCTGGCGCTCGGAGGCCTTGGCGTGATGAACATCATGCTGGTCGCCGTACGCGAACGTACCCGAGAGATCGGCGTGCGGAAGGCGCTCGGCGCCACCACCGCCGTCATCCAGCGACAGTTCTTTCTCGAGGGGTTCTTCCTGACGCTGCTGAGCGGCGCCATCGGGTTCGTGCTCGCCGCGGGCCTCTGCGAGGCGGTCAACCTGCTGCCCATGCCTCCCCGGTTCCAGGGCATGGTGCTCACCTGGTCGTCGGGCGCGCTGGCGCTCGGCGTGCTGCTCGTGATCGGCCTCGTCACCTCCACGTATCCTGCCCGCCGGGCCGCCCAGTTGCCGCCGGTGGAGGCGCTGCGCTTCGATGCGTGAAGATGCGATGAACTCCCGCCCCCTCGCGACCGTCAGCCCCGTCGTCGCGTCGCCGCGACCGCTGCTCGGCGCGCAGCTCGGCGACGTGGTGCGCGAGGCGTTCGCCGGGCTGTCGCGCAACCGGTTGCGCGGCGGCCTCTCGATGCTCGGCATCTCGTGGGGCATCGTGTCGGTCGTGATGCTGCTGGCCTACGGCAACGGGTTCCAGGCGGCCCTCGAGCGCGGCTTCCGGGGCGCATTCGGCGACGGCGTCGTCATCGCGTGGCCGGGGCAGACGTCGTCTCAGGCCGGTGGAGAACGCGCCGGCAAGCGCATTCGCCTCAAGGAGGCCGATGTGCTGTCCATCCAGGGGCTGCCGTTCGTGAAGTTCGTGAGCCCGGAGTTCACCCGCGAGTTCCCCGTCGTCTGGGGGCCGAAGCAGGGCTCGTTCCTCGTCCGCGGCGTGGCGCCCGAATATGCCGTGATGCGCAGCCAGTGGGTACAGGCCGGCCGGTTCCCCGACGCCGAAGACGTGCGGCTGCAGCGTCGCGTGGCGTTCCTCGGCAGCGAGGTGGCGCGCAAGGTCTTCGGCAACGTGCAGCCCGTGGGACAGCAGATCCGGATCGGTGGCATGGCCTTCGAGGTCGCCGGCGTGCAGCGCGAGAAGGTGCAGCTCTCGAACTACCTGCGGCCCGACAAGGAATCGATCTTCATCCCGTTCACGACCGCCGGGCAGCTCTGGAACACCGAGTACACGACGGTCATGGTGTATCAGGCCGTCGACGCCTCGAAGGAGGCGCAGGCGACCGCGCACGTCAAGGAGGCGCTCGGCAAGCGTCTCGGTTTCGATCCGGCCGATGAACGCGCGTTGCGGTTGTTCGGCTCGACGCAGACGTCGCAGATCACGGCCGGGATCACCCTGGGACTGAAGCTCGTCCTCGGCTTCATCGGCGTGCTGACCCTGGCGATCGGCGGCGTCGGCGTGATGAACATCATGTTCGTCTCGGTGACCGAACGCACGCGCGAGATCGGTGTGCGCAAGGCGCTCGGGGCCAGGCGCAGCGCCATCCTGCTCCAGTTCCTGCTCGAAGG
>WBZP01004503.1_pt1 | contig 14503 bp, 14 predicted proteins | sample 5204301 | NCBI WGS metagenome assembly WBZP01 (sample SAMN12412401, study PRJNA552823) | activated sludge metagenome | isolation source: activated sludge from nitrification reactor of wastewater treatment plant... | place: USA: Pennsylvania | collected 2017 | reverse complement strand
CGCGTTCGAAGAGCAACGATCCGATGAGCACGACCCCGAGGAACGCCCAGGCCGGCCACATGGTGGCCGGGTCGGGCTCGGTGAGCCAGTACAACGAGAACAGGGTGACGTAGGGATCCCAGCCGGCGAACCACAGCGTCGCGGTGCTCGCGCTGGCCCACAACACCAGGGCAAGCACGAGGAAGCGGCCCAGCCGCAGCGCCCGGTCGAGCCGTCCTCGCGGCTGCAGCGCCGGCAGATGCAGCCAGCCCCGCAGCTTGGCCAGGCCGTCCTGGACGGTGCCGAACGGGCAGACCCACCCGCAGAAGGCGTTGCCGATCAGCAGCACCGACAACAGCAGGGCACCGCCCAGGACGAGATTGGAGGTGTGGATCTTCGGGACGAAGCGACCCGTCGTCACCCAGGTCCACAGAGTTTCAAGGCCCCCGAAGGGGCACAGCGCGTCGATCGAGGCGGCCCCGGCCGCGCTTTCGCGGGAGTGGCGGAAGGCAGCGACGACGACGAACCCGAGGACCGCCAGCTGCACGGCATACCGCACGACGTGCACCTGACGGATCGACCGGAGCCGGCGCTGGTATGCCGTGCGGCGAGCGCCGGCGCGTGCCGGCACGGCAGGGGGCTGCTTCACGGGGGCCTCACTTCGACGTCCTGCGGGTACGTCGCCAGGCTGCCCGCGCCCTGTGAAGCCCGTGTGAAGCCATCGGGAAGGCTGCGTGAGTCCGGTCGTGCCTCAGGGGCGAACCCGCGGCATACCTCAGGTTTATCGGGTCACCCGATAAAGGCGTCCTTCACCCGAGAAAACTTGTGGGGTGAAGCAGGGGTTTATCGGGTCAACCTCACCGTCGGCGTCGGCCCGGGGCGCAGAGGGATCGTCAACGCGAAGGTGGCGCCGGCACCGAGGCCAGCAGACCGGGCGACCAGATCTCCGCCGTGGGCTCGCGCGATGGCCCGGGCGATGGTCAGGCCGATACCCGAGCCGGGCTCGGCACCCGGGCTGCGCCGCCCGGGCACGCGGTAGAAGCGTTCGAAGACCCGCTCCAGCTCGGTCGGGGCCAGCCCCTCCCCGGTGTCGGTCACCTCGGCGAGCGCCAGCGGCCCCGCCCGCCGGCACCGCACGGTGATCATCCCGCCGGCCGGGGTGGCGCGAACCGCGTTGCCGATGAGGTTGGTGACGATCTGGGCGATCCGGTCGGGGTCGGCGTGCACCGGCAGACCGGCCGGCTGCCCCGGCTGCCCCGGCTGCCCCGGCTGCGCTGCTGTCTGCCCGGCGGCCTCCGGGCCGAGGTCCAGCCGCAGCGCCAACCCGGCGTCCTCGACCTGGGCGCGCAGCCGCTGCGCCGCCGGCCCGACGACCTGGGCGAGGTCGACGTCGGCGGGCACCAGGGTGAGCCGGCCCTCGTCGGCGCGGGAGAGCGCGGACAGGTCATCGGCCAGCCGGCGCAGCCGGCGCACCTCGTCACCGAGCACGCCGAGCTGCTGGGCGGTCGTCGGCAGGACGCCATCGATCATGCCCTCGACATGGGCGTCGATGACGGTCAGCGGGGTGCGCATCTCGTGGGCGACCTCGCCGAGCAGCCGCACCCGACGGGTCTCGGTCTCCGCCAACGACTGACCCAACGACTGCAGATCGGTTGCCAGAGCAGCGAGTTCGCGCTCGTGCGGCACCGGCACGGGGGCGGCATACGCGCCACCGGCGAGCCTGCGCGCGGCACCTTGCAGCCCACGGATCGGGCGGACGAGCCGGTATGCCGCGACCGCCCCCGCCGCCGTGGCCGCCACCGCACCGACGAGCGCGCCGACGAGCAGGGCCTGATCGACCGCCGCCGCGAACTGCGAGCGCAGGGCCGAGCCGGGCGCACCCATCCCGCCCATCCCAGCGCCCCCGGGCCCACCGCCGCCACCCGGCCCGGCCCCACCGGCGCCACCGGCGCCGAGCCCCCCACCCGCGCCGAGCCGGATCTGCTGGTCGAAGAGGCTCGGCGCGAGCTGGCGCACCACGAGGAAGGTCGCCGCCGCCCCCAGCACTGCGACGAGTAGGTGGGACAGCACGAGGCGCACCGAGAGCCGGTTCACGACGCCGGCCCGGTCGGGTCGAGGAGGAACTTGTAGCCGACCCCGCGGACGGTGCCGATGATCCGGGGTTCGCCGGCCGGGTCGCGCAGGGCCTTGCGCATCCCCCGCACGTGCACGTCGACGACCCGCTCGTCGCCGAAGAAGTCATACCCCCACACCTGCTCCAGCAGCTGGGCCCGGGAGAAGACCCGTCCCGGATGACGAGCCAGGGCCACGAGCAGGTCGAACTCGAGCGCCGAGAGTGTGACCGGGCCTGTGCTGGAGTCGATCTCGTGCCGCACGGGGTCGATGGTCAGCCCCGGGAAGCGCAGCACGCCGTCGTCGAGGTTGGGCCCGGCGCCGCCCGGGTCGGGGCGGGCTCGGCGTAGCACGACCTTCACGCGGGCGACCACCTCGCGCGGGCTGAACGGTTTGGTGATGTAGTCGTCGGCGCCCACCGACAGACCGACGAGCGTGTCGACCTCCTCGGCCCGGGCGGTGACGAGGATGACGTAGACCGCGGAGGCCTGGCCCGGCCACGACCGCAGCGTGCGCAGCACCTCCAGGCCGTCTAGGTCGGGCAGCCCGACGTCGAGCAGCACCAGATCGACCGGCGGACGGTCCTCGGCCCGCAACCGTCGCAGCGCATCTGCGCCCGTGGCGGCTTCGACGACCTCGAAGCCGTCGGCCTGCAGATAGGCCTGCAGCACGGACCGGATCTGCGGCTCGTCGTCGACGACGAGGACGAGGCGCGACATGCGACCTCCTGTCGGTGATCGGGGCACTCAATGGACGGGGCGCCCAATGGACGGGGCAGGCGGATTAATCGGGCACGGTGGTTTCAGCGTAGACAGCCCACCACCCGGCCGACCCGGCCGCCGGTCGCCTTCTCGAAAGCTTCACACGAGCGCGCCTGATGGCTTCACGGGCCCGGCGTTGACTCCGATGTCAGAGCCCAGCCAGAGACCGACCCGGCGCCCGGATCCCGGGTCCCGAGCATGGAGACATCATGAGCCGTAACCGCACTCGCACCCGCCACCTCGCCGTGAGCGCCCTCACCGTCGCCGCCCTCGCCGGTGGCATCGGGGCCGTCCTCGCCTCCTCCTCCGCTGCCGCACCCGCACGCACCGGGTATGCCGCGGCCGCACCCGTCGGTGCCACACCCGTCGGTGCCGCGCCCGTCGGCGCCGCGCCCGTCATCGCCGCGGCCGACCCCGCCCTCGCCGCCCAGTTGGCCTTCACCCGCGAGGAGGAGCGGCTGGCCCGCGACCTCTATCAGCTCTTCTCGGACAGCTACGGCGGAGCCCGGCCCTTCTCGATGATCGTAGTCAGTGAGCAGCGGCACTTCGACGCGATCGGCCGACTGCTGGTCGGCTACGGCATTGCCGATCCGTCTGCCGGGCGCCCCGCCGGCAGTTACGCAGACCCGCAGCTGCAGCAGCTCTACGACACGTGGAAGGCACAGGGCTCCACCTCCGAGCTGGCCGCCGCTCAGGTCGGGGTCGAGCTGGAGAAGCGCGACATCGCCGACCTCGAGAAGGCGATCAGCCAGGCCACTCAGGCCGATGTCAAGGCCGTGCTCGAGCGCCTGCTCGCCGGCTCCCGCAACCACCTGGCCGCCTACACCGCCGCCGTCACCGGTCAACCGACCGGGTCGTCCGACGGCGTCTGTGACGGCACCGGAGCGGGGCCGGGGCGCGCGGGCGGGCCTGGCGGTATGAGTGGCACCGGTCGGATGGGTGGCCCGGCTGGCACCGGTGGCCTGGGTGGTCAGGGGCGCGTCGGGGGTGGCCCGCGCCGTTGAGCAAGCCCGTGAGCGCCCCGCGGACCCGGCATCGGTCGGGCCTGCTCTGCTTGCCCCCCCCGGGGCCCCGGCATCGGTCGGGCCCGCTCTGCCGGCCCGCCGCCCTCGTCGCGCCCCGCGACGGTCAGCGCAGCAGCTGCCGCAGGGTGTCGATGGTGTCGGCGTCCTGCGGCAGTTTGTCGTCCCGATAGCGCTTGACCCGGGCGAAGCGCAGCGCCACTCCCCCGGCATAACGGGAGGAGCGTTGCACCCCGTCAATGGCGATCTCGACGACGATCTCAGGCCGCAGATGCACTGCAGCCGCGCTGCGACGCGTCTCGAGCTGCGGGAATCGCTCGGTCTGCCAACGCAACAGCGCATCGGTGAGGCCCTTGAAGGTCTTGCCGACCATGACGAAGGCCCCCGGTTCACCCAGCGGCACCTGCGGATCACGCGCTCCCAGATGCAGATTCGACAACCAGCCGCGCCGGCGCCCGGAGCCCCACTCGGCCGCGAGCACGACGAGGTCGTAGGTGAGCACCGGCTTGACCTTGAGCCAGTGCTTGCCGCGGCGCCCCGCGGCATACGGAGCGGTGAGCGCCTTGACGACGACCCCCTCGTGCCCGGCCGCGAGCATCTGCACCGAGAACGCCTCGGCGACAATCGGGTCGGCAGTCTCGACGGCCCGGATGAGCTGCTCGCCGACAACGGCGGCGAGCACCTCCCGACGCACCGACAGCGGTTCGTCGAGCAGGTCACGGCCCTGCGCGTGCAGCACGTCGAAGAACCACGGCCGCAGCAGCTGGGCCCGGGTCGCCTCGGCACCGAAACGGCTCATCGTGTCCTGGAAGGGCCGGGGCCCGCCGTCCTCGTCGAGGGCCAGAGTCTCGCCGTCGAGGATCAGCGCCCCGCCCGGGAAGCCGCCCACCGCGGCGACGATCTCCGGCACCCGGTCGGTGATCTCGGCGAGGCTGCGGGTGAACACCTGCACCGCGGTGCCGGGGCCACCGAGCCGGTGCACCTGGATGCGTGCCCCGTCCAGTTTCGCCTCGACCGACGCCGCGCCGGTCAGCGTCACGGCGTCGGCGACCGTCGCCGCGGTTGCGGCCAGCATGGGCTGCACCGGAGTGCCGACGGTCAGCCCGACCTCGCGCAGGTCGGCGCCACTGCGGGCCAGGTATGCCGTGTGCCCGAGCGAGCCGCTGAGCATCACCGCGCGCCGCACCTGCTCCAGCGGCCGCTCGGTGGCCCGCGCCAGGGCATCGGTGACCAGGCCAGCGAGCGCACCCATCCGCACCTCGCCGAGCAGCACCCCGGTGAGCAGCCGCTGCTCGGCCGCGGTCGCCCGTGACCAGAGCGCACGCAGGACCGCACCGCGGTGCGACACCGACTGGGCGCCGGCGATCTGCGCCAACTCGGTGATCGCCCGGTCGACCTCGGTGACGGTCAGCGAACTCGCGGGCGCGGGCGTCACCCCCAGGTCGCCGAGGGTGCGCCACCCCACGCCGATGCGGCCTTGCCGCGGGGCGGCGACGAGCAGCCCGATCACCGCCTCGATCTCGGACGCCTGCGCCTCGCGCAGCAGCTGCGCGAGCCGGGCGAGTTTGACACTGCGGGCCGGGGTGGCCGCGACGTCGGCGACCGCGTCGACGAGGTGCGCGAGCGGCATACCGGCTGGGGGTTCGGTGGGAGTGCTCACCCGGGCCACGCTACGTGGGGCACGCCGTGGGAGTCAGTCGATCGGCAGGCGCAACGGCAGGCGGTCGAGCGGCACCGCTCGAGTGCTCACCCGCGGGATGACGACGCCGGCCACCCCGGCGCCGACGAGGGCGGGGATGACGAACACAGCGTCCCACAGGCCGAGCAGGCCGATCCCGAGCAGGCTCACCGTGCCGGCGATCACCGCCGCGCGGACCCCGACGACCCTGGCCGACACTCGCCCACGGTCCGCAGCTGTCACGGCGACACCGCTGACCGCGCCGCTCACCGCGCCGAAGGCGAGCCCGTAAATCAGCCCGATCAGCGCGACCATCGGATGCCCGAAGCACAGCCCGAAGACGGCACCGACCGCCGCGCCCCAGAAGGTGCCGGATGCGGCACAGCGCACCAGCGTCTGACCTCGGGGCCGCGGCTCACGCGGAGCCGCCGCGCCCGAGCGAGGATTCTGGCACGCTGGCATCGACCGCATCCCGACCTCCCTTTGAGCACTTGCTCAATAGGAGCATACGGCAGACTGAGCGACCGCTCAAATAGAGGAGTGCGCAGCGGACGCCTCGTCGGGCAGCTGCACCGAGTCCAGCGGGATCACCGTGTAGAGCGGCGGCTCCTGCTCGGGGGTGAGCGCGGTGGGGCCGTAGATCCATTCGGTGAACGAGTAGTCGTAGGTGTCGCGGCTGCGCAGGATGTGGTTGCGCTGGCGGCGCTTGAGCCCGTCGACGTGCCACAACTCGCCCCACACCCGACCGGTGCTCAGCACCCGGCGGCAGTGCTCGGGCCGCACCGCGTTGTATGCCGCGAGCGCGCCGTCCCAGTCCACACCCGAGCCGGCCGCGTCGCGTTGCGCCTGTTGGGCCGCAACGTGTTGGGCGAGCACCCAGCCATCCTCGATGGCCATGATGGCGCCCTGAGCCATGTATTGCAGCGGTGGGTGGGCCGCGTCGCCGAGCAGCGCGATCCGCCCGTCGACCCAGTTCATCGCCGGGTTGCGGTCGAACATCCGCCACCACCGGTCCCGCCACATCAGCGGCAGGCCCTTCTGGATCTGCGAGCACATCCCCTCGAAGGCCGTGTCCAGCTCGTCCGGGGTGCCCCAGTCCTCCAGCCCGGCAATGGCTTTCGGCGACTCGAAGACGGCCACCTGGTTGAACATCTCGCCGCCGCGCAGCGGGTACTGCACGAAGTGGCACTTCGGGCCGATGTAGACCACGACGTCGGTCTCGGACACGTCGTTCTCACGGACCTTGTCGATCGTCACCGCGCCGCGATAGGCAACATAGGCGGAGTTGACCGGCTGGTCGCCGACGATCTGAGCGCGGGCGACCGAGTGCAGCCCGTCGGCGGCGATGACGATCTCGGCCTCCTCGACATGGCCGTCCGCGAAGACAGCCTGCGCGCCGGAGTCGGTGTTCTCGTAGCGCACGCAGCGCTGGTTGTTGACCAACTCCACCCCGAGCCGCTGGCAGCCGCGCAGGAACGTCGCGTGCAGGTCGCTGCGGTGGATGACCATATAGGGGAATCCGTAAGTGCGCTCGAGGTGTTCGAGGTCCAACCGGGTCAGCTCGGAGCCGTCGGTGGCGTCCTTCATCACCATGTTCTTCACGAGCACGCCCAGGGACTTGACCTCATCGAGCAGCCCGAGGTCGTCGAGGATCCGGGTGCAGTTGGGCGCGATCTGCAGCCCAGCACCAACCTCACCGAACTCCGGCGCGGACTCCAGCACCCGCACCCGCAGCCCGGCCCGGGTCAACGAGACCGCGGCGGACAACCCACCGATGCCGCCACCGACGATGACAACGTCGGGCCTACCAGTGCTCTGGATGTCGTTCTGTGACACGGATGCTCCTTGATAGATGGCAGGTCAGAGCCAGCGGGGCAGGTGGGGTGCGGCGGTGCCGTCGGCGCGGGCGACGTCGTGGTCACCACGGCCGGCGAGGTATGCCGCGAGCGCGGCCAAGGGGCCGACGAGGGTCAGCGGGTCGGCCTCGTCGCCGCCGGCAGGCAGGGTCCAGCGGCCCGGGTGGTCGGTGGGGGCCAGCCGCAGCGCAGGGCACTGGTCCGCGTCGGTGCGCTTGCCGACGATGTCGGTGACCAGCGCGGCGAGGAAGCCCTCGGGCAGACCGGCGAAGCCCACTCCGGCGTCGAGGTCGACGGCGTGCACCATGACCTCACGGGTGCGCATCCAGGGGATCTCGGTGGCCGGCACCGTGCGCCCTTGAGCCGTGACGACCTGGGCCTGCCAGTGCTGTTCGGACAGGGCGTCCAGGCCCTCCGTCAGGCGCTGGGCCGATGCGGTGACCCACTCGGCCAGCTCAGCCGGATCCCGCAATGCACCGGCCTCGATGTCGCGGTTGCGCTGCTGTGCAGAGGAATACATCGGCGTCTCGATGCCGGAGCGGGCCCAGTGCACGAGGTTACCCAAGGCGTCGGCGTTCGCGGCGACATGCGCGACGACGTGCGCCCGGCTCCAGCCGGGCAGGGAGGTCGCGGCGGCATACCCGGCCGGGTCGAGGTCGCGAACCGCGCCGAGGAACAGCTCGGTGCCCACGCCCAGCCATTCCCGCACCTGGGCCGGGGGTCGGTCGGCGGACATCAGCTCACCTCGGCGACGACGCGATTCTCCAGTCGCCCGATGCCCTCGATCTCGGTGACGACGAGCTCTCCGCCGGCCAGGTAGCGGGGCGGCTTACGGGCATGTCCGACGCCGCCGGGGGTGCCGGTGGCGATGAGGTCGCCCGGGTTGAGCCGCACCATTGTCGAGACGTACTCGACGAGCGCGACCGGGTCGAAGAGCAGGTCGGCGGTGCTGTCCCGTTGCATCACCTCGCCGTCCACCTCGCAACGCACCTCCAGGGTCGGGCGCACCCCGCCGGGCAGCTCGTCGGGGGTGACCAGATAGGGGCCGACCGGGGTGGAGGAGTCCCAGCACTTGCCCTGCAGCCATTCGCGGGTGCGGAACTGCCAATCGCGGCAGGTGATGTCGTTGAGCACGGTGAAGCCGGCGATCGCCGCCTCCGCCTGGGCCGTCGTGGCCCGGCGCACCGTGGCGCCGATGACCACGGCCAGCTCGACCTCCCAGTCGAACTCCGTTGTCTCCCGTGGGCGCTGGATGTCGCCACGCGCGCCGATGAGGCAGTCGGCGAACTTCGCGAAGAGGGTGGGGTGCTCGGGCAGGTCGCGGCCCATCTCCTGGATGTGGGTGCGGTAGTTGAGCCCGACACAGACCACCTTGCTGGGAGCAGGCACCAGCGTGGCGAATTCGGCGTCCGCGGCGGCATACGTCGTCGTGCCGGCGACGGCCGCCGCGCGGGCCCGCCAATCCGCTTGGGCCAGCAACGCTCCCACATCGGGGGGCCCGAGGTGCACGAGGGTGTCCCCGTCCACTCGCACCGCGGCGGTGCGCTCGCCGTCCAGCCGGATGGTCGCCAGTATCATCGGGTCTCCTCCACGTGGGTGCGGGCGAGGTCGAGCTTCTCGAAGATCGGCATGTCGCTGAACTGGAACAGGTCCAGAGCCCCGGAGTCGGAGTCGCTACCTGATGCTTCGGAGCGGATCGACAGCGGCTGCCAGGACGGCACGACAAACAGATCGCCGCGGGTCACGGTCCACGAGAAGTCGCCGACGGTGACCTGCCCGGAGCCGTCGAAGACCTGATAGACCGACGAGCCGGTCTCCTGACGCGGGGCGGTCTGCACGCCGGCGACGATGCGGTGGAACTGAGTTCGGATGGTGGGCAGCACATCCCGCCCATTGGTCGGGTTGAGGTAGCGGATCGCGGCGTGCCCAGGCTCGACGGTCGCGGCATACCCCTGCTGCTCCAGCTCGAGCTGGTCGGTGAGCGCGCCGTCGGTGTGCTCCCAGCGGTAGCACAGCAGCGGGCTGCCGGCGGTGCTGCCGACCCGGCTCACCGGCGCGAGCCCGGGGTGGCCCCACAGCCGTTGCGCCCGGGACCGGGCCGGGGTGGCGTGCTCGGCTTCGGTGATCTCGTCGCGGCCGAAGTCGAAGAACTGCGCCTCGATGTCGTACTGGAAGGGGATGTCCAGCCCGTCGATCCAGGCCATCGGGGTGGTCGCGGCATTGTGGTGGGCGTGCCAGTTCCACCCGGACTGGGGCAGGAAATCGCCGCGACTCATCGGGATCGGGTCACCCTCGACGACCGTCCAGACGCCCGAGCCCTCGACGACGAAGCGGAAGGCGTTCTGGGTGTGCCGGTGCTCGGGGGCGTCCTCGCCGGGCATGAGGTATTGGATGGCGGCCCACAGGGTCGGGGTGGCATAGGGCTTGCCGCCCAACGCCGGGTTGGCCAGGGCGATCGCCCGCCGCTCCCCGCCGCGACCGACCGGCACGATGTCGCCGGCGCGCCCGGCCAACTCCAGCAGGGTCTGCCACTCCCACAGGTGCGGCTGCGCCTTCGAGCGGGGGTGTGGCGGCATGAGGTCGCCGATCTCCGTCCACAACGGCACGAGCAGTTCCTTCTCGAAGCCGCGATAGAGCTCCTCGAGCTCGGGGGTCACCTCGGGCTGACCGGGTTTGTTCTCAGCGACGAGAGTGACCGGCGAGACCTTCACGACACCACGCTCCTTGGGCTGTGACGGGCGACCGGCTCGGCCGGCCTCGCTCGTCAGCATCCTGGGGTGCCGTGGGACGGAATATAGTTTTCTGGTGTCCAGAATCTTGATGCCCGCAAACGAACACCGGGCATCGTGGGGTGCTGTGGCGGCCGACCCCAAGAAGCCTCCGGCGTATGCCGTGACGAGCGTCGACCACGCCCTGCGCCTGGCCACCATGCTGCAGGTCGAGGGCGCGCTCACGGTGACCGAGGCGGCCACTCGGCTCGATGTGGCGCCGTCCACGGCGCACCGGCTGCTGGCGATGCTCGTCTATCGCGACTTCGCCGTGCAGGCCGCCGACCGGCGCTACCTGCCGGGGCCGGTCTTGCAGTTGCCGGCCCGCCCCGAGACGGGGTCGGCCAGGCTGCGCGAGGCAGCCTTGCCGCACCTGCGCCGGCTCACTGCGGGCCTCGGCGAGTCGACCAATGTCATCGTCCGGGTCGACGACGCGGCTCGCTTCGTCGCCTCCGTCGAAGCGGCGCAAGCGTTGCGGGTCGGCAACCGCGAGGGCATGGTCTTCCCCGCCCACCGGGTCACCGGCGGCCTGGTGCTGCTCGCCGAGATGACCACCGCCCAGCTCGACGAGCTCTACGCCCTGCCGGGTTGTCTGGAGCGGCCGGACCGTGGCTGGCTGCGCAGCCAGCTGCGTCGGGTGCGCCAGCGGGGCTTCGCCCTCAACCAGGGCCATTCCGAGCGCGGCGTGCACGCGATCGGTGTGCTCCTGCGCGACCCGGACGGTATGCCGCTGGGGGGCGTCTCAGCGTCGCTGCCCTCGGTGCGTTACGACTCACGCCGGCTGCCTCAGCTGGTCGAGAGCCTGCAGGTCACCGCCGCGGCGATCCGCCGCGACCTGACCCCCGCCGCCGCCTCGCCTCGGACGGGCGACCTGCCGTAGCAGCGGTGAGGCCGGGAGGGCAGGCGAGAGGCGACCTCAGGGCAGCACGATGGCCTGCAGCATCCGCACGAAGGGGGCCCGGTCGGCGTCCGGGAGTGCGGCGACGGTCTGCTCCTGCACCTGCTGGGCGGCGATGGTGGCCTGAGCCAGCAGCCGCCGACCGGTGCTCGTGAGCCGCACGAGGCGAGTGCGCCGGTCCTCGGGGTCGGCTCGGCGGCGCACCAACGAGCGCCGCTCCAGGTCGTCGACGAGCGCGACGACGGCACTGGGATCCAGGCCGAGCAGGGCACCGATCTGCCGCTGAGGTATGCCGCGTTCGGAGTCGGCCAGCTGCAACGCCGCGTAGTGCCGGGCCCGCAGCCCATAGGGCTCCAGCGCGGCGTTGGCCAGGCGCATGGCCGATCCGGCGGCCCGCACGAGCAGGATGACGACGTCATCGAGCGGCTGGGAGTCCGAGGTGGTCACGCACGAATGATGCCACGTTCGTCACAGTTGCAATCATTGGCTTTGTCAATTATTTTGATCACGAACGACGGAGCCACTCGCGCCTCGACGCGCGCCCCGCCACGCCGTGCTTCATGCCTCGTTCGTCGATGTCGCCCGAAGGAGTTCGCCCATGGACCTCAGCAGCAAAGTCGCGATCGTCACCGGGAGTGGTCGGGGCCTGGGCCTGGCCTATGCCAAGGCGTTGGCCGCGGCCGGTGCCGCGGTCGTCGTCAACGACGTCGACGACGCGGTCGCCCAAGCGGCGGCGCAGCAGATCACCGATGCCGGGGGGCGCGCCGTCGCCGTCACTGCCGCAGTGGGCTCCGCCGAGACTGCTCAGCAGCTCGTCGACACGGCGGTCAGTGAGTTCGGTCGCCTCGACGTCCTCGTGGCCAACGCTGGGGTGCTGCGCGACAAGGTGCTATGGAAGATGACCGACGACGATTTCGACATCGTCACCCAGGTGCACCTCAAGGGCACCTTCACCTGCGCGCGCGCCGCAGCGATCCGGATGAAGGAGCAGGGCGAGGGCGGCCGACTCATCCTCATCGGTTCTCCCGCAGGGCAATACGGCAACTTCGGGCAGACCAACTATGCCGCGGCCAAGGCCGGCATCGTCACCTTCGCCAAGGTCTGGGCCATGGAGTTGTCCCGCGACCGGATCACCGCGAACGCGGTTGTGCCCGTCGCCGCCACGGCGATGACCGAGACGATCCCCTTCCTCAAGCCCTACATCGAGGCGATGAAGGCCGGCGAGCCACTCCCCGAATTCGCCCGTCGGGAGCTGGCTTTCGGCACCCCCGAGGATGTCGCCGGGCTCGTCGTCTTCCTCGCCTCCGACGCCGCCGCGGGCGTCAACGGTCAGGCCATCGGCGTCGGCGGCGACCGGCTCTCCCTCTACAGTCACCCCGATCAGATCGTCCAGGAGTATGCCGCGGGCGGCTGGAGCGCCGACGCGATCGCCGCCGCTTGGCCGGAGCGGTTCGCGCCCAGCCTGCAGACCGTCGGCGAGCGCCTCCCCCGACCCCCGCAGTGACCGATCGTCCCGCTAGCTGCCCGAACGGCATACGAAGGAGCACATCATGACGATCACCGTGGCCGACCTCGTCGCGATCGACGTGCACGTGCACGTCGAGGTCGACGACGAGGGGCACACCGCCCTACCGCAGTCGTTCCTGGACTGGTCGGCGAAGTACTTCAAGTCGGGCGGCCCCCGCACCCCGACGATCGACGAGATCGCCCAGCGTTACCGCGAGCGCAGGATCGCCGCGGTCATCTTCACCGTCGACTGCGAGAAGTCGCTCGGGCAGCCACGGATCAGCAACGAGCACGTCGCGGCGGGCGCCGCCCGGCACAGCGACATCCTCATCCCCTTCGCGAGCATCGATCCGGCCCGCGGTGCCGCTGGCGTCGCGGAGTTGGAGCGGCTCATCGCCGACCATGGCGTCAAGGGTGTCAAGTTCCACCCGAGCCTGCAGAACTTCGCGCCCAACGACGGCACGGCATACGGGCTCTTCGAGGTGCTGGCCGCCCACGGGCTGCCGGCCGTCTTCCACACCGGGCAGACCGGCATCGGCGCCGGGATGCCCGGCGGTGGCGGGATCAAGCTGCGCTACAGCGACCCCATGCTGCTCGACGACGTCGCCGCGGACTTCCCCGGCATGCCGGTCGTCCTGGCCCACCCGTCGATCCCTTGGCAGGACGAGGCGATCTCGATGGCGACCCACAAGGGCAACGTCTACATCGACCTGTCCGGGTGGTCACCGAAGTACTTCCCGCCGGCCCTGGTCAAGGCCGCCAACGGCCCCCTGCGCGGGAAGGTGCTCTTCGCCTCCGACTTCCCGGTCATCGACACCGACCGCTGGCTGGCCGACTTCGAGACCCTCGAGATCAAGCCCGAGGTGCGCCCGATGATCCTCAAGGACAACGCCGTTCGCCTGCTCAAGCTCGCCTGAGGAGTGGACATGACCACCGAATCGCCGGTCACCGCAATGACCACAGTCGACTTCGCCGACCTGGAGTCCCTCGTCGGCAAGCCGTTGGGCGCCACCCCGTGGATGACGATCAGCCAGGAGCGGATCAACGTCTTCGCCGACGCGACCGACGACCCGCAGTGGATCCACACCGACCCGGTGCGGGCCAAGGACGGGCCGTTCGGCACGACGATCGCGCACGGCATGCTCACCGTCGGGCTGCTCATCCCGCTCTTCGAGCAGCTCCTGGCGGTGCAGCACGTCACGACCAAGATCAACATCGGGCTCAACAAGGTGCGGCTCACCGCGCCCGTCCCGGTCGACTCGCGGATCCGTCTCACCGCGACGATCGCCTCCGTCGCGCCGACCAAGGGTGGTGGCAAGGAGTTCGTCTGGGACGGTGTCGTGCAGATCGAGGGTGCCGAACGACCCGCCCTCGTCGCCCAAGCCGTGTGGCGCTTCCTGCCCTAGCGTCGTCCCGCAGTCCCGCAGTCCCGCAGTCCAGCAGCCCTGCAGGCCAATAGCCCGGACATCCCGGCACGTCCACCAGGAAGGCAGTCGAATGGGCCACTACCGCAGCGACAGTGCGCACAGCCGGTTCCTGCTCTTCGACGTGCTCGGGGCCGGGCAGGTCTACGGCACGGCCCCCTACGACGACATCGACGTGGAGACCGCGCTCGATCTGTTGGCCCAGGTGGAGACCTTCGCTGTCGAGGAGCTCGCCGAGAGCTTCGCCTCGGCCGACCACCACCCGGTGCGTCTGGACCCGGTGCGCCACACGGTGACCCTGCCGGCCGATCTGCGCGAGGCACTCGCGGCCCACGTGGCCTCCGACTGGATGCGCCTGGACATGCCACCCGACCTCACCGGCATGCATGTGCCCGCTTCGCTGCGTTGGGCGGCAACGGAATTCATCCTCGGCGCGAACCCTGCCGTGGCGATGTGCAGTCAGATCGTGCCGCAGGTCGTCTCGGTGCTGCACAAGCAC
>WBZP01004500.1_pt1 | contig 14520 bp, 9 predicted proteins | sample 5204301 | NCBI WGS metagenome assembly WBZP01 (sample SAMN12412401, study PRJNA552823) | activated sludge metagenome | isolation source: activated sludge from nitrification reactor of wastewater treatment plant... | place: USA: Pennsylvania | collected 2017 | reverse complement strand
CCAAGTACAGTCGCGCGGCGAAGGCGCGCGCCACAGCTGGCGGTGTTGGGGGTCTCGTTGCGGCAACCCACAAGCCCCCGAGCTAGCGCCATGTCGTTGCGCGTCGCTGAGCCGGTACACTGGGTTGCGAATCGGCGGGGCTAATTAGACCAGAATCGACCTGAGCTGTCACCCACATCTGATGCGACGCTAGCGAGACCGTCCGACGCCATTCCGACAGCACATTCGGCGAGCTTCCTTCGTGGATCGAACGACCATGGCCTGTGGGCTCGAGCCAGCCGAAGCCCCACCGCCTGCTGACGCGCCGCAGGCTTCGGAACTGAGACCGCCCACCCTCGTCTCTCAATCGTGAGAGAGCCCCGGCCGCGAGACGGCCGGCGCCTCGTCGTAATCCCTTGCCGGGCTTCGCTCCCCGCGGCCGGCCGCACGGCCCCCAGGCGGCACACCCCTTGCCCCTTCCCTTGCCGGACCACCGAAGCGGAAGGCTTCGGAGAAGGAGGCAAGCGTGGCCCGACGTCGCATCCAGCCCAAGCACGCGGTCGAGCTCGAGACCGTGAGCCTGCGGCTTCCCGTCCGTCTCGTTCGAGCCGTGGAGCAGTACGCGAAGTACCTCGGCGGCAGCACGGACCGCACGCACGTGATCACTCAGGCGATCGAGATCGCCCTCGCCCAGGACGCGGACTTCCAGAAGAGCCTGGACGCTCGCCACGCCGCACCCGCGGCCGGCCCCGTCCGCGCCACCGCGTAGCGCCGTGCCAAATCGCTCCCACCACGTCGTCTCCGCCGGCGAGGCGCTCCCTGCCTCGCCGGCGCCCTCCCGTAATACGGCCGTAATCACCCACGGCCTCTCCGCCACCCTCGGCGGAGCTTCCTTCCTCACGCGCCCGTAGGAGCCCCCGGCATGCACCCCACCCCGAAACCGGCCCGAACCCTCCCGCGCTGCAAGATAAAGGCGGTTAACCCGCCCTTCCGCTCCGTGTCCACTCCGCGGAGAACGAAGGACTTACCCAAGCCCGGCTCGGTTAACCCGAGCGGCCCTCTCGGGAGAACGTCCGGATCGTCGGCGGCCTCCGAATGGGACGTGGGGCGTCTCTGCGCGCGGCTCCGATTGGAGCTCGCTCCCGGTGCCTGGAACCGTCTCGTGCGCGCCGCGAAGCGGCAGGGAGCCACGCTCGAGCAGCTCCTCGACTCCGGCCTCGCGGAGGTCGCGTGACGACCCGCCAGGAGCCCCGAACGGTCCGCAAACGGGAGCCGAAACCCGCGATCGCGCGGGCAAACTCGGAGCCCGGGAACGGCTCGCAGGACAGCCGGCTCTGCCTCATCGGCGTGAAGGTCGACGCCGCACTCCGCCGCGAGATCGACGCCTACGCCGAGGCCCACGGTGTGAGCCGATCACGCGCGGCCGGCCACTACCTCGCGATCGCGAGGGAGACGATCCACGAGCGAGAGGGCGTGCCCGCCGGGAGGGCGGACGAACTGATGGAAGCGGTCGACGGACTGCGCGCCGCGGTGGACATCCTGGGCCCGCCGACCTTCGGAATGCTCCGTCTCCTGGCCCACTGGGCCTCGCAGGGCGGGACGGTGAAGGTCAGCGAGGACGAGCTGCTCGCGGAGCTGCGCTCGGTCGGCGCCGACGAGTGGGAGCAGGCCGTCGCCGAGGCGGAACGCGATCTGCAAGAGACGTCCAGCGGCACGGCGCACAAGGGGAGGCGCTGAGTGTTCTTCGTCGAGGCCCGCTACCACCACAGCCCGAAACGAGCGGCTGACCAGGTCCGCTACATCGCGCATCGCGAGGAGGGGCTGCGCGACGGCCAGCGCCGCGAGCTGTACGGGATCGGTCCCCGATATCGCGCCTTCCGCGGGGACGAAGGGGCCATCCGTCGTGCTCTCGTCGAGGATGCCCGAGGCCTCCGGAACCCGGTCTATTTCCGCTTCATTCTCACCCTCGACAACCGCACGGCGGATCGCTTCGCCCGCCTCGACGGGCGGCTGGCGGAGCGCGTCCTTCGGGACTCGGTCGACCGTACCTTCCGCGGCGCGGCGCGAGGCGCCCAGGGCGTCTTCTCCGTCCACCAGCATGGCGGCGAGGGCCGCTCCGCGCACCCCCACGTTCACGCGCTGCTGAGCCCCCGGCTCCAGAACCGATCGCCGATCCACCTCTCGCCGCGAGCGATCCAGGCGGTCCGTGAGCGCTGGGAGAAGGAAGTCCTCCGAGCCCTCGAGCGCCAGGAGAGGCGGATCGAGCACGCGCGCCGCGAGCACACCCCGACCTGGGCGCTCACGCCCTACCAAACGCGGGATCGGGAGCGCCAGCTCCCGCTGATGCCACCCCGGCCTCGCGTGCGCCGTCGGCTCGGACCGGTGGGCATGTTCTTCTTGCGAACGAAGCAGGCCCGCCGAGTGGCGGGGCTCGGAGGGCGGTGGCTCGGGCGCCTGATGCGGCCGGGCGCGCGCCTGAACGCGATGACCCGCGATCCGGAACGGGCCGCGCGCCGCATGACGTTTCGACTGGCCGCCGGGCTGATGCCGGGGCCGATCCGGGACGCGCTGTGGCTCCTTCGCGGCGCGAGGTCGCTGGGACTGAGGCCGCGATAGAGAACGGAGGCACGAATGGAACCGAAGCGAGACGACGTGAAGATCAGGCTCGACGAGGGCCTGCAGCAGCGCGTCGCGGCCTACGCGAGCCGCGAGGGGCTGACGCAAGGCGAAGCGATCTCGGCGCTCCTGTACCTGGGCCTCGAATTCGCCGAGCGGCAGCGCGCCGGTTTGAAAGAGGACATCGAGGACCTGCAGCGCGAGCTGCGCGACGTCCGGCAGATGGTGGACGTCCTCGGGCCGGCGGCCCTGGGGACGCAGCGCATCCTGAGCCACTGGGCGGCGCAGACCGGCGGCCTCCGCGTGTCCGAGGACGAGCTGCTGGCCGAGGGCCGCACGGTCGCCGAGGAGGAGTGGCAGGGGCAGCTCGCCGAACGCGGGCTGTTCTCCCCGGGAGCCCTGGCCGGGAAGCTGGAGGGCTGAGTGGACCGCGTCTCCATCCGGAGCTTCCGAGCGCCGGAGCTGGCCGAGCGCGGGCTCAAGGACCTGGCGCGGAGCCGCCTCGACACGACGCGGGAGGCCGTGTTCCAGCCGATCGGCGCACGGTTCTTCGAGGCGCGGGAGGATGCGGCGCGGATCGCCACGCTCTTCCGGGAGGACGCCTTCCACGCGCCGGACGGCCACTTCACCCGGATGGCGCTGCGTGTCGAGCCTGAGCTCGCCGGACGGCTTTCCGCCATCGATCCTCGTGCCGTTGAGGCACGACTCGCGGAAGCGGCCCGGAACGCCATCGTCCGCGAGTGGCCGCGTGCGCAAGGCGTCTACCTGGTCCGCTTCGAGCCATCGGGACGTGGAGACCTCGAGCCCGTCGCCCACGTTCACCTCAGCAGCCGGCGCACGGATGGCGGCCCCGCGCCGGCTCGGACACGGGATGATGCCCGGCGCTTCGAGGCCGCCTGGACCCGCGAGGTGGGGAGAGTCCTCGGCCCCGCCCGCGAGGCGCAGCAGGAGCGCGGCCGTGTTGCGGTCAGTCCCGGGGCCGAGCGGGCGAGGGAGGAGTGGGCCAGGACCTCTGCGCGACTCTTCGCCGTCTACTCCGAGCGGCTCGCGGGGAAGGCGACCCACGCGGAGCTGGGAGACGCCCTCGCGCAAGCTCGCGCGGCGCGGGCCACCTGGGGCCGCGAGGTGGGCCCACCGGTCGACCTTCGGGACGTGGAGCGCCGCCAGGTGTTCGACGTCGTCCGGCTCCGGATCGAGGGCGGCAGCCGCTACCTTCGCGGCCCCATCGAAGGCCACCGCCGGAGCATCCTGGAGACCGCCGCCTCTCGCGCCGCTCAGCTTCCAGACGGACAGGAGAAGCGGCTCGCCGTGGTCGCCTGGCCCGCCGGCCACGACCTCCACGCGACCGTCTACTTCAACCAGCGGAGCCAGCCCGGGCGCCCGGCAGGCGCCATCGAGCCCGAGCGGCTGCGCGCAGCGCTCGAGGAACGCCTGCGCACCGAGATCCGGCGTCTCGCCCCCAGCCTGGACCCCTCGGCGCAAACCCGGGCGGCGGAACTGGGGCGGGTCGAGGCCCGGATCCCAGAACCCGTGCCGCAGCGGCCGACGCCGGCGCGGCAAGTCGAGGCCGATCGGGGGACGGCCTCCGCCGCGATCATCGTGACACTCGATCGAGCGGAGCTTCATGAGCGCGCGGCTGGAACAGCCCCCGCCCGAGTCGAGACGGAGGCACCGCCCGGACGCCTCCAGCCGCAGGAGCGTGACTGGAGCAGCGAGCGCGTCTTCGCCGTGCGGATGCGCATCCCCACCGGGGCGGAACAGCTCGACCGGATGGACCTCGGCGGCGAGGAAACCACTCACGTCATCCAGCGCGCCGTCAACCGCGCCTACCCTTTCCTCGAGCGCGAGGGCCTCCGGAGCAACTTCCTCTACTCCGCGCGCGGCAAGGCGCTAGACGTCCAGATCGTCATCCCCGAGAGGCTGGGTTGGACCCCGGGCCAGCTCCGCTCTCCGCAGTTCCAGCAGCGCTTCATGGCCGGCTTCCACCAAGCCCTGGCCCAGGTCGGACCCACCCGGATCGGCCCAGACCGGTCGCTCGGAGTCGCCGGCCTCGCTCGCGGCGTGGGCCTGGCGCGCGAAGCGCCCCAGCTCCTGCGGCGCGCCGAACAGCACCCCGAGCGCGCCGCGAAGGACCTGACGCGCGCCGTCTTCACCAAGCTCTCGGAAGCGCTCCCGAAACCCTTCCGGATGATGCGGGATCTCGGCCGCACGGTGAGCCGGTTCGTCCCCCGAGGATAGGAGGAGGCTGTCCCATGGCACTGTTCGACCGATTCCAACTGAGCCAGGAAGAGGCGGAAGCCAGGCTCAAGCGGGCGCTCACAGGCGACCCCACGCGCGGCGAGATCGGCCTCCTGGCGGCCCTCAGCGCGAACAAGATCGACGATGTCCAAGGCCGGCTCGCGCGCGACACCACCCTCGGTCAGGATCTCCGCGAGCTCGTCACCGAGCACCTCCAGAAGTCCCGCGCCCGCTGGGAAACGCGGAGGGCCTGGTCCGTGACGCTTCCGCTCCCTGTGTGGGACGAGTACGCGCGCGAGGCGCGGATCACGGGCCGCTCGATCACCGAATGCCTCGTGTCAGCGATCAGGCGCGACTACGAGCGGAAGAAGGGGACGCTGGAGCCCATGGAGACCCTGGACCAGAACGTGCGGGCCTTCCACGCGGCGGCCACCCAACTGCTGACTGAAGCCCGACAGGTGCTCGAACGCGTCGGCCCGCTGCAGGAGATCGGGATGAGGCTGGCGCGGACCGAGGGGGCGATTGGAAGCCGAGCCGCCAGGTGAACTATCCCGCGGCCCCCCTGTCTAGGGTGGCTTTCGCATCGGAATATCGCTCTCGCGTGTGGCTAGACAAGGCGACTTATCATGTGATATAAGGCGGGGCCATGGATGCCCTTGAAGCTCCCGGGCAGCGCACCATGGACCCTCGGCCGGGGAAAGAATACCCCGCCCAAATCAAGCGGCTACGGGCCCGCCTCGGCCTCACGCAGGCTGCCCTGGCGGAGAAGCTGGGGGTCTCGTTTCCGACGATCAACCGTTGGGAGAACGGGAAGGCCCGCCCCTCGCAGCTGTCGTGGACCCAGATTCTTAAGCTGGCGGGCGAGGAGAGCAGCGACCGCGTCTCTGAGCCCGAGCCCCCCCCGTACACGGCTGAGCCACCCGTCCCCGATTTCACAACTGCTCCGGAGGTCGTGCGGGCCCTCGTTGAAGGCGAGCGCCTGTCGTTCGGACACCTCGCCAATCCTGCCTTCGCGACCGAGATCGCGAGCATCGACCCCCTTCCGCATCAGCGGATCGCGGTCTACGACCACATGCTCAAGCAGGCACGGCTGCGCTTCCTGCTGGCAGATGACGCCGGGGCAGGCAAGACGATCATGACGGGTCTCTACGTCCGGGAGATGCTGTCGCGCCGGCTGATAAAGCGCGTCTTGGTTGTGCCCCCGGCCGGCTTGGTCGGGAACTGGCAGCGGGAGCTTTCGACCCTGTTCAGCCTCCAGTTCGAGATCGTAAGCGGAGGCGATGCGCGAGCCGGCAACCCCTTCACCGGACCGTCGAGCAACCGCCTGATCGTGAGCGTGGACACGCTGACAGGGGACCGCATGCGCGGCCGCCTTCAGGAGGGAGACGTCGAGCCCTATGACGTCGTGGTCTTCGACGAGGCCCACAAACTATCCTGCGACCGAGGCGCCGACTTCCGCGTCCGGAAGACCGATCGCTATCGCCTGGCGGAAGCGATCGCGGGGGTTCACACGGGCGACGAGGACTGGCAGTTGCCCTGGCACGCCCACCACCTGCTCCTGCTAACGGCAACGCCGCACATGGGCAAGGACTACCCCTACTACGCCCTCTGGCGCCTCCTCGAGCCCGAGGTCCTGACGACCACGGAGGCATTCGAGCACTTTCCCCTGGAGCACAAGAAACATCACTTCATCCGGCGCACCAAGGAAGAGATGGTGAAGCTCAGCGGCGAACCGCTCTATCCGCGCCGGATCGCCGACACGCTTGGCTACGACCTTGCTCAAGGCGACATAAGCGAGCAACGACTCTACGACGAAACGACAGAATACCTCCAGCACGTCTACAACAAAGCCCAGCTTCTGAACCAGTCAGCAGCCCGCCTGGCCATGGGCGTATTCCAGCGCCGCCTTGCGAGCTCAACCTACGCATTGCTGCGGTCCTTCGAGCGCCGGATTGAGAAGCTCGACACCCTGATTGACGACGTCCAGGCTGGGCGCATCACCATGGAGCAACTCCACACGCTCCAGCGGAGGATCACCGATGACGTCGATGTCCTCGAGTCCAAGACCGCAGACGACGAGAGTTCCGAGAACGGCCAGGAAGAGAATGAACTAGCCGAGGGCAAGCTCCTCCAAGGCGTCATCGCCGCCTCTCTCGCCGATCTGGTCGCAGAACGGCAACAGGTCCATCAGCTGCGTGACCTGGCCCAGCGTGTCGGCGATCTCGGGCAGGAGTCGAAGTTCGACAAGCTCCGCACCGTCATCACCGATCCTAAGTTCGCGGGCGAGAAGCTGATCGTGTTCACGGAGCACCGCGACACCTTGGACTTCCTGGTGCGCCGCCTAAGTGGCATGGGCTACACCGGCCAGATCGCGATGATCCACGGTGGAATGCACTACACCGAGCGGCAGGAGCAGGTCGAGCGCTTCCGCAAGGGACCTGCCGACGCTGGTGCGCGCTTCATGGTGTGTACCGACGCGGCCGCCGAGGGAATCAACCTCCAGTTCTGCTGGATCATGATCAACTACGACGTACCTTGGAATCCGGCCCGCTTGGAACAGCGCATGGGCCGTATCCACCGTTACGGCCAGAAGCACGAGCCGGTCATCATTCTGAACCTCGTGGCGCCATCCACCCGCGAGGGCCGCGTCCTCAAGACGCTGCTCGACAAGCTGGAGAAGATCCGCAAGCAGCTGAAGAGCGACAAGGTCTACGACAGCATCGGCCGCATCTTCTCCGATGTTTCCATCAAGGCCTACATGGAGATGGCCCTGCTCGGCGATCCCGAGGCCGTCGCCAGGGAGCTCGACGGCCGTCTCACCAAGGAGCAGGTGCAGGCGCTGGCCGAACGGGAGCGCCGCCTCTACGGGGATGGTGGCGACGTCAAGAAGGAGCTGCCGCGCTTGCAGGAGAGCATAGAGCAGGAGACCTTCTTCCGCCTCCTGCCCGGGTACGTTCGACGCTTCATTTCATCCGCGGCGCCGCTCGTCAGCATTCATGTTGATGGGGACTTGGGGAGCACCTTCGCCCTACGCCCCGCCAAGCAGGGGGCCGTTGACGCGCTCCTGCCCGCGCTAGAGACCTACCCCCCTCACCAGCGGAAGAGCTTGTCGGTCCTCCGGCCCGAGGACCGCGAGACGTGCGTCTGGATGCACCCAGGCGAACCGGTGTTCGAACGCTTTCGCGAACTCGTTCGCGGTCATCTGGGACTTGATGCCTTACGCGGCGCGGTGTTCGTCGACCCTACCGCGACGAAGCCGTACCTGTTTCACCTTGCGAGGCTCACGGTGGTGCGCAAGGGGGATCCCGAGATCAAGGATCTCGGCCAGGAAGAAACCGTGGAGTGCCGGCTGGTGGGTGTCCGTCAAGGCGAGGGCGCGGAGATCTCTCTCTGTCCCGTTGAGCATCTTCTATTGCTCCGGGGTGGCCACGGCCTGCCGACGGAGGCCCAGCGCCTAGCGGTAGTTGCCAAGCACCACCGTGAGGTCGCTCACGCCTATCTGGCCGAGCGCCTGGCGCGCACGATGGCCGTGGAGAACAGAGCGCGGCTTCTGAACACACTGGCAGAACGGGAGACCTTCGTGCACCGCGGCTTCGACTTCCAAGAGGCCGAGCTCGCCGTCGTGCGGGCCAAGCTCTCGCAGAAAGCCCGCGAAGGTAACAAGGCAGCAGCTCAGCACCTCTCCGAGATCAAGGAGCAGCAGCGCGCCTTGTCGAATCGCCGCGACCGCGCCCTGGCGGTCCTGCGGCGTGAACCGGAACTAATCGTTCCCGGCGCCGTCGAGTTCATCGCGCACGCGTTGGTTGTGCCGGCTACCGATCACGCGGACGTCGAACGGCACCAAGCCCACGTGGAACAAGTTGCGATGGACTTGGTCCGCGCGTTCGAAGAGGCGGCCGGAGCGAAGGTGCGACTGGTCCATACGCCCGAGCTGGCACGCGCAGCCGGGCTCCCCGACCATCCCGGATTCGACGTGCTCTCGGTGCGTCCGAACAATGAGCGACGCTGCATCGAGGCCAAGGGTCTGGCAGGCATCGGGGAGATAGAGGTCACCGATAACGAATGGGCGCGCGCCTGCAACCTGCGCGGCGAGTACTGGCTGTATGTCGTGTACCACTGCGCTACGCCGATTCCGCAGATGGTCCGCGTTCAGGATCCCTTCGAGAAGCTGCTCGTCCGCCCTTTCCTTAAGACCCAGACTGTGGAAACCGTACGGGAGGTCGGGGGGGTGCGGATCGCACACACGCAAATCATGGAGGTCGGGGAAGTATGACGGACAGCCGCCTCATCGAGCGCGCGTTCCCGCTAAAGCAAGCCTCCCTGGATTCGGTCCACGAGAAGAACGTCCGGCATGGGCACGTCTCCACGCTCCACATTTGGCCCGCACGGCGGCCCTTGGCGGCGTGTAGAGCGGCTCTGCTCGCCACCCTTCTACCCGACCCGGGTAGTGCCGAGGGGCGCCAGAGGCTCTGCGAGCGCATCGGCGGCAAGGTCGTGGCGAAGATCGAGAAGAAGAAGATGCCGGGCGGTCGCGCAGTCGAAAGGACCAAGGACGAAACCGAGGGAGGGATCCTCCATTGGCTGGGCTCGGAGCCGACATCCGGCGGCGGGCGCAAGAAGGAGCAGTACCGACGCAAGAAGAAGGGCTACCAGGAGGAGGTGGACTGGTTCCGTCAGGAAATCCGGAAGGCTTACGGAGGCCGCGTGCCGCGCGTCCTCGATCCCTTCGCGGGGGGTGGCGCGATCCCGCTTGAGGCGATGCGGCTGGGATGCGAGGTCACGGCAATGGACATCAACCCCGTGGCCTGGTTCATTCTCAAGTGCACGCTCGAGTACCCGCAGAGGTTGGCCGGCAAGACCCTTGCCCTACCGGACTTCATTCTCGGAGACGAGGTCTTCATGGATGCCTTCTACAAGGCCCATCCACACTTCGTCGGCCAGACCACACGCACGAAGAAGCAAGCCAAGGAGTTTCGCAACGACCTCTTCCTGAGCCAGAAGGCTGACACTGGGACGCCTCCGACAGCGGATCTTGCCTGGCACCTCCGGGCCTGGGGCAAGTGGGTACTGGACTCTGCCCGGAAGGACCTCTCGAGGTTCTACCCAACATACGCAGACTTCGAACCGCTAACGGAAGGCAGGCCGTACGAGAAGGAACCGCAGCAGCTTGTGCCGCTCAGGGATGACGGGGTCACGGACTTCACAGCGTTGAACCGCGAGTTCAGCGAGGGCTATCTGGCCGACAGGCGGAATCCCCGCTGGGTGGCAAAGCCAACCGTGGCCTACCTCTGGGCACGGACGGTGACCTGCAAGAAATGCCGCGCTACCGTGCCACTACTCAAGACCTGTTGGATCTCGCGGAAGGCCAACAGGCGCGTGCTCCTTTCCCTTGAGCCGAACGCAGACAAGACCGGCGTGGCTTTTGGAATCATTGACCAAGTGCCCATCAAGGGCGGCAACGCGGCGCAGAGGCGTGAGCACGACAGGCGGATCGGCGCCGGGACGATGTCGAGGGCGGGGGCCTGGTGCCCCTGCTGCCAGAAGCCCGGGCAAGTCATCATGACCATGGAGGATATCCGCGTCGAGGGCCAGGCGGGGCGACTGGGAGCTGTAACGACCGTCGTCATCGTCGACGGCCCTGATGGCAAGGAGTACCGTCCTCCCACTACCCACGAGACTCAGAGGGAAATCGCCGACGTCTTCGCTCAGATTCCATTTGGATTGCCCGACGAGTCAATACCACAAGGCGCGAGCCGACGAGGAGGTGGCTCTGCCTTCACGGTGTACCTCTACGGATTCACCCAGTGGAAAATGTTGTTCTCACCCCGCCAACTTCTCGCGCTTGGGAGCCTAGTGAAGCATACGCGTCGCGCACGGACGGAGTTGCGCGCAACCTACGCTCCCGGGTGGGCCGAGGCTGTCTATTCTGGCCTCGCGGTCGGCTTGGATCGCGTTGCTGATCGCCAATCCAGTGTGTGCCGTTGGGACATGGGGAAGACCAACTTGCAGGGGACTTTCACGCGCTTTGCCCTTCCGATCACGTGGGACTACTGCGAAGGGAACCCTCTGTCCGATACGACCGGGAACTACCTTGGAGGACTCGAATGGGTCGCGGAGTACTGGGACCACGCCATGGTCGCAGCGACTGGGGCTCCGGCGCCGCAGGCGAAGCACCGCAGTGCGATTGCCCGGCATGACGCGACGTTCGACCTAGTGGTTACGGACCCGCCTTACTACGACGCCATTCCGTACTCGGACCTGATGGACTTCTTCTACGTATGGCTTCGGCGAACGCTCCACGGATCGTCGGAGGACTTGGATTCAGCGTTTCGCCAGCCCCTTTCGCCGAAATGGGATCACCGCGAGAACGACGGAGAACTGATCGACGATGCGGGCCGTCACGACAACGACAAGGCTAGATCGAAGACAGTCTACGAAGACGGCATGGGAAGAGCCTTCAAGGCGTGTGCCGATGCGCTCGTGCCCAACGGCAAGATGGTCGTGGTGTTTGCCAACAAGCAGCCCGACGCTTGGGAAACCCTCGTTTCAGCAATCATCCGTGCCGGCTTCACGGTGGACGGCTCATGGCCCATCCAGACTGAGATGGGCAATCGTACTCGAGCGCTCTCGTCGGCTGCTCTCGCGTCATCCGTCTGGCTTGTCTGCAAGAAGCGTCCTGAGGAGGCACGACCGGGCTGGGACAACAACGTCCTTGAGGAGATGCGAGTAAACATCGCCACGCGGTTGCGAGACTTCTGGGATGCCGGGATCCGGGGACCAGACTTCGTGTGGGCCGCCACCGGTCCGGCTCTGGAAGCCTATAGCAAGCACCCCGTCATCAAGAAGGCCAACGACGCCGGCAAGACCATGGATGTTGGCGAGTTCCTTTCGCACGTTCGCCGCATGGTCGTGGACTTCGTAGTGGGTCAAGTGCTGGCGGGGAACGGCGCTGGCGCTGACCTGGCCGCTGCGGATCGGATGGATGCCCCGACTGCCTACTACCTGCTCCACCGCCACGACTTTGGCTTGGAAGATGCTCCCTCTGGGGCGTGCATCCTCTATGCCACGGCCTGTGGACTATCGGACGACGAGCTTGAATCCACGTGGGACATCTTGGTCCGCACTGGCCCGAGCCGTGAAACCGAGGACGAGCCTGAAGGAGACTTGGATGACGAGGGCGTTGACTCGGAGGGTGAGCTCGATGGGGACAGCGCCTCGGACTCCGGTAGCAGGGTGAGGCTCAAGACATGGGCCCAGCGAACGAGCAAGAGCCTGGGCTACGAGGCGCCCGGAGGCCTCACCGTGCCGCTCATCGACCGCATCCATAGGTTGATGCACCTGTGGCGGGCGGGCGATGTCCTGAGGGTTGACGAGTACCTCGACGATCACGGTCTGCGGCGGCAGGAACTCTTTAGGCGCCTCCTACAGTCGTTGATCGAGCTTTCGCCGGCAGGGAGCGACGAGCGGACGCTGCTTGAGTCGCTGAGCAATCACGTCCAAGCCAAGGGAGCCAAGCCGGAAGACCGCCAGGCGACGCTGGCGCTCGGTAGGGAGGACTAACCGACCCGCGTCGTCGGGAGAGGAGCCACGTTTATGGCGAAGTCGCCGTGGAAGTCCTGGCACGAAGTCGTAAAACTGCGCGAGGACCTGCGGTCCGGTGAACTGCCGCTGCACATGTTCGCCGCCGATCTCTATGAGGTCCTGATGCAGAGCGGCAAGCGGCCCATCTACGAAGACCCAGAGAAGTTCTTTGCCCTCACCTTCCCGACCTACAACCTGCGCAAGTTGGTGCGCGACGTGGTCCTGCGAGTGGCGGGCAAGAACGATAAGGCCGTTCGGCAGCTCGAATTGACCTACGGTGGCGGCAAGACCCATACGCTCATCGTGCTGCGGCACCTCGTGACCAACCCGGCTGGCCTGCCCAAGCTGCCGGCGGTTGCGGAGTTCATCGAGGCCATCGGCCAAACGCCTCCCAACGCGCGCGTGGCCGGGCTCTGTTTCGACAAGCTGGACGTCGAGAAGGGAATGGAGGCTCGCTCACCAGACGGGAAGGTTCGCACCCTCAAGCAGCCGTGGAGCGTGTTGGCCTATCAGCTAGCAGGTGACGATGGGCTGAGGATCCTCCACGCTGACAACAAGGCCGAAGAACGCGAGAGCGCCCCGGCCGAGAATCTCTTGACGAACCTCTTGGAACAGCCCACCAAAGAAGGCCTGGGCATCCTGATCCTGGTTGATGAAGTCCTGATGTACGCCCGCGAGAAGGTGGCCGCGGACCCCAAGTGGAAGGATCGTCTCGACAACTTCTTCCAGTACCTCACTCAAGCGGTCACCAAGGTGGACCGCTGCTGCGTGGTCGCGTCGCTGCTTGCCAGTGACCCGGCGAAGAGCGACAGCTTCGGCCGCCAGCTCCAGGGGGAGCTGTATGACATCTTCCAGCGACAGCGCGAGGAGGCCGTCGAGCCTGTCGTGAAAGAGGACGTAGCCGAGCTTCTGCGGCGGCGCTTCTTCACGCCCGCGTCGATCAAAGATCGGGACGCCTTCCGGCCGCACGTCCAGGCGGCGCTCAAGGGCATCTTCGACATTGATGAGCAGACACAGCGGCAGGGTGGAGACGCCGAGGAACGCTACCTGAAGAGCTATCCCTTCCACCCCGACTTGACCGAGGTCTTCTACACCAAGTGGACCCAGCTCGAGCGCTTCCAGAAAGCGAGGGGGGTGCTTCGGACGTTCGCGCTGGCGTTGCGCGAGGCCGAGAACTGGGATGACGCACCTCTCGTGGGGCCGGGCATTCTCTTGAACGCGCCCGACAGGGACGGTCTGTCCGAGGCCCTGCGCGAGCTGGTGACCGTCGCAGATACCGAGGAGCACGAAGGCAAGAAGCAGGCGTGGACGGGAATCATCGAGGGCGAGCTGGGCCGCGCGCGCGACATCCAGCGTGACTCCGTCGGGCTGCGGCTCCGCGAGGTCGAGCAAGCGGTCGTGGGAACGTTCCTGCATTCGCAGCCCATCGGACAGAGTGCCCGGTCCCGCGACCTTCTGGTTCTGCTCAGCGCGACTCGGCCCGATCGCATCGAACTGGAGAAGGGGCTGATCCGCTGGGCTCAAACCAGCTTCTGGCTCGACGACCAGTACACGGCGGTGGGCGAGAACAAGCTGCCGACCACCTGGCGGCTTGGAAACCGGCCGAACCTCACCCAGATGCACGCGGTCGCAGCGGGCCGAGTGTCGGACGAGATCGTGCGTGCGCGGTTGCTGGACGAAATCGGCAGAGTGAAGTCGCTCACGGCGGGGGCCTCCGCGGCGGGAGTGCGGGTGCACACGTTGCCTGCTCGCCCACGGGATGTCGAGGACGATAGCCAGTTTCACTTCGCAGTACTGGCGCCGACCGCGGCGTCAGAATCCGGGAAACCGAGTCCCGAAGCCAAGCGCTACTTGGATGAAACGACAGGGTCGGAAAAGCCTCGGGTGTACCGGAACGCTGTGATCCTGCTGGCGCCATCCAAGGATGGGCTGGAGGTCGCTTCAGCCCGCGTGCGCGACTATCTCGCGTGGGAGCAGGTGCGCACTGACCTCAAGGAACAGGGGAAGGATGCCAGCATCGACCCGGTCCGGATGCAGACCCTCGCGATCAACATCGACAAGGCCAAGGGGCGCATCCCCGAGGCCATCAAGCAGGCGTACTGCATT
>WBZP01004499.1_pt1 | contig 14522 bp, 9 predicted proteins | sample 5204301 | NCBI WGS metagenome assembly WBZP01 (sample SAMN12412401, study PRJNA552823) | activated sludge metagenome | isolation source: activated sludge from nitrification reactor of wastewater treatment plant... | place: USA: Pennsylvania | collected 2017 | reverse complement strand
TGTCGATCAGGTCCTGCCGGGTTTTGAGGCCGGCGGTGGCGCTGGAGATGTTGTAGGATTTGTCGGTCTTGGCCCGCACTTCGAAGCGGGACAGCTCGACGGTCTCCTCCGCGGGGGCGGTGGTCTGGGCGCTGCCCACGGAGGCGAGCAGCAGGGTGGCGGCAAAGGCCGCCACGGCGGAATTTCGAGGGGAACAGGGTGATGGTTTCATGGGGGTGATTGGCTGGTGCTGCCGACCGTTGGATATTAATAATTCCTAACAGTCAAAATTAATTTGATAGTATTGGCTTTTTTACGACCGCCCTGCCCCCTCCGGGCGCACCGATGCGAAAAACCCGCCGGGCAGGCGGGTGAGTGGAAACACCAAGCAGGGCCCCAAGGGGCTCAGACCTCGGCCAGTTCGACCGGCACCACAATGTGCCCCGGCGCGGTCTTGGGATCGGTGACTTGCGCGGCCAACAGTCGGCCGATCGCGGCGCCTATCTCTTCCGGGCGCGCGGTGGGAAACACATAGGGATAGGGATGCTCTCCGGTCGGCCGTTGATAGAGGCCGCTGACAATCAGCCGCGGGCGGCGCCGGCCCTTGAGTCCCAGCCGATCGATGGCGGCGATCGCCGCCGCCGCTTTCGCCTCGGAGCGGCAGAGCAGGCAAAGGTCGGTCGGATGTCGCTGGATGAGCTCCGTGACCTCCGTCATGATCGCATGCCGGTCGTCCGGCAAATGGGAGATGGAATAGTTGCCCGCCGACTGCCCGGCGGCCCCGAGCAGGCGCCCCAGCTCGCGCAACACGACGTTGTCACCGGGAAACATCACCTCGCGGGTGAGCGCGCAGACATGGGTGCAACCGTGCGCCGTCGCGTAATCCGCGATCAGCTTGGCGATGCCCAGGTTGTCCTGCTCGACCCAGGCCAGCCGGTTGATCGACGGATAGAGCGAACCGTGCACCACCGCCGGCAGCCCGCTGTCCCGGATCGCCCGCTGGACCACAAATGGCACCTTGGTAACGACAATGCCGGCGGTCTCCTTGGCCCGGAGGATTTCCCCGATGAGCCCGTCCACATATTCCGTCGGGTCGGTCGCCGGCAAAAAATTGAACTGCACGTCAGCGCTCGGCAGCACGCCCTGGATGCCGACCAGGACGCCGTCCGCCACCAGGCCCTCCTGCCTCAGGTAACTGCGGTGCACCAGCATGAACACCCGCTTCAGCAACCCCGGGCTCGATTCCCGCTGCAGCGAGCCAATGAATGTCCCGCGCCGCTGCACCCGCTGCAGGATCTTGCGCTGGGCCAGCAATTGCAGCGCACGGTTGGCGGTCGACGAGCTGACGCCCAACATGCGGGCCGCCTGGGTGAGCGACAGGTAGGGATCACCGGCTTTGAGCTGGCGGTGGCGGATGTCCGCCTCCAACTGCTGGGCCAATTCCATGATCCGGGGGGTTTGCGAATATCCTGCGCTCATGTTCTCGTCTGAATAGGGTGGAAGGCCGGGCTTAAAGCGGGTTCAAGCCACGATAAAAGTCACTCCATTGCCATATAATTCTTGTCTTTTAGTATTTTTAATTATTCATCGCCGCCATGCCCTCCAAAAAACTTCCCTCGGAATCCCTCCCCTTGCGCGGCTTGGTGGCGGCCACCTTCACCCCCTTCCGTGCCGATGGCACCATCAATCTTCCCCGCATCAAGCCCGTGATCGACGCGGTCATCGCCCAGGGCGCCACCGGACTCTATGTTTGCGGCAGCACCGGGGAGGGTCCGCTGCTTTCGACGGCCGAGCGGATGCTCGTCGCCGAGGCCACCGTCAAGGCCGCGGCCGGCCGCGTGCCGGTGGTGATACAGGTGGGGCACAACAGCATCGTCGAGGCCCGCGGGCTCGCCGTCCATGCGCAGCGCATCGGCGCCGACGCCATCTCGGCCACCCCGCCGGGCTATTTCAAACCGGACTCGCTCGACAATTTCATCGCGTGCATCGCGCACATCACCTCGGGCGCCCCGAAGCTGCCCTTTTATTACTACAACATCCCGATCCTCTCCGGCGTGCGGTTCGACATGGTTGATTTCCTGCGCAAGGGGAGCGCGCGCATCCCGACCCTGCGCGGCATCAAGTTCTCCGATTCCCACCTGCACGAGATGCTGGCCTGCGTCGAATTCGACGGCGGGCGCTACGACATCCTGTTCGGCGTGGACGAGATGCTCCTCGGCGGCCTGGCCTTCGGTGCGCGCGGTGCGGTCGGCTCGACCTACAATTTCGCGGCCCCGCTCTATCTCAAGATCATCGCCGCTTTCGACCGCGGTGACCTCGCCGAGGCCCGCCGGCTCCAATCGCTTTCCGTCGCCATGGTGCGCATCATCGTTGGCGTCGGCGGCCGCGGTGGTCTCAAGGCCGCGATGGCCCTCGTCGGCGCGGAGTGCGGCTTCAGCCGCCTGCCGACCGTGACCTGCACGCCGGGACAACGCGCCCAGATGAAAAAAGAGCTGGCCGCCCTCGGCTTCTTCGACTGGGCCCGCCCGTGATGACTCGGTCCGATGAAAGGAATCTCGCTGCTGCTGCTGGCTGGCCTCGCCCCGGGCATGAGCGCGGTTGAGCCCGGCTCCCCGCCCGCGGTCAGCGCGCTGGCGTCGCTGCCCGACGCCCACGGCCTGGCCGGCATGTTCGCCGGCGTTTCCGGCAGGGCGCTGCTTTGCGCCGGCGGCGCCAATTTCCCCGACAAACCACTCGCCCAAGGCGGTAAAAAAGTCTGGTCCGACCGCGTCTTCGTGCTCCCGACGCCGGACGGCACCTGGCGCGAGGCCGGCCGCCTGCCCCAGCCCAACGGCTACGGCGTGTCCGCCACCTGGCGCGACGCGGTCGTGATCGCCGGCGGCGGTGACGCCGAGGCCAATTTCCGCACGGCCGCGCTCCTGCGCTGGGATGGCACGCAGCTTTCCCGCACCCCGCTGCCCGATCTGCCCGTGCCCCTCGCCAACGGCTGCGGCACCGTCGTCGGCGACGTTCTATATGTCGCCGGCGGACAGGAAACCCCTTCCGCGACCTCCACGCTCCGCCGTTGCTTCGCCCTCGATCTGGCCGCGGCCGAAGGAAAATGGCACGAGATTCCGTGGCCCGCGGGGGCGGCGGGACGGATCCTCGCCGTGGCGGCGACGCACGACGGCTGGTTTTATCTCTTCAGCGGCGCGGACCTTTATCCCAACGCCCAGGGTCAGGCCGAACGCCATTACCTCACCGATGCCTGGCGCTACCGCCCCGCGGACGGCTGGCAACACCTCGCCGATCTGCCCCATGCGGTGGCCGCGGCCCCCTCCCCGGCCATGGTGAGTGGCGCGCATCTCGTCATCGCGGGCGGCGTCTCGCCGGAGTTCCTCGCCACCCTGCCGAAGAACTCCCCGCATCCCGGCTTCCCGCGCGACTTGCTCGCCTACGATACCGCCGCCAACACCTGGCGCGCCGTCACCCCGCCGGCCGGCGGCCCGCCGCCCCGCGTAACCGCGCCGTTGACCCGGTGGCAGGATATCTTCGTCATCCCCAGCGGCGAAGTCGCCCCGGGCATCCGCACGCCGACCGTCCTCTCCTTCCGCTTCGCCCCATGAGCCTGACCGCCGCCCGCCTCGCCGCCCTGCGCGACACCTACCGCGACGGCCTGCTGCAAAGCGTCATTCCATTCTGGCTGCGGCACGGGTTGGATCGCGAGCAAGGCGGCCTCCTTACCGGCCTCGGCGAGGACGGCGCGGTCATCGACACCGACAAGGCCGTCTGGCTGCAAGGCCGGGCGGCATGGACGTTCGCCACGCTCCATAACACCGTCGAAAACAACCCCGCCTGGCTCGCGGCCTCGAAACACTGCCTCGATTTCATCCGCGACCACTGCCGCGGGCCCGGCGGCAAACTCTACTTCACAGTCACCCGCGACGGCCGGCCGCTCCGGATGCGGCGCTATGTCTATAGCGAGTGCTTCGCCGCCATCGGCAGCGCCGCCTACGCCAAGGCCACCGGCGACACCCGCGCCGCCACCGAGGCCCTCCAGTATTTCGACACCTACCTGCACCACAGCTTCACGCCCGGCGTGATGCCGCCGAAGACCGATCCCGCGACGCGACCCATGCAGGGCGTGGCGCCCCACATGATCGCCATCGTCACGGCGCAGGAAATCCGCGCCCTGCTGGGGGACGTCACGGTGCGGGGCGCCACCTGCACCCAGTGGATCGACCGCTCCCTCGCTGCGATCGAGCGCGATTTCTACAAGCCCGACCTGGGCGCGCTCCTGGAGGTCGTCGGCACCGATGGTGCCGTGCTCGATCACTTCGACGGCCGCACGCTCAATCCCGGCCACGCCCTCGAGTGCGCGTGGTTCATCCTGCATGAGGCAAAACACCGCGGCCGCGACCCGCGCCTCCTGCGCCTCGGCCTCGGCATCCTTGATTGCATGTGGGCCCGCGGCTGGGATCGGGAATTCGGCGGCCTGCTCTACTTCACCGACCTGCATGGCCGGCCCGTGCAGGAATACTGGGCCGAGATGAAATTCTGGTGGCCGCACAACGAGGCCGAGATCGCCACGCTCCTCGCCTACCAGCTCACCGGCGAGGCCAAATACGCCGCCTGGCACACCCTCGTGCATGACTGGTCGCACCGCGTGTTTGCCGACCCGGTCCACGGCGAGTGGTTCGGCTACGCCCACCGCGACGGCCGCCTCTCCACCCGGCTCAAGGGCAACCTGTGGAAGGGCCCCTTCCATCTGCCGCGCATGCAATGGTATTGCCGCCGCCTCATCGACGAGCTCATTTCCGCCCCATGAGGCCCTCCGCCGAGAACGAACAGCGCGAACGCCTCAAGTGTGTCGTTCATCCCTCGGCCGACATCGCCAGCGCGCTGGCGGCCGCCGAGCTGGCCACCCTGATCCGGCGCAACAACGCCGCCGGCCGCCCGACCGTGCTGGGCCTGGCCACCGGCTCCACGCCGGTGCGCCTTTACCGGCAGCTCATCCGGCTGCACCGCGAGGAAAAACTGAGCTTCAAAAACGTCGTCACCTTCAACCTCGACGAATACCACGGCCTGCCGCGCACACACCCCGAGAGCTACTGGCGGTTCATGCACGAGCAGCTCTTCAACCACCTGGACATCCCGCCCGCCAACATCCACATCCCCGACGGCACCGTGCCCCGCGCGGAGGTGTTCGCCTGGTGCCGGGCCTACGAGGAGCAGATCCGCGCCGCCGGCGGGCTCGACGTGCAGATCCTCGGCATCGGCCGCACCGGCCATATCGGCTTCAACGAGCCCGGCTCCGGCCGCGACTCGCGCACCCGGCTCGTCACCCTCGATGCGCTCACCCGGCGCGATGCCGCCCGCGATTTCGTCGGCGAGGCCAACGTCCCCCGCCACGCCATCACCATGGGCGTCGGCACCATCCTCGAGGCGCGCCGCATCCTGCTGCTCGCCTGGGGCGAGGCCAAGGCCCGCGTCCTCGCCGACGCCGTGGAAAAAACCCCGACCGACTCCCTCCCCGCCAGTTTCCTGCAGGGCCACCCGGCGGTGGAACTCCACCTCGATGCCGCCGCCGCCAGCGAGCTCACCCGCCTGCGCCACCCCTGGCTCGTCGGCACTGTTGACTGGACTCCGGCCATCACCCGCCGCGCCGTCGTCTGGCTCGCGCAACAGGTCGGCAAGCCCGTGCTCAAGCTGCTCGACGAGGATTACAGCGAGCACGGCATGGCCGACCTCCTCACCGAGCAGGGCCCGGCCTACGGGCTGAACATCCGCATCTTCAACGAACTCCAGCACACCATCACCGGCTGGCCCGGCGGCAAACCCGGCGCCGACGACCAGCACCGCCCCGAGCGCGCGCTCCCGGCGCAAAAACGCGTCGTCGTTTTCAGCCCCGAGCCTTCCGACGACGTGCTCGGCATGGGCGGCACCCTGCGCCGGCTCGTGGACCAGGGCCACGACGTGACCGTCGCCTATCTCACCTCGGGCAACCTCGGCGTGCCCGACGAGGAGGCCGCGATGGCCGCGGAACTCGTCATCGATCTCGCCGGCACCGGCACCGAGTTTGCCCAGACCGTGCGCCGTCAGCTCGGAGCGAAAGCCGCCTTCGACAGCGACACGCCGGAAATCCGCCAACTCAAGGGCGTGCTCCGTCGCGGCGAGGCGCGCGCCTCGCTCCAGGCCTGCGGCGTCGCCGCCACCCGCGCCCGGTTCCTCGACCTGCCGTTCTACGAGCAGGGCCGCTACCGGCAGTTCCGGATCGGGGAGGCCGACATCGCCGCCGTGGCCGCCTTGCTGCGCGAGGTGCAGCCGCACCAGATTTTCGCCACCGGGCACTCGGCCGACCCGAGCTCCGTGCCCGCCCTGGGTTTCGAGGTGCTCCGCCGCGCGCTCGCTTTGGCCGCCGGCGAGGCCTGGCGCGCCGATTGCCGCGTGTGGCTCTATCGCGGCCCCGACCGCGAATGGGAACCGGCGGAGATCGAGATGGCGGTGCCATTCAGCCCGCGCGAGCTCACGCAAAAAATCCAGGCCATCTACCACCACAAGAGCCAGCGCAGCCAGAGCCCGGTCGTCGCGGCCGGCCTGCACGAGTCCTGGCAGCAGGCCGAGCACCACAACCGCGCGATCGCCGGCCGCTACGACGCCCTCGGCCTGGCCGAATACGAGGCCATCGAGGCCTTCCGCCGCTGGCGCGAATCATGAACCTGCCCGTTGCCCCTCGCTTCCGCCCCGCGCTCGATCCGGATTTCCTGCCGGCCGTGCTGTGGAACCGCGCCTATCGCGACCTCGTCGCGCGCGATCCTGCCGCCCGGCCGTTCGCGCTCGCCCTGGTCCGGGCTGACGGCTCGGCCTCGGTGCATCACGACCGCGTCCTTTCGGCCGGACATGCGGCGGCCGGTCACACCCTCCGCTACGTCGAGCGCCTGCTGAAATTCCTGCTCTGGCAAAAGGGCGGCTGCCGGGTGCTGGTTGCCGGGGCCGATGAGCTCGCCGCCGCCCTGGCGAAAATCTACAGCAGCACCGGCTCGCGCGCGTTCGATCACGCCTTCATGGGCGAGAAGGTATACGGCCGCCCCTTTGCCGTCGAAGCCTGCCCGCTTGCGGCGCTGCCCTCGGCCGACGCCTCCAGCCTCGCGATGGGCCGCCACCTCGACGGCTGCCGCATCGGCTTCGACCTCGGCGGCAGCGACCGCAAGGCGGCCGCCCTCATTGACGGCAAGGTGGTCTATTCCGAGGAAATTCCCTGGGATCCTTATTTTCAGGCCGACCCCGCCTACCACCTCGCGGGCGTGCAGGACACCCTCGCGCGCGCGGCGGCCCACCTGCCGCGCGTGGACGCCATCGGCGGCAGCGCCGCCGGCGTCTATGTGAACAACGAGGTGCGTGTCGCCTCGCTCTTCCGCGGCGTGCCGGCCGACCAGTTTGAGAAACACATCCGGCGGATGTTCTTCACCCTGCAGGCGCGCTGGGGCGGCGTGCCCTTCGAGGTCGCCAACGACGGCGAAGTCACCGCGCTCGCCGGCGCGATGGCGATGAACGACGATGCCGTGCTCGGCATCTCGCTCGGCACGAGCCAGGCCGGCGGCTACGTGACGCCGGCGGGGAACATCACGCCGTGGCTCAACGAGCTCGCGTTCGCCCCGGTGGATTACCGCCCCGCCGCCCCGCGCGACGAGTGGTCCGGCGACGTCGGCTGCGGCGTGCAGTATTTCTCGCAACAGGGCATCGGCCGGCTCGCCGCCGTGGCCGGCTTCGGCTTCCCCGCCGCCCAGCCCCTTCCCGAGCAACTGCTCGCGGTGCAGGCGGCGATGAAGCAGGGCGATCCCCGGGCCCGGGCCATCTATGAGACCGTCGGCGTGTGCTTCGGCTACGCAGTCGCCCACTACGCGGACTTCTACGACGTGCGCAACCTGCTCATCCTCGGCCGGGTCACCTCCGGCGAAGGCGGCGAGATCATCCTGGCGCAGACCGCCGCCGTGCTGCGCGCCGAGTTTCCCGCCTTGGCGGAAAAGCTCCGACTCCGCACGCCGGATGAGCAGGACAAGCGCCACGGCCAGGCCGTCGCCGCCGCCAGCCTGCCCCGCTTGAACCCCACCCCATGAGCCACACGAACTCCGTCACCCGTTACGCCTGGCTGGTCGTCGCCCTGTTGTGGGTGGTGGCCATGCTCAACTACCTCGACCGGCTGATGATCACCTCGATGCGCGGGTGGATCGTGGCGGATATTCCGATGAGCGACGCACGCTTCGGTCTCCTGACCTCGGTGTTCCTCTGGATCTACGGCCTCGTCAGCCCGGTGGGCGGATTTCTGGCCGACCGTTACAGCCGCAAGTGGGTCATCCTCGTGAGCCTCGCCGTCTGGTCCCTGATGACCTGGCTCACGGGCCACATGCATGGCTTCGAATCACTGCTCATCGTGCGCGCCATCATGGGCATCGGCGAGGCCTGCTACATCGCGGCGGCCCTCGCGCTCATCGCCGACTACCACACGGGCCGGACGCGGTCGTTCGCCACGGGCCTGCACCAGAGCGGGCTCTACGCCGGGGCCGCCCTCGGCGGGGCGGGCGGCTGGATCGCCGCCGATCACGGCTGGCGGGCGGCCTTCACCATCTTCGGCGCGGTCGGCGTGGTTTACACCCTCCTGCTCATGTTCCTCCTCCGTGATCGCGAGCGCCCGGCGGCGGCCGCCGCCGCGGACTCCGGCGAACAAATCTCCGTCGGTGCGGCCGCCCGGGAGCTGTTCCCGGCCCGCGCGTTTTGGGTGCTCATTGTTTACATTGGACTGGCGGGAACGGCGTTCTGGCTGATCAACGGCTGGCTGCCCACCTTCCTGCAGGAGCGATTCCTCGACTGGAAACCCACCGGCGCGTGGGCGGCGATGCTGCCGTCCGCCTGGGTGGACAAGATGGCGGTCACCGTCGGCTCCGCCGGCCTGTGGGCCACGGTGCCGGTGCAGATCGCGTCCTTTGCCGGCATCCTCGTCGGCGGCGCGTGGGCGGATCGCTGGGCGCAGGCCAACCCGCGCGGCCGCCTGTTCATCCCCATGCTCGGCTTCGTCTGCGCCGGACCCTGCCTGTTTCTGCTGGCGCACACCTCGTCCTTTGCCTTCGCGCTCGGGGCCATGATCGTGTTTGGCGTGGGCCGCGGTTTTGCCGACGCCAACCTGATGCCCATCGTCTGCCAGGTGCTGAACCCGCGTTACTGCGCGACCGCCTATGGCCTGCTCAATTTCGTCAGTGTCAGCGTCGGCGGCCTCATGATCTACGCCGGCGGCTGGCTGCGCGACCAGCAGGTCAGCCTCGCGGTGCCCTTCACGATTGCCGCCGCCGGCCTGTTCCTCGCCGGCCTGATGCTCGCCCTGGTGCGGCCCAAGAAGTAGGCCCTCGGGATAATTTTGGTGGGCCCACCGGGATTCGAACCCAGAACCAAGGGATTATGAGTTGGCATCCATAGCGTCCGCAAAACGGGGGTGGTTTCGTCTATCCTGAGTCAGCCTCTGCTCTTGGATGCCACGATGTTTCAGCGGATGGGTTGCTTGGACAGATACTCGATCTCGGTTTTGACGACGTTCGGGTCTTTGCAGACGTGGAAGTCCCACCGTCCCATCCGGCCCCAATTGTTGACCGCAGCCACCCAGCGTTTGGCGGCCTGAAATTTCGCATCCTCCATCTCTCCGTGCAGGCCCTTCACCTCCAGGAGGAGGTTCACGCCATTGCTAAACCGCACCACGAAGTCTGGCAGGAACTTGTGGGCGACCCCGTAGAACTCATACGGGATCTCCAATCCCAGATGATCGTTGCGGGCGTAATATCGCACCACCTCCGAGGCCTCCAACTGGAACGCCACGGAGCGCTCCCAGGTGTGCGTGTCGAGCACCACCTGATCCACATGGCTTTTGAAGCTCGGGTGACAGGGCCTCGTGGTCGTGAAGCGGACATCGGCCGTGCTGCCGTAGGGCCGGAAACGATTGATGACCGGCAGCAGGGGCGGCTCGCCGGCGCCGGTGTCCGGCTGGATCGCCTCGGTCAATAGCTCGACGGTCTTCTTGAGATAGACCTCCAGCGCGAGTTCCTGCTTGGCGCAACCGTTCCACTGGATGCGGCGGCTGGCGTAGTCCTCCACGATCGCGAGCACCTGCGGGAAGAGCTGGTGCCGGGCGTGGTGCTTCAATTTCGCGTCCTTACCGGGCTGGGATTCCGTGAGCCGCAGCACGATCTGCCGGGCGATCTCAAAGAGGATCGTCTGGATGTGGTGCTGCGCGTAGAACTCGTCCCGGTTGTGCTGCACCGGCTCGAATGAGGTCGAAATCGGCGTGCCATCGCGAACACCCACCTGGGGCTGCACGTAGAGCTGCGTGGGATGCTCCGTCGGCAGGATGCTGAGCGCCTCCACCTTCGAAACGTCGCAGCGGATCTTGTGCTGCCGCAGCTCCATGACGTAGCCATCCACGTTGGGGAAACGCAGTTCCATCACCTGGCGCTCGACCAACGCCTGGACGAGCGTGGTCGGCTTGTCATCCGGCTCGGGGGTCTTCCCCTGGCGACCCTTGAACGGAATCACCGAGAAAGGAATGCCATACACGTCCACGTATTCGGGCCGGAGGCGGTCCTCGCCCGTCACCTCGTCCTTGAAGGAATCGTAGCTGATCCGGCGCAGGCCGCGGCCGACCACCTGTTCGCAGAGCAACTGGCTGCCGAAAGCACGGAGGCCGAGAATCTGGGTGACGTTGTTCGCGTCCCATCCTTCCGTGAGCATCTGCACCGACACGACGCAGCGGATATGCTCACCCGGCGTGCCCGGTTTTCCGACATTGGCGATGAGTTCACGCAGGCGCTCCGCCTCCTTCAGCTTCGAGCCGCCGGCACCGGCTTCGGCCTCCGCGAGCAGCTTGCTGTCAATGCGGAGCGTGACCGTGCGGTTTTGCGTGTTGGCCAGGTCGCGGAACGGAACCGAGTCGGGGTTGAAGCGCCGCACCTTGCGGGTCGTGACGTTCCCATCGTCGTCCTCCTCGGAGATTTCCTCCACGGTCTCGCCGGAGATGCACTCGAAGAACACCTGGGCCATGTCGGTGTTGTCGCACACGACAATCAGCACCGGCGGCACGAAGGTCTGCCCGGGTTTGGCCTTCTTATTATAGTCAAATCTCTCCTGCCATTGGGAAGCCAGCATGGCCAGCGCCGGCTGGGCCTCGCGCCAGGTGGCTTCCGGCTTCGGCTTGCCGCGGTCAAAGTTGGCGTCGCCCTGCGCCTTGAGCCGGCGTTTGATGTCCTCCCACAGACGGAAAAACTTTGGGTCGGGCCGGCCGCTGGTGTCGGCCACCGGCAGCCGGGGGATCTTGGTGATGCCGCTCTCGATGGCATCCACCAAACCGAAGTCGCTCACCAGCCAGGGAAACGGCGAGCCCTCGATGTAGCCGCTGCCAGCGAGATAGAACGGGGTGGCGGAGAGATCGACGCAGCAACGGACGCCCACGGCGGCATTCAGCTTGTCCAAGCCCTCCACCCAGACGGTGGCCTCGGCGTTGTCGTCGTCCGAGGCCGCGCCGAACGCGCTCTCGTCGCCCTTCTTTTTCCCGGCCTTCACCGACTTTTCCGGCGGAGCCGGACGATAGGCGTGGTGGGCCTCGTCGTTGAACACGAGCACCTCGCCCCGGCCATACAGGTCGTGCAGCACGCGCCGGGCGAAGGCATCGGCCCCTTCTTCGCCTTTCTGCACCACGGTGTAGGTGGCGCCGCCTTCCGCATGTTCGGACTCGGGGGCGAACGCGTGCCAGTTCGTAATCAGCACCCGACCGACGGAAAGCAACGGACGGAGCTGCGTGGGCACGATGTCGAAGATGGCGTAGTAGCTCTTCTCCGGGTCGCCGTCGGTGCGGAGCACTTGCAGGCGCTCCTTCACGGTCAGATTCGGGCAGGCGACCAAGACGGCGTTCGGGAAACGCGTGTCGCCGGGCACCGCGCCGCGATTGCAGAACGACCAGGCCGTCAGCATGGCCATGACGACCGTCTTGCCCGAGCCCGTGGCCATCTTGCAGCCGTAGCGCGTCAGTGCCTTCTGCTTCTCGTCCCAAGGCTGGTCAGAGAGACGGGGGAAAAACTCATCGCCCATCTCCGATGCCAGCGGTGGCTTGCGGCCGAGGAGCATGGAACCGAAATCCTCCGGCGTGACCCGCGGCGTGAAGCGCGGCTTGCGGCCGGAAGCCATGATCTCGTTCAGGTAGATGACGGTTTCCACCGCCTCCAACTGGCAGAAGAAGAGCCGGCGGGCGCGGTCGTCGCGTTTCCAGTGGGCGAGCAGCTTCTTGGTCGTCTGGGTGGCGTTTTCGTAGCCGCTTTCCCGCCAGCGCCGCACGTCCTCGCGCAGCGCGTTGACGAGGGGCAGCGGTTCGCTGCCGTAGTCGGCCCCGACGCCCTCGATCTCGGTCTGCCCGGTCATCACCCGCTGCGTGGTCCAGAAATAGGTCGCGGCCCGCCGCCCCGGCAGCTTGTTCGCCTTGCCGCTCTTGTCGTAGGACCAGTGCCACCTCGGCTCGGTGTAGGGGCTGTTGATGATCGGCTCCTCCACCGGCGCCTGGATCGGCAGCTCGGTTTCCATCGCGGACGTGGTCGAAGCGCGGGCCATGGGGATGAGATCAGGATTTCTGACTGGGGCCGGTGTCCCCGCCCTTGAGATAGCGGGCGAAGTTTTGATCGAAATCGGAGAGGTATTCGCGATCCTGCTTCAACCGGTATTTTTCATATTCGCCGTGAGCCTTGAGGACGGCCATCTCGTGGGAGATCTGGCCGGCGTTTTCGAGGAGCTGTTGCTCGTTGAAATCGAGAAAGCGGCGCACCTGTTCGAGCCAGTTGGCCATCGTCATCACCTTCCGGTTTAGCGCCCGCATCTCGGCGAAATCAATGAACAGGACGACCAGCCGGTTGAGTTTATCCACCTCCACCGCGTTGAGGTAGTTTTTGGCGACGGTCACATCGCTCTTGAGCACCTTGCCGTGCGGGGCGTTTTTCCAGGTGGCCAGCCCCATGAAGGGTTTTTCCGCGTCGGCCCGGTCATGCACGATCTCGGCCGCCGTCCGCCCCGTGGTCGCGAAGTGCAGGTGATTCTGGATGATCTTGTAGAAGAGCTGGGTCTCTTCGCTGTCGCGGCGGTAGTCGCTGCTGCACTGCTCGAAGACATCGGCGATCTTCTGGTAGGCCCGCCGCTCGCTGGCCCGAATTTCCCGGATGCGCTCCAGCAACTCGTCGAAATAGTCCTGCCCGAAGGCCCGGCCCTGCCTGAGCTGGGCATCATTGAGCACGAAGCCCTTGACGATGAACTCGCGCAGAGTGTTGGTCGCCCAGATTCGGAAATGCGTGGCTTTCAGGGAATTGACCCGGTAGCCAACCGCGATGACGGCATCCAGGTTGTAGTAGGCCACGCCGTAATTTTTCCCGTCGGCCGCAGTTGTTTCCAATATGGAAACAACTGCCGGTTCCACCAGTTCGCCGCTCTCGAAGATATTCTTCAGGTGCTTGCTGACCGCCGGGGGCTTTACTCCGAACAGCTCCGCCATGGCCTTCTGGGTCAGCCAGAAATTGTCCCGTGCGAACAGCACGTTCGCCGTCACCTTGCCGTCGGCGCTCTGGTAAAGCACCACGCGGACAGGCGGCTGATTGGGATCGGGGAGCGAGGCCATCCGATTATCCCTCCCCCTCCGGATACTTCCCATCGAGCCGATGCACGCGCATCACCTCGTTGCCGCGGGGGTCGATCACCTTCACGGCCACGCACTGACGCGGGCCGGGTTTGAAGGGCAGGCTGGTGGTGCCGGTCAGGGCCTCGAACGCTCCCTCGGTCACGCTGGCCTTGAGCGCACGGGATAATTTCTCCCAGGCCGATTTGTCGGGGAAGAAAGCCTGGCAGATGCAGAAGACCTTGCCGTCGTAATCGGTGTCGAGGAACCACGCGGCCACCTTGCCGGCGGTCGTGGCCTGGAGCGCGTTTTGCACGGGGTCATAGACGTCCACGCCGTCCATGTGGACGAGCAGCTCATCCTTCTTGCTAACGACCCGCGTGCGCGGCTGGCCGAAGACGGTGAAGATTTGCTCCACCTTCTGGGTCTTCTTGAGCAGGTCCTTCATGCTCACGTCGGGCCGGATTTGCGCCATGTGGATGCGAACCTCCGCCCGGGGCTCGTCGTTGTAAGCCTGGATCGTCTCCTGCGCGGTGGCGTCGAAAGAGAAACCGGCGAAGACGAGGTCGTCGTAGCCGCGGCGATGGGCGGCACGCAGCGCGTTGTCCACCTGGAAGCTGGTCACGCTGCCAAATTCCGGGCCGATGACCACGGCTACGCGGTGGGGTTTGCCGTCCTCGGCCTGAAATTCACCTTCCGCATGAAGGAAGCTGCTCTCGATGGCATCGAGCTGGGTGAACTTGGCGTGCTTGTTGCCGAGGAAGGTCAGGCCGTCGTGCTTGAGCAGGCCGAGCATGCGCTCGATGTGCGAGGCGGCCTGCGCCACGTCGCGCTCCGGCGCGGCGGTGTCCTCGAAAGTCTCCAACTCGCCGGGCGCACC
>WBZP01004498.1_pt1 | contig 14522 bp, 6 predicted proteins | sample 5204301 | NCBI WGS metagenome assembly WBZP01 (sample SAMN12412401, study PRJNA552823) | activated sludge metagenome | isolation source: activated sludge from nitrification reactor of wastewater treatment plant... | place: USA: Pennsylvania | collected 2017 | reverse complement strand
GGCGTCGGGCGTGCCGGCCACGAGGAGGCCGCAGTCGACGTTGCCGCACAGGCACAGCCGGTCGCCTACGACGTTCTTACTGCGCACGAGGTCCATCCCGGCCACCGGGTCGATGGCCTGGAGCGCGTCGAGCTGGGTCCACGACAGCGCGTCGAGGTGCGGGGTGAGGTCGCCGTCGGAGTGCAGCACCGCCGCCATGCCGAGGGCGTGGACGCCCGCGGCCCAGGCCTCGACGTACGGGAAGACGAAGCGCTCCATCTGGTGCGGGCGGAAGAACGGCCCCGAGTTGTCGGCGACGTCGGAGGCCGACAGCGCGGCGTCGGCCCCCGCGTCGCGGAAGCGGCGCGCGCGCTCGAGCCCGGTGTCGAGCGTCTTCAGCGCCAGAGCGTCGATCGCGTCGGGGGCGTGCTTCAGCTTCCGGCAGAACTCCTCGTCGTAGCTCGCCCCGAGGACGCCGCCGGCGTTCGCCACGAGGGCGAGACGTCCCCCCGCCGCCTCCCGCAGCGCCGCGATCTGGCGGAACGGGGCGTCGCCCGGCAGCACCCAGTAGGCGAGCTCGCCCGGGGCCTGCTCCCAGTAGGAGCCGGGCCCGGTGACCGCGCCGAACCCGAGCTCCTCGCTCACCGAGACGATGATCTCGGCGTTCGTCCGCAGCGCGCCTTCCTTCTCCCCGGCGGTCAGCCGCTCGAACTCGCGCCCGAGGACGAGCGGACGCCCCGAGGCCGCGTCGAAGGCGTGGAACTCGAGCTCCCAGCGCGGCACCGCGGCCGTGTCGTGGCACCCGAGCGCGTTCAGGAAGTCGCTCCTCCCGCTCACCGCGCGCCTCGTCTCGTCGCCGCCTCCCCGGACGTGGCCACCGCGTGAGCGATCAGAGCGGCAGCTCCCAGCCCTTGCGGTACGGCAGGCGCAGGTACTGGTCGGCGGCCGGGGCGTTCGTCGCCTTCATCGCGGCCGCGTCCCAGCGGAGGAGCTTCCCGGTGCGCAGCGCGACGTTCCCGAGCAGGACGAGCTCGGTCAGCTTCGCGCCGTAGCCGAAGTTCCCGCTGGCCGGCCGGCCGCCCTTGCAGGCCTGCAGCCAGTCGGCGTGGTGGCCCTCGACGCGCGGCAGCGTCTTCGCCGGCCGCTTGTAGTCGCGGTGCAGCTCGAGCGGCAGCAGCCGCGGCATGCCCGACCAGCCGCCGGCGGTGATGCAGCCCTTCTCGCCGACGAACAGGATGCCGTTCTCGTCGTCGCCGAGGCGCTGCTTCGGGTCGTCGGGGTCGATCCCCGGCGGCGTGGGCGGCAGCAGGCCGCCGTCGTACCAGTGGACGCTCAGCGGCCCGCGCTTCGCGCTCGCGGCGAAGCGCCAGGTGACGAGGAGGCCGCGCGAGCACAGCTCCTTGTCCGCCGCGCCGCCGTAGGCGGTCGCCTCGACCGTCTCCGGCGCATCGAGGCCGAGCGCGTTGAACGCGGGGTCGAGGTGGTGAATGCCCATGTCGGGCAGCGCGCCGCCGCCGAAGTCCCAGAACCCGCGCCACGCGACGGGCGCGTAGAGCGGGTTCCACGGCCGGGCCTCGCGCGGGCCGAGCCACATGTCCCAGTCGAGGCCGGCCGGCACCGGAGGGGTGCCCGCGGGCCGCGTGTCCGGGCGCCAGATGACGCCGAACGCCGCGGGCGAGTCGTTCCAGGCGTGGACCTCGCGCACCGCGCCGATCGCGCCGTCCCAGATCCACTCGGCCGCCTGCCGGTGGCCCTCGCTCGAGCGGCCCTGGTTGCCCATCTGGGTCGCGACCCCCGTCTCGGCCGCCACCTTCGCCACCGCGCGCGCCTCCCACACGTCGTGGGTGAGCGGCTTCTCGCAGTAGACGTGCTTGCCCGACTTCATCGCGTGGATCGAGACGTAGGCGTGGAGGTGGTCGGGCGTCGCGATCAGGACGGCGTCGACCGCCTTCTCCTTCTCGAGCATCACGCGGAAATCCGCGTACTCCGCGCAGCGGTAGTTCGGCGTTCGACCCTGGTAGGCCTTCTCGATCTCCTGCCGCACGGGGGCGCGGCCGGCGAGGCCCGCGTAGTAGTAGGCGCGCAGGTCCCACGACTCGGCCGGGTCGGCGACCGCGATCACCTGGCAGTCCTTCTCCTCGAAGAGCGAGCGCACGTTGCTCTGGCCCTGCCCGCCGGCCCCGATGAGCGCGACGTTCACCTTGTCGCTCGGCGCGACGAAGCGGGGGCCGCCGAGCACGTGGCGGGGAACGATGGTCACGGCGGCCACGGCGGAGGCGGTCGCGACGAAGCGGCGGCGGGAGGTCGGCTGAGCGGTCATGGTCCCTCGCGCGGCGCGGGCGGGCGCCGATCGACCGCAAGACTAGCCCTTTTCGGAGCGCGGCGGGCCGGCGCGCGGCGCGACGGCCCGCTCAGCGCGGCGCGGCCGGGCTCTTCGCGAGGTTCTCCCACACCTCGACCCAGGACGAGGCCTTGTAGCCCGTGTCCGCCTTCGCGAACGTGAAGCCGGCGAAGTTCCCGACGAGGAGGTCGAGATCGCCGTCGCCGTCGTAGTCGGCGAGGTCGAGGGTCACGTGGGTGAGGCGGCCCTTCTCGAGGGCGTGCGGGCGGAACTGACCGGGCGCGGTCTGCTCGAGCCAGCCCACGCTCGCGAGGTCGCCGAGGTTGCCCTGGCGCTCGAGGTTCTGGAACTGCGGGTTCTGGCTGCTCGGGAGGAACGCGCAGGCGAAGACGTCGAGGTCGCCGTCCCCGTCGACGTCGGTGGCCTGGGCGCGGTGGACGCCCGGCATCGCGACGAGGTCGCGCTGGACGAACGGGTACTCGCCCCGGTTCTCGAGCCACCGCACGCCGTGGAACGGCCGGATCGTGAAGTCGTCGAGCGTGTCGCCGTTCGTCATGAGCACGTCGAGGTCGCCGTCCCGGTCGAGGTCGACGAGCTCGATCCCGGAGGAGCCCCACACCGGCGTCACGGCGCGGAAGATCGTCTCCTGCCGGAAGCCGCGGCCCGGCCCCCGGTTCAGGAAGGCGACGACGTGCTCGTACTGCTGGGCCACGAGCCCGACGAAGTCGGGCCGCTTGTCGCCGTTCAGGTCCGCGACCGGCACGTGGATCGCCCCCGGCCGCGCGTCGAGCGGGTACTCGGTGAACTTCGGCTGCGCCCAGTCGGTCGTCTCGTTCTCGAAGAGGAGCGTGCCGCCGACCTTGCGGAAGCCGTAGGACGCGACGACCACGTCGAGGTCGCCGTCGCCGTCGAAGTCCGCCGCCCGCGCGTCGGCGTTGCGGGGCAGGTGCTCGAGGAGGGGCCGCGTCTCGAACTGCAGCGGTCCCGTCTGCCGCAGCCACACGACGCTGCCCTTTTCGTGGTCGGAGGGCAGGTACTCGCCGAGGTCGGCCACGAGCAGGTCCAGCTTCCCGTCCCTGTCGAGGTCGACGCTCTCCGCGTGCGCGGGGTTCGCGAGGATCGCGATCTGCCGGAGGCCCTCCTCGGGCTTCCTCGGGTCGCCGAGAAAGACCGAGCCGCGGCCCATGTCGCAGGCCACGATCTCGAGCTTCCCGTCGCCGTCGAGATCGAGGAAGCGCACGTTCGACACCACCGGGAGCGGCGCGTGGCCCGGCGGGTTCAGCACGTGCCGCCGGTACTTCAGCCCGCCGTCGTCGTCCGGCCACAGCGGGGGCAGCGGCAGCACGCGCGGGGCGTGCGACTCGAAGTACCGGATGATGCCGTCGAGGTCCTGCTGCCAGAGGAGACTCTCCTCGCCCTTCGGCACGCCGGTGCCCGTCATGCTCCGCTCGGCCATCTCCTGGATGCGGAAGCGCCACATGCCGCGCGGCACGTACTCGGGCGGCGGCTGCACGTGGCACTTCGTGCACTGCTGCTTCACGACCTCCGCGACCTTCGCGTCCTCGGCGGGCGGCAGGGGCGCGACGTCGCCGGCGCTCGTCGCCGGGGCGGGGGCCTGGCCGCGCGCGGCCAGGCGGGGGGCGGCGAGAGCGACGACGGCGAGGGCGGCGAGCGACAGGACGGTGCGGCGGGGGGCGTTCATCGCGATCGGCTCCGGGCCATTCTGCGCACAGCCGGCGACCGGCGGCAACGGCGCGGGGGGCGCGCGCGCCCGGCGCGGTGGCTACCGGGCGGGCTCCTCCACGACGAGCACGCGGTCGACGGGCACGCCCGCGAGCGTCTGCACGCGGCCGCTCGGCCAGCGCAGCTCGAGCGAACGCACCGCCGTCTCGCGGCCGAGGCCGAAGTGCACGCGCCGGTCGCTCGAGGACATGAAGCCGACGGCCGTCGTCGAGTGGTTGTAGAGCGTGCGGCCCGCCGCCGTCGTCAGCTTCACCTTGCAGCCGAGGCCGTCGCGGTTCGTCGCGCGCCCGCGCGGGTCGACGACGAGCCAGTGGTTGCCGTTGCCGCCGCGGCTCATCAGGATCCGGGGGCGGCGGCCGAGCGAGGTGACGACGAGGTCGGGGAAGCCGTCGCCGTTGAGGTCGCCGACCGCCGAGCCGCGCTGGTAGCCGGGGGGCACGAAGTCGGGGCCGAGCCGCTCGGAGACGTCCTCGAACGAGCGGCCGCCGACGTTGCGCAGCATGGTGTCGCGCTGCTCGCCGTTCACCGGCAGGTAGTCGACGTCGCCGTTCGCGGAGTAGAGGTCCTTCCAGCCGTCGTCGTCGTAGTCGACGAAGGCGTTGCTCCAGCCGGAGAAGCGGCGCGAGAGGTTGAGGATCCCGGTGGACGGGGACGCGTAGCCGAAGCGCTTCCCGCCCTCGTTCTGGAAGAGCCCCCACACCTGCATCTGGAGGTTGTTGTAGAAGACGTCGACGTGGCCGTCGTTGTCGTAGTCCTTCGCGTCGGCGCCCATGCCCGACACCGTCTCGCCGCGGTCGTTGTAGTCGACGCCCCGAAGGGAGGCCTGCTCGACGAATCGGAAGCCGCCCTGGTTCACGTACAGGAAGTTCGGCTCGGTGTCGTTCGCCACGAAGACGTCCATGCGGTCGTCGTCGTTCACGTCGGCGACCGCGATGCCCATGCCCTTGCCGTTCGCCGCCGCCGCGAACCCCGCCGGCTGCGACACGTCCGCGAAGCGGCCGCCGCCGAGGTTGCGGTAGATGGAGTGCGGCACGCTGCGGTACTTCCGCGGCGTGCAGTAGATGTCGCCCTGGTCCGCCATCGTGCAGCGCACGTCCGTCTGCGGCGACCAGTAGGTGTAGTGCGAGACCACGAGGTCGAGGAGGCCGTCGGCGTCGGCGTCCGTCCAGGCGGCGCACACCGAAAGGAGGTCCTTCGGCTTCGTGTCGAGGCCGGAGCCCTTCGTCGCGTCGCGGAAGGTGCCGTCGCCCTCGTTGTGGTAGAGCGCGTTCCTTCCCGCCTGGCAGAGGAAGAGGTCGGGCCGGCCGTCGTTGTCGTAGTCCCCGGCGGCGACGCCGAAGCTGAAGTCGAGGTCGGCGCCCTCCAGGTGCGCCTTCGCGGTCACGTCCTCGAACGAGCCGTCCGGAAGGCCGCGCAGCAGGCAGTTGTAGAAGGACCGGTCGACCTTGCGCAGCTCCGGCAGCTTCGCGCCGTTCGTCAGGAACACGTCCTGCCGCCCGTCGCCGTCGTAGTCGAGGATCGCGACCCCGCCGCACATGGGCTGCGGGAAGTACTTGCGGCCGGTGAAGTCGTTGTTCGAGCGGTAGTCGAAGCGCGAGCGCGGGGCGACGTCGACGAACCACGGCCCGTCGCCGCGAGCGGGCGCCTCCTCTCGCGCGGCCGAGGCGCCGGCGAGAGCGGCGGCGAGGACCGCCGCCGCGGCGAGGGCGCGGACGGCGCGGCGCGGGGGGCGAGGGGCCGCGGCGCTCAGCTCGACGGGCTCCCGTCGAGAGCCACCTGGTGCCGCGCGAGGAGCTTCTTCACCGCCTCGACGATCTCGGGCCGGCTCGCGCCGAACGTCGTGGCGAGCTGGGCGGTCTCGCGGGCCTCCGCGGCCTGGCCGCTCTCGAGCTGCGCCTCGCAGAGCATCACGAGGATGGCCGGCTCGACGACCTTCGACTCCTGGAGGTAGCGCGCGGCGTCCTTCCACTCCCGGCGCCGGAGGTGGACCTGGCCCTTCGCCATGAGCACGAACGGCTCCCGCGGGTTCTTCGCGAGGTCCTCGTCGACGAGCGCCTGCGCCTCGTCGAGCCGTCCCTGCTCGAGAGAGCACAGGCCCAGGTACGAGCGGACCTTGGGCAGCGTCGGCGCGGCGGCGACGGCCTTCTTCAGGAGGCGCTCGGCGTCGGCGTGGCGGCCGAGCGAGTAGTAGAGCGCGCCGACGAGGTAGTCCGGCTGGTTCTCCGGCGAGTTGCCGGCGGCGAGGAGCTTCAGCGCCTCGGCCTCGCGGCCGTCCCTCACGAGGGCCTCGGCCTTCTTCCACAGGCTCTTCTCGAGGTCGGTCCGTTGCTCGACGGGCTGCAGCGGGTTCGCCTTGAGGGCCTGGAAGGTGCGCAGCTCGCGCTGCGAGTCCTCGGCGCGGGAGGCGCCGCGGTACGCACGGGCCAGGTGGAAGTGGGCCTCGGGGAGGCGAGGGTCCTTCGCGACCGCCTTCTCGAGCGCGGCGACGGCCCCGGCGGTGTCGCCCGATCCGAGGAGCGCCGCGCCGAGGCCGGAGAAGGACTTCGCGTCGTCCTGGCCGAGGTCGACGAGCCGCTGGTAGTACGTGCGCGCGGCCGCGTGGTCGCGGGCCTTGGCGCAGGCGTCGGCGAGGCTCGCGAGGACCGCCGGGTTGTCGGGCTCCTTCTTCGCCACGCGCTCGAGCGAGGCCCGCGCGCCGTCCACGTCGAGCAGCGCGAGCTGCGTGATGCCGAGGGCGAGGTCGAGCCCGGGCTCGTCGGGCGCGATCTGGCGCGCCCGGCGCAGCGTCTCGAGCGCCGGCGAGTACTGGCTCGCCTGCGCGCGGTACTCGCCGAGCTTCACGAGGATCGTCGGGTTGGACGGCGCCAGCTCCGCCGCCTTCTCGAGCGCCTTCAGGCCCTTCCCCTTCCCCTGCTCGGTGTGCGAGTGCGCCTGTCCCAGGTAGAAGAACGTCTCGGCCTCCGGGGCGAGGGACGCGCTCTTCTCGAGCGGAGCGATCGCGTCGGCCCAGGCCGCGCCGCGGATGAGGTGCATGCCGTAGCGCCGGAGGATCTGCGGATCGTCGGGCGCGGCGGCGAGCGCGGCGCGATAGCTGCGCGCGGCCTCGTCGAGCCGGCCCAGCTCGTCGAGCGCCATCCCGCGCAGCAGGTGGCTCGACGGCGATCGCGGGTACTCCTTCAGGAGGCCGTCGACGATCTGCAGGCAACGCGCGAACTGGCCGGCCTCGTAGGCGGCCTTCGCCTGCTGCACGCGCGTGTACGGGTCGGCCTTGCCCGCCGCCGGACGTGCGGGGGGCGCGGCGGGCCGGGCGGCGGCCGGCGGCGCGGCCTGGACGAGCAGGACGGCGAGGAGGGGAGCGGCGACCATCCCGACCATCCTACTGCCGCGCGCGGCCGGCGTCGGCGACGGGCGTGCCCTCGCCCTCGACGAGCACGTGGTACCGGCCCGCGGCGATCGCCGCGCCCGCGAACCGCTCGACCCGCGCGCTCGGCGCCGGCCAGCGGACCTCGACCCAGTCGGCGGAGGCCGACGCGCCGAGCCCGAGGACGAGGCGCGGGTCGTGCGACGAGAGGTAGCTGCCGCCGCCGGAGACGAAGCGCTCGCGCCGCGCGCCGGCGGCCGACCACGCGACGCGGGCGCCGATCGCGTCGCGGTTCGCCTTCGTCCCCCGCAGCCGCACGCCCACCCAGCCGCCCGCCTTCGCCTCGTTGTGCAGCAGCACGGGCGCCGCGCCGTTCGTGGCCACGAGCACGTCGAGCCGGCCGTCGTCGTCGTAGTCGCCGACCGCGAGCCCGCGCGAGGGCAGCTCGCGGCGGAAGGCCGGGCCGGCCTCGGCGCTCGCGTCGCGGAAGCGGCCGCCCTCGTTGTGGAAGAGGAGCAGCGGCTGGCGGTAGCGCACGTTGAGGCCAGCCGTGTCGAGCATGTCGTCGGGGTGCCCGTTCGCGAGCACGAGGTCGGGCCAGCCGTCCGTGTCGTAGTCGAAGAAGCGCACGCCCCAGCAGCTGATGACCGTCGTGGCCCGGGCGAGGCCGTTCGCCTCGGCCTCGTCCGTGAACGCGCCCCCGCCGCGGTTGCGGTAGAGCGCGAAGAGCTCGTGGTCGATGTTGCCGATCGCGAGGTCCGGCCGGCCGTCGCCGTCGTAGTCGGCGGTGTCGGTGCCCATGCTCGAGCGCGGCTTGCCGTTGGCCGAGAACGCGACCTCGGCGGCGAGCCCCGTCTCCTCGAACCGGCCGCCGCCGCGGTTCATCCAGAGGAAGTTCGGCGACGTGTCGTTCGTGACGAGGAGGTCGAGCCGCCCGTCGTCGTCGAAGTCGGAGGCCACGACGCCGAGCGCCTTGCCGGGGGCGCGGGCGAGGCCGGCCGCCTCGCTGACGTCGGAGAAGCGCGAGCCGCCCTCGTTGTGGAAGAGCCGGCTCGTCAGCGGCTCGAAGATCCGCGGGACGCAGTAGTAGCGCTTGCCGTGGGGCGTGCCGCTGCACGAGGTCGGCCACTCGATCCCGTAGCGAACGTAGCTGCCGGCGAAGAGGTCGAGCCGGCCGTCGCCGTCGTAGTCGAAGAAGACGGCCGGCGTCGTCCAGCCGGGCGCCGCGACCCCGGCCTCGTCCGTCACGTCGCGGAAGGTCCCGTCGCCCTCGTTGTGGTAGAGCGTCGCGCGGCCGTAGGCGGTGACGTAGAGGTCGGTGCGCCCGTCGTTGTCGTAGTCGGCGGCGAAGGCGCCCATGCCGAACGTGCCCCCGGCGAGCCCGGCCTTGTCCGTCACGTCGGTGAACGTGCCGTTGCCGTTGTTGCGGTAGAGCGCGTTCGCGAGGGGCACACGCGGCCGGAAGAAGTCGCAGGCGCCGCTGTTCACGAGGTAGACGTCCAGGCGGCCGTCGCCGTCGTAGTCGAGGAAGGCCGCGCCCGCGCCGGTCGTCTCCGGCAGGTAGCGCTCGGGCGAGAGCGCGTTGTCGTGCACCCACGTGATGCCGCTCTCGGCCGGCGGCACCTCGCGGAAGAGGCCTCCGCCGGGCGGGGTCGCCTGCGTCGGAGCGCCCCCGAGCCGCGCCGCGAGGGCGAGCGTCGCCACGGCCGCCGCACCTCTCGCCTTCGTCCCTCTCGCGCCGCTCATCGTCCGTTGGCCGATGGTACCCGGTGAGCGGCCGGGGTCAGATCTTGAATCTTGAAACTCAAGATTCAAGATCTGACCCCGGCCGTTCGGCTATCGTGTGCGGGTGCCTCTCGCGTCGCGTCGCGCCGCCGTCGCGCTCCTCGCGGCCGGGCTCGCGCTCGACACCTCCCGCGCGTCCGCCGCGCCGCCTTCGCCGCGGGTCGAGCGCTCCGGGGCCGACGGCCTCGAGTACGTCCTGCTGCCCGCGGGCGAGTTCCGGCAGGGTTGCGTGCCCGGAGACGACTGCGCGGTCGACGAGCGCAAGGACGAGAGCCCCCGCCGCCGCGTCCGGCTGACGAAGCCGTTCTGGATCGCCCGCACCGAGGTGACGGTCGACGCGTTCCGCCGCTTCGTGGAGGCGACGGGGAGGCGGACGACGGGCGAGATGGACGGCTGGAGCGTCTTCTTCGACGGGCAGCGGCCCGTGCGGCGCGAGGGCATGAGCTGGCGCGCCCCGGGCTTCGAGCAGGCGCGCGGCGAGCCGGTCGTCGACGTGAGCTGGTACGACGCGGAAGCGTTCTGCGCCTGGAGCGGGGGCCGCCTGCCCACCGAGGCCGAGTGGGAGTACGCCGCCCGCGGCGGCGCGGACGGCCGGCTCTACCCGTGGGGCGACGCTTCCGCGCCCCTCCTCGACGAAGCGCTCCAGGCGAACGTCGCGGACGAGGCGGCGCGACGCGCGTTCCCGTCGTGGAGCGCCGTCGCCGGCTACGACGACGGCCACGCCTTCACGGCGCCCGTTGGCTCCTTCGCCGCGAACGGCTTCGGCCTCCTCGACGTCGAGGGCAACGCGGCCGAGTGGTGCGCGGACTGGTACGACGAGCGGGCGTACGCCCCGGCCGCGGCGGGAGAGGACGCCGTCGCGGTCGACCCGGCCGGCCCGGCGACCGGCGAGGAGCGCGTCGTGCGCGGCGGCTCGTGGGCCGACGACGCGTCGTTCCTCCGCACGTCGCGCCGCTACTTCGACAAGCCGGCGACGCACAAGGTCTTCATCGGCTTCCGCTGCGCGCGCGACCTTCCGCCGCCGCGGGCGAAGGCCGCCGCGGCCCGGGCCGCCCCGGCCCCCGCGCCGAGGAGCGAGGACGACGCGCTCGTGCCGGCCGGCCCGTTCGAGATGGGCTGCGTCGAGGGCGACCGCGAGTGCCAGGCGGACGAGAAGCCGCGGCGTCGCGTCGAGCTGACGCGCGGCGCCCGGCTCGCGCGCACCGAGACGACGGTCGCCGCGTTCGCCGCGTTCGTCGCCGCGACCGCCCACCGCACGACGGCCGAGTCGGACGGCTGGAGCCTCGTCTTCGACGGCCGCAGCCTCGTGCGCCGTCCGGGCGCCGACTGGCGGCATCCCGGCTTCGCGCAGACGCCGGCCGACCCGGTCGTGCACGTGAGCTGGTACGACGCGCGCGCGTACTGCGAGTGGGCGGGCGGGCGGCTCCCGACGGAAGCCGAGCGCGAGCGCGCGGCACGACCGGCCGCGGCCCCGGCCCGCTGGCCCTGGGGCGACTCCGCCGTCCCGCTCGTCGGCGGCCGCCCCGCGGAGAACGTGGCGGACGAGTCGCTGCGCCGCGAGCACCCGCGCGCCCGCGGGACGGGCGGCGGCTACGACGACGCGCATGCCTTCACCGCGCCGGCGGCTTCGTTCGCGCCGAACGCGCTCGGCCTGTTCGACGTCGGCGGCAACGCGGCCGAGTGGTGCGCCGACTCGTACGACCCGAAGTACTACCAGACGCCGTTCGACCGCGATCCGCTGGGGCCGCCCTTCGGCCTCGAGCGCGTCATCCGCGGGGGCTCCTGGCTCGACGAGGGCGCGAGCCTCCGCTCGTCGTACCGGCTGCGCGACGCCCCGGCCTACCACGACGCGCTCGTCGGCTTTCGCTGTGCCCGGGAGGCCCCATCGGCCGGCGACGCTCCCCGGGCGGACCCATCCAAGAATCCGTAGCCGGGCCCCCGCTCCCCGCATCTCACTGTCGGTCCGGGATTAACGAAAACGATTTCGTGAATCCGGTTTCTGCACGGGATTGGATTGTTAAGATGTTCAATTCAATGCATTTAGACGATCATTTTCTCCATTGACAGATCCTATGAGCACTCGTAAAAGTTGCTACACCCTGCGGTCGGGGCGAGTGCCGCGCGCGGTGTCCCGCGCCCGACCACCCGTCCCGCGAGGAGGAATGAGGATCCATGACACTTGTGAGGAAAGGACGCCGGGCCGCGTGGCTCGCCGTGCTCGTTCCCGCCCTGATCGCCGCCTTCGGCGCGCCCGCCTGGGCGCAGAAGACCGTCGGTGAGGTGCGCGGGACCGTCGCGGACACCAGCGGCGCCGTCCTGCCGGGCGCCACCGTCACGCTGACGAACGTCAACACGGGCTACACCCGCGACGTCGCCACGGACGCGAAGGGCGATTTCGTCTTCCCCGTCGTCGACCCGGGCTCGTACCGGGTGGACGTGACCCTTCAGGGCTTCCGCAAGTACAGCCAGATGCTGAGCGTGAGCGCCCTGCAGACCGCCTCGGTGCTGCCCAGGCTCGAGGTCGGCGGCCTCCAGGAGGCGGTCGAGGTGACCGCCGTGACGGAGGGAGTGAACACCACGAGCGGCGGCGTCACCCAGAACCTCAAGAAAGAGGTCCTGGAGATGCCGAACCTCAACCACTACGGCTTCGCGAACGCGACGCTGATGCCGGCCATCCAGCAGTCCGAGGAGCGGCGCGAGACGATCAACGCATCCGTCGCCGGCAACAGCTCGAACCGCAACGCGTTCTACATCGACGGCGCCGAGGCCACGGACCCCTGGCGCGGCTGGTCGCCGCGTCAGCCCGTCGCCGACGCCTTCGAGGAGATCGTCGTCAACACCGCGGGCGCGACCGTCGACGTCGGCTCGAACTTCGGCGGCACGTACAACGCCATCTTCAAGTCCGGCACGAACCAGTTCCACGGCAGCGCCTGGTACTTCTTCCGCGACAGCGGCCTCAACGCCAACTCGTGGGTGAACAACCGCGTCGGCCTCGACAAGCCCGACGACCCGCTCAAGTACTGGGGCGGCCAGGTCGGCGGCCCGATCATCAAGGACAAGCTCTTCTTCTACTTCACGGGCAACCGCGAGACGGACAAGCAGCCGTACAGCCAGACGGGCCTCTTCGCGCCGACCAGCGCGATGATCGGCGGCGACTTCTCGGGCGTGCCGTTCACGATCTACGACCCGACGACCGGCCAGCCGTTCCCCGGCAACCGGATCCCCGCCGCGCGGATCGACCCGGTCGCGAAGGCCTTCTGGGACCAGTACGGCTACGACATCCCGAGCTACGGGCCGAACTACTCCTTCCAGTTCGCCAACGAGCGCAAGGTCTGGAACTTCAACGGCCGCATCGACTACAACATCAGCCAGAGCCACCGCCTGACGCTGTCCGGCTACTACTTCGACAACAAGACGACCTCGCCCGACGCGCGCGTCCAGAGCATCTCGGGCTCGCCGACGGGCGGCACGTCCGGCAACACGTTCCAGAAGGGCGGCAACGAGCTCAGCGACTTCCCGCAGACCGTGCTGAACGCGAAGTGGACGTGGACGCCGAGGTCGAACCTCGTCATCGAGACCCGCGCGGCCTACTCGAGCATGCCGGAGAAGGTCGTGCTGGCCGAGGACTCGCTCGGCACGACGCTGCAGACGCTCGGCGCCAACGACCCGCTGCCGCGGCCCGACGCGCCCGCCATCCTGCCGACGATCCAGATCGGCGAGTGGTGGGGCGGCTCCGAGGGCGCGATCCTGTTCAACGGCTGGACCACGGACTTCACCGTCAAGAACCTGACCCTCGGCTCGTCCGCCACGTGGATCAAGAGCTCGCACAGCATCAAGGTCGGCGCCGAGTTCCAGGACGGGAACTTCAACACGATCAAGCCGGCCCGCGAGAACAGCAACGGCGTCAGCTTCAACGGCAACGTGACGTCGCTCAACAACCCGTCGGCCGGCGGCCGCGGCGCGACGTTCGCTCACTCGTTCGCCGACTTCCTCCTCGGCCGCTTCGACACCTACGGCCAGGGCGACGGCTTCGACCAGACGCTGCAGTCGTGGAACCTCGGCGTCTACGTGATGGACACGTGGCGCGTCACCCCGCGCCTCACCGTCACCCCGGGCCTCCGCCTCGAGGTCAACAGCGGGATCAGCGAGATCGAGAACCGGCTGACGATGTACCGGCCGGGTCTCCAGTCCACGCTGTACCCGAGCTTCCCGAACGGCGTCGTCGTCGCGGGCGATGCCGGCCTGCCGAACAGCTTCTCCGGCACGTCGACGAAGCTCGCCCCGCGCCTCAACTTCGCGTACGACGTGACAGGCGACGGCAAGACGGCCGTTCGCGGATCGGTCGGCATCTACTACGGCCGCGACGTGATGGCCCTCTACGAGACGTACTTCATGCACAAGCCCCCGTTCACCGGCGGCTCGGTGACCGCCCGCAACGGCGTCCTGTCGAACCCGTGGCTCACCAGCCAGAACCCCACGTACTCCACCGTCCCGCTGCCGTTCGCCGACCAGAACCCGGCGTCCTACCAGTTCGGGTCGCAGGTCTCCGGCCTCCGCGGGATCTCCGAGGACTACGGGCTCGGGTCGTCGACGCAGTGGAACCTCGCGGTCGAGCGCGAGGTCCTCCGCGGCGTGAAGGTCGAGGCGAGCTACCAGGGCAACTCCTCCACCTCGACGCCGACGGGTGTCCCCACGAACCTGCCGGTGTGGGCGTCGGGGGCCTCGGACAGCGGTTCGAGCTACCAGGAGCGTCGTCCCGACCAGTTCCTGGGCGACAACGGCGGCATCGTCACGAACGACGGCCGCACGCGGTTCGACCAGTTCCTGCTGCTCGCCCGCGCCCGCCGCTCGGGCCTCTTCGCCCAGCTGAGCTGGGCCTACACCCACGCGCGGCGCAACTTCGCCGGCACCGGGTCGAGCCCGGGCGGCATCCGCGACTGGGACAGCTCGATCAACATCCCGTGGGACCTGAGCATCATGCAGGACTTCCAGAACGGGCAGACGATCGCCGGCTTCTTCACGTGGGACCTGCCGTTCCTCCGGAACCAGGACACTCTCACCGCGAAGATCCTCGGCGACTGGTCGCTCACGGCCAACGGCTACTGGAACTTCGCGAACAAGGGTCAGACGGTCAGCATCAATTACGACGCGAACGCGAACAACTGGGGCGACGACTTCGCCAAGGTCAACGGCACGATCTCGTACCCGAAGACCGAGATCACCGGCCAGGGCGACCTGCTCTACCAGTGGGTCGATCCCGGCGCGTTCGTCTACCCGAACGGCACGCTGAACCGCACGTTCAGCTCGGCCGTT